>Ga0265797_10009607_pt1 | contig 12530 bp, 9 predicted proteins | sample P2T30metagenome_FD_192433 | JGI IMG/M metagenome (GOLD analysis project Ga0265797, IMG submission 192433) | Plant litter microbial communities from East Loma Ridge, Irvine, California - P2 T30 | ecosystem: Environmental > Terrestrial > Plant litter > Unclassified | place: USA: California... | reverse complement strand
GCACATCAAGGTCTACAAGAACGGTGAGGAGGTTGGAATCGCTTTTGAGAACCTCCTAGCCTTCCTCCCGCCCGCCAGTATACCATCAGTCGAGGCCATCAAGGCCGGCGCAAGGACAGGTTTCGACGACGGCATGGTAGGATACCTGCCAGCCATCTCACTATTCAATGGTGGTGTTGCGCAGGTCAACTTCGGCCCCGACTTCTGGTGCCCTCCAGAAGAGATGGCCAAGCAGCGCGAGAAGGATACTGACATGGTCGATGGTGGTACGACCGAGCAGCAGATTCCGGACGGTCGCAAACTACGGGCTATTGGCGAGCGTTACAAGGAACAGATTGCAGAAGATGTTGTGTGGGACATTATCGACGAGGTCGACTTCTTCACCCAGGACGGCGGATGGGAGTACAAGGGCGAGGCTCCTCAGGACGTGGCAGGCAAATCTACGCCTAGGGCTCGTGGTTTTGCGAATGCGGACGAGAACATCGGTGTTGAAGTGGCAAAGCGGTACTAACGAAGACGAAGAGTCGTTTCGATGTTCAGTGGATTATGATCATAGCGAGGCGTATAGGTATACCCGTTATCAATATATGATATGCATCTCACTTTGCAACATCTCAGACTACCAATTTTTTTTCTTCCGCACCGATAGCATCCCCCTAGTTTTGTGCCTTGAGCGATCTGGCAGGCAACAGCCCTCTCCAATCATTGAGCGGCTTCTTTCTATACCAGAAGTACCACTAAGGGATTCCTCCGTCCAAGCAATCCACAGTAGAAAAATCTCACGCCCTACGCCCTACAGCTTACATGGTCTACGTATACAAAGACTCGCGACAATTCCGTCCATAGACGACGTTCTTACCCAATATGGCAATTCGCGCGGAATTAGCGACATCGGACATTCGCATTTTAGCGTCACGAACCTAACAGTTGGAGCTAACACTGAATATATATCTTGTACACGACGTTCGATCTCCAGACTCATAGACTATAGATCATACGATTGCTACGTTTATCTTCCCCGTGATTAGTTCGACATTATCAGTTCTGTCTTGCTACCCCACAATGGATTCTTCACAATTTCGAGACGCGGCGAAAGGTGCCATTGATGAGAGTAGGTTACTTCTGTCGTATGTAAGAGCATCTACTAATGCTGTACAAGTCGCTAAATACTACGACACCCTGGAAGAACGACCAGTTCTGCCTTCCGTCAAGCCAGGCTACCTCCGCCCACTCCTTCCATCATCTACCCCCGAAGAAGGCGAATCATGGGAAACCATTCAAGCAGATATCGACCGCGTCATCATGCCAGGTCTCACCCACTGGCAAAGTCCCAAATTCATGGCTTTCTTTCCTTGTAACTCATCTTTCGAAGCCATGATCGGCGACATGTACAGCGGTGCTTTCAACGCCGCAGCGTTCAACTGGATCTGCTCACCCGCCATCACCGAACTCGAAACCGTAGTCATGGACTGGGTAGCTAAGCTCATCGCCCTGCCAAAAGAATTCTTGAGCGATGGCGAGGGTGGAGGTATCATCCAAGGCACAGCCAGTGAAGTCGTGCTAACAGCCCTCGTTGCCGCCCGCGAACGCCTCATCCGCCGTAAGCTCGGCGATATGCCCGAAGGCGAAGAACGCATGGACAAAGCGGCGGACATTCGTGGGAAACTCGTTGCACTAGGTTCTGAACATGCACACTCTTCCACTCAAAAGGCTGCGGTCATAGCTGGAACAAGGTACCGCAGTGTCCCTGCGTCAAAGGAGTCCAATTTCAGCGTCACCGCCTCTGCTCTCCGTAAAACGATCGAAGAGTGTCGTGCGAAGGGTCTGGAGCCATTCTACTTTACCATAACCATTGGTAGCACGGGAACTTGCGCCACCGACGACCTGGAGGGTATCGCCGCACTTGCCAAGGAGTTCCCTGATCTATGGATCCACGTCGATGCCGCATATGCCGGTTCCGCTCTTGTGTGCCCAGAATACCAACATCTATGCACACCCCTCGCGTCCTTTGACTCTTTCAACTTCAACTTGCACAAATGGCTACTTGTCAACTTTGATTGCTCAGCTTTCTTCGTAAAGAAGCGGAGAGATCTCATGGATACGTACAGTATCACGCCTAGCTACCTCCGCAACCCTCACTCAGAGTCAGGCCTTGTCACCGACTACAGAGACTGGCAAATTCCTTTGGGTCGTCGATTCAGGAGTTTGAAGGTGTGGTTCGTGCTCAGGAGCTACGGAGTCAATGGATTACGAGCATTTATTCGCAAACATGTCAAGCTTGGAGAGTACTTCCACGACTTGTTGCTGCAGAAGCCGGAGATGTTTAGTGTGACTACGAAACCAGCATTTGGTCTTGTGACTTTCCAGGTCAAGCCCAAGATGGGGTCGTCAGCCGCAGCGGCGGCGAATCAGGCTGATCCGGCGCATGAAGCCCTGCAAAATGACTTCCATGCTGATGCTGAGGCGCAGTATAGAGAAATGGTCAACCAGAGAACGAAGGAAGTTTATGAGAAGGTCAACGCCAAGGGAGATTTCTTCTTGACAAGCACCATTGTGGGTGGCCAGTATGTCATCAGGGTTGTCAGTGCAACTTTGAAGAGCGAGGAGAAGTGGATGAAGCAGTTGTTTGATGAGCTGATAGAGGTCGCAGAAGAAAAGGGCGATGTTAAGGCTGCCTGATTGTTACGTAGCATCCAAGACGACTGCGGACGGTATTCTAGACTTTTATGTTCTTATCAATCGCGCCCGAGGTATTCATGTTCACTGTCACTCTACATGTGCGCTCGCCACCCGGCTCCACCTGCTCCTCTCCTGTCTTCACCATTTCCCTTCACGACGCAACCCTTCAATGCTCAAAACATCGTCAGCTACTAGCATAACTTGCGCTAGAGAAGGTCCAAGCTCAAGATGTTTCTCTCTCGCCTGCTCCCCTTCCCTCTCTTTCTTTCCTCCACGACACAACTACACTCAGCATCTCCTCGTACACCTCATCACATAGTTACTGTCGCGCAACACATGGCTTAGCCGTTGCCGGGATTCTGAGGCTACGTTTGCGGTGCTGTTGTCGAGAGTTAAGGAATGAGTAGCACGGGAACAGATGAAAAGAGATGAATGGGGCACAGAGATTGAGCGATTACTAGTCTAATCTCAATATTCGCACTGCGTTACCACCAAGAACATCTTGTGCCTTTTTGTCGTCTGTGGAGAATGCTTTTGAGATAGCTCCGTAGTTCGCATTCACACTATGCCATTCTTTCGCGTCCTCTTCGAGTGGCGGGAAGAACGGATGATCAGTACCTACTATTGTTAGCTTCAAATTCACGCTCTGTAGCATATGTACTTACCAAACAACAATCGATCAGATCCAGATGCAGCGACTGCTGCTCCAAGGCCTACTTCCGAGTAAATGACAGCATCCAGATAGATGTTCGTCTTCAAGATGTCCCAAACATCCCTCCTTTTCTGCGTCTTGCCATGCTTCTTCAGATGCCCATCATGCAAGATGCAAGACTCGATACGGCCAGCCAAGAACGGTAATGTACCTCCAGAATGCGCCAACAGTACGCTCAACTTTGTGAACCGATCCCAGACCCCGCTCAACAGCATCCTGCTCACTGCGATGGTCGTCTCCAAGGGGAAGCCGAGTGCGAGTGGTAGTACGTGTCCGTATTCGCTCGCTCGGGGTCCGTAGACAGATGTAGGTAGGCCGTAGTGTGGGTGGAGGAATATAAGTTGTTGGTGTTTCTCCAGTGCTGCGTAGACAGGGTCGAGGTTCTCATCGTCTAGACCTTGTCCAAGACCAGAAGTTCCCATGATGACACCACGTGCATACTTGAGTGTGCTCAGCCTTTCGATCTCGGCAGTTATGACTTCGGGCGATGCGGAGAGTGGGAGGGTGCCGAAGAAGTACAATCGGCCGGGGTACTGTGAGCACTGGTCGTTGACATCGTCGTTGATCTTCTTCGCTGCGTCTCCAGCTTCTTCCGCAGGAAGGAAGTCAAGCCATGGGTTTGCCAATGAGATGACTGACTTGTCAATCTTGTGCAGGTCCATGAAGGCTATCTTCTCCTTGATCTCGTAGTACTCTGAACCAATCGGACGGCCTCGTGAGGTTGAAGGTGTTGAAGGGTCATCTTCGCCTGGCAGGATGATGAGACGTGCCGAGTCTGGTGCATCGGGGAATGTTCGAACGTATGGTACGGTCGTTCGCGAACGCAAGAGGTCCATGTATTTAGGAGGGTAAACATGGGTGTGTATGTCGACGATCGTCATGCTGGCTAATTGGGACGCGTTCTACGCGTCAAATTCTATTATTGGATCTTGCTGCGACAGTATGTGAGTGCCTCGAGCGCGATATTGACAATTTGAAGAAGATACCAGACACAGCAGACTGTTCAGACTGGAAGTTGAGACGTATTGTGAGTGTTTAGACCCTGGTGGGGTAACTTCGGACTGCCCCACCTACACGGCGTCCAACATCCCACCTTCCCCAAGTGGCAAGAAGCTACGGAGAAAGTAGTTCAGCCGCCAACGGAGATGCCCGCGGCTAAGATATGACATTTTGGTATGTGAGAATGTTTGTTACGTACGGCGTTCTGAAGCGGGTCGTCAACAATACCTCAGCCCATCAGTGTAACCCATCAGGCACCAGTCCTCAAAAAGACGTTTGGTGGCTTGTCCCAGGTCTTGAACTCCTCATCGACCTCCCACTCAATGTCTCCTGTACCCTCATCTTTGAACCCTAACCTCCTGTAAACGGCTCTCCCCATAGCGCTACCCTCTGTTGTGCACTCCAAGTTACCCCTCTTCTTTGCCTCTGCAAGGCCGGCCTCGACCAGCTTGGTAGCAATGCCGCGACGCGAATATGCTGGGTCAACAGCACAGATATCCAAGGTGAAGATAGCTGGAGGATTGCGGTCTGATTTCTCGACCTCGCGCATGTACGCGATGCGTCGTTTCCATAACGAATTGAACATCTGTGTTGCAAAGCGTTGGTTCTTTTCATCGTAGTCGACAAGAGCAGCAGTCATGTCGCTGGAAAAGGGATCGCCGTAGCCTTCAACAAAGGACAACTGCTTCCAGATGGCCATGCCAACGACTCGTCTTTCGCCCTGCTTGTCTGGTTCAGGCAGAGTGGCTTTGAGATAGATGGCGTTGGGTTGTCCGTCTTTGTTGGTGGTAGTGGATTGCCATCGCTTCATCAAGGTTTGGGCGTGCTTCTTCTGTCCCTCGTCTGTGTCCCAGCCTGGTGTCATCAGCCGCCATACAGCATCTTTCGCCTGATGACCAAAGGCTTCGGAAAGACAGTGCTGTCCTTGCCTAAAATCTTGCTCGGTCTCGAAAGGCGCTATTATTACGTCGTTGTTGTTGGCCATGGTGGAGGTAGTATAGATGGTTTTGTGGGTGTGGGAATGCTTTACGTGGAGTATGTTGGGGTAAGCGGGCAAGTTTATGTATGAAGTTGTTAGTTTGGAGTGACTAAAGGACCCATACGATGACATGGCCTTAAGCCAGTCATGATTGCCTGACAGTTGCCTGGTCCTTGGCGCGGCGTTCCAACGTAAAGCCGTGGTTTGATGGATTAGATGAACTTTGGATAATCATGTCCTCGAGGGAGTGATTATGTGAGGTGGATATACTTCAAGACCATGGACTACTTGAGTAAGGTGCCGAACGTAGCGACAAGGCTGCACTTATCTAGATTCACAAAACGAGGAGGTTGCGAGGACATTTCAGATGCAATGGTAGAATCGCCGACCCGCCTAATCGGAAACACAGTCAGATGCATGTGGTGACACAGGAGGGTGCAGAGAGGGTTGTGATGGCAGGCGACGGCTAGCGTGGCGTAAACAATTAGCAGGGATGACGCGCTCGCGCCTGCGACACGCTTTCGCGTTCTCCCTAGGCACTTTCCATCCACTCCACCAACAACAAACACACATCCACCACCCGTCACAGATCACGCTACAAGGCGTCATATCTGCCGGTCACATACTCAAAATGCCAGGCGCCGTAACCAAAGCACCGGCGAAACGCGCCCTTACCGAAACATCGAGCACCCGCGCAAATGTACAGGCTTCGCCCCACTCGTCGAAGAAGCTGAAGATCCAGAATGGCAACGAGAGGAGTAGACCACCACAGAAGACTGTCAATGGCTCCTTCAACGCGAGCCAGGTGGGCCCAAGCGAGTTTGAGGAGACGTTGGAGAAGATGACGCAGGACATGGAGACGTTGAAGAAAGACAACACAGAGAAGGACCAACAATGGCGGCGGCCTCCCTTGCCAGAGGACTTCAACGAGATGACACAAAATCTCGTCTTCCAACAGATTGAGGCTGAAGAAGGCGTACTTAATGGTGGCAAGACGACGGTCAAGCTCTTTGGTGTAACCGAGGTGAGCAACATGCAGACGGCATATGTGACCTTGAGCTAATTATATATCACAGACTGGCCACTCCGTTCTTATCCACGTTACCGGTTTCCAACATTACTTCTACGTCGCCGCGCCCCTCAACTTCCACAAAGAAGACTGCGAGCCGTACAAGGTGTTTCTGGAGAGCGAATGCCAGAAGAATTTCAACCAGCACTCAGCCGTCATCGCGTCAGTACAGATGTGTATGAGGGAGAACATATTGCGCTTTCAGGGTAACCAGAAGAGCCCATATCTTAAGATCACTGTCACAGACCCGAAAATGATCAACCGCGTCCGAATGATGGTGCAAAAAGGCAATGCTAATTACAAGCGACTCTGGCCGGCCAGAGAGGATGGTATCCTTACTTTCGACAACATCGCCTACGTGCTACGTTTCATGATTGACACCAAGGTACGTCATTTTGACAACTAGGTTGTGGCGTCACTGACATTCCAGGTCGCCGGTATGTGCTGGGTCGAAGTACCAGCCGGAAAATACAGGATGATCAGCCCTCGCGATCGACACTCCAATTGTCAGATTGAGGCACAGTTACACTACAGTGATCTCATCGCCCACCAGGCTGAAGGTGAATGGGCCAAGCTTGCCCCTCTCCGCATCCTCTCTTTCGATATCGAGTGCGCTGGCCGTAAAGGTGTCTTTCCGGAGGCGAACGTCGACCCCGTTATTCAGATCGCAAACGTCGTTACAAGATACGGAGAGCAGAAACCCTTCGTCAGGAACGTCTTCTGTCTAGACACCGTCAGCCCTATTGTTGCGACACAGGTCTTGTCTTTCCAGGATGAGGGCGAGATGCTGATGAAGTGGCGAGACTTCGTCGAGGAGGTCGACCCAGACGTTATCATCGGTTACAACATCAACAACTTCGACTTTCCGTATTTGCTCGATCGTGCAAAACACCTCAAACTACAGAGATTCCCGTATTGGTCTCGACTGAAGACTGTACAGTCCAAGGTAGAGACCTCCAATTTCTCCAGTAAACAGCTGGGAAACCGAGACACGAAGACGACCAACACCAATGGCCGTCTACAACTCGACTTGTTGCAACTCATCCAGCGAGATCATCAGCTGCGAAGTTATACACTCAACTCGGTGTGCGCTCACTTCCTCAAAGAGCAAAAAGAAGATGTACACCACAGTATGATCACAGAACTGTTCAATGGCGACTCCAATTCCCGGCGACGATTGGCTGTATACTGTTTGAAGGATGCCTATCTACCACAGCGACTGCTTGACAAGCTCATGTGCCTGGTCAACTACACGGAAATGGCTCGTGTCACGGGTGTGCCTTTCAACTACCTTCTTGCCAGAGGACAACAAGTTCGCTTCATCAGCCAATTGTTCCGTAAAGCCCTTGAGCATCAACTCATCGTTCCGGATCTCCCAAACCAAGGCGACAGCGGTGACCAGTACGAAGGTGCGACTGTCATTGAGCCCAAGCGTGGCTACTATAAGGAACCCGTCGCAACTCTTGATTTTGCTTCGCTTTATCCCAGTATCATGCAGGCTCACAATCTTTGCTATACAACCTGGCTCGACAGGCAGACAGTGGAGAAGCTCAAAATGAAGAAGGATGAGGATTACATTGTCACTCCGAACGGCGACATGTTTTGCACATCAAAGACACGTAAGGGACTCTTGACAGAGATTCTAGAGGAATTACTCGGTGCGCGTAAGAGGGCGAAGAAAGAGCTGGCGGTCGAGACCGACCCCTTCAAGAAGGCTGTGCTGAACGGTCGTCAGTTGGCCTTGAAAGTCAGCGCCAACTCGGTTTACGGATTGACGGGTGCCACTAACGGAAAGCTGCCATGTCTTGCTATCGCAAGTAGTACCACAAGTTTCGGTCGTCAGATGATTGAAAAGACCAAAGCCGAGGTAGAGGCAAAGTACAACATCGCAAATGGATATACGCACGATGCCGAGGTCATTTACGGTGACACCGATTCCGTCATGGTCAAGTTCGGTACCTCAGAGCTAGCAGAAGCTATGAAGTTGGGCGAGGAAGCTGCGATTTATGTGTCTTCGAAGTTCATCAAGCCCATCAAACTGGAGTTTGAAAAGGTCTACTTCCCCTACCTGCTCATCAACAAGAAACGTTACGCGGGTCTGTACTGGACCAATCCAAACAAGTGGGACAAGATGGACACGAAGGGTATCGAAACAGTTCGTCGTGACAATTGCCGTCTGGTTCAGACTGTCATTGAAACTTCCTTGCGCATGCTGTTGATCGACCAGGATCCGGAAGGTGCTCAAGAGTAAGTTATTCCACCACTCTAATTGCTCACATACTAACGTCAAAACAGGTTCGTCAAGGAGACTATTGCAGACCTTCTGCAGAATAAGGTGGATATGTCCAACCTTGTGATCACCAAAGCCCTTACCAAGCAAGAAAACAAAGATGGAACAGGTGGCTATGCAAACAAACAAGCACACGTTGAACTTGCAGAACGTATGAAGAAGCGCGATGCGGGTTCAGCGCCTGCTCTGGGTGATCGTGTCGCCTACGTCATGGTCAGAGCCGCCACGGGTGCGAAGAACTTCGAGAAGTCTGAAGATCCTCTCTTTGTTCTTGAGAACAACTTACCTATCGATACGCGTTACTATCTGGACAACCAACTCGCGAAACCACTCGGCAGAATTTTCGAGCCTATCCTAGGTGAGAAGAAGGCAGCATCGCTACTCACTGGTGATCACACGCGTTCCATCACCGTGGCGGCACCCACCATGGGTGGTTTGATGAAGTTCGCAAAGAAGACGCAAACATGCATGGGATGTAAGAAGCCGCTGACCGCTGCATATGAGAAAGATGGTGCCGTTTGTGAGAACTGTCGGCCTCGCATCGGCGAGCTGTACACAAAGACGCTGAGCAAAGTCAGTGAACTTGAGGTTCGCTTTTCACGCCTTTGGACGCAGTGTCAGCGATGCCAAGGCAGTGTTCACTGCGAGGTCATCTGCGCGTCGAAGGATTGCCCAATCTTCTACATGCGCATGAAGGCGAGGAAAGACGTTGAAGATGCAGGCAAAGAGTTGGTGCGTTTCGACAAGGACGCGGCGCTATGGTGATCAAACAGTGTCTCACTCCTATCATGTAATTAACACGCGGTGTTTTGGGCGTTATGATGGCATGGGATATCCAACTGTATAAAATGGAGGCCAACTCAGTTTGTTCAAGGTGCGTAGCGATATATGCATGTAAACTCTTAATGAATGTTGTTGCATCATGTATTGATATCTAGTGGTTGTGTCTTCTGGAGACCGTAACTACAACCACCTTTGACAACATCTTCAGCTCCTTGATAGCGTGATCACCGTACACGGCGATCTGATTTCTTCTAGACGTCTTAGCAGTTTCCAGCATCTATATAATGCCAACCATCTCCACAATACACTCAACATCTCTTCCGACGAAAACAGGCTACCAACCATTCGTTCCACATTGCCACAACATATCGTGAACGCTGAGGAGCTGGCTTCATCAACGCATCAGCGTCATATCCTGTTGATATTCAGCGTCATATCCTGTTGATATCCTTCGCCAACCTTTCCCCGTCAAAGTGCTCAATCCTCGTCGATCTCATGGCTCACGTTGCCCTCTAGCCCAACAACAAAATCTTGGAAACTCTTCAGGAAAGTCTGAAACAGCATGATATCTTTCTGCTGTCCCAGTAGCTTCGTCACGACATCCTTGATTTTCGTGTGTACCATATCTCCGACTATGCACTGAGTTGCGAAAGCGGTATAGGCAGAGGTGTAAGCGTTGTTTTGGGCGACGTAGAGGTTTGTGAGCATGATCTGGTGGGCGCGAAGTGTGGTGAGGACGTCGGTTGTGAACTTGGCTCTGGGTGTCGAGGATGATGAGGTCTTGATCGATGGAGATGGAGAGGATATAGGCCCCGCGGTCGGATGGAGTGTTGACCTGCTGTATTGGAGGTTGGACATGATGGTAGTTGCTGTTGGAGAGGAAGATTAGCTTGGAGATCTGAAGCAATACTCTGAAGAAGGAAAAGCGCAATCGAGGTTGCTGAGGTGTTTCAATTGGTTTCCGTGGCTGAGCTTGAGGAGAGAAGTTGCATGTTGTGATTGGTGAAGTGTAAAGTGAAAGAGTAACGAACACAACGTTCCCGGATCCACATAGTATGACCGGAAGCGTTCGCTCTCACTGAAACATGTATGTTCACTCCGTTGCCTTGTACTAACTAGGTACTGCTGGATGTACCTGCCTAGGTATCCAATGCAACTAACAACAAAGTAGGAGGCAATCCACTTCTTTCCTTCTTCATTCCCTATCTCAACATTGATGATCGAGCTCGACTTGTGTCAAGAGGTCCGGTGCATTCTGGATGTGATTACAGGGGTAACGATTACCCAATATATTATTGCGCTTCCAACATCTCTCCAGAGCATTCTTGAGGATACGATGTGAGCGAGACAGATTACCCATATCAAGTTTCATGAACGCATTCTCGAGACATGCTATACCATGCGAGAATATACGGACATCTAACCTTGTCGACCGCAACAAAAGTCTTCTAAGCTGGAGCAATGCGCAATAAAGCAACCCCTTTAGCCATCGCTGTAAAGCCATCTCTATAGAAGAAGATGCTGAGGAGCTTATCTCGGTTCGTTCTGCTCTCCGCTTCGATTGTTGCACGTTTTTAATGTGTAGGCTTTCGTTCGAGAGATTCAAGATGCTTGTACGATAGGCGGAGAAAAATGTCACGATGTCAGTCTGGTGTTGAGATTCCAGCCGAACGACCCCACCATTAGCCTTATCGCGCTCGTGTACACCTTCTGTCTTCGGCAACAACCCCGCCAACAACACCCAGCCATCCATCATGGCTGAGCTACGGAGATGGCCGCTGGCACCGCACCTATCGCCTGATCTTGGTGCCTTCTTTTCTAGCACGCGTCTGTCTCTTTAGTAGCCGTTCCCCTGCATCACACAGGTTCAACCCTAAGCAACGCGTTGACGAGTAACGCCATGGCCAATATCAAAGTAGACTCGGCTGTCTCCCAGGATGACCTGGAGATTCCGGTATTCAATGTCAAACCGTAGATCTTGGTTAGCATCTAACAACGCGCAGCTCATCGACTTCTCTGCCTTTCTCTCTGGTGATGCCAACGCGAAGAAGCAAACTGCCGACGCCGTCCTCAAAGGCTTCCAAAACGCGGGCTTTGTCTACCTAAAGAACCACGGCATATCTCCTTCGACCGTATCCACCGTATTCTCCCACTCGGCCAAATTCTTCGCACGGCCGAAAGAGCAGAAAGACAAGTTGGCATGGTACTCCGCCGCCGCCAACCGCGGCTACGTAACACAAGGGCGGGAGAAGCTGGTGGTGCTGGAAGAGACTGGTACAGAGGCGGAGATGCGCGCTTTGGTGCCAGACCTGAAGGAGAGCATGGAAATTGGACGCGATGACCAGCCCGAAACACCCAACATGTGGCCAAGCGGAGACGACGAGGCGAAGGAGTTTAAGGATCAGATGATGGGCTTCTTTGAGACATGCAAAAGCCTCCACATGCAAGTCATGCGCGCTATTGCAATGGGCATGGGCATTGAGGAGACTTGGTTTGATGGCTTCACAGATGCGGGCGACAACACATTGCGCTTGTTGCACTACCCTGGTGTATCTAAGAGCATCTTCAAGAGGAACGATGGGCAACTGCAAGTCCGCGCAGGAGAGCACAGCGACTACGGTATGGCGACCGACTTGAGATACTAGATGAAGGGAGCGACTGACATAATGACAGGTTCTGTAACCCTCCTCTTCCAGGACGCACGCGGTGGCCTCCAAGTCCGCTCACCAAAAGGCACATTCGTCAATGCCACCCCTATCGAAGGTACCATAGTAATCAACGCTGGCGACCTGTTAGCACGCTGGTCGAACGATACTATCAAGTCGACGTTGCACCGTGTCGTGGAGCCGCCACCAAAACCAGAAGATGCAGACAAGGATGAATACCCACCCAGATACTCAATAGCCTACTTTTGCAACCCGAACTACGAGCGCAAGATCGAAGCTATCCCAGGAACACACGAGAAGGAAGGAAGGAAGTACGGGGACGTCATGAGTGGAGACTATTTGATCCAGCGGTT
>Ga0265797_10009606_pt1 | contig 12530 bp, 12 predicted proteins | sample P2T30metagenome_FD_192433 | JGI IMG/M metagenome (GOLD analysis project Ga0265797, IMG submission 192433) | Plant litter microbial communities from East Loma Ridge, Irvine, California - P2 T30 | ecosystem: Environmental > Terrestrial > Plant litter > Unclassified | place: USA: California... | reverse complement strand
CCTTGGTAGAAGAAGTAAGCATCTAAGTATGCCCTGAACATTGTCAGGCTGACTCGGAATGCAGGCGGAGCCTCGCGGTCAAGAAAGCTGAATCCATGCATTACGAGATATGTATTCACTTCTGAACGCCTACAACGTCGATGATCAGAGTATCAACACGATTGCTTTGGTATTGCACCTCGCCTCCGTTTCGCCATCTATATCTTCAGTCCCTCAATATACTTCCGCGCCACCTCAACCCCCTCATCCACCTTCTCCGCATTCGTCCCCTGCCCAACCGCCGTCTGCGCGCCCGGCTTACCTCCAGCCTTGCCGCCAATAATCGGCGTAACAGCGGAGGCCCACTTAGGGCCGTCGGCGCCGGCAGCTTTGTGTTGCTGAATTCCATGTTAGCACTCGTTCGTCTTATGTCTTTCCTCAACGCGATGAATCTTACCTCAGCGACATAACACCCATGCACGACTTTGCCTTCCTCGGGACTCGCGCTGAAGAGATACACGGAGCGATCTTTCAGCGCGCTCTTTGGTCCTGAGACAGCCTTAATTGCTTCGCTGATGGCTTTGCTGACGTTACTCGACCAGTCCACTTTTCTGACCAGGAACTGCTGCGACCCGTCTTCGAAGAATTTCGTAACGTCATCTAGCACACGCTTATTGTCTGCCTTCGCAAACGCCTTTTGTTCGTCAAGGATGGATTTCTGGATCTTGGCAAACGTGTCCCTGAGCTCAGCCTTCTTAATCGCGCTGATGGACAGCTGATTGAGTTCGAGTTGCAATTTCTTGGCCTCACTCTCCTTCTCAGGCCCGAACTTCATCTTGCCGAAGAGCTCGACGCGTTCGCCGAACTCGTTGCCGATGCGCTGCACGTTGTATGCTTCTTGGCCTGTCACGGCGACGATGCGTCGAATGCCCTTTGCGATGCCGGATTCTTCGAGGATGATGAGTTCTTTGATTTCGGATGTGTTTTTGACGTGTGTACCGCCGCAGAACTCGATGGAGAGTTTTCCCCACTTCTCGTTCTGGGGCTCGGCGAGAAGGTCTTCGACGGGTACACCCACCGATACGACGCGAACGGGGTCAGGATACGTCTCGCCAAACACAGCACGCACGCCGTTGATCTCTTTCGCCTTTGCGAGCGGTACATCTTTGGCGTAGACTTCGGAGTTTTGCTTGATGTACTGTGATGAGATATCTTCGACCTTCTTGAGCTCGGCATCCGAGAGGCCAGCTTTGTGCGAGAAGTCGAAGCGCAATTTCTCGGGCGCGACGAGTGAGCCTTTTTGGTCGACTTCGTTGCCCAGAGTTTCGCGCAGGGCGTAGTTGAGGACGTGGGTACCGGTGTGGTTGTTGCGGATGGGGTTGCGCCGGAGCTCGTCGAACTCTGCGATGACTTCGCTGCCGACTTTGAGCTCGCCGTACTTGAGGAAGCCGGTGTGGAGGACGTAGCCAGCGTAGACTTGGACGTTCTCAACGCCAATCTCGGCCTCGCCGTCGACTAGTAGCCGTCCGGTGTCGTATTCTTGACCGCCTTGCTCGGCGTAGAAGTTGGTCTTGTCCAACAAAACACCGAACTGCTCGCCCTCTGGCACTTCACTTGTGCTCTTGAGAAACCTCTTGTTGTGATATATCGCCTTGATGGTAGATGTGATGTTCTCGCGGCCGTGCTTGGCAGAGTCGTCGGTCTTTGGTACGTCTTCCATGCTGTCGAGCGCGCCCAGATCGTGCACGTCGAACTTGACAACCACAGCGCCAGCCTTCTTGTCGCCCTTGCTAGCCTCGCGAGCCTTCTCTTGTGCCTCCTCGACCTCCTTATCGTCGATGTTCAGCCCGTTCTCCTCAGCCATGATCTGCGTCAGATCCAGAGGGAATCCGTAGGTGTCGTATAACCGCCAGACATCGTCTCCAGGAAGTTGATTTGACCCAGCCTTCTTTGCCTTTGCCGCGTACTTGCCGAAGATGACTTCACCGCGATCCAGTGACTTGGCGAAAGCCTTCTCCTCTTCGTCCAGAATCTCGATGATGTCCTGCTGCTTCTTCTTGATCTCCGGGAACATGTCGCCCATCTGCTCGACCAGCGTAGGTATAATCTTGGAGAAGAAGTCGCCAATCCCCACCTCGAAGTACTTGCGCGCATATCGTGCGCCTCTCCGCAGTACGCGGCGCACGACGTATCCTCGTCCGACATTGTTGGGCACACCACCGTCTGCAATGGCAAAGCTCATCATGCGGGCGTGATCTGCAACGACTCGGTATGCGGTATCGATGCCGTCTGGGTCTTCCTTGCCGAACTTGCCGTTGTATGGCCGCGCGCCAGTGATCTCCTGTATCCGCTTGAACAGCGGCGTGAAGACATCCGTGTCGTAATTTGACATCTTCTTCTGTAGCACGCAAACCAGTCGCTCGAATCCCATACCCGTATCAATGTGCTTGTTCGGGAGCGGTCGCAGTGATCGGTCGGATTCGCGGTTGTACTGCATGAAGACGTTGTTCCAGATCTCAATGACCTCGGGGTCGTCCTGGTTCACCAGACTCGCCGCGTTCCTGTATTTGCCATCCACCGGCTCCCTCAGGTCGTAGTGTACCTCCGAGCAAGGTCCACACGGGCCCTGGTCGCCCATCTCCCAGAAGTTGTCTTTCATATCTCCAGGCAGAATGTGATCTTCAGGCACGCCAACGCTCTTCCACAACTCCTTCGCCTCCAGATCCGGCTCAAGATCGTCCGCGCCCTCAAAGTATGTAACATACAGCCGGTTCGGGTCAATGCCATACACCTTGGTCATGAGCTCCCAGGTGAAGCCAATGGCCTCCTTCTTGAAGTAGTCGCCAAAGCTCCAGTTGCCCAGCATCTCGAAGAAGGTGTGGTGGTAGCTGTCCTTGCCCACATCGTCGAGGTCGTTGTGCTTTCCACCGGCGCGGATGCACTTTTGCGAGTTGGCGGCGCGCTTGAGGGCCGCAAAGTCGGACGAGGGATCGACGGTGCCTTGGAAGATGGACTTGTACTGGTTCATGCCCGCATTGGTGAAGAGGAGGGTTGGGTCGGAGAGGGGGACGACCGAGGATGAGGGTACTGGGCGATGTTAGGGACATGTTCTGGTGCAAGAGTCACACCAATTGAGATGCTCCAATGCATAGAAGACGCACCAAATGTGTGGCCATTCTTCTTGAAGTAGTCCAAGAAAGTCTGGCGCACCTTTGCGGCGCCCCACTCATGCTGCTCGTCGACAAGCGACATGTTTGCGGCCTGCGCGTTGCCGTGGAGGGGTCTGGCGTGGTAGATGAGTCTAGCAGAGGGTCGTGGCAGTCGTGAGTGTCGGAGGAAGGAGCTACACGTAGAAGAACTGGAGTATCCGCCTCTAGTCGCGTGGTGACTCAGAGGGGCAGCAATCGTGTGCTTCAACAACATTCACGGGACAAGAAATGCGCTGCGACGAGCTGTTTGGCGGGCTGCATTCATTGCGGGGCTCTGGCGGACGGACCCCCGATGCTAGCCTTCTGGAACATTCACGCATGTGCTGTGCGCCTGGACTCCCGCATCTCATAACCACCACCAAACATGGCTCTTACACCACCCCACACCTTCACTTTCATGCGCACTCGGACATAAACACACGCCTTATCGTCGGCCCTCAAAACACCTTGAAAACCAAAACACCACGCACAACCTGTCATGGATGGCGCACATCGCAGCACCCGGTAGCCAGACACACCTGGGACAGCAACATGCTCCCCCCCACGGCAAGAAGCGCGCAGCCGAAAGCACCCTCGAGAACGAGCAACGCCTAAGCAAGCGCTTCGACCTGCTCAACCTCATCGACGCCAACGGCACGCGCCTCTACATCCCCGTGCCCGGCTCGACCGACTCCACCCAAGCACGCCCAGCAGACGCCGTACCTGTACCTACCCCCCACCCACTAGCATTCACCAAGCGGCCCCGAGCACCGCGCCCACCACGCCCCTCCACCTCCGATGGCATGCAAGTAGACGAGTCGCCGAACAGAGTATACATCCACGACCTAGCCGCCGAGCTCAGCGACATCGAGTCCGACGAGGAGAACCCTATTTTCCTATCAGACATCGAGAAGCATCTCGCCAAGATACCGAAACATGTGCTGCTGGGCCCGGAACCAAAGGCTACGGAGCATAACCAGGTGGTGCTGTATAATGTGCCCAGTAGTCTGAGTGTGCCTGAGGAGAGGGACGGGGTGCGCAAGGCGATTGTGGAGGCGCGGAGGAGGATTAGAGATGGGATGGGGAGTGGGGTTGTGGAGCATGAAGGGAGTAACGAGGGGGGAAACGATGTAATGAGGGCATCGCAAGTAGTGGAGGAGGACGGAGATGCTATGGACCTGGACTGAGGACACAGCACAGAAGCTCCCAAGCAGTGATTTGCAAGCCATCCATCCCCATACCCATAATAATTACAACAAAATATACACCGCACCAAACAAAACACGCTCAAATAACACAAGCAAATCCCCCACTATCAACACGTATGACCCAGCCACGCCCCCTCCCTCTACTACCGCCTAAACCGATCCACAAACCCCCTCAACGCCGCCTTCGCCTGCTGCGGCCTCGGCGGCAATTGCTGCTGGCCCTCAACATCTCCTTGTCCACTCCCGCCTCCCACAACACCATTTTGTTGCCCTCCTTGAGGTCCAGCGACACCGCTTTGCTGCCCTGGCGCTCCATACATCGGCATCTCCATGCCCTGCGGTTTCGCCTGCCCCGGAGGCGCAAAGTACTGCGGCGGCGCATCACTCTGGTACAGCGGCGGGGGCTCCGCGTATTGTCCTTGCTGTGCGTACTGCGGGTGTTGCTGGCCTTGCGGGTAATATGGGTTCGGCTGTGCGTAGAAGGTGAAGTGGTTCTGGGGGACTTGGCCGTGGCGCTTGCGTTCGGAGTAGGAGATGAGGAACTGTTGTTTCTTGTGTTAGCAATGAGGGATAGATGAGGGAGTTAGGAGGGGACTAGACGTACGCGATGATATGCCAGCAACGGCAAGCCCTTTCTCAAGCGCCGCTTTGCGTGTATGTATCCGCCTACGAACCATCCCATGAAAAGGGCGAAGAAGACTGCGAGAATGACCCATTTGATTATCACGCCTTTCTGTTACTCTTGTTAGCACTCATCCCACCATCTCCCCCATCACTGGAGGAAAACTTACATCCGTCGACCAAAAGCTATCATAGCACGAAATGCTCCCGTCATTATATCTGAAGCACTCCTCATCTCTCTTCGCCAGTCCAAACATCTTATCCGCCTCAATATGTCGTATCGTGTAGAATATCCAAAGTCTTCCAGCGTCTAGTATCCAATTTAAACAGTAATGTAATCCAAGGGTCGAGCTCGCTCAACTGAAGCCAGAGAGAAACCACCGACTCTAGTATCCCTCACAGCGTGGCGTAACCGGTCGATCACGCACCCGAAGATCCCTCGAAATGCGGAGCACTGTCGCAGCCCGTTGCGCGTCTCGTTTCAGAATGTTCGGCGCGAGACGATAACTTGGGGTTGGTTTCAAGGATGCTGCTTGGCCTAAGGGGGGTATCGACGTGGACGGACGCGCAAGAAACGACACGCAGCTGCAATAATGACTCAACGAGTAAATAATGATAATAATAGTGATGATGGATAATAAATGCAAAGAAGCAATGCGACAAAAGAGCACAACGCGGACAAAGACACGAAAAGGAGAAACAACAAATTGTGGCTGGTGATGGTGGTTGGGTGCCTTGCATATTTTACGAGGTTCCGACCACGCGTCGCACGAGCCCGTGCCCTGCAGCGCTGTGGGGCATGCAAAGCTTAGCTCCCGGATGCGGCAGGACGTCACTCGGCTTTTGTCCACTGTGGCGCGGAAAGCCCAGAGTTGTGTGATCGCGTGATCGTGTTTGATGCGTTGGATGTTTGTATCGAGACGTAAGTTTATTTGGCGCATTTGGTACGGTGTGTTTGACTGCGTACATCGTACATGCAGCGGCAGGCGTGGCTCGCCGCCCCTCTATTGAATCAACAGAAGAAAAATAACAAGCGAAAATGTTGTGGTATATGCCCGCCATACTAGACTCCTCTGCCTGCTTGACACGCTCAGTCGCCGAAAACTCCATCAGCGCCTTGTCTTTCATGCAGAAACTGACATATCCGCGCCAAAAATGCTCAAGACAGGGAACTCACACAAATGTAGAAAATACACAAGCGAAAGGAAATGCAATAATGGATGTCTAATGCAGCAGATTGCGAAGCGAAGGACTGGCACTGGCTCCCGTAGTGGCACGCTCCGTTGGCGCCGCAGTGACAGCAGGAGCGTCTTGCATCATGGTGTCTCGAGGCGTGGCAGGTGGACCTGGCGCAGGGCTACCATTGTGAAGCGTAGTGTACTGCGCATGTGTGTATGGACTCTCGGTCGACCGCGAGGGAGGATGGCCATGTGGATGTGTGGGCGAGTAAGGCATGCCGTGGGGAGAATGCATGCCATTGATTATCATTGCCCCATTGTTCAGATTCAAAGGCATAGGGCCAGTGACTGATGGGTACGATCCGCGCATTCGTGCTGTAAGCATCTGGGTGTGAATCGGTGGTCCGGAATAAGGCGGATAACCTTTTGGGTGTGGGTATGGAGCATGGAATTGCAGGGACTGACTCATAGCAGCAGGGTGTGGTTGTTGTGGATGCACAAGTCCGCTGTGTAGTGGATGCGGAGGTTGACCAGGCCCCGGAGGAGGTATGCCATTATGCCAAGATGGAAGCGGTGGTGCTTGGTTTGGTGCCATAGAAGAAGCCACGCCGGGTATGTCCCAGGACCCTGCCATTGTAGGTGGCTGCGGTGGTACGAAAGGCTGTACGGCAGGCGATCGCAGGGGCAATTGGTGAGGCTCTGTATGCACAGGCGTCAATCTTTCTTCTTCCTCTTCCTCTTCTGCTCCATTCTGTCTCTTCCAATGGCACTTTTGACAGAGATAAGTGTCAGGCCGAACCACGGCTGCCTCGGTATCTATCCCGAGAGTACGCGGGCGTGGCTCTGTAGGCACCGGTGATGCATCAGTCATTACTTGGTTGATTGAGCCATTGACAACGTAACCATTCTCGGAGGGCGGGTTAGACTCATCCGTAGCACGTCCATTCGTGTTCACTCCATTAGGAAGCAATGGACCGTCAACGACTGGAGGCGTCGACTGATTTGTGGGCGCAGAGACCTCAGTCTTCCACCAGCGAGGACTTGCCTCGACCTTGCAACGTACACATTTGCGCTCAGGCTTGGGCGTTGATTCTCGAGATTCCTCCTTCGCAGGAAGCCCAGCGATGGAAGGCCGTCCCCGAGCCGAAGTGGGCGTTTGGGAAGTGATAGCCGATGCTCTGCGACCTGCCTGTGTTGGTGCTGGCTGAGGCACAATGCGTGTCGATTGATCGACCAGATTCGCCTTGCGTGCGGTACCGGTGAGGGTGAGGTCGGCCTGCTTGAACTCGCGCGCGAACAGCTGCAATGCAATCATATCTGTCCCCTCCACTTCTTCGTTGATCGGATGTGGTAACGATTTAGGGGCATGTTCTCTGCACCATATAGCGGCCATTAGCGAGCCGGTGTCTCCGTTGAGAGTTACCGTAGGTACAGCATCTCTCCGGGAGACCTTGACCGGGGTCATGTCAAAGCCGAAGACATAGCCACTGCCATGAGCGCATCCAACGTGGAACGTGGCGTGACATTGGAGGCAGGAAGCGCATGCGCCATCGGTTGTTTTACAGAGCTTACACACCGCGTCGTATCGCAGGGTAGGTGCTCCAATGCCTTCAACCATGTCAAACCGCATCGCGCTGCTGAACTTGATTTCCGCGTGCCATAGCGCGCATTGCACATGGACCCAGTTGTTGTCCGCGGTACGCTTTAGCGGCTCGCGAGGAACGAGGGGCCGCCCTTTGTCCATTTGTCTCATGCGGTATTCCTCCCTTGCTCTGTCGATGAGCTCTTTCTCGAGGCGTTCCTTTTCCCTGTCTCTATCGGTCTTTTTCTTGTGTGAAACTTTTGGTAGCTCAAAAAAGTCATGATGAGTATTTTGATATGGACACAGGACGCATTCATAGTTCTAGTGTGGTCAGTCATCGCTCTGATTGCCGTGTCGACATTACTTACATATGACACACTTTCTTTTTTATCGTTCTTGCAAGTGTCACAGTACCATTTATGGGCCTGTCGCGGATCATCGGCTCCATAGCAAGACTTGTGGACGGTCAAACGGCACGCGGCACACTCCAGACGGAATCCCTCGGCCGAGCGGCAGACCGCGCACGGGAGTATTTTGAGACGAGGCTGCGCGGGGATTGGTGGAGGGGTGGGGGCTTTGGGAACAGGTGGAGCTTTCTCTTTCTCCTTCTTCTTGATTGAAGCCTCATTGACAGGTGTAGATGTCCCGCTGTCACCACTGCCGTTGACCATGGTCTTCTGCTTTTTCTTTGGAGGTTCCGTAAGAGCATGGGCTGCGGCGGCAGGAACATCAATGTAATCTGGAGTACCGCCCACTGGATTGGGGTCAGTCTGGGCCGCGTAGACCTCACGGAGGAGTTCTTCGTCGATGCGGCGCTTCCATGCCTTGCCTCCGCCCTGTGCGACTTTCTTTGCGATCTCATCAACATTTTCCCATTTGACAGCATATTTCCGCCATAGATTCGCGCATCGCCCACACAAGGCGACCATAAAACCACTCTTGTCTTTCGACCTGCCGTCGGGAGGGAACATCTGGCCTGGAGAGACGCCCGGAGCGCGTCTCCATTGTCGCGAATGTCGGACATTGCAATACTTGCATTGAAAATTGCGCCTGAATCGTGCAGCTTTGTCGTTGTCGAAAGCCGAATCGTCCTGGGCATCTGCAACGTCGTCTTGGAGTCGGGACTGCGCGTCAGGCTCGACTCTCTTGCTTCGGCCTTTGCGGCTACTGTATGATCCCCAGATTTCGCGGCCCTTGATCGTCTTCTTCCACATATACCAATAGCGCACCGCGTCGCCGTAGAACATGTTCTTACTCGTGTGGAGGCGCACGCTGCGAATCTCAGAACCGTACTTGGCGACACCTTCGCCCCATTTCTTCTCTTCCTCTTTGGTCAATTCAGGCTCTTTCAAATCTTTGCGCTTATCGGTTTTCTTGACCTGCTTCAATGCTGCCTCTGCATCATACTGGTGCTTCGTGAACAATGTAAGGCATCTGTCAAGAAAATTCGTGTTCCATGGCTCGACTCCAACATGCCTTGCTAAAGCCTTGGCACGGTCCATGTAGGCTTTGATCTGGTCTTCAGTGACAGTCGGGGCATTGTCATCGCCACGAGTCGAGTGAATTCCAAGAGGGGGCATCTTGAACATGAGCTCCGCGGTGCACTTTGAGTCCTTGTTGGGTAGGTCTTCGCCGCGACGCACATATCCAGGTGGTTCGTCCATCACCCACTTAGGGCGCTTCGCCTTCTCCGCCTTATCTGCCTCGATTGCAGCGACAGTCTCTTTCGACAATTTACCCTCCTTCTTGTTACCAGCCGTTTTGACATAGCGTTTCTTGATCTCTGCGGGCTTGACAAGCTCGACCGGATGCCCATGCCATACATTGACATTCGCCTGATGCCGTGGTCCTAGACGTGAACTGGCGCGAGGATATATTGCTCGATCGTCGTACTGCAGGGCGTCTTCTACACGGGCGTGTATACCAAGATAACGCATGGGCCACATCTTCGCTAACGCAATCTCGGCCTGCGTTCCGGGGTGGAAGTCGACGTGACCATCTGGATCAGGGGTCGTGTCGTTCGTGCCACCGTTTGCATCCTCTTCTTCTTCATCGAGCATCTCTTCCTCATCGCCTTCTTCGCCCCCAGCACCTAGAAGCGGGGTCCGTCGCGCCTCAAGTTTCTTCTCTTGCGCTCGGCTGCACGGACCACATGCCCATGCGAAGCCACGGGACGGCTTCTTTAGCAGCGGCGGGCGAACACAATTCATGTGATACGTGTTGCGGCACACTGCGCATTCAACAGAGTCATTCCTGCGATAGATTAGCATGTCTGATATGCTCGGATAGGCCTAAACTTACGACGCGCAGAAGCCTACACAGCGCTTACAGCTCTTGACTGCGCTCGTCAACTCTTTCACGCGACTTGTCTCCAGACAGATGTACTTCCATCGCTCGTCCAGGGCCTTCTTGACCTTGTCGGGAACATTGATGACCTGTGAGGTCGGGATGACATCGTACCAGCGATGGATGAAACGATCAAACACTTGATTGAACCAGAAGCTGTCTTTGGACTTGCGGTACTCATCGAGGTCGCCAATCTCACTTCTGTGCCGAATTTGGCATTTGCCGCGAAGTGATGTAATAGGACACAAGTCAGAGTGCATGGTGGCGTATACCAGACGCGAGTCATTGTTGTAACGCTGAACATCTCGTGGGCGGTAGAACCAATTTACTCGTAATGACTCTACGCGCTTTTTTGGATCGTTATCGACGTGGATAAATTCCATGACCCGGCAGAGGTAGTAAGGCTCGCCTGGCGGCTCGCACACGAGGTACACTTGGTCTAGACGCCCAATTAGCATCCGCAGACAAAGCCGCACGACGTGGCTGGCGCAAGGTAGTGACCATCAGCTGCAGGGAAAACAAATCAGAACTTACCATTAATGGACACAGTCTGGCCATCATCCGCCTCCATATGGCCATTTCTCAGGATTGCACCAGTGTTTTCGAAAGTCAGCATGTTTGTCTCGCGTGCGCTGTTGGCGGCTGCGGTGATCTGATTTCCGCGCTTCGGCCCTGTCTGGCTTGGCGCAACTGCATTCTGAGGCATTCCATTGGCAGTAGCAGCATTCTTTCGGCGTTTAGTGGTTGTGGCTGGTGCCGTGGTGGGTAAAGTTGATGCTGCGACTGATGATGCACCGGAAATATTGGGGTTCGCTGGGTTGTCTTTGGAGTTGGGTCCGGAATTACCCCACGACACATTGACTTGGGCAGGGGCGGAACCTTTCTTTCCACTCACTCCAGATGTCGGCTCGCTATCGGCCGCCGCAGATTCACGCGACGGTGGATCGGATTTTTTTTCGTTGGTGGGAGCGGCTGTCATTTCGAAATCCATTTCCGTATCTTCAGCATAATTCGGCCGTGACCTGCCGGGACGGCGGTTGCGCGACCGCGTGCCATATGGCGCGGCACCATTGTCATCAGAATCTTTTGAAGAAGACTGCGCTGCATTTGGCGAGACGTTACCGGCGTCTTGTGCTTCTTGGACTGCGTCTGAAGTGGAAGACGCGTCATTTGGGGCTTGTGCAGAAATCTGGGGTTCCATGGATGTCGCTGCAGGTGTGGAATTCCCAGTGGACGGTGCCTTGCTGGTTGCTTCGGATGGTGCAGCCTCATCTGTGGCGTTGGTGCCGTTTGGCGTGGTGTTTTGCGCGTCGTCCTGGGTGCGCGTCGAGTCTACAAGAGACTGATCTGCAGGGTTGGTAGACGGAACCTCGCCCTCGCCGTTCCTCGGGTCCATCATGGCAAACTGCTATTTCAAAACGCAGTTGCGCCTCGGCGGACAAGCCAAAGGACGGCGAAACCCCGCGAAGGTACACGCCGAGCGTGGCCAGGACGGGCCTTTGGAAATGCACTCCAGAAACGTATATCAACGTAGCATGCAGAAGCCTGATGGTGCATACACGTCAAATTGGTGAAGCAGCCTCTCAAAAATGGTCGTCGTGACGCGAGAAAGCGGGATTTGTGATGCAAATGATGTCAGACCCGGCGGGTGGAATCAGAAGGAGAGCGCGCCGTGTAAGAATGATAATGAAAGATGGAGCGTGGCAGAGGAAGGAACCGAAGTGTTAATGGAGGAAGGAGCACAACGTTCTGCCAAGAAACTGATGTGGATCTTACGAAGGCTAGCCTCTTACGCATATCTCCCATCGCATCAGCGCCTTTCAGATTCCACCTTGCCGCAACGTCCGCCTGCCCACGCCGCGCATCGTTCTGTTTGGTGGATCATGAAGGCGCCTATGACACCTCGTTCGGTCGTCTTGCTTTGCAGGACGATGATGTTCTCATGTTGATGGCCACACTAAGCAGCACCCACATTGAGCAGCGATACTTTGCAAAACCTTCACCAAGCTTTCATGACACTGAGATCATCAGAAATACTGTTTACCATCGGTGAAGACAGTCCTGTATGTAAATCACTTGGTCACGAAGTCGGGAGGTGGGCGCATCGTTAGGAACCGCCAGGATTGCGATGGTGAATGTATTATCATCCTCGTGACTGAAAGCTAGATGAACACGAGATGCTACATTCATGTCTACTTCTTGAAATTTTGTCCTGGGCGCAGTGTTGGATGGGCGCGAGGCCAGAGTGACAGACTCGAACCAGGCGAGGTACGATTTAGCGGGCGGCGCTTGCCAATGCTAGCAAGCCAGCGACAGGGTTGGTAACGACGTCGTTTGACAAAGGAAGAGGCGCATACATTCTCACCCACAAGCAGCGAGGTAATGCGATTCTCTTACTGGCAAAGTCGTCACTACCTAGAGATTATCT
>Ga0265797_10009605_pt1 | contig 12530 bp, 15 predicted proteins | sample P2T30metagenome_FD_192433 | JGI IMG/M metagenome (GOLD analysis project Ga0265797, IMG submission 192433) | Plant litter microbial communities from East Loma Ridge, Irvine, California - P2 T30 | ecosystem: Environmental > Terrestrial > Plant litter > Unclassified | place: USA: California... | reverse complement strand
ATCGCACATCGTTGAAGCGCAGATCGAGCTGGAATCCAAATCTCAAGCAAGAGTTCCTACGACGGGCTTCGATTGACTCTATAATCGCTCCGTTCAAGGACACAATATGGCTTGACTCAGAGCGTGGTGTCACGTCTGTGCGAAGGAGAAGCAGCGCAATGACTACCGGCGCCAGATCAATATCACCTAGTAGTCATGGAGACAGACGCAAGCCGCGAAAGCAATCGACACTGTTGCATCCATCATCGCCCGATGTCAAGCCTGTGGCCGATGTCAGTCCTGTACACGCTTCTCCAGTGTTCAGAGGGACACGTGGGTGGGATGCTCCAGTCGACTCTCCAACTCTCCGACCTGCTATGCCGGCAAGGAAAGGCTCATCGCTTTTACATCCATCACGCCCTTCGATCGATACTGTTGAACATAGGGAGCTGAAGACTGTCTTCTCTTTTCCGCCGAAGCTCCTGCGGGGACAAGACCGCTCACCTTAAGATAAATCGAATAGAATTCGAGCAGCCGCGTGGAGACTCGAATACCAGGGCACAGGAATTGTGGCATTACTACAGTGCGATCCTTCATCGTATGAACAGTTGTTGAATAAAGTAGATAAGACACAATGGCCAGGGTAGCGTTGCTAGTGTCGAACCTGCCTATTTTCGGCTTAGCTTCGCCCGCAGTCATCGGCCCCCAGCACTCTTTTCTTTGCCACCGGTGGTTTTGTCCTTTCGCGACGACTATACGTTCCTCAACGCCAGCGCAATGGCACCACGAAACAGAAATCTTCCCTCGCGGCGCGACTTCCTACGAGAAAATCTCATCATTCTCGACAGTTGCGGAATATGCATGGAACCATTCGACGCCGACCATCAACCAGCATGCATCAAGACCCCAAACTGTCAACACACATTTGGACGAGAGTGTCTGAACCAATGGATAGAATCCGGCGAAGAAAACTCAAACAAATGTCCTCTCTGCCGAGAGGAACTCTTCTTCAAACTCGAAGAACCCGAATTCATCGAAGGAGCGCGAGATGAAGGCATCAACAGCACCATGCTTCATCAAATTGAGACGTGGGTTGAAGCCAAAAAGTTCATTAAGCTCATGTGGAGATCGCTGTACAAGCTCTACGAACGAGACCAGACCATCTACGACTCTGACATTGAGGAACAAATCAACGCTGCGCTGGCTCGCACAGCCGAGAATTACAATCACACCCATGGCCTTTATATCTTCAGCAATCATTGGCCTGAAGTCAGGTTAGTAGCTCGAGATATGGTGGAGCATTTCCACAACGGATTCTATCTTCCGATGGAAATCATGCAGCGTAGGTGTTATTTTTATAGCCTCTCAGATGCGTTGGGATGGGATGTCCAGGAGCCCAGAGGAGCATTGGAAGATGAAATGTCGGACGATGACACGTCGATGACCTCGGACTAGGCGGTGAAATGGTCTAAAGAACTTTTGATCGGCTTTCATCACCTGTCGAGCGCGCCCTAGAATAAAATCTGGTGTTGTTTCATTCACAGCTCGAAGACGGGAGACACTTGTAAACGCCCTGACGTCCTTGCTACATCAATGATTTTCATGTATCAAAGCTTTGTAATAATATACCTTACATCTCTTTCCGTCACTTCTTGTTAGGCTGGTACTGAGTCGAGATATCGGTTGACTGACCGCATTGGGCCAATTTCGCACTCACCACGAAATCGCTGCCGCGCCTTCACCGCTGATGACCATGAGTGCCAAGACTTACGGGATACAAACAACGCCTGCCTTTTGCCTACCTGATTACTTACACCTTCCGGACCCGCGAGCACTAAGACCATGGGCACGCCATTGAAGGATCGCGAGACTTTCTTCAGTCAGGGCATCGAGAGCAATATCGCGTGCTCCATCTGCGACGGTTTCCTCACAGGTGAAGACCGCACTCGACCTTCTTACTGCTTTCGGATCGCTGATGAATTTTTCGAGACCAAGATACAGCCAGCCGCATACTCACCACCTTGCACAACTGTCATGGAGTCTACTGCGAGCCGTGTCTCCTTGAACACATGAAATACAACAATACTTGTCCGGTCCACACGCATGTGATCCTCTTCGAGCTCCCTCGCCGGCCTGAGTTCGTGTCTGGAGAGCGCAGTGTCCCCGATACCATCGATGGGATCACAGACAAAATCGAAGCTGCAAAGCTCGTCACCAAGTTAGTCTCCGTCACGAAGCAACTTTGGGACTACGAGCAAATCTTCGACTCCGACATCAAAGAGAAGATTAAAGAAGTTCTAGATGTCATCGCCGAGGGCTTCAATCACAAGAATGGCTTGATAATCAAGGACGAGCATATGGCAGGTGTCATGGACGTCGCTCGAGAGATTGTCAAGATGCACTTCAAGATGCACTTCGAGAATCGGGGGTCGGCTCCTGTATTCTGGGATGACACAACGGATGTCTGGGTACAGAAACTTGGCGAGGCAGTAGGATGGAAATATCCGATCATACATTATAACAACTGGTAGTAGCTATACTCTACTGTCGGACATCAGCCGCCTTCGACATCGGAATTAGGGATCGGGGATGACACAATGATGCGTTGGAGAGAAGCCGGTTATGCGGTTGAGCTACTGTTTACCGATCATTGAACGGCTGTAGCAGACAGGCTATACGATCGAGCTTCTAGTCGTAGCTTCCAAGTGCATACAGAAGATAAGCATAACAACTTCTAGTCTCATCTCAACTTCCCTATCAAACTGTGGTAGCATAGTACCAATGTATTGTCGATACGAACTCCCGATAATCGAACTTTTACTGCCATTGTCATCGGCGTGCTAAAGATCTGCCTCAATCACCCAATCTAACAGTCTCTTCTCAAGCTCCTCGCAAGACATTTCTACCAAGCGCCCGTCTTACTTACGCCTCAAATTTGCCTCAAACACCTTCCACTCCTCGACCGACTCCAGTAATCTCTCTTTGCTCCAGCCTCTTTCCAAACCCAACTTATACGCAGCGCATGCGCTTTGGTAGATGCTGAGATCGTCGATCTTCAGGAGCTCACTGGATGCCGAGCGCTTGACTTCCTGCTTCAACTGGTAGTTGGCAGTTGGCAGTTGCCATGGGGAGTTGCATGGCGCTTGATATCGCCTCGGCGATACTTCCCCCGATTCCTTTCGCATGGCCAATGTTGGCATCAGTCGGTGTCTTGGACGATATGAGCTCGCCGTCATCTTTGGCGTTGTTGCTGACTGTTCGCAATGGGTTTGTGAAGCCCAGGTCTTGCAGCGCCTGGCATAGTCAGTGGAATACCGGGGGCCTGCAGTTGGTCATCACTCACCTGGTTTGTTCCTTTCGCTGTTGCTGGATGGCGCGAAGACAGGTTGTTGTTCGCGTTCATGGTGATTTAGCGCAGATTTTGGGTGATAGTTGTGGTCCTGGTAGCAGTTCAGGCGGGTGATCGCATGCTGATTTGCTGTAAAGGGTACAGGAAGGGCAAAATGTTGGACCGCACTTACTAAGGATATCTGAGACTTCCCGACTACTCACCTAGTTATTGCAGGAGCGGTGTATCCAGCTCTCTCTTACCTTCTTCAACAACCGCTATGTGAACACCGTGAGCTAGGAATTCTATATATTCCATACACCCTGATCAACGGCTACATTTCGAGATCGTCTGCAACTGCAGTAGTGGCGCAGTGATGTCGTGCGCAGTGAGGTTTGAGATAGTGACTTCGCAAAGAGTGGCTGGTGCATTTTGTAGAAGTGCAAGGAAATGTATAGAGATGCTTTGAACGATTTGACGGGCGTCATGGAAAGAAATGGCCAGATATCCTTAGTGGCTCAAGAGTTCGTGAAGAGGTGTGCGTAGTCGCAGAGCCGACATCCAAGGCAGCCAAAAGATAACTTCTTCGTAGCACACCCATTGTGCAGCAAGGTAATAGAATTAGAAATGAGTTCCGGGTTCTGCGCGGATGTCGTGTTGTTGTCTTGTAGGCATGTGGTGATGGTGTTCTGCCAAACCTCAAAAAACTCCCTTCTCCTCCACCACAACCTCCATCCTCCCACCACAGCACCACAACGTCTAGAACAGCAAAAAGAATGCATCGGCCGGGAATCGAACCCGGGGCTAGCCGAAACTGTCCTGTGAAGGATGGCAACGGCTAATTTTACCACTAAACCACCGATGCGAAAAGATGGATGCTAAGACAGCTGGAACTGTGAATGTGACCTAACCAGGGGTCGCAGCGGGGCTGTCAGCTTTGCGATTCGAATAGGAAGCTTCTGAGAGCTACTTACAACCTGGAATCTCTTGATATCGAACGAAGTCGTAGTCAAGCGCCTTGCCATTGGGCCATTAGGCCAGTTGTTGCTTAGTAATGATGGAAGGACGAGATTCAGCATGCAATATAAAGACAGTTGGCATATAACGAGGCTTGAAGTTTGCCGGTAGACTAGAGGTGGTTTGGTGGGGCAGTGTTGCGGCAAACTTTTCTCTAGTGAGGGGATTCGGTGGTGGGGCATGTCGACCGACCCTGTCAGGAACATCATTTTCAGTACCTGAGCACGTCTGCAATTGTCTCTGCCTGCGTGGTTTAGTTAGCATCTACAGACTTGGCAACATGCTTCGGATGCCTTTCGTGTTCTTCGATGAACCCCGTGTCAGTCCAACTGTTAGAGCTGGTACTTACGACTACGCCGGAATCGACCGAGCTCCAGACTCTGATCCAGCAAGGTGAAGTATCTTCGAACGTGGGCCATGAATGATTCCAAAATACTCCCATGATATGGTAACCATCCTATTTAGTCCCATGAACAAACTCTGGGCATCTCTTTGCCCTCTCGTCGGCATGCCAATCGAACAAGAGGCTTATCGTGAGGAATTCATCGCGGAGGTAGCGAGGTGTTGTAGTATGAATTTTCTTTCCATGTCTGCAGCTCTTTCAGGCTTCTCACCATTCTCCAAGAACATTAGCGTTTACGACGCTTCATTTATGCTTCCAAAGGAATGCGTGAAGGGCGCATCGAAATCCATACTCTTGACGACATTTCACGTCTCCAAAGTAAAGATGTCTAATTTCTCAAACACCGGGTGAGCGAGATGCGGCTGTGCCAGTTTTGTAAGGCGCGGAGAGTGACTAGTTGAAGCCCATCGATGGCACCGGGCACTATTCGAATCAAGCTGCCCGCGTCACGCAGCTCGCACCGGCTTCCGATAGCATGAGCGCGGTCAGGTCTCTGCGGAAGGCATGTGCACTCAGTGCTTTTCGCAGTCGTAAGGTACGTAACGGGCGATCCATTTGGAGCAAGAAGAGCGGTCGTATCCATGTTGTGGTATCTGAATATCCAACAGCTCCAAGGGCTTGGTATGTATGTAGTTGAATTGAGCTTCTCAGTCGCGCGCGCTACCCGGCGAGGTAGATTTGTATGCGATTCCATTCACACCAGATCCACAAAATCGACGTCATTAAAGCCCATACCCTAGCACTGCCACCACCATGATAACATGTTCAAGCGCTGTTCTGTCTCTTATACGCATATCTTCAGGGCGGCAGCGCCAAGCCGGCAGTCATCCGGCGCGGCGTGTTGCTTGCCTTATTCTTCAACCACGGATCTCTGCCTATTCGCTTCTAGTGTACGATAAACAATGAACATGGGGTACAGCGCAGTAGCCGCTGCCGGGTATACTGCTTCCAATCAACCTAATCCTGACCACTTCAGGCGGGCAACTATGATTCTTGCGCAGCGTAACCAACTACTCCGGAGTACATCATGGCTAACATGTCCTCTATATAGTATGGCCACGTTGCTTACTTTGCTACATTCTTTTCCGCAGCTACGACCTCTTGCCAAATACGATGGCTACTTCAAACTTCCTACTCGCCTGTCTACTCATAGCAATCACTCTCTTACAGTCCTGTTTCGCCCAGCTCAACGATAACACACCATGGTGTCCTGTTACAGCGCCTACGTACAACTCTTCCGGTCAGACCGGGTTTCAGATGACATCCGAGGAAGACTGGTATATATCGCTCGCCGTGAATGACCGCGGAGGGATCAGTTACAGTTCGACTACTACTTATTATATCAGCCATCCAGAGTTGACAAGCGTAACTATGGGTTGCTTCTATCGGTTCAAAGGCATCAATACTACAGCTACGGGAACAGGCGACAACGGTTGTGAAGGTGTGCTGAGTGCTGAGTGCATGGATGTATTGCGCGAAATCTCTTTTCCACCTGTGACTTCCGGGGTCTCCATGGACGACATGGAATGTGAGGACATCGACACCAATCGAATTCCAGGTGCTTGTCCCATCGAAATCCTGGCCCCGATAATTGTGAGGTGTGAGTGTTTGCATCTTTCCTTCTGATAGCGCTGATTGCTAATGAATCAACATAGCCCCAGTTCTCGGCTTCTCGAACCAGACATGTGATGATAAACCGCCACCAGGAGAACATGTTCCCGAGCAATACCACACAAGGCTCATGGGTACTTATGGAATCAAATATAACCAACGGGACCGTGACGCCGGCAGCTTCGAATCGTATGACGTTTCCGTCAAACGGCCTGTACCATCCGTATTCGCGGCTTACCTTGCCGACGGCACGACAGAGACTCACGTCGTATGCGTCACACCCGACCATGTGGCTGAGGGTAGCCGAGAACCTGAAGAAGAAGAGCCATGGGGTCTCCTGGAGAGCACGGGTGCGCGCAGGTCTTGGGTGATAGCTGGACAGGTGGCAACGGTAGTCGCAATCGCAGTAGTTGTCGCAGGGTACTGAAATGGAAGGCTGATGTTCAGTAGACTGAGGAACAATGGACAAGAGCGAAGAACAACATTAGCCTTAGCCCGTCAAATCCCTTACCGAAGCTCATACAAACAACCGGTCTATATGATTTGACCAGACAGCGTGCACATCGCTCCAGCTCTGTACATGCAGCGACCGACTTCCAGGATTCGTGCAACCAGCGTGTTTCTCCACAGTCACACCATGGAGGCCTTTTCGCATCAAAATAGAACCCCCTCAAGGGCTTTTTGGGTGTAGGGCGAAGATCGAGCGCCTGTGCGGTAGATGGGAGTTTGATGCGTCTCTCGAAAGGCTCAGTGATCCTCGTCTGTAATTAGTCGCAGCGCTCGAGACCCCTCGGAGGGGTTGACGGGACTGTGTGTTGATGGTCTGCGGGACCGGGAGAAGACATTTGGGTCGGGTTGCGGCAGACGCTGTGCTGTGCGCATACGCCAGTGTAGGAATGATGGATAGCTTCAGGGCGTCACTTGTCTACGCCAGTTGTTGGGTCGAGTTAGCGTGCCAAGACCGGCTCGTGGAGATTTCCTTCCCCGCCGCCAGCTCTAAACAGACAAAGCGTAAGCCACCATCCTCGATGCCACTAGAGCGACACCTTCGCTACCAATCTAACCACCTCCAATACCCCCTCAACTCTATGAACCCATTACACAACAGCGCATCAATGCTTTTTCTAGGATCGCGTTTCATCATGTCCACCAGATCTGAAGTGAGATGCACCGCCGATGCCTAGGTAGCCAGTGAGCCACGAGTCTATCCCGTTGAAAGCATCGGTGTTGTAATGCGCCTCCTCGCGTGGCTCAGTGCAACCTCCGCAGTCCAGCCCGTCTCAGACGTTCCATCGATGATACCTCGTGCTTGTAAGGTCTCCTGCATCTCGCATATCGTTGTGGCGCTGGAATTCGCAATACCCGTTCGTCAATCTGAAGATCACGAGCAAAAGCAACGCGACGATCCACCAGTCGCATGCAGGAGAGAATGCGCCATTCTCCACCCATCCACACGAACCCATCTCACAAATACATCCTCGGAGGGCATTAGACTTCGAAGTTCGTTTTTTCTGTTTGTTCTTTTGGGGCTGTACTGCAATGCTGCATTGCTACTGCTTCGATTCCAAGCCACAATCTTCACTACTGCTGTTTCGGGCTGCATGGTGTGGAGACAGAGGCGCATCTACTCTCTCACGATGATGCAATCTCCCATCGGAACGAGATCTCGTCTTCAGAGGACTCATATGTTACCTGCTGTGCTTGGTGCGAACTTGGTAGCGTGCGCTGGTATGCGGGAGGGGACGCCCACCGTATTGACCCTGAGGAAGACCCTCCAGAGCCCTGAACTGGCCCCTGGCAAAGAGGGTCAACCTTGAGAAAAGCAGTCGTGTCCTGGAGCCTTCCGAAGCGGTACCTGATAATCCCGTCCCCCAGGCGCCCGATAGCATTACTAGAGCGACCGGGCTGTACCATGGGATGCACTAAAAGCCCTGCAGTGGAGGACTAATCCAAAGGCGCAACGGGAAAACAAAACACCCCGCTCGCGTACCTTGCAGACTATGACAACTCGATTGGCTCCCCACTGTGCATGCGCAGCTTTGCTATCTCTATAGCGACGTCGGCGAGGAGCCGTGAACCACGCGCCTGTGTCTGCGGTGGCATCCCGGGCTGAAACGCCATGTCCAATTCGTCGTACAAGACGCTCTCCTCTAAACATCCCGTGCCCCTCTATTCCTGTCGACCACAGTCCTTTCTTCCTGCCATACAGTCGTTTCACCCGTGTACTTCTCATCAGACATTCAATCGTTTCAATCACCTCACCTTCGCCTGGTCGACAACTCTGCATGAATACACGGAGCAAACAGGTCACTGCTACCGTCAGCTCACGCAATGGGTGTCGATGCCAGCGCAGTCCCAACAACAGAAACTCCGCTGCCCTGGCTAGTCCACGACAAGGGGCCCCTTCATCTTGCCATTGTCGTTACGCTGGTCTTGACCGCGCTGTTGGTCTACTCGCTCAGAGCCTTCACTCGTGGAAAGCTCCTTCGCTCCTTCGGCATCGATGATGGACTAATGGTTCTGGCCGCTGTAAGCTCAGTGCCGTTCAACCACATGGCTCACATTTGCTGACACAGAGTAGTTATGCACAATAGGAATCTTTATCACGTTCACTGGAGTCGTAGAGCTCGGTCTGGGACAGCAGCAAGACGACTATGTCTTACCCGCCAGTAAGACCGTACAAATGGGTCCGTGGATTTGGGCGTTGAACTCATTCATCATCTTTGGGCTTGGTCTCGTGAAGCTGTCGGCTGCTTTCACTCTCTTACCTCTTACGAGTGCTAGACGCCAGTCGTATCTACAAATGGGACGCACTTTCCTTCTCATCTGCCTCATCCGTAAGTCTAATTCAACCTAGCTTTCAGGAGCAAAAGCTGACAGGCCTAGTACTCGTGTTCTGGCACACAATTGAATGGTTCACATCGCTTCTTGCTCAGTGTGTGCCGCTTGTGGCGGCTTGGGATCTCTCGCGCGATAACACGGCATTATGTATGTCGCAAAGCGAGTCCGAGATTTGGGCCATGGCGAATTACTGTAAGTACAACACTCTTGGCTCCAACAAACAGATCTGACCCATCCGTCTAGCGATCAACACAGCGTCCAACGTGCTAATGGTCGTCTTCGTTTTGCCCATCGCCATTGGTACTCCTTCCAATCTTGGAGCCAAGCTACACATCCTCGCAGTTATATTATTGGGTCTCTTGTATGTTCTCATAGTTCACAAATGTGCCCCTTGAGTATTGGCCGCTAACACATCTGCAGTGTATGCGCTGTAGCCATCATCAGAACCCGAACGGTCTACACCTCTTGGGGTCACGTTGGCCATCGCAACAACTTCGACTTGAACTTCACTACCTGGGGTATGCTCGAATTCTTAGCTGCCATGATAGCCGTCAACCTCAGTACTTTGGTGCCTCTTGGTAGAGCGATCCGCGATCCCCTCGAGACACCCCGCAAAGTCCCGCGTGTGGCCGCCATCTCTGGCCCCATCGCCGGCAGCACTGTTCACCTCATTCACGGCGATGTCGACGATCTCGTTCCCAGCTACTCCGAGTCTTACGAATCGGAGATGGACGACTCCTACAACTCGTATAACTCCCGCTATTCTGGCCAAACAGTCATCTACCGCCCTGACACAGCATACTTCCCCTCTCACGGCCATAATAATAACAGCCTAACACGCTTTCATGACGACGAGTCTAACCTTGACTTCGACATCGAAGCACCCTCAACCCGATCCAGCCCTCGTAGGGTCACAAAACCAGGACCATCTTCGCGCTTCTCCGTATCTACTGTCAGCACACGTAGAGTGAGCGACTGGTCACAACTCAGCGGCTTCACATACTCTCCGCCCAAGGAATCCGATGCCGAGTTCGAAAAAGCGATGAGCGGAAGAGCCAGGATTAGTGCGGCGGAGCTTGAAGAGATTGTGAAGAGCCTAGGATTGAAGAGGCAAAGCAGCCATGAAATCTGGGATAAGGAGATTGGTCTCTTCGAAGAAAAAAGCGAAGATGGAGGAAGTTCTGTCGCGCCCACAATATACCTGGAAGACGATGAAGACGCCGTGGACAGTGCGGGAGTTCTATGCACATGCCCAGCACCACGGGTGCGGAACGGCGATGCAGGTGAATCTGCACTACAAAGCGAAGCAGACTCGAGCGAGATCACCGTGATCCGCATACGTGGGACAGCTAAATGCAGTCTCCACAAACCTCTACCGCGCATTCGATCCCGCGAATGGCTCGCGCGCAGCTAACAGCGCAACAACGCAACAACGCAAATTTCCCTTTCTGTTCGATAGCGGTCCTTCCTTGCGCATAACATTTCGTCGCAAACCGCAGTGCCATATTTCGGCCGGAGTCATATACCATCATTAGAAAGTTTCTTTTCAGAACATCTTATGTATTATTAGCAAGTTGAGATGCGAAGACGCATCTCACTTAGCATTACCCACTCAGTAGCTACCAGAGTCCATAGTCATAATTTCTTTATCTCAATCCGAATCAATCTTGGGTTCATACTATGAATGAGTGCACTTCTACTCAGCCCATCGCTTCTTGACATACTGTGCTTGGTGCCCACCAGGTAGCTCGCTCACCCACGCATCAATCTCCTCTTTAACAACACGCGGAACAGTGCATTTGTTCATCGCGGCAGCATCCTGCGTCTTGAGCGTGGGACAGTTCTGGTAGCAAGGCGAGTCGAGAGCGCGTTGAAGTGCGTCGCCTTGCCAGCCGAAGAGGTAATCGCCATGATTCGCGTAGCCCGTGCTGCCAGAATTCATGAGCGATCATACCAGCTAGTATAAGAGTCCTTGACTTACCCATCGCCGAAACTCCAGACAAAGGGCTGGCTGCCATCTTCCGGCCAATCAGCCTTGTTGTTAAACTTGCTCGTGTCCCAGATGACTTCGTAGAAGAGCTGACCCATGCGCACGGGGTGGCTGGCGGGGCAGGGGCCACCGGATTCGAAGGACCCGTATTCTGGGTAGGACATATGTGCCATGTGATCTGGAGAGTCCAGATTGACTCCATCCCAGCAGCTAAGTCGTGTTAGTGGACTGGCATGCTGCATTCGTGAAAGGAGATGGAGGAGGAAGACATACGTGGGAAAGCGAACAGCAGTCATGATACCCGTCTTACACGGCTGAGTAGGGAAGTCGAGAGTCTGTGGGTCACGCGTGTTGATAGTGTCCAAGCAAGTAAATGTTAGCTGACGGAAGCGTTCTGCTTCGTCTTTGGTGCGCGCGTTGACGTCGCCGATGAACATGCGGAAGCCGGGTTGGAAAGCCTGGACTTTGGAGGTTTGCTGGAAGTTGTAGAGGCCGTCTTGCATGTAATACACTGTCATGCCTCCGTTTACGCCGTTGAAGCCAGAGTTGGGGATCTGGGGAACGCGCTTGTATGTACCGTTTCTAGCTTTGAAGTATAGAACGGCTGTCCAGTAGTTCTACGAATTCATTAGCGAACTCGTTCGGTCGACAGATGGCTGGTCCAACATACGGAGAAGTCCTCGCTAAACTGGCACGACGTGCATGTTGACTCTCCCGGCATGTCCTTCTCTGGATCCATGGTGACATTGAAGGAGTTACCTCCAAGAATTTGGTGTAAATGTGGCGATGGAGCCTGGCCTGGCGTGACCAGAGGGTCTAGCCTGTCGATGACTAGCTGAGCACATGGGAAGCGCAGAAGCGCCGTGGCGGGTGCAACAAGTGCAAGGGCAGTAGCGCTGAAAACCTTCATTTTACAAGGCTGGTGATGTCCTGCTTGAAAGGAGAAGATGGAGGCGGTAAGAGGTATGCTTCATGCTCAGTGTTTTATACAACAGTGTAAAATATGCACGCAACACCGCCGGGATCAAGGGTGGTAATGCCGAGCGGGTACGCCGTGTCGCAAAGGCAAAACCCGGTCTTGGTAAGATAGCGATGGGCAGCATCTTACGCTGGATGAAAGCTAATGCGCTTTGGGACTCGAAAGATGAATTTGGATGCACGATGTCGTCGCATGAGTGGGTAGCCTCCACATCAACGCTCCTGGATTACATTGTCGAACGCTCCTCATCCACTAAAATTAACATGACCTATCGTTTCGGGCGCTCATGGCATCCAAAGTGCTGCTGATCGAGTTGCAGATACTTCATCGTCGGCTTGGCCAATTAGCACGATCTCATGATGATGCTGAGCTGGACGTCTTC
>Ga0265797_10009603_pt1 | contig 12532 bp, 4 predicted proteins | sample P2T30metagenome_FD_192433 | JGI IMG/M metagenome (GOLD analysis project Ga0265797, IMG submission 192433) | Plant litter microbial communities from East Loma Ridge, Irvine, California - P2 T30 | ecosystem: Environmental > Terrestrial > Plant litter > Unclassified | place: USA: California... | reverse complement strand
CGTCATAATCTAGTCTCGTTATCTCCTCTGTGCTGCTGCCTACGGCTGCCCATGTAAAACAAAAAGAAAAACTTCTTGTCGTTGGGCGCCAATCGCTTGTCCAGGCGAGTCGGTGTGCTGCTGCGTCCGTCCTCGTCTCGTCTCGGACTGCAAAGTCTTGAGCGTATGAAACAGCCTTGTGGCGAACGCGAGTGCCACTGTCAACCCGTGAGAGTCTTGTTCGACAGAAAAGGAACAATGACTCGGCTGGCGCGCAACAGATTCCTGCCAACGATCCGAAGGAAGTCGACGTGAAAGGTGTGAGGCAGACGCACACGTCTCACGGCACTAGCCCGCTAAACTGCCGAGATCCTCGTTCGTCCCTCCAGTATCGATCGTTCTGTCAATAGCACATATAGCAGCCTTCCGCCCTACGGCTGACGACACTACTATTGCAAGCGCCCATGTAGACTAACTTATCGTACCGTGTGCCAAGTTGCGCGCATAAGCTCGTGGCCAGCAACATGATTGGCCAACACAAGGCGCACAGGTGCATGGGCGTATATGTGGCAGGTACAGGAGGTAATGGTTCGAAACATAGCAGAGTGACGCTGCTGTTCGACCTTCGCGGTACTCGCGGAAATTGTGCCGTTGGAAGCAGTGATCGAAGGAGCCAAAACGCAGTACTCTCTTTCTCTCTCTCTCTCGCACCGTCGCTCATCGTTTCCAGCAGTAACATCCAGAAACCTCTTGCTTCTAACTGGACTGTGTCACCTGCTGCTCTCACCCTGCCACTACAACCATAACTTTTCAGAGCGACACATAGCAACGAACGATTAACAGAACAGATGAACGGCAAATTATTCAGATTCATTAGTGATAAAAAAAAAAAGGCACCCCCATCCCATCCTAGCCCACCCTGTCCCAGAAGACATCCCAGATGCCAAACAGCCGCACTTATGTACACACCAGTGCTGTCTCCCTCCTTTCCCCAGCCGGCCAGCCCCACCAGCAGTTCCAATGCACCGGATAGAAGACAAAACGTAAAATGAATGAAACAGGAAATATCCACACGGGAGTCAGATCCTCCATCGAAGGAGAAAATAAACAGGAAGTAAGAAATGCCGAGCGATCGAGGTGTTCACCTTCTCGGCTCCACACACTCCTCCTCTATCGAGCCGCCCACTGGAAAGATGGGGAATTTCAAAGAATCGCTCAAAGTCGCTTAACAGAGAGAAAAAAACAAAGAGCGCGCCGGACCCAGAAAATTTAAGAACAAGCAGAAGAGAAACGAAAATAGGCAACGAGATGGAGGGTTTGCGATGCTCCTATCTCGCAGGGACGAACTTGGGCCGAGCAGCACCCATAGTCGCTTGTCTGGGCGTATCCGGCTCATCGTCCATGCTCTCGGGTTCGTCGTACGTCCGGACTTGCTTCAACTCGCCTGCCAATTCGTCCTCGACGTCAGGGCTAGTATCGAGAATGAATTGCTTGAATGAACCGTGAGCCTTAAGAGGGCCAAGCTTCTGCTCCTGCTTGAGCGGCGAATCTGTGATCGATGGCTGGCGTGAAGAGGGCGATGGACTCCTGGTGCCTCCGACTAAGAACGTGGCTGGTTCATCGAAGTAAGTCGTCCGTTCGGCACGAGGCGTGGCATCGTATTTGACTTCAGCAAGCATCTTCCCTAGACTGCCAGACGAATCGGGGCGTCCCACTTTCTCGTCAGGATCCAGGATGTTCATGTTCGTTGGAACTGCGTTCAGAAGGCACCAATTCCTGTCGAGCAACTGTGCCAAGCGATAACACTGACGATCCCACTGCTCGCTAAGCATTTGCTGCGTCGTCTGGATATCTTGTACAGAAAATGACGAAGGTGCAACAGCAGCCACAGGCCCAGTGTGTGAAGCTTGTCGAGACCGAGGTGGAGGCGACATAAGGTTGTGGTCGGGTCTCTGCGGACGAGGCAGGGACGGTGTGTACACCGAAGATGCTCGCTGCGCGCTACGACGAACACTAGCAAATCCGCGCTTCATAGCAAAGGATGAGGAGGAAAGAGTGGAAGACTTTACAGGCGCCGATGATAGGGGTGGGTCGAAGTCGGATACTGCCTTCATCGTAGTCTCGGCGGATCGTAGAGCAGCTGCGCGTCCATCATCCATGGTAGGCAAATGAATTATATTAGTGTTGTCAACAATGGAATTGACAAGATCCGTCAATCCCGTAAGAGGAATTTCGTTGTTGTTGCAATAGAGCTCAGCAAGTGTAGTGTTCTCCTTGAGTACTCCTGCAAGTGTGCTGGCTCCCTGTATGCCCAGTTTCTGGTTCTCAATATGGAGAATCCGCATCGTCTTGTTGTGCTTGAGACCGAGCAACGCATCGTTGATACCCGAACCGAAACGTGAGGTTGCCAGCCTCGACTCCTCTCCAGACAGATTCAGCTCAACGATTGTGTCGTTTTCGGCAAACAGCTTCTTAAAAGCTCGGCACGTGTCTTCACTTGCAGCGCCTGGCAATGCTGTCTGTGAGATGTCCAGATATCGGATACTCTTGTTGACCGTAAGAGCGCTGAGGATTTTTCGGAAGGTAGACTCTTCTCTGTACTCAACGGCCCGCATGCTGAGATGGGACGGCGCCATGCCGTTAGATATCGCTTGGGTCACGTACTCCAAGTCTTTGGTGATGTGGCTTTGACTAATGTCCAGATGCAAATCACGATGATTGCCCTCACCCTGCATCATGCTATGAAGAAGGGTTGCAACATCGCGACCAGCCAGGTAGCTATTGTCCAGGTAAAGCTCATGTAGGCTGCTCGATTGCGGGTGCGCGAGGTATGTTGCAAGAGCATCTATGGTGGCTGTGTTTAGTGTTGTTCCGCTTAGTCGCAGTTCCGAGAGACGCCAGGTCAGCAATGTTTCGGGCTGAAGGAGCGGCTCCGTTCCTGAAGTTCGTGAGATGTACGATAAATTCAGCTTGCGGATGAATCCGAAGATACCAAGCTGACTATCGAATGTGGCCGGGTTGAGGCGAGCTGTGTTGCCAGCGATCTCAATGGCTTCCAGGGTGTTGTCTTGCGCACGTAATGCGTCCAAAATTAGTCCCAAACTTCGATCGGTGAGACCGCAGCGGCTCAGTTCGATGGCACGTAGATGGCAGGCCTTCTCTACAGCAGCTCCAACCAAGTAGTCGAGATCAGTTTCACTGAGGTATATTCCGTTCAGACAGATCCAGTCGACGTTGGTGTTCTGGTGGCGGCACAGGGGAAAGAGTGCTTCAACAATACCGCAACCGATGTCTTTCTGCTTGACAGGCTCCTCATGTCGACCAGCCTTTGGTACCACAGGTTTTGTCGTGATGCATCCAGAGAAATCCATGCGACGGAGTTTTTTGCTGGTGGCTGCCATGGCCCGAACCTCTTGCACAAGGAGACATGATTGTTCCAGCTCTTCCCATGAGACCTTTATCGATGTACCCGCCTTTGTCTTGGAGCATACATGCTCACATCCGTAATTGTCATGAAGTCCATTCAAGCCGTCGAGCGGCACGTGAGCAAAAGAAATGCTGCCGAATGTTTCGTTGTATCGTAGCGTTCGCATGATGGCAAGGCATTCCAGCGGTGAGTAATGCGGTCGTCTGGTATCCGCCGGCGGTAAAAGCTCAAATCCTGGTCCGTCTTCGCAGTCGTAATTAATGTAATAGCGAACATTCGCCGGGTTTACGTCGTACGCGACGCAGTATGCAGTCATGGTGCGGTGCAAGCAGCTGTGTTCTTCCTCGTGAGATGAGACCGGAGGTTCCAATAGCTCTTCCACTGGCGCTGGTACGGTGAACTTGAGCAGCCGAGACTGATACTCAGGCCGCAGGAAGTTCTCCGCATGATGTAGTCTTGCTGCAATCTCGTGTGAAGCTGACGATGCAAGGTAGAGGCGCTTCGGGGGTTGTAGTGGCTGACGGAAAGTCAATTCGAATGTATCGTCAGAGCTGCTCACTCTTACTCCAATCAAAGTCAATAATCCATATGCTCCTTGCGCAGACATGCTGTTCAATGATGTGCTCGAAGATCGCGCAAGCGTTTTCGAGTTCGGTATAATGTGGATTTTGTGCACACCAATGGCCAGGAAGCAGACAGAAGAGTTTTGTTTGGAAATGTCGTCCGTCGAAGCCTGTTTGCCAGATTTGCCAGGTAGAAGCCGCTGAACAACCTTGTAGACCGCACAATTTGCTGGATCGTAATCGTTCGCACGCTCGATGAGACGAGCCGCAAGTCCAATGTTCGAGCTGGAAATGTACTTTTCGTCACGCAAACGAGCGTCCCTGACTGCAGATCGTATAGTTCTAAGCCAAACAGTCCGCTCTTCAGGGTTGCCAAATTGCAGGACCATCGCAGACGCCTGACTATTCTCCTCATCCAGATAGCAGACTTCAATCGCAAAGTATGGCTTTCCGTCGTCCAGTCTATGGATGGCCACTACCTGCCGCAGAGGTACACGGCCATCCTTGTCGCCTGAGGCGTCCGAGAGGGTCTGCAAATCACTTGCTGAGCCGAGAGAAGACATGTGGCCGTGCTTTCCTGATGGACTCCGACCAATTGGGTTTGGTATGCTGCTAAAGAACTCCGATGCTTTTGCCTGGCTCTTGTATCTCGTCATCGATTGCTCCGTCAGCACGAGGTATTCCTTCTTCTTCCTGAACATTCCCGTCGTCGTCTGCACTTCGCCATGCATCAGCACGTTCCTCGCCGGCATCAGCGCATCCATGTTGGTGTCGATACTGCGCAATGACGTCGCGGTGGTGTTGACGGCGCTCAGAGGCTCTCCCAAGAGATCGGCGTTGGTGTCATGGTTGTGTCGCATGCTAGGCTTCAACGAGCCGAACATGGAAGGAGGCCGTTTCGAGGTGGTGACACGCAATTCAGGCCGGCGAGGCTTGGGTGAGCCTTGTGAAGCAGACTTGGCCGTGGTCTCATGGCTTACTCGTGGAATGTCGGGGTGCTCGAGGGCATTGCCGACCGAGGCCCTCTTCTTGTGCTTCATTTCTTTCTTCAGCGTGCGCGGCGAGTTAGCAGCGCCATCCGGATCGCTGGAGGAGTGGGTTAAAGTGGATAGAGCGAAAAGACCCGACTTTCTCCTCCCCCAGGAGCCGTACGCGGAATCGTTGCTGCTCCTCGACATGGCAAGCGACCCAGGAGCGCGCAAGCAGCAGCAGCGGCAGCAAGTCGCGGCCGCGACAGTAGGAAATGCGCTCTCCCGCGGCTGGTGCCGGGCGATCTAATAATGGCGTGGGAAGATAGCGTGGTATGACGGTGGAGCGATTAGAATGGCAGAGGGCTGATAGCGGCAGTGGACATGTTCGTGGTGGTGGTGGTGGCCGGCACCTGGGTTCAGAGTTGGACAGACAGACAGACGAACGACTACGGAGGGCGAAAGACAGGCAATGGACCTCCCCGCCGTGACGAGAGTGGAAGAGATGCGGAGGCAATGCTATACACGGCGCGAAAGGTAATCGCATCCAATACGCAGAAAGGCGTTGCAGCCGTCGTCCCAACCCATCGAGCTAGCAGCCTTCTACTGCGTCCGCCAAGCAGCACGTACCCTCGACGTACCTCATCGCCCTGCAGCGCGACGCCGATCAGCACCGCTCGGAGCTGACAGCGCCCACGGGAGCAGAGCCTTGGTACGTTTGCTCATGCCAGTTTCACACCATCGACGCTTTGATCGCGGCATATCGCGACATCCTGCAAGCCTGCGCGCGCGGCGGCGACATGTGCCCTCGCAGCCAGAGCAGCATCCATGTAAAGGGATGCGCGGGAGTCCGCGGGCGAGCGACAGAGAAAAGCAGCGGTGGCGCTATCGCATGTCTATTTTCGCATGGCAGCGAGACAGAGACTACGAAATGGTGAGGTGGATGAGCGAGTGGGGAGCCTGCCTCCGTGCCTATACGATGTACAGTATTCTGATCTGACCTAGCCGTCCACACAGAGGCAAGCACGGCATTCGAGTAACCTTGATGTAGGAACGTGAAGTCCCATGGTCCGTCTTACTCGCGGCCTGGCAGAGATCTGCGGCACAAGCATCCGTATCCCACGTCCTTGCCGTACTGTAATATGCGAGCTGCGGGCAGGATGTAGGGCAAAATAAGGTATAGCACGATTGTGGCGAGAGCTATCCTGCCAATGGAGCTTCCAAGCTGATAGCTCGGCCCCAAAAGAGCTACTGCTAAAAACACTTCACAAAGCTCCCTGTGAAGAAATTACCGCTGGCGCTACGGCTGTCTAAGAGTGTTCGTCTGGAAAGCCGTTTCTGGGGCGGGATTATCACAAGCCGCCAGTCCACGATTTCCCCCAACGTAAGATGATGTAGTGGGTCGTGCTCGTGCTGCGTTGGCAGAACCCTGGGGAAACCTCGTAATGTGGCTTGCGGATCTGGTGTGGCTAAGGATCTGCCTTTGCCGAGTGCCTCCGTGATCGTGATTCAATATTGGAGGCCAAGATGGCTTCCAAGCGCGACCTGGTAATTGACAAATCCGTCAGGTGGTCATTGCAAATGCGGTCCGGTCAATCAGTCAAGGAGTGGACTGGTGCAAGGCCGTCAAGAGGATGGTAGCAGAATCGTTCGGCAGTCGGCAGCCAGCAGAAATCGCATTGTTCGCAGAAGTCAGCCGGCCAATCGGCAAACCTTCGTATCAGCCTCAAGGTCGGCCACAACAGAAGATGTAGTGTTCAGAGAGAGCAATAAACATGATATCATATACTTTTGTCACAGCACACCTTGATGTCCTTCGGGATATAGTCCAGAACCTTCACATATGGATGTACCGTAAGCGCTGATATGTGTGTCTTGCAGGCTTCACCGTTCGCTCAATGTGCGAGCGAGGAGCAACTAACAGATGTGATCAGGAGCATCACAGACACATCCAACTGGCGATATTCATATGGCGCCACTGAGAGACCGCGAGACTAAGAACGAAGCGTTTACTAATCCCGTCCTAGAGAGCTGGAGGGGACTCCGCAATAATGCACTGCTCTCACTCCTGTGGCTTCTACACAAGTACACCCTCAGGACTCTCCCAAAAGCTTTTGCCCAACACCTACAACAATAGCTCCAACATGAGCTGCTGACTGTTGTCCACCGGAACGGTTGTCAGTCAGGCATTCATATACGCCTCTCGGAAACGGTTGTGTCGTCGTCTCACCGCTGACCATCTCATTATTTGAATCACAAGCTGAAGCGGCAAACACATGTTGCGCCCATATCACCAGCTAAGTGTCGCATGCCACCTCCTTGCGGGTATCTTTACTGAATTTCATCACTCGAATGCTTCAATCATTACTGGCTTCATCCATCCTTCCCCATGTCATTGCTAATTACATGCATATGTCTGGGATTTACTACGCCTCGATTCGATCAGACAATCGCTAACACATCTAGTGCTTCTTGGACAATAATGGAGTACGTGCTTGCCTCCCAACAATAGCCGGCCAAAAGCAATGTGCGCGAGATCAGCAGAATATTTCTGTTCCGACACTACAAACAACAATATTGTTCATAGCCAGCCAGTCAGCCGGCAAACACAACTGGACTGGAACCTTCAAAGGGTCTCTGCCGAATTGACGTAGGGGTGGGGGAAAACAGACTTGGGCTTGGGCAGGCGGCGCTCGAGGACCGTGCTGATGCTGCGTGCCTTTGCCTTCCGCGTCGCTTTCCTACAGACGCGTTTCTCGAACATTCACACACAACACCCTCGACGCACGATTCACAACTTCGCGACCACCGAACATTATTAATCACCCACCGACAAACCGAACACTTGACAATTCGAAATGGCCGGCGGAAAAGGTACGCCCATCACCTTCGCGCTGACGCGCCGGTTGCGCGCGAGAATCTACGTGTCGCATGTACTGACCTGATCTTTCACAGGCAAGACTGGCGGAAAGACCGGCGGCAAGGCTGGTGGTGACTCGACTGGAAAGACCCAGAAATCGCACTCTGCAAAGGCTGGACTTCAGGTACGTGACACGCAAACATGAGATGGAAGCGGATGAGGGCGCAAGCTGTCGCGTGTCGCTTTGCGAGTCTTGCGCAGATTCTGCCTGGACACAGAATGCGACGCGACCGCGACGGTAGCCCAAGGCTGGACATACGCGCTCATGGCACAACTACCGAGTAACACACAACTAACATTTCTTCTCTCGCCAGTTCCCTTGCGGTCGTGTGAAGCGTTTCCTCAAGTCGCAAACCCAGAACAAGATGCGCGTCGGCGCCAAAGCTGCCGTCTACGTCACAGCAGTGCTGGAATACCTGACTGCCGAAGTCCTCGAACTGGCCGGCAACGCCGCCAAGGATCTCAAGGTCAAGCGCATTACGCCCCGACACTTGCAGCTCGCCATCCGTGGTGACGAGGAGCTGGACACCCTCATTCACGCCACGATCGCCTTTGGTGGTGTTCTGCCGCACATTAACCGCGCACTCCTGCTCAAGGTTGAGCAGAAGAAGAAGGGCGCCCAGGCTGCCGCGTAAGCGTGTGGCTACGCAAACCAGAACCGCACCGCCTCGCAGCTGGCATAGGCAACAACGACCATCGGCCATGAAACAGCACACAGTGATGAGACATACGGGTCTTGGAGCCTGCAGAAGAAAAGATGGCTATGCGAGAGGGTGATTTCCTTTCTTTTTTCGATGAGTGTTTTGGGTGCTTGCTGAGTGGAATACCAAGGTCGAAGACCGGGCGGCGTATAATGGCTTTTAAGGGGTGTGTCGGCGACAACTGGATCAAGGTGGCTTTTCTCCCTTCTGACGTTCTATGTTTTTTTTTGCGGAGTTCAGGTAGTGTGACGATAGACACATTACAAATTTTTGAAAGCAATTCGTCTGACTCACCGGAGTGAGCTGTGGTGTGTTACCTTATTGCTATGCTTGAGCGACTTGATACATGACTTGTAAATGTGCGTGTGGTCCTATACCGTCCTCTTCCCATGGCGATGCGAACCCTTCCAGCAGCCCTATCGCAAACTTCCCATATGCCATCACATTCCACGTGCACTGCTTGAGTTGTGACTGCCGTCCAAACCTCCCCCATCCCAATCACTTTGCATACTTGGCCGCATCCTCAAAACTACCCAACCACCTCCAATCCTTCGCCACCGTCCCTAGATCCTGCAAAGCCTCGTTGACAGGTCCGCCCTGGTTCGGCGCCCTCTTGCGGCCCTTGAACTCGACAAAGAAGACGTAGTGCCAGCTCCCTTCGCCACTGGGCCTCGAGTTGATGCTCGTCAGGGTGATCTTGTGCTTCTTGAACACGGCCAGGCAGTCCGCCAAAGCGCCGGGCGCGCCGTGCTGCGAGACCGTGAACGAGACGAGAGTCTTGTACATGTCCCACTCGACAGGCTCGTCGACGAATGTACGCATGTCGAGCGAAGCGGTCTCGCTGGCGCGGCGGATGACGAGGAAGCGCGTCGTGTTCTCGCTCGAGTCCTGGATGTTGGGCGCGAGGATGGCGAGGCCATTTTCTTTCGCGGCCAGCGCGGAGCTGATGGCTGCTGTGTGCGTGTCGGCTGGGTTAGCGGCTACGAGTGCTGCACCGCGAGACGTCGACGACACGTCTTGCTTCTCTGCGTGCTTGAAGTGGGCTCCGAGGAACTTCTTGCACTGGCCCCAGGCTTGAGGGTGGGAGTAGAGTTTGGTAATGTGGCTCCAGTCCGGGATCAGAGAGGCTTCTGTGTTTGGTGCAGCAGCCGGGTGGCCGACAATGCAGTGGTTGACGCGGACATATGCCTCGTTGACGACGACGATGTCGCCGTACTTGCCCGAGAGGTTCGCGAAGAGATCGAGGGTGAAGACCACTGAGCCATTGCTGGAGTTTTCGAACGGTACCACGCCTCGAGAGGCTGAGCCACTTGCCACAGCGGCGAAAACATCTTCAATGGAGGTCTCGGGGCGAAGGATGAACCTAGGTTCTGTGAAAGAATCCAAGGCTGCTTGGTGCGTATAAGATGCTACTGGGCCAAGGTATGCTACGTAGACTTCTTCGTCCATTGGCGAAGTCGGGGATTGAGGGCGTGACATCGTAATGCCGGTATGTGCGTGTTCGTTGTGGTGCCCTGCCAGTTATGACTCTGTTAGATTCAAGGGAGCTCTGTTGCTGGTGCCGGGATGCGTTGATTTCGGAGATGTATAGAGCGATTCCTGTGGCGGTATACCCCCAAGAATGTATGGGACCAGATGGTATTCCCTTTCTGTGCGATCGACTTGTGATGTATGTACGTCTTGAAGTTCGTCACTCACGTTGGCTTTTATTGACATGGAATCACTAAACTATTGCATGCACTGTTAACTGACACTAGCTCTGCACGAGCCGGACTCCAGACTCACCAAATATATACACCGCACACAGACGAGCCCATGTAGTGAACGAATATGTATATGAGCAAATACGACTGAGATTGATATATTTATGGAGGAAAGAGGTGTCGACCATAGGTGTTGCACCTACCCCAGAGCACTAACCCTAAGAATAGCACAAGACCAAGAAAGATGGATTTGGATAATCGTGTACATATACATGAACATACTATATTTATGATTTGGATTTCATGGAAGTGTACAGATAAGCATTTCATGTGAATGATCAAAGCATGACAGATCCATCATAAAAGCAGACCTTCATTCAAAAGACGGGTTGTAGTTGGATATCCATGCGCGAGCAAACCAGTAACAAACATTCATGATTCAATCTGAGCAACACTTCAATCCCCTTTGGGCCATCCTTGCATACTTCGTAAACTAAAGATAATGCCACCTGTGAACACCGCATTACTCATAATCACATTCGTGAGGCAGTCAGGCCGCAGCGCCTATTGCCATTGTCGCCGTGAGAAGGTTCGGATTCAAGGCGTGACCAATGCTAGGTACTGGCTGGTCAACACCTGGGCTCACGCGGAATCGGAGGGATGCCTGGGACTGATTAGTACACGGCAACAAGACACCCAAAGAACTGGAATCGAGGACTTACGGGTTGCTGGTATGCACTTGAGCGTGGCGTCGAGTCATCACGACCACGAGGACCAGTCACGGGCAGCTCGAAGGGGCGGCGTGCGGCGAGCGATGCGCTCTCGGTGGGGTTTGTCTCACAATCTGCCGAGACAGGAATGGCAGCCGCAGGCTGATTGAGCAACTGCGGGCGAAGCGCCGTCAGATCTTGTGCAGGGAGCATCAAGTCTGGAACAGGTGCCTCGCTATGGTTCGCGAGGGTGCAGCACCGTCAATCATCGTAGTACTCGTCGTCGTCACTGACCTCCTGGAGCTGTTCGAAGTTGAGCTTGTAGCGGAGGATGCAGCCGATACCGCCGAAGCCCTTCACGAACTGGTTGCCCTCGGAGGAGCGGTCAGTGACGAACTCAAGGTTGGTACCGAACTCGCGGAAGTGCTCAGCCAGCCACTCGAGGAAAGGCATCTGGTCGACGATTTCCATCTCCTGGCCAGTCTCGGCGTCCATGAATTGCTCACGGTTCTGCTCCTGCAGCTTGGTGGTGTGCAGAATAATCTGCGAGCCCTCGCTGCTCTTGAGCTCCCAGCGGGTAATCTCCAAGTTCTCGAAAACGATGAGTGTCTCCGCGGCACCAGCGTCAAGAGCCTTAAGAGTGTCCTCAATACCGTAGCAGATCTTGCCACTGTCCATGCTGATTTCGTCAAAGTACTTGTTGATAAGCTTCTTCTCTTGGATGAACTTGACGTTGCCGAGAGTCTCGGTGGAGAGCTCAATAGCCTGGTTGAAACCGTTCTCGCCTCCGTAGGAAACATCGACAATCTTGATGACCTTGGCTGCCAGACGGCCGTCGAACAGGTCGGACTGGTTGAGATCGTTCTTGAAGTCGGCGCTACCAGCCAGAACGAGACCAGCACAGTTGCACTTGTTGTCGGTGATGAAGTTCTGCACAGCCAACTCAGCGACCTTGCGGACGTAGTTGTGACGCTTCTCCTCACGCAGACGGGCGAAACGCAGAGCGGATTGACCACCACGGCCGTGCTTCTTGGGCAGATCGACAGAGAACTTCTGCAGAATTTCTCTGGTGTTGCCGGAAAGAGTACCGAAGAGGGCACCGTTACCGTCCATAATGATGAAACCATACTTGGAGTCAGACTCGAGCAGCTCGCTCAAGGCCTCAGTGTGGAACTTGTTGTCACAGAGGTAAAGCGATGTGTTGATCGGCTTGAAAGGCTCGAAGTCGATGTTGATCTTCCTCTCCTTGCCTTCAGATGTGATAATTTCACCGCAGTAGACGACCAGGCCGTTCGGGGGGACCTTGGAGTAGAGCTTGAGCCTCTGCTGGGTGGAGGTGATGGCGGACAGGACGGACAGACGGTTGACACGCGACTTGATGTTGGAGGCGGTTCCGAACTCTTCAGCCAACATCTTTGCGGCGCGCGACACCTGGTCCTTGGGCGGGATGATGAGGGAAATCATGGAGGTTCCATTTCCACGGGCGGCTTCCAGACGCTTGATGAGCTTCTTGACCTTCCAGATCTCGATGTTCTTGTCGGCCTCGGCGCCGTTGGCGCCG
>Ga0265797_10009601_pt1 | contig 12532 bp, 10 predicted proteins | sample P2T30metagenome_FD_192433 | JGI IMG/M metagenome (GOLD analysis project Ga0265797, IMG submission 192433) | Plant litter microbial communities from East Loma Ridge, Irvine, California - P2 T30 | ecosystem: Environmental > Terrestrial > Plant litter > Unclassified | place: USA: California... | reverse complement strand
GTGTGCCTATAACATCAACAAGGAACCTATCAGGAACGATGACTCTATTCTTCTCCCAGAAATGGCCGACAAAAACACCTCATTTGAAATGAATGTGAATCTCTAGTACGAAGACCTGGTATATAACTCACCTAGGTTTGATAGCGCGATGACCGCAATGCCTGTTGTCAGATATGAGGTAGTATTTGGTGGAAGGGAACGGAGTTGAAGATAGCACGTTCCATGTACCCCCTAGTCCCTCTTGGGACTAGGACAGGGAGACCTTCCGTCTGATCCCTCACGAGATTACACAACACACAACAATACACAAGTTGCACCCTGAACAATTATTACCTTATCAGAACACCCATTATCTGACACCTGTAGCCGGGCGAGATGGTCAGTAACCGAACCAAACGTATCAAAGATGTATAACTAGATTGAATCTGACGAGGTGATATACTCGAGACACGACTAGTTAGGCGTGGTGAGTGAATTTTGAAAATTACACTGGATCTGGGAAGGCAATGCTATATCTTAAAAACACTCGTTTGGCGTATGCAGAGAAACGTCTCTGCTGAGCTTGAATTACCCCCTGATTCATGGCAATGTCTAATATCATCATTACCGTTTGGTCCATGCTACCGCACTCAATAACCTCTGTTTATGTTCCCGTCCTCTATCCAGCTATAATTCTAGGTTTGTTCTTACATGCCGTGTAAGACTCCCAATACACATAAAGCTTACGGGTCTCCACAAGTGCGCAGGAGAATATCCGTGCCTCCGGTTAGACCGAATAAAGACCGCCATCAGCTGAGTGTAACAGTACATTTAGACAGGGCTGAAGTCTCTTGCTACTGTACTGTGCACGCTCAACCACTGCACTGTAATTACTAGACCTGCATAGACTGCTCCGGCCATATCGTTGGCAATAGGAGTTGGAAGAGGAGTCAATATAGAAGCATGCATTTATCGTCATTATGTAAGCCTGATTACCTTTCCGTTGTCACTTTGGCTATATGCTTGCCTCTGTATGTTCCCGCATCTATCCAGCGTCTTCATGGCCGACACATACACCGCCTCCGCTGCAGTGTAGCTTGTGCTGTGAGCGTAAACAGCGTGATGTACAGTGCTTAGCGAAATCGGCTTCCCCTCGGAAGCAAGCTCAACGAAGTGTGCGCCACATTGCAAGCAAATACTATGTATTCCTCCATGCCCTTAGGGGCCATCTCCTTCAACAAATGTGAATCGCTTCCACCAAACCTTGCGCAGGAGAATGACATGGGCCGGGCGAGCGATGTTAGAAGCGTGAAGGCTAGTTGCAAATCTTCTCCTTTTGTCGTCAAGTTCATTGGATACATATGGTAAGTTACTACAATATCGCTTGATGTTGCTCAATGTACAGTATAAAAGCCGGCATCTAGCATACCCACAGAATGTTGCAAGAACGAGACATATTTACAGCTGCTAATGTGGCAATAGAATTGGCAGCGCTTGAGCGCAACATACTAGACTACGCAAGAGCTGAGCGCTCATAGAATGCCCGAATCACTAAGTCCATACAGTGTCTTGCCAGCATTTTGTATACAGTATGCTCTATCTCCGATCTGTAACATTCGTTGGGTGGCACTGCAAAGACTGGTTTGGCTGACTTTTGGCGTGTAGATATGAGGTTCTCGAGCTGGGAGAGATCTCCATCGGGCAAAGTGTCCAAGTACTCATCACTCAACTCGTCCAAACATCGACCGCTCAGTGGCCGCCGCCACTTTCTGCACGAGAGCAACGCCCGTGGGGCCCCTCATTCTGCCGCCGCTTTACCAGTCCACGCCTCGAAAACTCTCTTCGCCTGCCTCGATAGTTTTAGAAAGACTCTGCGGTGATTTCAGCGAGGTCGGTCGAGGGTGATTGGCGCTGATGCTCTCTGGCCTCCGCCCGCTCCGGCTGACTTTTCCACAGGCCCGGCCGACCCCTCTCCGCTATCGCCATTGGCCTCATCGCCCTCCTCCTCGGGCTCCTCGGGCTCCGGACGACACAATTTGCAATCGCCGGCCGCTCCCGGAAGGGCACTCGGCGATGAGCCTCAACAAGGCGGAACCCACCGCGGACGAGCATGCCCGTGCGTTGTGGCGATGCGTGGACGCCCGCTTGCGGCCTCGCCACTCCTGCGCCAGGCACTCAAAAGAACACTCGACGATGAGCTACGGCATGGCGACGGCAGATGGCAACAGCCTCGGTCGCAACACAATCGCAGCGCCATGGCGGGCTGGGCGCGGGCGACTCGCGTGATCGCGCGCGACGTGCCGGTTTGGGAAGGGGGAGGCCGCCGAGCGTTTCGCGATTAAGGGAGGGTCGAGAGACTGAGGGTCGTTGCCGGAGCGTGCGGAAAGACGTCGCTGGCGGGTGGGCGACGAGGAGGGCGAGGGCGGCGGATGGGGGCAGGAGGAAAGGAGGAGGAGAGGCGGCATTGTCGTTGTTAATGTCGTTGCCAATGTCGTTGTCGGCTAGATTGTCGTGTTAACTGATGAAGGGCACAAGGTTTGGCATGATGATGTGTTGTATTGGAAGGCGCGTGAGAGCCTCTACGGGGCTCACAGAGGCCGCCAAGGCACTAGCTACGCGCGATCACGTGAGAGGTATCAGTGGACTATCGGCTCTGTCCAACATTAAATAAAGCTGGGGACCCCGTTCGGGGATTTGTAAACTGGGGCAAGCGGTATCGCACTCGTCAGCCCCTGCGATTTGCAGACCGAGCGACGCGGTGGCATGCAACGGGGCCAGGCTCATCCGCATCGCGCGGCACTCACTTCCAATGCGCGACGCTCTCCCTCTCGAGGCGAACGCCTGGTGGCAAGAGCGTGGGCACATTCCCCCACCGTGTCTTGAACTCGGTGCCCTGCGCCCAAAGGCCTGAGCCCTCGCCCGGAGGAGGCCGCCACCATCCCGCATCAACATCTCGCGCATGACAAACATCCCCACGAGAAACCGACTCACCGCAGATCGCACACGGTGCGCCCTCTTCCTCCAAACTGCGCCCAAGCGCCGACCGGCCGACCGTCCCGACCTCGACCTCCTCCCCACTCGCCGCCAACCGCCAAAGAAGAGACGCGCGCACGCCCCGAACAGCGATCGAACAAGAGATGATCAAGGGGAGCTGCGCGCTGAGCTCGGAATCAAGAACACTCACGCGCAATTTCGCTTCATCGAGTCGACACGCTCGCCTGTACGCAGGAAATACACCGATGCGCAGGCAGTGATTTCAAGGAGTCGCACCGTACCTCCCCCATCAATTAATAAGTCTAAGAATTGGATCTTGAGAAACGAACAAAAATGCTGTGGCCGTGGTTCGAAAGACCATGTCTGTGTGAGAAATGTGAGAGAGAAAGACAAGATCTCAAGGCGTGAAAAACAACCAAGGACAATGCCCTCTCGCACGTCAAAACCTTAACCCGAAGTATATCCGTACAGTCATCCTAGCGAAGATGCAAGGGCGCAACTTCCGAGAGACAAGTGTACAGTTTCCGAGATGCACGATGCAAAAGCGCAACTTCCGAGAGACAAGTGTACAATTCCCGAGATGCACGATGCAAAAGCGCAACTTCCGAGATGCAGGTGCAAGCTTCGAAGCCGTAAAAACGTATAGAACCCGTATAAATGCGGATGACTTGCCATATGAGGCACATCCACCTCTAACGGTTCGGTTCGGTTCGGCTCGGCTCGTCCAAGTCGAGCCAAGATAGCCACCCCGCACCTTGTTGCATGGGGATAAGAGGCTTGTCGCTTCCACTTTCATAGTCGAGGCTTAGCGATGCGGGGATGGACATCGTCACAAGTGGATCACGGGCGAGTATGGGGGAGTTCAGGATGCAAAAAAATTCCGTCGGAAGGCAAAGCGACCAGGGAGTTCGGAATGAATGAGCCGTCCTGACAGTCAAATGCTCGATTCTCACGCCATAAATTGAGCGATCAGTTCATTCTTTGACCCTTTTATTCCGCCAGAGAAAGCCTGCGAGACTCTCCATTCACGCAGCTCTCATTATCCCGAATCATTCAATGATGAGGAGCCTCCTCGGTTTGCCGCACCAGGCATCCAGCACCCTTTTGCTTGGCCTTCTGGCCGCGACTTGTCTTGATGGCACGACCGCTCACGTCGTCAGACGCACGCCCGACGCAGCGACGAGTGGCCGTGAGCGAGTGTCTATGAATGAAGGCTGGCGGTTTCAGCGTTGGAATTCGACTCCGGACGAACTCAACTACGAAGTCCTTCGACCATATATGCTGCCAGCGGCCAATGACTTTCTCCTGGAACCGAAATACGAACGACCTTCTGGGCCAGCCCCTGGAGCAAACATTAGCTATGTACAATCTGGCTTCGAAGATGCGGCCTGGGAAGCAGTGCGTCTGCCGCATGACTGGGCCATCAATGGAACGTTTGACGCACCTGGCATAAACGGACAAATGGGTTACCTGCCGGTCAACGGTATAGGTTGGTACCGAAAGACATTGTCACTTGATGCATCGGTCATCCAGTCAGGCAGATCAATTTTCCTCGATATTGATGGCGCGATGGCCTATGCCGCTGTCTGGCTCAATGGCCAACTCGTTGGTGGATGGCCCTTTGGTTACGCGTCGTTCCGTCTCGATCTCACGCCATACGCCAAAGCTGGAAACAACACCCTCGCTATTCGTCTTGAGAATGCTGTCGACTCATCGCGTTGGTATCCCGGTGCAGGCATCTACCGCAATGTGTGGTTAGTCACGGTTGACCATGTACATGTTGGTCACTTCGGTACCTACATCACGACGCCAGTGATTTCTGCACACGAAGCCACAGTGCACATGGTCATCGACGTTGAAAACAAAAGTAATGGTACCCAGACAGCGACAGTGTCGACCGAAATCTATGAGATGAATGCTGTCTCCAAGAAAGCTTGTGGTGACTCGGTGGCAATGCTCGAGTTTGGCGATGTAGAGATAACAGGACACGCAAAGCAAAGTGTCAATGGCTCCGCAGTCATTACACACCCCAAACTTTGGGGTCCATATCCTTCCCAGACCCCAAATGAGTATGTCGCAATATCCACTATTTCGGTCAATGGAGCTACTGTGGACACTTACGAGACACTGTTCGGCGTACGCTCTGTGGCGTACGACGCCGAAACCGGTGTCCAAATCAACGGACAGCCCATCTATATTCAAGGCACATGCAACCATCACGATTTGGGCTCGCTCGGCGCAGCCTTCAATACAAGAGCTGCAGAGCGCCAACTCGAAATGCTTCAAGAAATGGGCACCAACGCGCTTCGAACATCGCACAATCCGCCCGCGCCTGAGTACCTCGATATGGCTGACCATATGGGTTTCATGGTCCAGGACGAGGCCTACGATGCTTGGAACTTCGGAAAGAGACCAAACGACTTTCATCGCATCTTTCCGGAGTGGCACGAGGCAGATCTGCGCGCCTTCATTCGCCGCGATCGCAACCATCCGTCCATTATCGCATGGAGTATTGGTAATGAGCTTCCAGAGCAAGGTAACTCTTCTGGTACAGCAACCGGAAAGTTGTTGCAAGGCATTGCACACCAGGAGGATCCGACGCGGTTGGCCACGACGGCAATGAACAGCGCCAACGCGACGGCTGGGTTGGCAGATGTCATCGACATAGTAGGCCTCAATTACCAAGGTGAAGGTCGCGGAGATGAGGCTCCCACATGGCCAAGCTTCAGGGCTGCCTTTCCGGACAAGATGATGTGGACTACGGAGTCTGCGTCGACCCTTAGCACACGCGGGACTTTTCTCTTCCCTGTGACGCCCGACAACAGCACCATTATAGCACCTGGCGAAGGTGCCAACTACACAACGCACTATGCCAGCGCATATGACTTATACGCAGAGAACTGGGCTGCCTCTCCCGATCGAGTGTTCGGCGGTCAAGATATGAATCCTTATGTGGCTGGAGAGTTTGTCTGGACAGGCTTCGACTACATCGGCGAGCCCACACCATACAGAAATTACTCACGGAGCAGCTTCTTTGGCATCATCGACATGGCGGGTTTCAAGAAAGACCGCTACTATCTGTACCAGAGTCGATGGCGTCCCGATCTCCCCATGGCACATATCATTCCGCACTGGAGTTTCGACGAAGACAGAGTCGGACAGGTCACTCCAGTACACGTGTACACATCCGGAGACGAGGCCGAGCTCTTCGTCAACAATGTCAGTGCCGGACGCAAACAAAAAGCGCAATACGAGTACCGCTTGAGGTGGGACGACGTGGTATATCAGCCCGGCTCGGTTCGTGTCGTCGCGTACAAGAATGGCACCGAATGGGCTAGTGATTCTCACGTTACGGTCGGCTCAGCCGCAGCCCTCAATGTGACTGCCGACCGCTCTACCATTGCCGGTGACGGCTACGATTTATCCTTCGTCACCGTCGCGGTGGTCGATGTAGATGGAAATACTGTGCCCATGGCTAGCAATGCCATCACATTCGAGGTGACTTCTGGTCCGGGCGAGATTGTGAGCACCGATAATGGCAACCCGAATGACATGACGCCGTTTCCGTCGAAGACTCGCAATGCTCTTAGCGGATTGGCGTTGGCGATTGTGAGGTCTAAGCGTGGGGGAATGGGGCAAATAGTCGTGGAGGCGAAAGCGGATGGCTTGCAGTGTGGCAGCGTGATTGTGACTGCGACTTGTACTTAGGACAGATGAGTCCAAGCACTGTGTATAAATCCATGGAGAGCAGAAAATGCAACTACTGCTATGCGAGATATTTTTCGCCACGGCCAGGACATACTTTATGTCCAAACATGCTACCTTTATCTCCCTCGTTTGCTTTGTCGTCCGCAAGTCGGACGAATTTCCGCGGCCCCTGTAAGCCGCCTTGAGACACCACGACGAAGCCTGAATACATGGGCTGGCTATCTACCGAACAATCTTCAAGCGTCCAAACACTTGCTCCGTGAGTCTCGCAGTTTGACACCATAATACCACTTTCACAAGCTGTGCCATGATGCCCTGTATGGCTGCTTTCAAATCATAGTATCGTTTCGAACGATCACGTGCAGTGACACCTCACCTCTAATGAGAAGATGCTGCCTTTCCTGCACCAGCGCTGTTTACAGTCCATTAAGTATACCCACGGTTCGTAGCTTCACAAAATACAACCTCAGTTCAATCCTCAATTCCTTGCGCACTGCTTGCACTTACCGCGACACGTGATGACCATACTGTAAGACAAATTCGCGGTGCGGCGCACAAGAGCGCAACGATCGCAATGATCATGACAGTAATCTGTAAGTATGGGCTCTAATGGCCAGGCTCAAAATTGCCATCGCGTGCGTACCAGCCAGCCGCACTCGCAGCGTCGCACTGGATGCTGAAGCAATACAATCAAAGTCGTCTTTACGGTCGACAATAGCGACAACTAAACAATCATAAGGCAGCGTGAGCAGTAATATACATAGGAAGGCTAACTGTAAGCGGTACAGAGCAGGAGACATAGTGAGATGCAAGGGTGTATTGTGTGGTGTAGTGTTCTGGACTGAGATGTCCGTAATCTAAGCTTATATACATGAAGAGGTGAGCTGATTGGCTAGTGGATAAACCACGTGACCGTGCAAGGTGCCCTGGGCTTACAGATACACGCAGCAAGATAGCAGAAAGTCACAGGTAGGTAGGTGATGGGAAGAGATGCGAGATAGAATTATTACGTGCTTGATTAGGCTTGTGTATCGTGCGGCTGGAAGAGCTGACGCAAGTCTAGTGCGTGCAGCCTGATGGGTACTGGATGGGTACCCTCTGCAGCAGAGGCCAAGGAGGGATCGCTGGTGATGCTGTGCTCGCTATGCCCATCCTTATCGTGTTCGTCATCACTGCTGCCGTCCAGGCTAGCTGCATCCCCCTCTCCGTCGCTGTCGGGTATTTCTGTAATGCGGTGGGGGAGACCTGCTTCGATGGTGAGTGTACTTGCGCCCTCAAGGGAGCCATGCTCAATGCCGGGAGGACCCAACCAGGCGTCAAAGTCGTGGCTCGCGGCCACGGCGGCTGAATTGACACGCTGGACAAGCTGCAGCCAAATATTCCATTCACCAGCACGCAAGGTCTGCTCGACCCAGTGCGGGGTGATAGTGTCGCTTGGGATGAGGACAAGGACGCCCCAGCCAAGCGTCTCTGCGGCTTCGTACCAGCGGCGGGAACGCTTAAGCCGTGCATTGTAGGCGGCCCAGGTGCAGGGCGGGGTCTCGGCGTCCCATATCTCCTTCTTCGCCTGGGTGCGCAGTTTGCGGTCTCGAGCGTCATGGCTGGTAGCTGATGCGGCCGCTTTGAGCTGGTCAATCTTGCGTTGATACATGCGGCCTAGCAATGCCATAGCCCATCGATAGACGACGCCTGCGGTGGCTGTGACGGCCTCGGTGAAGGTGATGGCATCCCATGTGCGGCGGAAGGTATGGTGGACGAGGGCGGGTGTGGAGGCGGTAGGGTGAAGCATGGGAGAGTCGCTCTGTAGGAGCAAAGGGCTGCCTGAGCGGCGCCAGTTCTGGACAAAGTAGGCGGCGTGGACCTTGGCAGTAGGGTTGCCAATAGCACGGGCGTGTTGGAGCATGGTGTTTGCGGTTGCGTAAGGTAATCTGGCGGTGCTAAAGAAGTCGTGGGGCCCGGCTGGCTGCTTGATGATCCAGGCCACGGTTGGCTCGTCGGCAGGCGAGATGGAACGATGTGCGGCGTGCTCTGCAGCAGGGGCGCTGGGGCCTGGCTCGGTCAAGCCGAGTGTATCCCTCCGTGTCTGAGCAGTTTTGAGCCGCTTTACCTCCCGCTGGCGCTCGATTCGGCGGTTGTGGTTAGTGACGGTGGTGACGGTGGTAACAGTAGGCGGCGTGGGCGGCGTGTTGCGGCTACGGCCGTCGTTGGCGTGCTTGTGCGGGAGAGGCGCTCCTCCATCTATACCGCTGCTGACGTCATCGTCGTCGTGGGACGCAGAGGCTGCTGCTGTAGAGGACGGCCTCGTGCGTTTTGTACGGCCTGCTCTGGGACTTGTCGACAAGGCGGTAGCAGAGGCGGCCTGGGCTAGTTGGGCCCAAGCAGAGGGCGTGACGGCACCGTCAGGCAGACTTTGGCGGAGGAGCCAGACGGCAGCGAGCATAGTGTGGGCGATAAAGACGGGCGGCGTGTCAGCGGCGCGCGATAGGATCCAACCTGCGCTTGCAGCCACGTTGACGGGTGCGGCTGACGACGAAAATTCAGCGGCTCTTGTAGCCTCCCACAAAACGCGCTCATACGCGGCGGTAGGCGGCACATAGGGGTGCTGTTGGGCTTGTTGGTCGCCGACAGCCGCTGCAAGCCCGGCTGCACCGCCGTCATCGCGGATCGCGGCTTCGTCGAGAGCCCATACCCACGCAGGGTCAGGCGACAAGGAGGAGCCGAGGGGATGCGACATGAAGCGTGCGGGATGAGGGTAAGGCGTATGCGAGAGGGTTGGTGGGGTGGTGGAGTGGGAGAAGGGTGCAAGGGTTTCGCGGCACTGGCAGATCCGCACGTCCTTTCACGTAATTGCGCGCATCTGGCGCCTTGGCAGGTTCTGAGAGCCTCTCGCCCGCCGCGCGGTACATACACTTGCGGCAACCGCTTGACGTGTGCCTTGCTTGATTCCTGTACACGCCAGCCACTCATGGAGCAGTTCAATGGTCTATCCCAGGGCCCCATGGGCACCCTACTACTTGGGGTAATAGTCGACAGAAGTTTGATCAAGACGGAAGCTTGATCAATTTTCCCGAAAAAAACGTCCGTGCATCCACGCGACAAATTCGTGACCCACCTTACCAAAATACCACAACAACCGCTACTAGCCCGCATTTGATCAAGACGGAAGTTTAATCAATTTTCCAGAAACGTCTGTGCACGCACGCGACGCGTTCGTGACCCACACAGCCAAAACACCACAACAACCGCAACTAGCCCGCACTACTATTGTCTTGCTCTCTAAGCAAAGACCATCTAAGCGAACGAGCTTCGAAGCCTAGGACGGACGACCTGTACGACGACGTATTTCTTCAGACTTAGGGCAGCGGCCCAACACGCAGTTACTGGACAGTGTTAGTGAACTAAAGCACATTGCGTTAAGCGAATCTGCCATGTGCTGGCGAACACCTCAAGTCTGTACGCGAGCGCGAGCAGGCTCGTCGCGAGGAGCAACAGCGCATAGCGCTAAGATATATACTTCAATCAATGACCTCCCACCCGGATTGGCAGCCAATCACAGGTGTTGTAGTTGCATACCCCTGCCTAGCCACTCGTCTCATCGAAATCCTCGGCTGCTCCCGCGTCTAGCTTAAACTCCACCGCGGCTACCAGTGCACGCGCTGCAGTTTTGTGCTGCGCTCACAAGGGAAAGAAGCTAAGAGCTCCATGGGAACGCACTTTAACGTACATCGCCTTGTGCCACGGAAGCCAGGCCGGCAAGCAAAGATAGCAGGTATTCCTGCTATAGACAGTAAGCCTATGTTCGCTGAGGTCTTTTGCCAGCGCTTCTTTGCCTCTGGCGCGCAGAGCTCCTTCTACTCACTACTGAGAGATTTTGGATTCTAGATTTACAGCTGGCGTTCTTTGGGAAGCCGTATTGATCGCCCTCTACGAGATTGCGAATAAACTGCTTCCATCACTTCCACAGACTCCTCATCTATCACAACGATGTCGGGAACTTTTCGAGCCTTCAGACTCTGCCTTTTGCCTCTCAAGCTCTCGAGCAAGCGGTTTTTCCATTATCTCGAGCTCAATCGTCTGACAAGAGGTTTATGGCACGAATCGAGTACCTTGGGAAGTGCGAGGGTTGCGATTGGCTACTTTGGCTGAGCTAACAACGGCAAGAGATGAGACGCGTGCGTCCATCCTTCACACGGACTGCACTTTGTTCGAGCGGGGACTGGGAACCCGGGACTAGAGCTTCCCTCAGAACATTCCGTCCGAGTACGACTGGGTTTTTTTTGTAGTCTGCTGTACGCCCCTCTGACCTTCTTTTAACGCCCTATGAAAAACGACTGACGTAGGAGCAATGCGCGACAAAACAAGATTAACCGCTCCATGTTTGCTTCCGGAAGAATGAGTCGCGACGACAAAGGGCTCGTCAGCCTCGAAGCAATGGTACTGGAAGCCAGCTGTTCGCAACGGTGCAGGAGAAGCAAAGAAGATGCCGCAGTTGATGGAGCCAGAGCTGCCTGCATCTCCGAGACACTTTCATCATTTGAAAGCACTTCGAAATGCGTACGACCTTAAGACACGCATTACTGGGACTCATCTCACTGACTTTATTCCCGACCTCGTCTTCAGCGCCGAGGGAAAATCCTTCGCCGAGGAAGAAAGGAAGGAGAAAGGAGATTGCAAAGTCGAAGTCTATAATATTTGCGAGCTGTTCAGAGCTTGCGACTGGATCACGTACGAGGGCCACTCTTCGTACCCCCCGGCAACGGCAGCCAAGGTGGGCCGCGACCTCGCCGCGTGCCACCACTCACCACTCGCCGTGGGACAAGCTCGACAGATCCACCTCACCTTGCTCACCTTGAGCATGAAACGAAAACCACGGCCCACGATAGCGCGAGCGGCGGGGCGAAGCGATGCGCAGAAGACTTCTCCATCTCGACAACCTTGAGCGATCGAGCTTCAGCCAAACGACCTCTGCCTACCACACAGTTTTCGCAAGATCGAGCGCGCGGTGGAGAGGAGCGACGCGCCAGCTTCTCGATCCAGAGAACTTGAACAACTTCGGAAACTCATGATTGAGCGCAGCGACGGCGCGTCCAGCCTCTACAACTCCATGCACACAATATCGACAATCACGGACAAAATTTATCACCCCAAAGGAACGCAGCGGCGTCGATCCGAGGCGGTCTGGCAGCTTTTCCACATCAAAAACGGATGTCAAGTGGCGTCGTGGTTTGAGAGAGCACTTCCGAGAACAGCATAAGGGAATGTCATAGTGCGGACGCCTAGACGCAAAGTGCCGGCTTGCATTCTCCCTGCAGCTGGATTCAAGCCGATGTACCCGGCCTTGAGTCTCGCCATCGCCCTTCGCCACCACTTGGCCGCACTGTTGCCGCTGCCATACTCTTTGTAGTTGTAAACCGATCAGCGTCGCATCTAGGTAGGTCCCAAGGGCTCCGAAACGCCACGTTCTGGTCTTGGACCAGCAATCTTGACGGTACTGGCAGGCAATTTTTGTGTGTCGCAGCTGCTGCGAACAACACGACCGCAGTAGTAAAGCAATTATTAGGTCAGGAAGCAGCGTGCGAGCTTTATTTGATCTTGTAATGTCCGTCCCTGCGTAACAGGAAACTGACTGTAGCGGGATGCCAACAGGTACCTTTTTTTATACCAATTCCAACAATTGCTGCACAGGTTTGGCAACCTGGGGATAGACACTCTAATAGCTCGCCTACTTCTATGCTACATACTCTTGTCGTAGACTTATTAGGTACATTGTAATACCAAAAGGTACTGCGAGGCTGCACAACACTACCCACTCGCACTAGCTTAGACTTTGCTGGGCGTTTGTCCTTCTATG
>Ga0265797_10009600_pt1 | contig 12533 bp, 9 predicted proteins | sample P2T30metagenome_FD_192433 | JGI IMG/M metagenome (GOLD analysis project Ga0265797, IMG submission 192433) | Plant litter microbial communities from East Loma Ridge, Irvine, California - P2 T30 | ecosystem: Environmental > Terrestrial > Plant litter > Unclassified | place: USA: California... | reverse complement strand
ATCAGTCAGTGTCCAGGTCAGGGAGAATTGTTCGTTTACCAGCGCGCCTATCAGATTGAGATTTAATTCAATGGTGTAACCATGGGTAAATAATATTCGACCCGAGTTTGAAGTGAATTCAATGTGAATTCGTAGTGCTATTCATCAAAGACTGGTGGTGATCAGAACGCGTTTCTGTTGCACACGGTGGGTCTGTGCACACGGTGGGGCAGACTTCTATGCCAGGCCAGTCGCGATGGCGAGGTCTGAGCCCCACGAACTGGTCGCTTCTATGCAGCTCCATGAGACGTATAAAAGGAAATGCATGCAACGCTCCATCTTGGCAGATTGGATCAAGAGCTGCTCAGGCCCTCTCAGGTTAGGTAAGACGCGAGAATATATGCGGGACGTGATGTCAAGAATGAGCCTGTGGAAAAATGAGGAGCTAACGAGCGTGAGCGTTCATCTCCCGAAGCCTTTACGGTAGATACGCGCTGAGCTCTGCGTAGTCGGTACCGACAACATGTCGTCGTCTGCAGTCCGTCAGCCCGTGCAGCTCAATCCCAGCGGGTACCGATGGAGGTGACAATGCACACAGTAGCATCACATGTGAACGCCATCGCAGTTCGAGTGGTCCTACGACCGAGCTCTCCTCTTATTTCCACGAGTCTGCACGCAGAGAAGCAGATTCTGGCTTTCACTCTCTAGGGTACTAACTGGAGCTGTCGCCACGTATCTTTTCATGTTCAGGTAGCACCTAGCCCCTCAAAATCAGGCTGACGGACTTGCAGCGAGGCGCAAGGCAAAGTGGGGGCTGTGTACACTTGACACAGCCTGATCGCGTACTTCGTACCATCGCCACCTACTCAAGCTCTTATACCCACCGGTGTCTCGCTAACAGCTACGACGCGGGCTTCGGGAGATTTTGCTGGGAGATAATGGACCCTCTCACAGCCTTATTGGTCGCCAGCTCTGTCATTCAGATAGTAGATTTCGGCGGCCGGCTTTTCGCTCTCACTGCTCGGACCATTCGCGCTGATGGAGTCATCGACGAGAACGTCGACTTGGAGCTCATCGCAGCCGACCCTCACGCGGCGAGCGGGAGACTCCACAGGATATCTCGGCTGAAGTCACCGAGTTCAAGTACAAGGCCCCTTACTTTGGCCGACAAGCAAACCGCAAAACGAAGAAAACCTCACAGTACACCGTATTCGCAGCCACCCAAATCGGTCGATCAACAAACCCCAGACGAGAGACTCTGCTCATTGGCATCCCGATCCCATGAACTCTCGACAAGCTTACTTGAGGTATTGGAAAAGATAAGGAGCAAAGGTGATGGGAGGTTTCGTACTTGGAATGCTATCCGGCAAAGCCTACACACAATGATGGAGAAAGCTAAGATTTATGACTATCTCCGACGATTGGAGCCGTTGAGAGGAGAGCTGATGCTGAACCTCGTCGAAATCTTGAGGTGTGTATAGATGAAATTCAGATATTGTCTTCGGCATTGAGTGGCTTGTCTGCTCTACACGGAAGCTAACCGCGCCAACAGGAACGAGCAGTCGGATGTCCATATTTGGCTGCATGATATTATGCAAACAAGCAGTCAGGCACAGATAGACAACGTCAGCCAATTGCGATTGCTGAAAGCTGAGATCGTGGAGTTGGCAGAAATGCATCGTCGAGCCATGGATTCAAGCAAATTGGTCGAACTGTCAGCAAATTCGGAAGCCATCCTCCAATCTGTACTTGTCGCCTTGCAGAATGTTAGAGACAGGGGTGGCGACTCTACTAGATGCCAGAGGATCATCTCCAGTCTCACCTTCAAGGAGATGCCAATGAGACACCTGCAGATCCCCAAGACGTACGCAAACACCTTCGCTTGGGACGATGATCCGTTTCGACCCTGGCTGGAAGGCTTTGATGGCACATTCTGGATCGATGGAAAGTCAGGCTCTGGGAACTCCACTATGATGAAAATGCTATCGAAAGCACCACGGACCCGCGAGACTTTGAACAACTGGTCCGGTACAAACAAGCTTGTGATGTCAAGCGTATTCTCCTGGTCTTCCGGGTATCCAATGCAGAAGTCTCAGCTTGGATTCTTGCAAAGCCTTCTTGATCAGGTCTTACGCCACTTTCCAGAACAAGTTCCCATCTTGTGCCCGAGACGCTGGCAAGCAGCACCCCGGCCCGAAGAGTTTGACTCTTGGACAAAGTCAGAGCTGCTCGAAACCTTAACATCGATTACGACCAACACGAGTCTCAATGCCCGATATTGCTTTTTCATTGATGGCCTCGATGAGTGCGACGGGGAGCATTACGAACTTGTGCAAATCCTGAAAGATCTCAGCCAATCTCAAGCGGTCAAGATGTGCGTTTCGAGCAGACCATGAAATGTGTTCAGGAAGGCTTTCGGTACCTCTCCTGAACGTCGCTTGGTTCTGCAAGATCTTACCACCAATGACATGGACCGCTACATTCGCGACAAGCTAGAGGCCGACCCCCAATTCCGGCTTCTTGCCGCAACAGACCCGAGCGCGCACTTGTTTCCACAGGAAATCCGGAAAAGGGCCAAAGGGGTGTTCCTCTGGGTGTTCCTGGTTGTAAGATCGTTGCTACGCGGTCTCACGGAAGATGACGATAAGTTATGGCAATGCTCCGCGAGAGGTTTCGAGACATTCCAGACGATCTCGAGACATACTTCAAGCGCATGATTGGAGCTGTCGACAAAGTGTACGACCGGTACATGGCGCGGTCGCTTTTGCTGGCATGTACGGCTGAGGGTCCCCTACCACTGTCGTCGTACTATTACATCGATGTCGACCAACGAAATCCCGAATTTGCAATGCAGGCTGCACATGAGCCGTACACCCGCGAGAATATCTTCTTGATGAAAAGGAACGTTGAGAACCGCATCAGCAAATGATGCCGCGATCTTCTGGAAATCTCCTTTGGCCAAGAATCATCAGCCACGACGCCTGACCCAATCTTTCAGTTCCAGGTTGACTTTTTGCACCGTACTGTCCGTGATTTCCTGGTCACTGGTACAATGCTGGGATACCTAGAGGATCGTACAGGAAGCAACTTCAGACCCGAGGCAACTTTGAGTCGAATCTTCCTTGTTCACGCTAAGACTATCCCACTCTCTTTCGGAAATGATCGCTGGAGGGGCGGCGGCCACTTCCAATACGCGGCTGGAAACATGATGTACTACATCCGGAAGCACGAGTCGAAATATGGAGAGACTTTGTTTGATCTCATACACGAATTGAACCGCATTGGCAAGGTGATCCATCCACCTAGCCAGAAGACACCCTGGGCAGGAGAGCGCATCCCAAGAAAACACACAGATGGCTCGCAAGCATCGTCTTCTTGGAGCTCCATCTGGGATGAGGGCAAACGGTTGGCCCCTGAGGATTTAGTCTCGTCTGGCTTACATCGCAAGCGCGATCTGATCGCGTATGCAGTCGAATTCGATCTCCAACTGTTCGTCCAGGAGACTCTGCACAACGATCGCCGGCGAATCAACGAACCTGGAGCGACGCCTTTACTATACCATGCGTTGAGTGCGGTGATACCCTCAGAACTTGGTCTACCCAACAACAATAAACCTCATGCGATGGTCACGCTGCTGCTGAACATGGGGGCCGACATCAACATTCCAGTGTCGACCTGGCCCGGTGCGACTCTTTGGCGTATCTTCCTACACAGCATATCAGCCGCGAAATCTTCAAGCTCTAGCATCAAGAAGTCAGAGTATTACTCCCCATCCGAGAGAATGTTCACAGCGAGCATTGATGGTCGCGAGACAACAGTGCACGAGAAAGGGTCTGTAGATGAAGAAGGCATCGAACGTGACCGCCAATTTGAATGTCGACCTGCACCAAAACATGACCCAGCTATTTGGTGGCATTTCTCCGCTCTCGAAGACATCTGCCGGAGCCTATGTCGCGACACTGACGCCAAGCTCTCACGGAGTCAAGCGTCTTTGCCCGTGGATGATGCTTCCATGCTAGAACTGATGCTCCATCACGGCGCCGACGCTGACGAAATGGACTCGCGAGTATTGGATGCATTACTCGAACAATTTTGCGGAGATTGTCAGATCAGGTTCAAGAAGAGCAGAAGCGAAGGATGATGGACACGTCGTTGGCGCAAGCAATTGGTTTGATGGGTTCTTGGATTTTTGGACGGTGAACTGCTATCACTTCAGTGCTCCTCCTAGGGTTCCGCGATGCGGCTGCTGGCACAGAGATTATGCAGTCCAGGCGGCAGTGATGGGTTGATTGTCCCGAAATGGTGAAAGAAGAGAAGGAACGTTCGTTCGCCAATCCCAGTCAGCAGCACCCGAAGGCTCGGTCAAAACGTGGTCATTTGAAGATAACTTTAGCATATCTATACCGTGTAACGCGCACAATAAGCACATACGACCATAGGTCAGTGAGAACTGGGCATCCCGTCCGAAATCATGAAGTTTCACTTCATGTTGATCGCTTTAACAAAAATCCAGGAAAAGAAGGTGTTGTGATTCCTGGAACCTGGATCACACGTGACTCGTAAGTCACGTGAGGATCCTAGAACTCAATTCCAGGAACCTGGATTTGACATTTAAGGTGACGGAAAGCGACTCCGTCCGAAACCAAGAAGTTTCAGATATTTTGATCATTCCAGGAACGAAGGTGTTGTGATTTCCTAGAAATACCATTCACGCACATGATCTAATATCACGTGAGGAAGTGAATCGATTCCTGGATTCTGGAAGTATCATTTCCAGAAATCCGGAACGTAGAATTTGGCTTCTAAGGTGACGGAAAAAGACTCTGTCCAGAATCGCGAAGTTTCAGTCGTCTTCATCATCCAGGAACGAAGGTGTTATGAATTGCTGGAAATATGCTTAACCTTACTGAGTGAAGACGACGCACGGGTTTCTTTTCTCCTAGCAAGCTAGAAAACGTTTGCGGAGGAGGGGTGACAGGCCGCGGCCGGCATGGCAATTTCACACTTTGGCATCTTGAGAACACGTACGGGCTTAGAGGGGTTCGGTACTGAGTCTTCTCTTGTGGCGCAGGACAGGATCAGACAAGGCGTTGCGTTCGCCACGCCACGCCACGCCACGCCACACCACATCGTTACGCTTTTTTGACGGGAACCATTGAACGACGCCACCGACGGAACGATGAAGGTCGGTATTAGGATACATTCGATATTGCTGATGTGTTGTTCCACAAGTAATGGTCTTTCAGCTTCACACCCGAGGTACATATCTAGTCTAGCATGCTATGCATACTTCCGTCCCAACGGAAGAAAATTCACTAGTACCCATGTGATATTAGTTCGATGTTGATAGTGCCACACTACTACCGTGCACGTGTCGTCTTTTCTCGCTTGCCTCATTATCATTCTGAGCATTCGGTACGCGACCCATCACCCACTTGTCACCAGCCACACAACACACTATCTGCGTTCAGGGTCTGGAATAGGCTACCGGACGGAACTCCGCACCAATTATAGACAGGAACGCCGAAGTATGTGGGTTGCTGGCATCTCTTCTCCTACTTCGCATCCCATGGGAGTGGCAAATCCGCATACCTCACCTCAACTCAGATACTCCGACTGGTCCTCGTCACGCCGCTGCCACTGGCTGCGGCCTTAACACATTTCTTCCGCTGGACCGTCGCAGGCCTAGAGCCATCTCCCTATGCTGCCCGAGCCATCCGACCCCATGGCGCCTGTGACGATCAACCTCAGCAGCAATGGCGACCCACAAGAATCCGCAAGACCTAGAAAGGTCGCAAAATCAAGAGCAAGGGAGCGGCAGTTGTATGAAAGTCGCCGGGAGCGCGAGTTCTACGTATACTACGAGTCTGTCCTGGCATACGCGAACACGGAACCCAAATTCTGTGACCTTCACAGTCCTGAAGCTGTTGCGGCGCACCGGGCTATCACCTCGACAGACACGACACTCACCGCTTTCGTGCAGCTCGCCGCACTGCGCCTTGAAACGCGCCGGGCCATGATCTTCTTCTTCGACGCCGAATATGCCTACATCATCGCCGAGTCCACCCGTACCCTATCCTTGCACGACGACTCCGACCACGGGCCCGATGACTCTCTGTGGTTGGGCTTCACCAAGATCCCCCGCGGCTTCTCCGTATGCGAAGTCACCGCTGACCTACCGCTGAACGAGGGTTCCAACGCACAAGACCCCGACTCGGCTTCGATTGCGCACATCATCAACAATCTCACCGACGACACTCGCTTCTGTGATAGGCCATATGTCAAGGACGGCCCCAAAGCTCGCTTCTATGCCGGCGTTCCGATCACGACCCCAAAGGGCATCAACATTGGCGCTCTGTGTGTTCTGGACGATAAACCACGCGACGGCCTCGAGCCCGGCCAGGTCGAGTTCCTGCGTAGCATGGCATCGACAATCATGTCACATCTTGAACTGGTATCGTGCAAGCCTTTACGACCTGACTGATCAAAGACTTCTGGGCTGACTCTTGAACCGCAGGTACGCGCCAAGGAAGAGAATCAGCGCAGCAGGGACATGAATACCGCCCTTGCTGCTTTCGTGGAAGGCAAGTCGGATGCGGCAGACTGGTGGTATTGCAACGCGCGCTCTCAGGACAAAGCTGTGACCAAGCCTGCAGGCTCCTCAACAGCCAAGTTGAGAGGGCCTCGTGTCAAGACGCCAAATGCAAGGGTACCATCCATCTCTCCTCCCACGGACGCAGGCGATTACTTCGAGCCAAAGCAAGAAGAAATGACCACCAGCGATACTGATGCGGAGTTTCGACTAAACCCTCACACGGATCAGGACGACCGCTGGCCATCAGATTTGCAGGGATCTTCGAGGCCTACCGTGGAAGGCAGGAATGTGTCCACGGGCACTAGAGGTTCTACAGGTCCTGTTCCCTCTCCGCCCGCCGCAGAAGACACATCAGGGAGAAGTCTCGTGACCAGGATCAAAGCTACGGCGGGTCGTGCCGCTGGCTTGATTCAGAAGGGCGTCGGTGCTGATGGTGTACTCCTCCTAGACGCTACTGTCGGCAGTTTTGGAGGATTGATTGATAGCACGCAGGGGCTTTCCCAGACCGAGAGTGAGACCGACGGCTCAAGAACGACTGACACCAGCCTGAGACGGGGCCAGCGCCAACCCAACTCCCAAGACGACGAGACTGCCCCGGGAAAGACGCCTTTAGAGTCCATGAGACACAGCGTCGTTCTGGGCTCTGCATTTTCCCCTGATGTCGAGGCTCGTATCAAATCAGCGGTCACGCATGCAAAGATCTCCGAGAAGGTCTTGAAAAGCTTGCTAAGACGGTACCCGAACGGCCAGATTTGGCATTTCAACGAAGAGGGCGATGCTTCGGATGAAGACGAAGAGGCCCTGACTTCACCCGACGCCGGCGGATCAGCGACGTCCGAGATGGACGAGGAACACAACATAACCCCAACGCACAAGCGTGCGGGTAAGCGAGCGCGTGCAAGGAAGAGGGACGGACGCGCAATCCAGGGCATTTTCCCAGGTATACGGAGTCTCATTTTCCTCGGTATGTGGGATCCACATCAGGAGCGCTGGTTCGGCGCTTCTATAGCCGTGAGCTATTCTTCGATGCGCATCTTCTCGGCCCAGCACGAACTCTCTTACCTCGCAGCTTTCTGTGATGTCGTGCTGGCCGAAGTTTGGCGGCTGGAGGCGCAGGAAGTTGGTCGCTCGAAGAATGATTTCGTTTCGAGTATCTCGCACGAGTTGAGAAGTCCACTTGGTAAGGATGTACAGCAACACGCATTTCTTGAAAAACCTACTGACTGGATCTGCAGTACGTCTTTTTTCCATTCTCCCCTGGTCAACGTTTTCGCCGTTCCTGCCACTCAAAGGCATTCCAGAACCCGAACGTCGCATGAATCTTTTTGTTTTTACTGTATCCCCTCATGTTCTCCATATTGAGTCGTAACTGATATGCGTTTTGTAGCATGGCATCTTGGGCAGCGCCGAGTGCCTTGAAGAACTAACTCACAGCGCTCTGAGCGCCGAGCTGATCCGATCCATTACTCTATGCGGCAACACGCTTCTGGATGTGGTATGTCCTTCTCATTCTGTAGTTTTCTATCCCGAGCCTGTCCATATCACCAGTCTCACGCCCACATTTACTTGGCGGCTGACATTCCCCATAGGTCAATGATCTGCTCGAGTATTCACGATTGAATCACGATACACAAAAGCGGAGAAAGATGCAGTTGAACGGCAACGTAGGGCACGAAGGAAACTCAGGAAGCACAGGCTCGGCGTCTGAGAACAGCACGACGACGACCTCCGAAGCAAGTGTTGCTTACGCGGACGTAGAGTCTGGTTTCAACCTTAGTACGCTGACAGAGGATGCTGTCACCGCGGCATGCCTCGGTTTCGACCAGCGGAGCCTACAATCACAAGATCTGCATGGCGCGGAAAGCGACCATCCGGCGACCTTGATCTTGAACATCGATGACGCACTGAGCTCTAACTGGACTTTCTCTGTCGCCAGTGGCTCGTGGAAGAGAATCTGTATCAACCTTGTCTCGAATGCGCTGAAGTACACCTCGTCTGGTTACATCAAAGTCACGTTGCAATATACAACGCTCAAGCGGAAACCGGGTAAACGACGATCTGCAGTGGTGGAGCTCGTGGTGAGTTGGCCATCTCGCAAAGATGCAAAGATTTTCGCTGATCATATCACCCAGGTCGAAGATTCTGGTATTGGCATGTCTGATGAGTTCCAAGCCAAGGAACTCTTCAGGCCGTTTCGACAGGAAAATAACCTGACGCCAGGCACGGGGCTGGTGAGTTGCTGCCCGTGATAGATCTCAAAGCTGATCTCGTACTAATATTCCATGGCAAGGGACTGAATCTCGTCGGTCAGATTGTCAAGTCATTAGGCGGGACAGTCCAAGTGCGAAGCAATCAAGGACGAGGCACCACCGTCAAAGTCTCTCTGCCACTTCGACAACTAGCATCGTCAACCTCAAGCAACTCGCGTGAGGCATCGAGAGATCGTTCCCGCCCCCAGGCATCCGTGGGCTTCTTCGGCTTTGGTGACTGTGAAGCAACTTCTACGACTGGACCCAGCAAAGCCAAGGCAATCAGGCAGCTCCACGACAGCATGAAGCGATACTGCACCCAGCTCGGCATGCCTGTGCAATCCATCGACGACAACATGAACAGCAACGCTTCGATCCACATCGTCTCCGAGCAAGCCTTGAAAAGCTTCCTCCAGGCCAAAGACAGAGGCTTGCGTAGCACTTTGCTCTCGTCGAACAGCTTGCGGAAGCCCATGCTCGTCATATGCGCCTCGCGGGAGTCGGCGTCGCAGCTTCGCTCGGGGCCTTTGGGTGCTAGCCTTCCCGATGCTACGCAATACCTTTGGCTTCCCATTGGACCGGCGAAGCTGGCCAGTGCCCTATCGATCTGTCGTATGTACCTATTAGAGGGCAACTTCCATCGCCATTGTATCTGTGATCGTGCAGAACTGACAAGATCTCAGCGGAAAGGATTGTTGAGAAAGAGTCCGGCGCAGCTATCGCGGTTGCCGAATTGCAGAAAAGTGCCGAATCTGCCGAGGCAACAGCAGCAGAAAAAGATCGACAAGGACATGAAGAAAGAGATGAGAGCAAAGCGTATGCCGCAGAAAAACCTGTACCGACAGACGACATGCCCAACGCACAAGACGAAGGCAAGGTCATCGGAAACCTCGCGAACGCGACAGCCAACAACTCCGGGAATAGCGAAAAGCGCCCACCGTCGCAATGGCATCAAGCCCGAAAGAGCGGCAGTGAGGCAATGGAAAAAACCATCAACTCATCTCTACCGCTACGGACGCAGATGAACCGCGCAACCACAGCGCCGAGCCCGAGCAGGGACCCACTTTCCCTCTTGTTAGTGGATGACAACGTAAGCCACCTGCCCGAACCTCACTTTCATTGTCATCAACTAACCACCACACGTCCGAGCAGGCTCTCAATCTCCGCCTCCTTGAAGTTTTCGCTAAAAAGGCCGGACATGCCTACCGTACAGCGCAAAACGGCCAAGAGGCTGTCGAGTCCTACGAAAGCTCCACGAACCAGCAGGCCGCTACGGACAGCAGCGACCCTGACCCAGACTTCAAGCTGTCCGCCGCCAAGCCGGACGTCGTCCTCATGGACATCAACATGCCAGTCCTCGACGGCTTCGGCGCCGCCCGCGCCATCCGCCGCTTCGAAAATTCGAGCGGCTGCCCTCGGGCTACTATTGTTGCTGTCACGGGTTTGGGCGACGTTTCTGCTCAGGAAGAGGCATTTGCTAGCGGGATGGATCTCTTCCTGACTAAGCCGGTCAAGTTGAAGGAGGTTACTGCTATTCTCTCCGAGCTGAGAGGGGTCGAGTCTTGAGACGGGAGATTTCTTTTCTGTGTGCGACTCCAGTACGTTCGGTCGACTTCTCGGCAGGGGATGGTGGGTGGCGTCTCGAAGCAAGCTTCGAAGAGCCACCAAAACGACCCACCCGCGAAGCGATCGATACCGCGAAGCATTCATACCGCGAGGAGGATGGTAGGAGGGGGGTCGGGGGTTCGACATCCACGACCACATCGGCGACGAAGCAGCCGTGGACGCCCTCAACGCCCTAATCCATTTGGCACTGCCGCGATGCGGCAAGTTTTCACCCTCGCTACACCGCCACCACCATTACCACCATTGAAAGTCGTCTTGGCATCTGGTGGCCGACCCTTTCTGCTTCTGCGAGGCTGCTGATATGACGCGTCTATCAGCGTCCCAGTCCCGCTCCACTTTTACCTTGGCCGAGCTCCTGGATGGATGCCTGGCGACGAAAGCGGCTATCGTCTGGCAAGGTGCTCTGCTGCAACGCTGTCGCTACCCGGCGATTGCCTATGGCTAGGAAAACGGAGGAGGAGAGATACAATCATCGGATGCTTCACCGGTCCCAGGAGCTTTCTCATGTTCCATTACGAAGTCTGCAGTCTGCGCACTCTGCGAGGAAGACTTCGCCCGGAGCTACAGTCCGTTAGCAAATGCCGTGTGGTGGGAAAGCCTGACGTTTGCGTTGCTACTTGCCTCGAAATGAGCGAGCACTCGCAACACAGTCTGCTGGGCACGGGCGATTGCGTCTTCGTCCGCGTTGTATTTTTGTGATTAGCCTTCTTCGAGCGCGCGGCTTGTGCTCAAACGGCAGGCAGGCAGGCAGGCAAGTCCAGTTGGTCGTCCCCATGATCGCAGGCAAATACATATATCGTTGTCAGTTGCTTGCGCGGCTCGAGTCCACTTGTAGTGAAATGTTGGCTTGCCGCCCGAGACCGCCGTTACCAGCTGGAAGGCGCAATCTAGCTCGGCGTGGACCTGCTAATCGCGTGGATGTAGGGCTGGTGGTGTTGAAGGTGTGCAAGAAGAACTTCCTTGTCAGTCTCAGCGCTCGGCTGGCACAAGGGAGAGCGTTGGCGACACCACCTCTTGTTTTGCTTTCCACAACAGACCGGCCGCTTAAGTCGCCTTGTTTGCTTGCTTGCTTGTCTATGTTCAAAAGGTAATTAAATGACCTAGTAAATACCCAAAAGAGAAAAGAACCGAGCTTTCATGCTATACCACGTGGATCGGAACTCATCACGTTCTATCTAGCATAGGCACAGCTTTCACGACCTCCGGTCAGCGAACTGTATATGAACTACCTAGGTTACATGTACTCGACCCGGCTACCAGAGAATAAAAGAAAGAAATTGAAGATAAAAGCTATTCCCTCACACTATTGCCCAACTCCGCCTTTCACCTTCGGGATCCCTCGTCCCCGAACGTCGATACCCACGAATCGAAACTCGACATCTGTACTACCTTATAGCCTCGTAGCCGAGCGGCGACGGCGGCGGCTGCTGCTGCTGCTGTTGTTGTTGCTGCTTTTGTGGTGCTATTGTGCAAAACATGCCGTGGCATGCTCTCCCTCCCACCACACCAAAGCACCTCTATGGAACCCACTGCCGCGCCATCCTGCCCACCTGCCAAAGGTTGTAGCTCGCAGTGGCGGTGCAGAACAGGTCTGGTGCTCGAGCGGCAGCATGCGCAGGCGCGTCAGCTCGTCCCGCAGGCTGCGTACGTCTTGCTTCAGGTGTGAGTTGCGCTCGCTTTGGGCGCGGACTGTGGCGTTGATGGTCTCGGTTTTGCGCCTGGCTTTGGCGCGGACTTTGGCGGCTGCGAGACGGTTGTTTTCTCGTCGTGAGCCTGTTGCTGCTGCCGTTGTGGGGTGGGGGGATTTTTGGTGTTGTTGTTGTTGGTGCTGTTCGTGGCGATGAAATTCTCCGTCGCCTTCTCCTTGACTTGCCCTCGCGCACTCAGGGTGGCCAGCAACCAATCCAATCCGGATTGAACTCTAAAAAAACAGCTTTACAACGTATATCACGAATCTTACGCGGTTGCGTGTTTAGAGGGCCTAGCTTGATCTATAGCCCCCAAATTTACACGTAAAGATCTAATGCGATCTATGAGTCTAATAGAGTCTGTCCTGAGCTGATAGGTATAATATATAATTAGTT
>Ga0265797_10009599_pt1 | contig 12534 bp, 11 predicted proteins | sample P2T30metagenome_FD_192433 | JGI IMG/M metagenome (GOLD analysis project Ga0265797, IMG submission 192433) | Plant litter microbial communities from East Loma Ridge, Irvine, California - P2 T30 | ecosystem: Environmental > Terrestrial > Plant litter > Unclassified | place: USA: California... | reverse complement strand
CGAAAAGCGAGCCTCCATGGATGGATTCACGGCGTGTCCTGCACAGCCACCCCCCCCCGCCAACAAGCAGCTCTTCCACTTTTGACGTTGCTTGTTACAGCGAAGGATTCAACGTGTAAGTGCCATGCAGTGAAGCTTCGGCCAGCACGTGGCCGTGCATCGCACGATGCACGTCGCCGGCGGTGAACGGCGTCGGCAGCTCCAGCGTCGCCACGTCCAGCGCGAACACGCGGAAGAAGTAGCGGTGCATGCGCTCGTCGTTGAACGGCGGATACGGGCCGTCATAGCCAAGATAGTCACCGGCCATGTCCGGATTGCCGGCAAACCAGCCGGTGAAGTCGTTCAGTCCCTGGCGGCTGCCCGCCGGGCCGGCCGGCGCGGTCTTGCCCTTGGCCACGAAACCATCGCTGCAGCTGCCGGCAGCAAGCTCGCGCACGTCCGCGGCAATGTCGGCCATCACCCAGTGCACGAAATCACAGCGCGGCTGGTCGCGCGGAATGGTCATGTCCTGGCGGCCGACGGTGTCGGCGACCGTCGGCACATCCGGATCCACGCAGATCAGCGCGAAGGAACGGGTGCCCTCCGGCACCCCGCTCCACGCCAGCTGCGGATTGCGATCCGGGGCGAACCCATCGCCATCGCCGGCGGCGAACTCGCGCGTGATCGGTGCGCCGTTGATCAGGCTGGTGCTGGTCAGTTGCATGTGGCTCATTCCTCCGGGTAACCCAGGCGAACCGCGACCGGGGTCAGCAGCTCGATGGCAGCGCCCATGACCTCGCGGTAGTTGCGCCAGTGGCCGCTCGGCAGGCGCGGCGGACCGATGTTCGGTGCCGGTGGCAGCTGCACGCCCATCACCTCACTGAGCAGCAGCGCCATCGCCTGTGGATCGTTGCCCGCCGCGTCCACGCGCACCAGCACGTTTGGATACAGATCCTGCTCGCTCAGGACGGCAACCTGGGTCAGCGCACGGGACAGCCATTCGGCGGCTTCCTGCAGGCTGGTGATCGCCAGCTGCGCGCCGGAGCCATAGGCGATCCAGTCCAGCAGCATGTCGCGCGGATCGCGCAGCACCACCAGCAGACGCCCCTGCGGCAACGCAGGTCGCAGCGCCCACAGCAGGGCGTTGTCCCAGAACAGCAACCAGTCGATCACCGTGTCGTTGGCCAAGCCGCGCGAAGGCAGGCACGCACGCCAGCCGTCCACCAGCGCCTGCGGCGTCAGCTTGCCCGAAGCCAGGTCCTGCAGCGTGTTGTAGTTCTGGAAGGCATCGTCCGGGGGCGTGGCGCTGAAGCGGTCAACGCGCACCAGCGGACTGGCCGCGCTGAGCGCGCTCATCACTTTTTCCACGTTCGAACCGGGTGCGCCCCACAGGAACATCGGGCGCGATGCCAGCTCCGGATCGACCTCGCCCAGGGCCGGCCAGCTGGCCGGTGGCTTGGCCTGCGGCGGCAGCGGCAGGCGGTTGGCCACGTTGTCGGCATGCAGGTCCAGCCAGGTACGCAGGGCCTCGCGCGGCTGGCCGCCACGGTCGTGCACTTCGCCCAGCCAGGTGCGCAGGTCTTCCTTGGCGCGCCCTTCGGCCGCGTCCACCATCTGCTGCACACGGGCTGCAGCGGCGGCAGGATCGCGCCGCACCAGCCCGTCCACCAGCCGCGTGGCGCCGCTGACACGGCCTGGTTCCAGTGCCAGGATGCGCTCTGCCATGGCTTCGGCTGCGTCCTGTTCGCCGTTCATGTCATGCAGGCGCATGCGGGTTTCCAGCGCCGGCAGGTGCGCCGGCATCGCCGCCAGCCAACGTTCGCCCACGGCCACGGCGCCTTCGCTGCCCACGCCTTCCACCGACAGGCGGGCCAGCCACAGATTGTGCAGCTGGTCGTGGTCGGCCAACACCGCATCCAGTTCGGTACGCGCTTCTTCGTCGCGGCCCAGGCGCTGCCAGGCCATCAACAGCAGCTGCAGCAACTGCGGATCGCCCGCGTTGCTGGCCAGCAGCGGGCGAAGGTGGTCGCGTGCCTGCAGGGGCTGGCCGGACTGCAGGGCCATCTGCGCGGCGAAGCGGCGCATCGCCACGCTGTCCTGCCCGGGCTGCTGCAGGGCCTGCTCGATGATCTCGGCCGCTGCGGCAGGATTGTCCTGGCGCAGTGCCAGTTGCACCAGCAGCCCATGCAGCGCGGTCATCTTCGGGTTCAGGACCAGCACGCGGCGGAATGCCTGTTCGGCGAAGGCCAACATGTCCTTGCGCAGGTAGGCCGTACCCAGTGCATAGACGATGCGCGGATCATCCGGCAGCGCCCGCACGGCGCTGGACAACTGGGCCAACGCCTCATCCAGCGCGCCACGACGCAGCGCCAGCATGCCCGACAGCGCCACCACTTCGGGATTCCCGGCATCCACGCGCGAGGCCAGCTTGAGCTGCTTTTCCGCCTCGTCCACGTCGTTGCGCGCCAATGCCAGGTGCGCCTGCATCAGGTAGGCCGACAGTTCGTTGGGATTGAAACCGGTGGTGCGTCCAAGCGCCGCTTCGGCGTCATCGAACTGGTGCAGTGCCAGCAGCAGGCCAGCGTGCTGCAGGTGCAGGTCGGCATCGTCCGGAGCGAGTTCCAGCGCGCGCTGCAGGCTGTCAACCGCAGCCGCCAACTGGCCCTGCTGCTGCAGCGCCAGCGCGTGCCAGCGGTAGGCCTGGGGCTGCTGCGGCTCGGCGGCGATCCAGCGGGTGGCCAGCTGCACGGCCTGGTCGGCGTCGCGAAGACGCAGGGCTTGGAGTATCTGATCTTGCATGACGGGTCCGGCTGGAGTGCAAACCCGCATTGTAACGACCCTGATCGATCGTGCAGGCGCGGCCGCGCTCAACCGTCCCGCGCGGCCTGTCCCAGGTGCTGGGCCACCCAGCGTTCGGAGAATCCGTCGCCGCGCCAGTTCTCCAGGAAGCCGCAATGACCGCCCCATTCGGCGGTCTGCAGGCGCGCCGACCGCGGCAGCTGCCAGTCGTTGAAGGTGGTGTACGGGATCACCGGGTCATCCTTGGCCATCAGGATGTCCGCTGGCACCTGCAGCTCCGCCAGCCGCTCGCCGGCGATGGAATAGCCATCGAAATAAGCCTGCAGCGAGCCGTAATCGGTATGGTGCTCGACCAGCCAGGCAGTCAGCGCCCGGATGTCCAGCCGCAGTACGCGTTCATCCCAGTCGCTCAGCTCCGGGTAGACCGCCTGCTTGCGCCGCAACGATCCGGCCCACTTGCGGCGGAAATACCAGTCATACATGGCCGGGCCGTTTTCGATGCTGTCCATGGTCAGGCCCGGGTCCAGCACCGGGCACACCGAGGCCACCCGCTGCAGCGGCACGCCGGCCGCCGGCGCGCGCAGGGCCAGCCGCAGCACGAAGTTGCCGCCCAGCGAGTAACCGGCCGCCACCAGCGGCAGCTGCGGCCAGCGGCGGGCGATGTCAGCGGCCGCATGCACCACTTCATCGATGCGGTTGGAGTGGAAGATGCCGGGATTGAGGTGGTGGGTATTGCCGTGGTCACGGAAGTTCAGCCGGACCACGTCGAAGCCTTCAGCCAGCATGCGGGCCGCGGTCATGCGCATGTAGCTGGATTCGGCGCTGCCCTCCCACCCGTGCAGCAGCAGGGCGATGCCGCGCGGCGCGCGTGCCTGGATGGCACTGTGCCAGGCCTGCAGGCGCACGCCCTGCCCGCCATCCACGATCAGCTCCCGATGTGCCGCACCGGTAGCGGCCAGCAGCTCCTGCCCGCGCCGCAGGCGCAGCCGGCTTGAACTGAGCATCGACTGCAGGTGTGCGTTGCGCAGCCAGCGCGGCGGCTGGTAATCGGCCGCCGTCAGCAGTCCGGGCGGACCGGAATCAAAGGACATCGCGGGCGCGGGGACGGACACCGTCGGCTCAGCTGCCGGCCATTGCCGCAATGATGCGGGTACGCGAGGTTTCGGCGATGCGCCGGCGACCTTCCAGGTCCTGCCCGCCGATCGGCTCCAGGAAATGCACTTCGGCACGGCGGGCCGGCTCGCCCAGCAGGCGCAGGAAGTTGGCGAAGAAACTCTCGCGCGGGCCGAACGCCACCACGGTCTGTGCGTCGCCGCCTGCACCGTAGCGCAGCGCCACCGGCTGCACCGGTACGCCGGTTTCCACCGCCGCCTGGAAGATGCGCGCGTGGAACGGCCCCACTTCATGACCACCACGGGTGCGGCCCTCCGGGAACACACCCACGCCCTTGCCTTCGCGCAGGCGCACGACCATCTGCTGCATCACCCCATCCAGCGATTCGGTGCTGCCCCGCTGGTGGAAGATGGTCTGTCCGCGACCGGCCAGCCAGCCGACCACCGGCCAGCCGGCAATTTCGCGCTTGGCGACGAAACCCATCATGCGCTGGCTGTGCAGCACGCAGATGTCGACCCAGCTGACATGGTTGGCCACGAACAGCACCGCGCCGTGCAGCGGCTTGCCGATGCGCACCAGGCGGAAGCCGAAGATCCACATCAGGCCGGCCGACCACCAGTTGACCACTTTGTAGCCAAGCGGTTCATCGCCCACGCGCAGTTCGCCCCACGGCGGCAGCATGCCGATGAGGATCAGCGGCAGGAACACGAGCAGGTGGATGAGCAGCAGCGGTACGCGGTACAGGTAACGGCACACACGCGCCACGCCGCCACGGGTGGCCGGAGTGGGGGAATTCATGCGGGAACGATACCCGAGCACCGCAGCGCCTGCCAGCGCGGGGTGGCCAAGGCGGCTGCGCGGATGGGCCATCCGGCGGCAACGCTGTGTTCTGCAGCATCCTGGCGGTGCCGCGGTTGCAGTTCGCCGCTCAACCGTGGCCGGCCGCCACCACCGCCAGGGTCAACCGCGAAGTGCAGACCAGCCGGGCCTGTTCGTCTTCGATGCGGATGTCCCAGATCTGCGTGCTGCGGCCGACATGCACCGCGCGCGCGGTACCGGTGACCACGCCCTCGCGCTTGGCGCGCACGTGGTTGGCATTGATCTCCAGCCCAACGCAGACCTGCTGGCTGTTGTCCACGCAGAGGTTGCCGGCACTGCTGCCCAGGGTCTCGGCCAACACCACCGATGCCCCGCCATGCAGGATGCCGTAGGGCTGGTGGGTGCGTGCATCCACCGGCATGGTCGCCTGCAGCCAGTCATCGCCGACCGCGCTGAAGACGATCCCCAGCTGGGATATCACCGTGTTGGCGCTCAGCGCGTTGAGGGCATCAAGGGAAACCGCGTGGCGGAATACGGAAGGCACGGCACGACTCCAGTCAGAGGATCGGTACCAGGCCGGCGCCGAAGGCGGTCAGCATGCGCACCAGCAACAATTTCGGGCCGACGTTGACTTCGGGGAAGTCACCCACGGCGGTGTAACAGGCATGGAAGTCCGGATGCTGCCGCGGCAGCGGCTCGGGGCAGGCCGGGCCCGGCTGGAACTCGTAGTCGGTGGCGTAGCGCCACGGCCAGAAATCCAGGATCGGCAGCGCCTCGGAGGCCTTGCCCATGCTGTAATTCAGCCCGGACAGCACCGGCGGCTTGCTGCGCGGTGCCACCGTCCAGGAATTCTGCGGATCGATGTCGCGCAGGATGCTGTCGGCCAGGCGCTGGGCGAACACCGGGTCGTCGATGATCACCGCGCCTTCGGTGTTGTAGTTCTCGCTGCGCGGATCGAAGTTGTGCGTACCGATCACGCCGATGCGGCGATCCACCACCAGCGACTTGGCGTGCAGCCCCATGCGTGCGCCCTGGCGGGTCACCGGCAGCGGGCGATTGACCGCCTTGCTGCCCAGGAACGAGGGACGGGTCTCGGTGCGCAGCAGGTCGCGCTCCACTTCACTGCCGGCCGCGCGGCGACGTTCGCGTGCGTTCTGGTAGGCACTGCCGGTGCGTGGATTGCTGCGCGGCGCGGCCGTGTCGCGTGCGCTGCCGTCGTTGCGGCCGCCGCTGCCGGGAGGCCGGGCATTGCTGCCGGCCGCACTGCCGCCCAGCAGCCCGCCGCGACCGCCTTCCGGGGAGTCGCCGGCGATCGGGTCCGGCAGCAGGTTGCGGTAATCCACCGGTGCATCCAGCGGGAACGGCTTGAACTCGAAGATATTGAAGCCCAGCTCGCGCATGTTGCGCCGCTTGTACTTGTAGGACAGCGCGTAGACGATCGGGTTGTCGGTGGCCGCCAGGCTGTTGGTGGACACCAGCACGCGCGGCGGATCGGCCTGCCTGCGCAGGTCGGCGAACAGCTTGCGCGCCGGCTTGGACAACACCAGGTACGGCGTCTGCAGCAGCACTTCGGATTGCGCCTCGGCGATCAGCCGGTCCAGCTGCGGTTCGGTGACATGCTGCCCGTTGCGTGGCTGCTCGACGGTTTCGCGGCGATGCTTGCGCGGCAGGTCGGCGACGTAACGCACCGATGCCACCGGCAGCGCGGTGTCGACGAAGCTACGGGTGATCCACGCATCATCGATGGCTTCGGCCAGCACCCGCTCGACCCGCTCGGGCCGTCGATACACGGCCGGCGGCAGCGAAGGCGGGCCACTGTCGAGCAGGATCCGCCCGACATCGTTCAGGCGTTCGGCCGGCACGCTGCGCGGGGCCCTCCAGAACGCTTCGAAGTTGGCCGCCATCACCCGCGCTTCGGGACCGGCCACCAGCACGTCGCGGTCGCGGAAGTTGTATTCCGAATCCCAGTCGTAGTAATCGTCCTGGTAGTTGCGCCCGCCCACCACGCCGATCGCATCATCGACCACCAGCAGCTTGTTGTGCATGCGCTGGTTGAAGCGGCGGAAGCAGCACAGCACGCTGCCTGCGTAGTCGAAGTAGTTCAGCTGCGCCTTGCCGAAGGTCGGGTTGTAGACGCGCAGTTCGAAATTCTGGTGGGCCGATGACAGCGCGCCGAGGATCTGCAGGTCGGAGATCGCCGACAACTGGTCGATCAGCAGGCGCACCTTCACGCCACGCCGGCTGGCCGCCAGCAGTTCGTCGATCACCAGCCTGGCGCTGTCATCCTTGTCGAAGATGTAGGTCTGCAGGTCGATGCTGCGGGTGGCGCTGCGCAGCAGGTTCAGCCGCGCCACCAGCGCTTCTTCGCCCTCGTCCAGGATGGTGGCGTAATGCCGGGGCTGGTCGGGGGTCGATGCGGTGAAGGCACGCCCGGCCAGCGCGCGCAGCGGTGAATCCTGTGCGCAGCGATCAGCGCGGTCGCAGTCCACGACGGTGGAGCGGGCCTGCACGGCGATCCCCGCGGCACGCTCACGCTCACTGTTGGACAGCGACGCGCAGCCGCCGAGCAGCAGCAGGCCTGCCAGCATCACCCAGCGGCACATCAGGTTCACGGTTTCGGCGCCTCGCTCAGGCGCGCTCGCAGTACGAAGGTCACTCGATCACTCAGGGCAAGCTGCCAGTTGTCCATGCCGTAGCGGCCCCGCAGGACGGTCCCGCGGCTGACGACATCGCAATCATAGCCGGGTCTGGCGCATTCCGCCTTTTCCACCCGCAGCGTTTCCGGATGGCTGACCCCGCGCAGCATCAGGCGACCTTCGATGTCCCCCCCGTGGTCCACCCGGGCGGGGTCGTAGGGAAGCGAATCGAATTCCACCACCGGGTGGCGGGCGGCATCGAAGAACTCTTCCCCGCGCATCCAGCCGGTGTAGCGCGGCTTGCCAGGGATCTCCACCGAGCGGGTGTACATCTTCAGGTGGACCTGGTGGCGCCCATCGGACAGCACCTCGATGCGGCCTTCGAAATGCGGAAAGCTGCCTTCGATGCGCTGCCCCAGCCGGCTGCGCACTTCGAACCCCAGCCGCGAGCGCTGTGTATCCAGCACCAGCGGCGCACGGTGCACGACCTGCACTGGCGGCAACACCGGCAATGCCGCAGGCGGCGCCGGCTGTGCGGCCAGCGCTCCCGGCACCACGGCCAATCCGAGCAGCAGCCCCCTCTGCCACGCGTTCATCGGGTCACGGCCACCAGAATGCGTTGAGGCTGGCGACGCCCGGCTCGATGCTGGCTTCCTTGGGGAACTGCAGCACCGCGATGCCTGCCGGCGGCATGCCACGGTAGTCGCTGGTCTCGCCCGTGTTCAACAGGGCGACCAGGCGCTCCAGGCCGGGATTATGACCGACGATCATCAGCCGTTCGACGTCGTTGCGGTCGTCGACCAGCCCGATCAGGGTGCCGGGCGTGGCGTCGTACACCTTGTCTTCCAGCTTGTGTTCGAAGAAGCCGGTGACGCCGACCACCGCCTCCAGGGTTTCGCGGGTACGGCGTGCCGGTGAACAGAGCACGCAATCAGGCTGCAGGTTGTTGTCCTTGAGCCACTTGCCGGCCGCTTCGGCCTCGGCAAGTCCGACCGCCGAAAGGGGTCGGTCAAGATCGGCCTGGCCGGTGCTGGCCGGTTCGGCGTGGGCATGGCGAAGCAGGATCAGTTCACGCATCGGAGTCTTCCATTGGATGAGGGGTACAAGCGGCTCATGCCTTGTCCAGCCATTTCAGCAGAGGTTCCCAGTCGGCCTGGTGTTCGCGGACCTGGGCGGATCGGTAATCGAACAGGCTGCGTCCCAGCCCGGTCATCACCACGTAACTCTGGCTGTCACGCAGCTGCGCCACCACCGGATAGGGCCAGTCGGACAGCATCTGGATGGCCTGCTGGGAGGTCTGTGTCCACGGCTTGGTACGGTTGAGCACCAGCCCGACCGGCAGCTTGCGGTTGTGCACCCGGGCCACCTTGGACAGGCTGTTGAGGAAGCCCACGATGGCTTCGATGTCCAGCGCCGAAGGCAGCACCGGCACCACCACGGCATCGGCGGCGTCGAGGAAATGCAGGATATCGTCGGCCAGCGCACCGGCCGGGGCGTCGATGATCACCGTGTCGGTGCCATCGGGGAGCTTCTGCGCCCATTGCTTCTTCTTGTGCACGTCGATCGGCAGCACCGCGCTTTCCAGCTCGGACCTGCGCTGTGCCCAGCGGGTACTGGAGCCCTGCGGGTCGGCGTCGGCAATCACCGTACGCCGGCCCTGCAGTGCCGCATGTGCGGCCAGGTGGGTGGCGAGGGTGGTCTTGCCCACCCCACCCTTGGAACCGGCCACCAGGATGGTCTTCATGCAGGCCTCGCTTCCGGGAGAACGTTGCCCGAGCGTACACCGGTGCAGGTGAGGGTGATAGTCGCGCGGCTGAACCACCCGGGCGATGGCTTTGTTATCGTGGCGCCCCCGAAGGATCGAACCGTCATGAGCGAACTGCAGGACCTCAGCGCGCTGATACGCGCCAATACGCCCCTGATCGTGATCGAGACCCAGGATGAGGGTCGGATCATCGAACTGTTCCGGCAGACCCTGCTGCAGGTATGGCGGGCACTGCATCGCTGGTCGATCACCGAAGGCCTGCGCCGCATCGACCTGGAACGTGAAGACGATGCGGTCGGCCCGCCCGATGCCAGCGCGGCACTGCAGATGATCCAGCAGGCCGACCAGCGCGGCATCTACCTGCTGCTCGATTTCCATCCCTACCTGGGTTACGCCAGCCACCAGCGCGCGCTGCGCGACCTCATCCAGCGCCGCCACAGCCAGCCGCACGTGCTGGTGCTGATCGGCGCGAAAGTGACCCTGCCGCCCGAACTGGAGGCGCTGGCGACGCGGTTCAACCCGCGCCTGCCCGACGCCAACGCATTGCTGAAGATGCTGCGCGAGGAAGCGGCCGGTTACGCGCGCGAGCACGGCGGCCGCCGCGTCGAGGTCGACAGCGAGGCGGTGAAGAAGATCCTGCGCAACCTGCAGGGCCTGAGCCTGGTCGATGCGCGGCGGATCGCCCGCCAGCTGATCTATGCCGATGGCGCGCTCGGTGACGACGACCTGCCGCAGCTGGCGCGGCTGAAGTTCGAACTGCTCAACCGCAGCGGCCACCTGATGTACGAGTACGACACCGCGCGCTTTGCCGACGTGGCCGGCGCCAACCGGCTCAAGCGCTGGGTCAACCAGCGCCGGATCGCATTCCTGGCCGGCGCCGCACCGGCCGGCCTGGATCCGCCGCGCGGCATGCTGCTGCTGGGCGTGCAGGGCTGCGGCAAATCGATGCTGGCCAAGGCGACCGCCGCTGGGTTCGGCGTTCCCTTGCTGCGCATGGATGTCGGCGCGCTGTACAACAAGTACCACGGCGAAACCGAGTCCAACCTGCGCCAGGCATTGGCATCGGCCGAACAGCTGGCGCCGTGCGTGCTGTGGATCGATGAGATCGAAAAGGGCCTGGCGACCGGCGGCGAAGACGGCGGCGTATCACGCCGCGTGCTGGGCACGCTGCTGACCTGGATGGCCGAGCGCAAGGCAGCGGTATTCATCGTGGCCACCGCCAACCAGGTGCACGAACTGCCCGCCGAACTGCTGCGCAAGGGCCGCTTCGACGAGATCTTCTTCGTCGACCTGCCCGGCCCGGATGTACGCGTGGAACTACTGCGCCTGCACCTGGCACGTCGTCAGTTGAATGCCGATGATTTCGCACTGCCGGCGCTGGCGGCCGCGGCGGATGGTTTTTCCGGCGCGGAGATCGAACAGGCCATCGTTGCCGGCCTGTACGCCGCCCATGCCGACCAGCGGGCGCTGGATACCGACGTGCTGATGGCGGAAATCCGCGGCAGCCGCCCGCTGTCGGTGCTGATGGCCGAACAGGTCCAGGCGCTGCGCGAGTGGGCCGCAGCGCGCACGGTCAACGCCGACGATTGATGTCCGGCGCCGGGCGCGCCATCCGGCGGCCTGGCGCGGCATGCTCGTTCACGGCCACTTCGGCGGCTGCGCGGCCCAGGCCTGCTGCACCTGTGCCAGTGTGGCGCGCTCGCTGTCGCGCCACGTCGGCAACAGGCTCGGGTAGTTCGTCGAGGTGCTCCACTGGCCCGGTTCGGTGCGGACGGCGGCGGCATACCACTTGACCGCTTCCTCCTTCTGTCCGAGCTGCCACAGGGCCAGTGCGTAGGTCGGCGGAATCCACGACGGATTGCCGCGCAATGCGCTGGCGGCGGCATGCCACTGCTCCAGCGCCGCCTCAGGCTGGCCCTGGCGGAACAGGTCCCAGCCATGGTTCCAGCGCACCATCCGGCCCGACGGCGAATTGGCCGCGGTGGCCTGCAGCGCTTCGGTGTAGAGCTGCTGGCCAAGTTCGGTGCGGCCCTGCGCGATGGCCACACCGGCCAGCTGCACGGTCGCCTCGAGCGACTTGCGCCCGCGTTCGCGCTGGCGCAGCAGCTGGCTGACCAGCTCATCGCCCTCGGCCTGTACCACCACCACCGGAACGGCAGCGGGATCAGGATCGAAATAGAACTCCTGCGGCGCAGGCAGGAGGGGGGCAGCCCATGCAGCGGCTGTCCCCGATACCAGCACCAGGCTGGCAAGGAACTGTCTAACAAGTGACATCGATTTTTCCCCAGGTTGCAACAACAACCTCCCACTTCCTGATCCTAACCGCAGTGCGGTACCAGAAGCGAGTACCGGCCGACGACCGGGCCACTGTTACAATCCGCGCCCTCCGGTCCTGCGCCAGCGCAGCCGGCGCCAGCCGATCCGAACCAGGCCAGCCATGACCAGTACCGCCCAGCTCACGTCTCCCGATTCTGCCGACCAGCTCGACCGCGACTACACGCTTGACCACAAGTACGCGCGCGAAACCGGGCGGATCTACCTGAGCGGTGTGCAGGCGCTGGTCCGGCTGCCGCTGATGCAGCGTCTGCGCGACGCCGCCGCCGGCATCGACAGTGCAGGCTTCATCAGCGGCTACCGTGGCAGCCCGCTGGGCGGCTTCGACCTGGAACTGTGGCGCGCGCGCCAGCATCTGGACGCGGCCAGGGTGAAGTTCACCCCCGGCCTGAACGAGGATCTCGGCGCGACCATGGTCTGGGGAACGCAGCAGACCAACCTGTTCCCGGGTGCCAACGTGCAGGGCGTGTTCGGCATGTGGTACGGCAAGGGGCCGGGCGTGGACCGCTGTGGCGACGTCTTCAAGCACGCCAACGCGGCCGGCACCTCACGCCTGGGCGGCGTGCTGGCGCTGGCGGCCGATGACCATGCCTGCCGCAGCTCCACCCTGCCGCACGGCAGCGAGGACGAGTTCGTCAGCGCGATGATGCCGGTGCTGAACCCGGCCGGTGTGCAGGACATCCTGGACATGGGCGTGCTGGGCTGGGCGATGAGCCGCTACACCGGGCGCTGGATCGGCTTCAAGACCATCGCCGAGACGGTGGAATCATCGGCATCGGTGGACGTGGACCCGCTGGCACGACGCATCGTGCTGCCCGAGGACTTCGAGATGCCGGCCGGCGGTCTCAACATCCGCTGGCCGGACCCGCCGCTGGACCAGGAAATGCGCCTGCACCGCTATGCGGTCAAGGCCGCGCAGGCGTTCGCGCGTGCCAACGGCATCGACCGCACCGTGCTGGATTCACCGCGCGCGCGGCTCGGCATCGTCACCACCGGCAAGAGCTACCTGGACGTGCTGCAGGCGCTGGAATACCTGGGCCTGGACGAGGCGGCCTGCGCCGACATCGGCATCCGCGTGTACAAGGTCGG
>Ga0265797_10009596_pt1 | contig 12536 bp, 11 predicted proteins | sample P2T30metagenome_FD_192433 | JGI IMG/M metagenome (GOLD analysis project Ga0265797, IMG submission 192433) | Plant litter microbial communities from East Loma Ridge, Irvine, California - P2 T30 | ecosystem: Environmental > Terrestrial > Plant litter > Unclassified | place: USA: California... | reverse complement strand
CAACAGCAATAGCCCGGCTAGCTCAATCGGTAGAGCGTGAGACTCTTAGTCTTTCACGGTCTAACAGACACGATTACTCAGTACATCTCAAGGTTGTGGGTTCGACCCCCACGTCGGGCTTGTACGTCCGTTCGTTTTTGCTGGATGGTTGTAGAGGTGTTGAGGGTGAAGGTCTTACGATACCTCTATAATCACCCCTTTTTTTGCTACCACAACCCACAAGGGTTCATCTTGCTGCTAAAACTGCGCAATCCTGGTTCTGGATGGAGCCTTCACTCTTTCTACCAGTCGTTTTATGAAATATCAGTTGCCTCGAGTTTTGCTTGACGCAGATAGCTAAATGGCGTTTCGCAGGCCAACGACCCCAGAAATGCGATCCTCCACAAGAAGAACAATGTTTCCAACTATCTACCTGATCTGATCTGACGTCCGTATGAGTCTTCACTGTTCTGATTTCGTTCACTGTCAATTGACAAGCGCATTTCACTAGCGATGTACTTGGAGAGCCTAGGCCTCGTGCACACTTTATTCAATCCCTCCAGCGCAATAGGTTACGGTCTTCTTTCCAAAAGTTTCTCCTCCTGAAATCAACAGCTTCTCCGGATACACTGTCATGTCGGCCTACAACACCATAACCCTCACTCCTTATGAGAAAGCCACCTTCTGCAGCGTGATTGAACACGACAAGCTCGCCCGACATTGCCCTTTCGATAACGGTCGGCATGCTCTCGAACTCGACTACGCTACCGCACCTGATCTAGGATCATTATCGAGACTGCCAGCTGAGTTGATGGAACAAGTTGTTCTGGAACTGGATCTCGCAAGTCTGTTGGTGTGGAGGAGGGTTAGCAAAAGGGGAATGGACTTCGTGGCTTGTCTGATCGAGTGGAAAAAGGTAATAAGCATTGCCAGAAGCGTCAGACTTTGTGCTGATATCGCGATTCTAGGTCACTCTCATAGCTCCGAATACCGTGAGAATGGCTGTTGGCCTCCATTCGCACTCTACATTCAGCCTCGCTGAACTTTATGATGCTCTTCACCAACGTACCTGCGGTATTTCAGACTGTTCCAACAGTGCAAAGTATATCAGCATGGGCACTTTAGTACGCATTTGCGAGACCTGTTTCTATCCAAGAGTTTGGCGGACTATTAAGTCATTCGCATTCAACTACTACTGTGCCCGGAAAGTGCGAACGAGCGAGCATACGGAAGAGAACGAGAAACCACTGGAGAAAGAAGTGACAGCATACAAGGTACGTATGGATGAACGCATCGGCTTCGTCGAAGTTGGTGTTTTGGAGAGGAGAGGTAGAGGCATTGAAGGAGTTCCGGGAAAGGGGATCAACGACGGAGACTTGGACAGACAGTGGGCTGGTGGCTCGGCTTGGGAGTGATACACGCAAACACTATACAAGGCAAGACTTAGCGTCAGCCTATAGGCATCAGATATCGTAACTTCCTCTTGAATATTTGGGAATGCAGAGAATTGGCTCTACTGTGTTGTCCTAAGTTTTGTAAAAGATGGTAATTTCAGCCATGATAATCAGTCGTGAATCAGATCGTGGTAGTAGACCTAAGGGATATTTGTTAGGGCCCCGGCTCGCCACCAGATACCTGCGAACTACATGTAATGCCTCATATGAGATGTATGTTTAGATGGCATGACACATGCGGAGGCTAGTTATGCGATGAGCGACCGGAGAGTACGCACGAACGCGATGGTTTGGTGTACCTACTTGTGTGGGGCGGGGTCGCGGATCCTTTCAGGCTCGCAGTCCACCTCCCGTCCCCTCTTCCTTACACAAAGTCCTCTCTCGATATCACACCACCGCGTCCTTAATCACCCTGGCAGACATCCCGTATAGCGCATTGGTCATGTATGCCGTGTTTTTGATACTGGTGTTGGTGTGATGTGAGAAAGACCTTGTGACAGTTGTGTTCGTGTCACTCGGTCCATACCGCTGAACTAAGCTTGCGCTTGCTCATCCTTACCAACACACTTCCCAGACTGCATCCACGTATGAAACATGGTAAACGTTTGCTGATGATTGTGGCTAGCTCGGTAGGTTGCTGATGTCATGCTTGGGGCTTTAGGCAACATGTAGTAGGCATAATTAGAGGCGGAGCTTCCACCCATTTCATTATGACGACACGATGCGCGACGCGTCGGGCGACGTGATATGAGCCTACTTCTCGCCTGAATGAAGATGACATTCTACCCTTCGGATACCAAAGACACTGAGCAAGACTAATTATCCAACTAACGCTTCTTCTTCTTGATCATCATGGACACAATCAAGAAAGCCATCGGCAGCGCCTTCGACCCTAACACAGACATCCCTGACCTTAGCGGGAAGGTAAATTGATACTCTCTCATCTACACGATCAAATTACTGACCACGATCACAGGTCTACGTTGTTACTGGCGGCTCTGCCGGCATTGGATACGGCATCGTCGCACATCTCCTTCAGCACAACCCGTCGAAAATTTACCTCCTGTCGAACAAGGAAGAGCACGCCGATGAAGCCCAAGAAGCGCTCAAGGAATGGGGTGATATAAGTAAAGTCGAGTGGCGCAAGTGCAACCTCGAAGACCTAAAGCAGGTGGACGAAGTAGCCAAGTCGCTGGCAAAGGAGCTGGACAGACTTGACGCTTTGGTCTGCAATGCTGGGCTGGGTGTCGGCGTATACAATGAGACGCGTGATGGTCTGGACAGCCACATGCAGGTCAACGTCTTCTCGCAGGCACATCTTACGCTCACGCTCTTGCCTATACTACAGAAGACGCCTGACTCGCGCATCGTACACCAATCCTCTGATCTGCATAAGGGCGCTGACTCGAGCATGAAGTTCGAATCGATCCAAGAGATGAACCAAGACATTGGCGCAATGAAGCTCTACAACCGCACCAAGCTAGCACAGATACTCTTCCTACGTGAGCTGTACTCTCGTGTCAAGGCTGGCGAATTCGGTCAAGTCACAGAGAGCAGCGGCTTACCGTGGATCAATGCGACACACCCCGGCGGCGTGTTAACGGACCAGCAAGATCAGGCAGTTGAGGCTTATGGTACCATGGGAAAGGTTGGAGTCGCAGCAGTTAGGCCGTTCATGAAGGATCCCGTAGCTGAAGGATGTCGCCCGGCCCTGTTTGCTGCCGCGTCACCTGATATTGTAAAGGATCAGATTCAGGTAAGTAGAGATCTCTCATACTTCTCGTTCAGAATCTCAAGCTGACTTCTGACAGAACTCATACATTGTTCCTGATAAGAAGGTCCAAGAAGCGTCCAAGCAGGCCAGAGATGAAAAGTTGCAAAGAAATCTGTGGAGGCTGACCAAGGAAGTCTTGGAGTCGAAACTTGGTAGTCTGCCGTACGAGATGAGAACTGATGTTGTCAACACAGCGTAGGCCGAGGGTAAATGCCGGTCCGATTACAAATGAACATTTTTCGAATAAAATTGGGATTCTTGTAGATGCGCTTCATGATTGTTCGCCCTCGACTCTTCCAAGGTGGCTTGATATGCTCTACTTGGCGGAGATAAGCGCGACCCGCGCGTCAGCTGCATGCATGTTCCCCTTTGTAAGGTACAGCCCACCTATACAGCAATACCAGATCGCATAGTGAAGCGTATGTAGCGTCTAGGTCAAGACTCACAGTTAACTATCACGTCTCGGCCGTCGCAAATGCTAGCATGTACTTTGTAGGGCGCGTTATCATACCCCGCCAACGTCATAGTACCAAGTGGGGTTCCAAGAGGCCTCTGGGCAGCGACAACTGTACAGTCATGAGGCAACATATAATAATCGGCAACACACTCGCAGTCCGTTCATCAATACAGAGCTCAAACACAAGAGGTTTTCCAAACCTATAAATACATCATTTTTGTCAAAATACGCAAACAACCGCCATCATGTCCAAACTTACAGACTTTAAACTCCTCTCCTTCGACGTATACGGTACGCTGATCGACTGGGAGGCTGGCGCTCTCATCGCTCTCCAACCACATCTCAAGAAGTCTGGTCAAGAGAACATGGATCGCAAGCACATCATGCAGGTCATGCACAAGATCGAAGCAAGAGTTGAGAGAGAACACGGCCATCTCAAGTACTCTGAAGTACTTACTATGGTGCTCCCAGAAATGTGTGAGCAACTTGGTTTGGAGAAGCCCAGTGAAGAAGAGAGCAAGGAATTTGGAGCGAGTATTGGGCACTGGCCCGGATTCTCCGACATACCCTCTGCATTAGAGAGGCTGTCCAAATATTTCAAGCTTGTCGTGCTCTCAAACGTCGACCATGATTCGTTCAAGCTTGGAAATGCGAATGGGCTCAAGGGATACAAGTTCGACGCGGTCTACACTGCTCAAGACATTGGTTCCTACAAGCCTGACTTGAGAAACTTTGAGTACATGTTGGCAAAAGTGAAGGAGCAATTCGGCATCGAGAAGCACGAGGTGCTGCAAACCGCGCAATCTCAATACCACGACCACCACCCAGCAAAGGATATGGGAATCAAGAGTTCCTGGATTTATAGGCCAGGAGCGGTTATGGGGAACCGTGATGATCCAGTGTACAACTGGAAATTCGATACATTGGCGGATATGGCGGATGCTGTGGAGAAGGAGGCGGCAGAGCAGGGAAAGTAGGCTCAGATGGGAGATTGTGTGGATATGTACGTTAATCCTGGGTAGACAGTAACGCTAGCGATACACCAATTTTTGTTCTGCACTTGACAAGGAAGGTGTCAGTCGCACAGCGCTGGCTAGCGTTGATTACTTTTCGGTGCCAGAACATCCACCGGTCGAGGCCTATGCTTTTATTGTGCTGCGTTAGCTTGCGGGGTGCAGCAGATGGCTTCTACTTCTCCGGACGCCACCGACTATCACCCCTCACCAAAATCTAGAATCCGTTTATCGTCTGAAGTCGCTTTTTCCTTACTATTGAATATCGGCGATCGCACCCAAGATTGGTGTGAGCGATGAGCTTCTTCACCGATGCGATACTTGGCTTCAGCCAAGCACCGAGCTAACATAGTATCTTGGTATAATCCATTCATTCATGGATACGTCCGTTGGGCGGGAGATGAAAGAGAAAAACTGCTTCCTCGGACGTGTCGTGAAGCGGCTTGGAGAAGGAAGGTATCCTTTATGAGGGCAAGCCTCGGAGGTAATTCATCGTGCAAGTTCACGGAAAGGCTCTAAACATCCTTGCACGACCGATATCTTGACTCGGTAGTGTCTCGGCAACGTCATTATTCGCCAGCCACGTGCCCTATCTCACCTTCAACACCAACATCGTCCCCATCACAACGTCAAACTAGCGCGAACAAGAGTAAGCGCGTGATAGATTATCCGTAGGAATAGTTACATCGCTTTTTATCCCCGCAGTCACTCCGCTCTCCGTTGCCGGTAGCGCCTACCGGTACCTATGGCGGACCGACTCCCTGCGCCGCCATCGGCAGAAGTCCGGGAGCAACAGAATACTATGAAAGCAACCCGTTTCTCCTTACGATGGCTGAAGAGAAGGTTAGCCATCATCATGATTTTCTCCGGGAGCACTGTCCTGCTGTTCTGGTACTTTGGCGCTTTTACCTATGCCAGACCATATCAGCCTGGCACGCCACAACGACCAAGTCCTCCGAACCATGAGACGCCAGATGGATCGCTTCTTGTCAGCTTACCGGATTATGGATCGTTCCAGGGCACCCAGATGCTCATGAACTTGAAGAAGACTGAGACCTTCAGTCGGCCAGTGGATGCATGGATGAATGTTGAGTATTCCACGCAACCAGTTGGTCAGGGGAGGTTCATGCCGGTAACATGGCCTGAACCTTTTGATGGTGTCAAGGATGCGACATCTACTGGGCCGGCATGTTTCCAGAACATGTACAGCTCGCTCGGACAGTCTGAAGCTTGTCTTACCATCAACGTGTACCGACCCTCAGGTATTCCTATGGACCAGAAACTGCCATCCATGGTCTACTTGCACGGAGGATCATTCGTATCGGGCTCTCACCGCAGTTTCGACGGAGCGCTGTTTGTGGAGAAGAGCACAGAACCCCTCATGGTTGTTACTGTTCAGTATCGACTTGGTGCGCTGGGCAGCTTGCCAGGCAAGTTTATGGAAGAAGAGGGCCTTCTGAACCTGGGTATCCGCGACCAGAAAATGGCTCTGGAATTCTTGCAAAAGTATATCGGCGATTTTGGAGGCGACAAAGACCAGATCACCCTCGGTGGTCAAAGTGCTGGTGGTCATTCGGTTGGCATCCACCTGTTCCACGACTACAACGAGGATGCCGGAAAGCCTTTGTTCAGCAAGGTTATCATGTCTTCTGGTTCGCCAACTGCGCGTGCCTTCCCAGGTGTTGACTACCCTATCTACCAACGCCAAGTCTCAGACATTATGGATTATCTGAATTGTCCTTTGTCACCCAGCTCTGCTGCCCTGGAGTGCCTCCGCGCCGCCGAAGCCGATGACATCCAGTTCATGTCCTCTTCGCTGTATAACGCCCACAACTACAACATCACTTGGCCCTGGCAACCTGTCTCTCCTGGCCCCCTCCTTGAGAAGCGCGGTTCAACCTCCGGCGAAGACGGCACCTTTTTCAACATTCCCATGTTGATTTCCTCCACAACCGACGAAGGTAAAGCCTTCGCGCCACAAGATCTACGTACCAACACCGATTATCTCAACTTCTGGAAGACTCTCGTTCCAGGTCTAACAGCTGAAGATCTTTCCGATCTTGAGACCCTTTACCCTGATGTAAAGCCAGAGGCTGGCACACTGGGCTACGTCTCGGACCAGTTCGAGCGAGTATCGGAGGCCTACGGAGACTACTCTTATATATGCCCAGTTCAAGACACGGCTTCCGTTCTTTCCTCAACCTCTGCCCCAGTCTACAAAGCGCGCTGGAACACACCAAATTGGGCGGCCACATACCTGGGCGTGCCGCACGCTAGCGATTCCTCATACTTTAACGGTCAAGCAAACACACAATACCCAGTGATCGCGGATATGTACAGCGCTTACTGGGCGAGTTTTATTGTCAGTGGAGATCCGAACACTTATGCCTTGCCAGGCAGCGCAACCTGGGAGCAGTACGAGGGAACTGGAAGCAGGCAACTAGTGGTCAATCCCCCGACTATGGGTGGCGCGATGATGGAGGACGAGGGCACAGCTATCAGGATGGAGCAGTGTGCTTGGTGGAGAGATCCCGAGAGGGCTGCGAGACTCAACAAGTGAACTCAGTCTCTTCTCACTATAGCTAATAATTTCATCAATTACCACCACTGCTTGTGCAATATCCCCTAGGGACCAACAGGGCTTTTTAGTCTTGAGTGATACCAGGGCGCTATAGCAACCCTACTCTCTATCGTCAAATTGCTCGGACACCTCCATACTCTACAAGGGTATACTACTTGCTTCGTCATTATCTACTTTTGTTCAAGCACAGCAACTCGCGACTCGTCTATCACTTCTGCAATGGACGTTCAACTCCTGGCACAAGACGTTTTCCTGGCTGGCTTATTCAAGATACTTGCCACCGCAGTTGAGCTACGAAAATAGCGACTAATATGCAATGAATTAGCATGGAAATGGGTTGGGAACATCAAGGAAAGACGGCAACTGCTACCTCGGAGGCTAAGCCAAAGGCTGATGCGTTCTTATTGGATGAGACTAGCACAGCCCCAGACAGGGGTACTGTGACGAGCACATCTTTGCGCATACCTTTGACACTTTATCAACGAACTCAAAGATCCGAATAACAGGTGAGGCCTTACATGCACCTTGCCTCACTTGAGCTGTCACCTTGCACGATATACTTCCAGGCAGGTATGATTTTGACCGGTGAGAAGTTCTGGCCCCCAATTCCTGGACGCCTTGCGCATTGACAATTGCAGCCTCCATTGGTGACCGTCAATATACTGCGTCGCTTCGAGACGGTGACGACTTGTTTTGCTGTGTGAGGTGTGATAAAAATAGGGACGGTGGGGTCTGAAGCTCTACCCCCCCTTAGGATGATGACATCGTAGCAATGGTATGTACAATAGCAGCACATTGCTTCAATTGCAGCCTCTACTATGAGTCACAGATGTACCCCTAGATTTTACCGGTGAAAAGAGATACGATGGCAGTCTAGCCTCATGGCTATCTACTCTTCCAAAGCTGGCAGAACCCTGAGAATTGATCCAGGCAACCATACCGTATTTGCAGATCCCTTCACGATAATAGGATTAGCCCCGAAAAGCCAGTATATCGGGATGGACACAAGGCGGTGCCAACGATGTGTCTGCCTTGGACGCCGCACGGCAACATGAAACTGCTTCTGCCAGACATGAAGGTGGCACAGGCGAGGAAAGCCAATAGGTATATGCTGTGCATGTATGGACAGGCGCACAAGCGTAAATAGCGAGGTGATACCCATTTCGCCTACCTTTTTTTCACGTTTCACTCTCAGCTCAACTCACACGCGACGAAAAAGTTTTTTGTCGCAATCACATTGATACCACTGTTGTCGTGCTGACTGAATATTCATCAACACAAACACACGCACACACCTCATTGTACGCGCAAAGTAACAACATGGCTATCGCAAACCCAATTCTCAACTTCGTCGTTCGCGGCTTCCAAGCTCTTTTCGGTATTGTCGTACTTGGGATCTCCGTCTCTTTGATACGCGGTCACCACTGGGGTAGCCTCCCAGCCAGTTTGGGCTTCTCCGCTTTCGTGGGCGGCGTCACGATCTTGGGAGCTGCTTTGGGGGTCGCTGCTCTATTCTTGACCTTCCTAGATGGCATGGTTGGCTTGATCATTGACGCCTTGGTTGCTCTCATCAATGCGGCAGGTGGAATCGTAAGTGCCAGTTTGGGCCGAAACGGTCTTTCTCGACTTTTTGGTTGAATGTTTCGACTGACAACGACACAGGTACTCGCTATCAAGATCTCTGGTGTGGACTGCAATGGTGACATAGATTACCACAGTGCTGCCAAGATAGTCTTCAACGACATCTTCAATGGTGGTTGCCGCCGCGATGATCAGTGCTGGTACTGGTTCACCGACCCTGAAGTTATGGTATCGAGGTGTAGGTCGACCCAAGCCGATTGTGTCTTTATGTTCCTTGCAGTTCTTGTCCTCGCGGTATCCGCCATGCTGGCTTTCTTGCGAATGAAGAAGGGCTACTAGACGCATAGTCGTACAAGAGTGAGTGTCTCCAAACGAATCTAGGATTAATGATCTGACTAATGGTACAAAGTCATGATGAGACATCCCTTTGGCAATTCGACTTGCTAGTAGTTAAGAGTGTTCTACGCATATTCCTGAAGAGCTTCACGTCGGCCTCTTTGTTTCACCACGATACCTATCATCAGAGCACTCTCTTTACGACGGTGGACGTAATCTAGTTTGGGTCTAATTGCCAGCACTGGCATACGTCAATAATGAACACGAAGTGATGACATAAGACACTGCGCCTACCTGCTTCCAGTCTCGTGCGACTTTACTCGATAATCTGACTGACAGTGTCATGTTGCATCCGCCCTGTCTCAGACAGCAAACAATGGCGAACTAACTCCCGGCTGTGCAAAGCGCACCCTTCTGACAGACAACTTCAAGCGAGACTGATTTCATTTCTCTCCAATGCCTCATTTGTTGATCTACCTTTATGTTTGAAACCCTTGCGCTGAAAATCACCTATCCAACGAGATGCGCATCTCTCCCTCAGTCCCCGTGCTTATCGCACGTGGATTCCAAGCCATCCTTAGTGCCACTGTCTTCATCATCACCATTCTCTTGATCACTGGAAACAAATTCGGCCCTCTTCCACATATTCTAGAGTTTTCGGCTGGAGTGAGCCTAGCAACCTTGATCGCTGCGCTCTCAACGTCTATCTTCCGTACTTCTTTGCATCCCTGGATCAGAAACACTATCGATGGCGGCATTTTGTCGCTCAATATGGCTGTTGGTACTGTAAGTTTACATCTCTTCAATGCGACGACCTTGCACCATAGGCGTCTCGAGACCACTTTATTGACTCCTTGGCTCTAGATGATGGCGTCTGAACTACAAGGGTACTCGTGTAGTTCAATTCCTCCATACTTCAGTGAGGTTGTCTGTGGGGGATATCATCCGGAGATTCTGAACCTTGAAGGGTGCTATTTCTCGTACATGCTCACAGTTGGCTCTTTAGATACATGGAGTCGGTGTGTCCTTTATTCATGTAACACTGCCGTCATGCTTTCGAATGTCCCGGTAATACTGGCCATTTGGACATTAATTTATCTAAGGACGGAGAGAGGGTGGAGAGTTGGTGGGTGGACGATCGAGAGAGTACATAATCCGTACGAGCCTATCGCCATAGACAGCGTGATACACATGGTATCGATTCCAGTCAGAGCACGTCTGTCTTGACATGTCAAGGCGTACTATACATGGCAAGTCATCAGTACCACAAAGGAAATTATCGCACGGAACAGTTTAATTGATGTGTGCGTACCTAAGATGCGTTCGTCCATGGTGTGATTGTGCGACGTCTTTTCCACTGGACATATCTGCTAAGCCTCCCAGAGGGGTGTACAGGAAACAGGTATAGCACATATCATAAGATTCAGTCAGGAGAAATGAGAAACAGATATACCACGATAAACGGCTTCATTCGATCACTCACTAGGCATGCCAACTGCTGTCCAAGCTCCTCTTCTCGTAATCTGAAACAGCATCGCCTCCCATATCAACGCCGTGCATGTCCAGCCTTTGGGTATCCCCTGTATCCAGCCTCACAAACTATGCCGACCCACTCAAAAACATCATCGATCTAGACTGGGCAAGACTGCGATGGTGATTAGCGATATTCTAGTCGTAAAGACTCCTTCAAGCGTATTACGCTGCCGCAAGATCCACAGGTCTTGGCGTCGCCGCTGATGCCGGCGCCGCACTTTGGGCAGTCGCCGTGGAAGTTGACAAGGACGGTTGTGGACTGCATATTGGCCTTTAGATATCGGGTTTGTTTGGTATCGTAGGAGAATGCACTGTTGGTAGTATCGTGGAATGCGCTGATAGCTGTTCGAAGTTGGAGGGGTAAAGTGGGGTTGATATAGAGAGCTCAGGTAGCTACAGGCAGCTACGACAGGCCTAAGCAGCTAGTGCATAAGCCGTCAGATGACTGGCACGCGGTAAGTGCGGTGGGTCTTGCGATTGGAGGTGAGTGGAAAGCGTGGGATGAGTGTAACGTAGACGTGCGGGGCCAAGTACTAAGGATCTTGTCCGATAGGAAAGAACGAGGCGCGAGGCGAAAAGAATGACCGAGAGGAAGGACAATACAGGTGCCTGATTACCTATAAACCCTACCTAACGTGGCATATGATCTGTCCGTTGATAACGGCGAACCAGCCGTCTTCCTTTTTCTCCATCTCTCTCCACGTCGCTGCAATTTCTTCCAGATCCTGCTCCGTCGCGTATCCGCTGTCTAGAGCCCTTTGTTTATAGTCACTCTTAACAGTCCTATCGGCCCAGAGTCCGCACCAGAACTCCCTCTCTTCCGGCGTGCTGAACGTCCAAGCCGCTACGCTAGCCTCGATATCGCCTCTTGGAAACCTTGCTTGCATGGCTATCGCATGCAGATACTTGCCCATGTTGGGATGTGCCTTCAATCCAAATGCGATCTTGATGTATAGATCTTTCCACTTCTGCATGCCTGGATGCTCTGGGTACCAGTCCATAGCGCTGTAGTTGCAATCTCGAACTGCAACGACGCCGCCTGACTTGGTCAACCGCTTCATCTCCTTCATCGCACCCAGCGGATCTTGTAGGTGTTGCAGCACTTGATGTGCGTGCACGATATCGAAACCCCCCTCCTCTACGCCGTCAAGTTTGTCCCATTCAAAGATATCTCCAGCCTCAAATCGTATGTTTGTGACGCCCCTTTCTTCTGCGTGTTTTCGTGCCTTTTCGATCACTTCTGCAGAGGGATCGATGGCATAGACGAAGCCTTGTGGGACGCGGGTAGCAAGATCAACGCTGATGGTGCCTGGCCCGCAGCCTACATCGAGGATCTTGAGCGAAGGGTTGTTGAGGTAAGGGAGGAGGTGAGGACAGGAGTTCTCGACTGTACGCCAGCTATGAGAACGGAGGACGGAGGCATGATGGCCGTGGAGGTATGGTCCAGACATTGTCGGAAATTGGAACAATCGTAGCGAGGGTTGGTTGCCGATCTAATGAGTATGCATTGGATAAGACCAGCAACTGAGGGCAAGCGTGTTCGTATATGTCCAGTCGTAGCTGCAGCCTAGGTTAGTTGCGGGGTTAGCTGGACATAACAGTCGCTTTATTTCGGCAATAGCATATATCACATTCTTGAATGCGCCGAAATCGCTGTTGAGCTATCCAGGGATCGTGCGATCTAGCGATATGGGACAGTTGGGAGGAGGTCGCTTTTGACGGGATGGGTAGGGCAACCTGCATCTTCAAGTCCGAGCATCGGCCATCTCGGTACCATCGCTTAGTCATTAGCCTGTCTGTTCGATTACCTTGCACCGACTGTGTTCTT
>Ga0265797_10009595_pt1 | contig 12536 bp, 11 predicted proteins | sample P2T30metagenome_FD_192433 | JGI IMG/M metagenome (GOLD analysis project Ga0265797, IMG submission 192433) | Plant litter microbial communities from East Loma Ridge, Irvine, California - P2 T30 | ecosystem: Environmental > Terrestrial > Plant litter > Unclassified | place: USA: California... | reverse complement strand
CAACAACTAACAGTACAACAGCAACCAGTGGCTATCCGGCAATGCGATCAAAGTCGACTCGCTTGAGTGTCACAACGAGGGCGACAAGCGCGTCTGCACTGGTGGACCCCAGACCTTCGCGCCTCAGAACGTGCGCAAGGTCTGTAACTTGCCTCAGTGCTGATGGCTTCGGTAAGCTCCTTATTGTCCCAAAGTTGAACCGTAGGTCCATCCCCTGGATAGGCGGTGTATCAGCGGTGTGAAGGGTGTAAATCGACTTTGTATCTTCATGGGCATCATTTGGTGTTATTGTGATTCTGGTTATTTTTGAACTTCTTTTCTCTTCTCAATCAATGTGCATAGCATCAAATGTAGAAAATGAAATATAACACACATTCAACTTCTTCATCTCCGTCGCACCGACTCAAAATAGATAAACTTCTTTGTACACTTCAGTATGACACATCATGCTTAATTACCTACTGCGTGACAATTGATCGTTCTGGTACAAGAGATCGGCTGTGTTTGTTTTTCTACACCCGGAACTTGCCAGACGAAAACAGATGTGGTTGGTACATAGCAAACATTGCTTATCGTTCTTTTTCCCTGCCGCCTCTTACGCCACAACTTGTGCCTGCATACGTAGGATTCCAGAAGGGTTTGGCGTCCAGAGGGTTTGACTAAATTCTCTCATTTGTCGAGTCCTTGACGCATGTGTAACAGTTTCTACAAAAGAGCCGGAGTAGACTAAGAAAATAGGTAGAAAAGTTCTCACCTACTATATGATATCATTTGGTATCTTTTCATGTATTGTAGAGGCTTCTAAGTCGTGAATGGGTATATGGCAAAAAAGCAAAATTTGTTCAGCCACCAAAGGCTTGGTGTAGTGTCCTGTTGGCGAAAGTCTTCAAACAGCGCAGTCGGTGAAGCTGATTACCGGCCTTACCCAGCAGCGCGCAACTGCTCCATGATCTTCACTAGATTTCTGCGTTTTGCGTTGATACTGGACAGGGTTGCAGCTTCACCACCATTGGTTGCAGCTCGCTCGAAGAACGCTTGTGCTGCTAGTAGCTCCTGATGAGCTCTTCCAAGTCGCTTCAGCTGGTCTGAGACTGAACTTGAGTGTGTAGGTAGATCCATATCCCAGTCCTCATCTGAGCCCAACTTTCCTATGGTGAGATCACTTATCCACAAGGCGACATTGCCGCGGAGTTCTAGAAGACTTGGCTGTCTGTCAAAGGGTGGTGACATGATGACCTGATCGAGACGTTCTGCAATCTCCAGGGCTTGGGTGAGTTCTTCCATTTGGATCGCCTCTTCCTTCGTAGAGAGATCGTCTGACCTTTTACTGAGGTTACTGTCGACCGACACACTTCGAGAAGAGCGTGTTTGATTCGCGATGTCATCACGCAACTCCGTTCTTGCGCGCTTGCTCTTTTCGCAAACCTCGTAAATCCACAGTGAGAACATGGGCGGATAGAAGGTTCTCTCATCGACAGCATGAGGCTGCAGTTTCCGGTTCGGGTGTTGTATGATCAGACGATTGTAATATTCACGAGCAAGCTCAAAGCCCTGTTCAGAGAATCTGTGCTCATTCAGCGTTTGTGATCCACGACGCAGGGCTATTTCAGCACCAATGCCCCAACGTCCGTGGTTACGCGGATCTACCGGGCGCCCACCAGCAACCTGCGTCCGCAAAATCATGCCCCACGCTCTCCCCGCACGCTCGTAATCACCCTTGAGCAGACAGCAATGCATCAGCGTGGACAAAGAGTCAAGGTGCGCCCTCTTCTGCGCCTCTGGTTGGCCTTGAACGACACCGCTTTTAGAGGTGGCGTTGACGGCGTAGAGGCGTGAAGGCGGCCTGGCCATTTCCTCCTGGACTTTAGCAGGGACATGATGTGGTTTGGACACGCTCGCAGGCGCATGGGGGAAGGGTGCTGGAGGGACCTCGTTCTCTTGGCTGGGCAATAGGCCTGCGACACGCAGCTGAGCTATGCCAGGCGCGGTAGACGAGGTGTACGATTGGACTGTGGCGTCTGGCTGCGTTTCGTCCTCTCCTTGTAGGTCGAAAAGCGATTCGTCTTGTTTCCTTTTCTCTTTATTTCTTCTCGACTTGCGATAATGACTCGCGCGCAGCGAGCGTGTCCTGTTCTGCTCATCACGCAACTGCGTGGTGAAGTGCTGCATGGTTGGTGATGACGCAGGACTGCACGCTCATGCGGCTGTCTGAGCTGCAACGGCCCCTGCTTAGTAGGCCCGGGATGCAGCGGTGAGGCTATGCAGCGGTAGCGGCCACGCACACACTGCGCGAAGGGAATGGGAAATTGGAGTCTGTAGAATAAAGGTGCGGCGAGCAGTTTCAGTAATAGACTTGAGGCAAGAGCAATCGACAACGGTAGCCCCATGCCGTTAGCGCCGTGACTGATTGGGAAGGCTCGGCTGCGCCATACATCACCGCTCTGCCGCCGCTGGACCTCGTCGCTCTGACCGAAGACACATCGACCCGACGACACCCTCTCCGACCGTTTCTATTCTCGAGGCGCGCCTTCCTCGCCGGACGGCCTCACAACATGGGCCAGGCAAACTCGACGGGCGCTGCGGATGCGCAAACACGGCGGCGATCGCGGCCGCTGTCATGGGCGCCTGGGTTACTGGCCTCGTCCCAGCCTAACGACGACACGGTGCCAGAGTTGCTGCATAGAGCCCCGGACACGCCCTCGCGATCCCGCCCCAGTACCACAACCACAAGAATCTCCAACCGCCTCTCCTCTCACTTTGGGCGCCACGATGCTGGCTCGTCAGCGCCCGAAGATGCCCCGGTCCCCAGTCGCTCGCGGTCGCGGCTGCACCGGGCGCGCTCGTCGCTCAGTTCTATGACGGGCCTGCTGTCGAGACGACCGCCGCTGCCTGCCCGCAACACCGAGCCCACGAGCGGCTTCGCGGCACCGAGTACGCCCAACAACACCGTGCCAAGCCGCGCTGCTCTGAGGCATACGGCGAGCGACCGAGGGCCCTTCCTTCCACGCGTGCAGGTCCCAGAACTAGGACTAGACTTTGACCAGCTGCTGCGGACCAACTCACAAGCCGAGCGGCCAGACGGACATAGACAGCGACCGCTGGTTCCCTTGAGCCCATTGCGACGGGATGGACGCGCCCTCAGCATCATTCCCTCGCAGCGCCGACTACGCAACATGATAGGACACCCGCGGAGGAGACGATCGCTCTGGCAGGATGGAGAGAACATGGACAATGTGCAGCAGCTGAGGCAAGGCGAGGACCAGGCCGACGTGCTGTCAAGGCTGTTGTCGCTGGCTGCAGCTGCCACAGCAGCCTCGTTGGTTGGCGACGACAACCAAGCAGCAACCCGAGACGGTACATTCGACACGTTCCTACAGTCACTGCAGAACGGCAGCATAGCATCGGCGCTAAGAGGCAACGAGGATGGCCAAGGTGGCGACAATCCCGGAGCCGCACAGGCGCCCCTCAATTTCTTCAGAATGTTCAGGTTTGGCACCAGTACCGACAACGCAAGGAACGACACTACTGGGCGCGGCGGCAGTTCATCAGGGAACGGTGGAACAGAAGGAGAGGAAGATGGCGAAGGCAGGATGGTGCCGATAATCATTGTGGGCATCAGATCTATACAGCCCGGAAGCGGTACGGGACAAGAGGATGCCAGCATACCGCCCTTCCTCGACGCCCTCTCAAGCTTCCCCACACCTCCCACGTCACCAGGCGATGCCAATGCGAACATCCTACAGCCACCGCAGAACGGGACCCGCTTCAGCCACAGAAGACGAGCCTCGATGGGCGGCTTCAACTTTCCTTCGAATTACGACAGCCAAAGACACCACCGTGGGACGACACAAGAGCGCTCTCGTCCATGGTCATCCGTCACCGACTCGCCTCCAGGGCCCCTCCCCCCACCCTCTACGCCAGCTACGACACTGAACTTCTCAGCCGGTCCGTCAGGCGCAACGACCCCTGCAACTTCTACCTCGCCCTCTTCACCGACCACACAATCCTCAGCACCCTCGCGGCGGAACAGCTTCGTCCGCAGGGCTGCTGGTTCGACTCTCGAGCCCACCGCGGAAGAACCACAAACACATACCCGGAACGCTCGGCCACGGCGCTTGAGCGAGTCGGACTTCACAAGATACGGCTCAGGTGCACCTCGCAGAAGAGGCGTCGTGGAGCCAGACAACAATCCTGGGGAGGGTTCACGGAGCTGGATCATCTATGTGCTAGGTGGGAGCTATCCTGAAAACCACCCAATTCTTACCACTCCCAGCCTGTTCACCGACTCGCCCACTTACGAAGATATGATGTTACTCTCATCTATACTCGGACCCGCCAAACCACCCGTCGCGAGTGAGGAGGATGTAGCTTCGGCTCCAGGCCTTTTCAGGATACGTGGTGATTCCGGTGCTCTTGTAGCTGAAGCTGTTGAGGGTCAAGAGACAATCAACCTTGTTGCCGGTGCGCGCTGTCTCGTCTGCCTATGTGATTTCGAAGTGGACGAGGAGGCGCGGAAGCTAGTCAAGTGCGAACACATGTTCCACAAAATCTGTATTGATCAGGTGAGTTGCTAGCTTGATTCGTGGCATTGCGCATGCTAACTTACTTCAGTGGCTGACAACTGGACGCAACTCTTGTCCACTCTGTAGAGGAGAGGGCGTGCATGAAACGGTCAAGGAAACCGATGCCACCTCAGATGCTGCTACGCCTTCGGTGCCGCAAGCAGCCGCTTGATCAACTCTCACTTGCAGCAGGTGATGTTCGGCTCTTCACCATGAGGGCTTCGCTCATTTCTTCACATATACCCCTTTCTTACATGATTGGCTACTCTACCCGAACTATTGGATACGAAGGACTATCGGGTCAGGCTGTTTTCTCTATTTCCTGCAAACTGGAGCGTTCATGGCGTCCGCAATGTATTACTTGGATCTTGGCATATTTGGCATCACGGCATCTCAGGGAAAAAGGGATGGAATTTCGACTGTTTTTTTCTGGCGGGCAGCATCTCAACGACTTGCTACGAATCTCTCACTGTATATGCGGTAGAATGAGATGGGGGAAGTGATCTAGTCTTCGAAGCTACACCAGGCAGACATGACGAACTGCTACGCTTGTGCTCAAGACAGCCGGGCAGGCAGCAATAATGACAAAGGATCTTGTTTCGGCACATCACTTCTCCGACTTGCGTTTACAACGAATGCATATATGGATGCATAATCATTCACATAAGCCTGCCTCGTGTCATGCACACGTACCTTGGTGGATTAGTTGAGGTGATATAGATGCCAACCAACCGCCCTGGGTGCGAAGAGTCGCCCAAACGTTACGGAACGCGTCGTGCCGGCCAATATTCGGTCCTAGTAGTCCGAAATGTCCGAACCGTCTGGCCTCGCGGCCGTACGGATGGGTGTATACGGCGGAACGTTTACGGTAAACGGCGAAGAAGCACAGGACGAGTGTTTCGTTCTGGAACGTGTGGTGCTGACCCGAACCGTGTAGCAGGAGTAATGATAGCCGGGGCGGGCGGCCGCCACAATCGTAGTAATCATACGATGTGGGCGAACTGGCCAGAAGGAGGTCAACGCAGATGTATATCAGTGCACACACCTTTTGATGATGGCGTACGCCTTTTCACAGGCAGCCGCCAAACCCACGATAAATAGCGTCCAGCTATGTCTGGATAGGGCGTAGACGGGTGATGATCTCCTTGTCGCTGCTTCCGCGGAGCGTCGAAGGAGTTGTGATGAGTGAACAGCTTAGCTTGATATAGCTTGATATAGGCTGCGTGGAGACTGAGTTGAAGAAGGGAGGGTACAGAAACCGAAATGGCGTGCGCCTGCTTTCGGGACGGGGAGAGTCGTTGCTGATCGTACTGGATATCCAGACGGACGTGTGCCTGGTTTCGTTATTGCGCGGCATGCGTGGCTGCGGCAGAGCTGGAGACCCTGCATATCGTGGACTATGGATGTATACACATCAGGCGGACCTCCATCTGACAATGGGTGCTATCTGTTACGACATTTGGGATTCATGTTCCTCATGTCAGGATATCTGAACAAGTCGCCCAGTTGCTGCAGCTCGTATATAGTAAACAAATGCACATGGACCCATAGGTAAACAGAAAAAAACATTGGTCATAAAGGATTGTTGTGCAGACGTAAGGATCATCCAAGATGGTGTTTGATGATTCAAGACCACTATCGACTATCGGACCCGGGATGTGCAGTCGCATTGTGTCGGGGTACACCTCTAGGTCATCCCGGCAGCGGTCTAGCGGTCAACACCAAGGGCGGACCGTTGCGTGGTGTCGTGTCTAGATTGTTTTCCAAGTGGCTACAAGCAGGTTATCTGGTCGCCATCTGCGAATGGCTACAGGTTGGCGACCCAGAAAGCAGGCACCGATGGCCAAACCCCGAGCAGCTGCGTGCCCAGGATCAATGGTCCACCGAACAGCTCGGAGATGAGGTTGCCGTTTCAGGCAGGAACAACGTCTCTCGGTCAATACGGAAGGAACTATGAAAGCTCAAAATGTCTCACAGCCTTGCCTTGGAAACTCCATGACTACGTGCCGTACAGGATTGTGCCCAGTCCAAGTAGCCTGAATCTTGACGTTTCACTTGCGACGACTCGACAGCTGATCCGCATGATAGATACATGCGGAGACGATCGGTAGTGTTTATGGGAGGCAGGTAGAAATGACGTTGATGCGAGGAACATGACACTGGAGGATCTTGCAGGGATAGACTGCAGTTGCACATGATGCATCTGGCAGTAGACTCCAGTTTTATTCTGGGCTTACTCAATGTCAGCAGCAGTAGTCGTTCCTTCCCAGACAGACAGAGAAGACCCATTGGAGATGTTGTCGGCGACGTGCCAGAAAGCGTAAAATTCACGAGACACTCTGGTGGAGAGAGGTCACGGAGCGTTTGAAAGTCGGCCTCCTGCTCTTCTTGTTCCATGCCGATTCTCTGGGTCGTCTTTTTGGAAGTGGGCATAACCCTGTCAGCTACACGTGGGTCCTCTGCCGCGGAATAGTGCATCTTCACCTCGCGCCCTTATGTGACGAGTCGTCCAATCTAAGCCTGCTCTTCCTTCAACGACGGCAAAAAAGCTCGACGGCCACCCCACACACTACCTCACCTTCTGCCGTTACATCCAGCCCGTCATTCGCGGCATGCAAGACGCAAGCCACCGGCACACGCAGTCTGCGATTGGCATGCCTGGGGTGGCTTTGGAGCTGCGGCAATGTTTGCGACAATGGACTTTCCAAGGTTCCGCCAGACGTCGCACAGCGTATCTAGGCCCGTCAGCATATGGGCCTCTCCAGCTGCGAGGCAAATGAGATGTGGTGTTAATCATCGAGAGATCCACCCAAAAGGCCCGCCGCTCGCATGACGCACAGCAACTGCACGGTCGCGTCCCGCTCTTTCGCTCGCTCAAGGTCCACCAGTCAGCTGCAGCCGGATTCGCCATTACAGCAGCCGCCATCTACCATGCTGGTATAGGGCAGAACACGACATCAACCTCTGTAAGGTCTCACTGACTGTCAGGGCCCATGACGATATCAAGTCCTGCCCCGCCTTGGTCGAGTCTGCAGTCGCTGCGCACAGGCCAGACAGACGGTTCCTGTTGGCCACTCCTGCATGGCACGAAACAGAGACAGTTACCTCATAGTGCCTCCAAAGGGAACCAGTCTGGCAGTAGAGGATACGGGTCTCCATGCCACTTCTCCCAAGTGCCGTTGCCGCCTAGTGGTGCTGGGCGATAAAAGGCAGATGAGGCGATCCTCATCAGGCCACCTAGCTCTGCATTTGCGCGCCAATCTTCCCGCGGCATGCCAGCAGCATCGCCCAACGTGCAGACAGCCGTGGCGCCTCCGTGCCCTGGGAGACGCAGGCATCCAAGAGCTACCATTGTCACGGGACAGGGACCCGGGGCTGAGCTCGATGCTGCTGATAATGGTTAGCAGGCAGGGTCGCCATCTTCTCGAAGCAGGCTTTATTCTCCCGTCAACGGCCTTCGTTGACTCAGTACGAAGGAGCCGGTGGCGTTGCATGGCTGGCTAATTTGTGGCCGTCCTCACTAGCCGCGTTTGTGAGATGAAATATCAATTTGATATTCTTCCTAACAGGCACTTTGATGAGGCTTGAAAGTCTAAAGGCTGCCACCGGGCAATTGCACTGCATTGCATCGGGGCACTCCCCACTTCAGGAGAGTGGAGTTCGCGGAAAAGTCCATGGATATACCGGCCCTGCCCTATACTCAACGACACCCTCAGGTAGTCTTGAGTAAGGGCATTCGTGTGTAGCGCGTACGAGTGTGTGCACTAACTCTGACAGCCGCTTCCAGAGCAGCTTCACATCACGCCCCATTCGCTGACGATTGACCTAGCCCCATGGCTTCTCTAAACGCCCCACATGCCTCACCACCTTGGTGAAATCGGGGCCGATGCACATCATGTCCCAATTTTGTGCTTGCCTCCTATTAGGCTGGGTCCGTCTGCTGCAAAGGCGATCCACGACCTGCCTCAAGCCGTAGCTGACTGAAGTTTATAGTCGCCGTGGCAGCACGCCTAAGAGTAGTTGACAGGCGGGATCAACGGCGGGGATGTGTCAAAATATGGACCTATACGGCATTTTGGAGCGACTGTTCCGGACAGACCCTTCTATTCTCCCCAGAATTCATTCCATGTGGATGCTGGCGAGTGGACCAGTTCGCACGGTGATCAGGAGCGATCAAACCTGGGATCGCAGAGGGCGTCTTGCACGGAGCTAATCCATGGCTGCGCGGAAGGCGGAAGCGTTTAGGTGCACGGCCATAGCACAGCGGCCTGGGAGACAACTCAGCGGCGTGCGGCTTGCTTTTTCCCCTTCACTGCACCCCGGCCTTAGATGCAGACGTTTGATAAAAATTGAGACTATCCATTCCTGGCATTGGACATTGCTTCTTTGTCCGAACTAGACACAAGCCTCCTGTCACGGGCTGACTCTCTCACACGACCTCTGCCTGCGGCTGCTGTACTCTCTCTTCCTCAACGTTGCCCAGTTTCAGTCTCAGACTGGTACTGCACATGCTTCCGTCATCAGCAATTGTGGTGCAGGAGACGGACTTGCTCCTTTGTGGACGAGACGCAGGTCTATCGCATACTTATTCCAGGCCGCTTGGTCTTGGTGCTAGCTGGGGCCAACACCCGCGCGCCCAAACCAGCGTGCATTGAACTAAATCACGGCTTCGATCCTGCAAGCGTGCTTCTACAAGTATATCCCTCCAAAATCCCGTACCTGGCGCCCGAGCCATTGTCACACCCGTGGACACGGCGATCGACCTCGGACCCTTGCAACTGGATGACGTTGATCCTTTTACGGCAAGCTTTACCGTCCACGGCTCACCAACATCTACCAATACAAACAACCTACACTCCATCAGTTTTCTATCCTCTCCAACCCTCCTAGGCATGTCTGGATACTATCCTCCTCCTGGGCATAACATTCCGCCTCAGTACTACAACCTTGATCCGAATGCGATCCCCAATTCCAACATTCAGCATGCCCCACCAACTATAATCTCACATGGCTCGTATGCACCCACCTTGCCAGACAACCCGTTTCAACCTGGTGTTCCTGGACCCTTTGTACAATACGAGAACATTGGTCAACCAAACTACGTTGATCAGTATGAGGACATATCTGGGCCAATGGGCTCAGCGCATGGTGCTAATGGCCGCGCACGAAGAAGGCCAGCGCCTGGCGAACAGGTGAAGCATCGCAGAACACGGAGTGGCTGTTTCACATGCAGGCAAAGAAGAGTCAAGGTATGCGCTCTACCTTGTGGGATAGAGGCTTGACTGATAGGTAACAGTGTGACGAAAACCATCCCGTGTGCGAACGTGAGTATCCGCGCTTGCTCTCACACACTCAAGAACTGCTTAGTCTGACGTGTTTTGCTAGGATGTCGCAAGGGGAGTCGCGAGTGTATCTACCCAGATTCACAGTCCAGTCAGAAATCGACACGCAGTGGATCGAAGTCAGGCAAGTCTGCATCCGCGGGGGATCAATCCTCACCTGAAGCCCATGAAGGAGAGGACAAGGAGCGCCTTCCTGCGATCATGGATGAAGATGAAGAGGACGATTACGTTGAGTATGATGATGACGACGATGACATGTCGAAGAGTCAAGACGCTCGCGATTCTTCACACACACCAGGCTCTTTCCTCGATCAAAGTACGTCTCCATCCACTGAAGCATCCTCGATACCGCCTACGGTACGCCCATCCATGTCTCGGAAAGGCAGTGCGCAAACTACCAAGGGCGCTTCGGCTATGGCGCGAGACCTCCAGTTTTACTTGAACTACTTCCGGAACCACATGAGCGTACATCATTACTCTCTCAAACGCGACACGCATGGCTTCCTCAAAGGCGATTTCCTGAGTTGGGCGACCAAGTTTGAGCCCTTGAAGTACGCTGTAGCTGGTTACGCGGCGTATTTCCACACGCTTGCGCAGCCTGATGGTCGCATGTCCACCTTCCTCCAGTTCTACAACGAATCTGTTTCGCGACTGAGGATAGCCATCACGAAGAACAAGAAGCAGGGGCTCGCAACATTTTTGACCATATTGCAACTTGCGAGTATTGAGGTATAGACCCTTGCAGAAAACCAATATCTCATGCTGACACCGGTTCCAGGAGATGCTCGGCGACTGGGTCAACCTTATGGGCCATCAAAAAGCAGCTTTCGAGATGCTCACCCGTCTATACACGCCGGAGACTATCGTCAAATCCGATTTTCTTTGCAAGGTACTTCTTTGGTACATCCGATTCGACCTGTTTGTTGGCTTTCAGTCCGGCGGTGAAGCAGTGCTTGGTCGCGAGTGGTACGAGGCGGTACATGAATGCTACGTTGAGAAAGTACGCGACAAGCCAGATGACATTGAGATGCTGTACGAAGAGCGCTTTGCGCATTCACGACTGGTAGCGAAAGATTCGAATGACCTGTTTGCAAGGACTGCCAAAGGTCTCGTCAGTCCTCAGGATTTTATGACACAGCTGCCAAAACTGAAGGAGAGGGTGGAGGCGCTCCGAAGAAACCTAGGCGACAAATTGACGGATCCCAGTTACAAGGTCCATCAGATTCCAGGAGAACCAGACCCGGAAGACTTCGTTAACCCCTACGAGCCGGATGTCATATGGGGTGGTCCGCTATGGACGTCGAACTACTTGCAGCTGGATCTATGGGGCATCCAGTTCATGTTCGCCATTTCGTCTTCCATGGCGCTGAAAGTGCCTCTTGATCCGGAAGTTACAAAAGAAGCATTTAAGGCGGTGCAGGTCTTTGAGGCTATATGCGCGTATCCGGAAGCTCCCCCAGGCGCACTACTAGAGGCACAGGTCAGTTTCGCGATTGCGACCCTGTTCCTGCCGAAAGATCAGAAGACTGTGCAATGGCTTCGACGAACGTTTGCGAAAATTGAAGCAGCAGGGTAAGTGAAATCTTTTGTTCGTGCAACGACGGGAGATTAGAGTGTTTTGTTCTAGGCACAGGCTAGTAACATGAGAGTCTTACCGAACCTCTACTAACAGGAGCATCAGGTATATTTATTCTGATGTTCTTCGAAACCGCATGCTCGAATCCATGGGTCTCGGTCCATCAGACTGGTGGCTCCCGAACGACGAAAGCTGCCCACCGATAATCCGATCCATCAAAGACTTCATCAAGGACCGCACACAAGCGCCTAAAGACCAAGTGTCAGACGATCTACGAGAGATGCGAGGAATTTTCAGCTCCCTGACTATCTCGGACTCACCGCCATCTGATAATATGACGGTAACGAGTGCCGACGGCTTGGGTTCGACATACGGATCTCCGGACTGGCAGTCATCAGGGTACGGAAGCGACCGCAAGTCGTCAAGCGCAGAGGCTTATCCGCCGGGGTCACAGCAACAATACGTTGTGCAGTAAGATGTGTGGCGCGCAAGAAATACTGAAGTTATTTAAGACAGTTGCATAAGACATCAGGACTGGTGTCCATGATGCGCAATGCCACGTCGGCAGCGCATACGCCCACGTTCCTCAGACGACGGTTCCGCGCATGACAGTAGAGAGTATTTCTCGTCTAGAACGCTCTATCAGCCCTGTCTTGCCGCGGCCCATGGCCGAGGTGGCCCTCCGAGAGGCGTTCTGTGCAACGTTGTTCCACAGATATGGCCTGGCTTGCCTACTGGTACCACTGCCGCAATGCACAGCATGAAGGTTTGTGTCCAGATGCCGAGGCAGGTCAACACCAAAGAGGAAGAATGGAGCGATGGTCAGGGAAAGCTATGTGGTGTAACGTTTGCTGGCGCATGTTAGTTTCAACGTCCCATGGAGATCGGGTGTTCGCTATCCTATCGATAGAAGCACGGAGTAGCAAAGGCGGATCTTATGCATACAGAGGGAAAGTCTGGTCGTGATGGAGGAGGGGACCAAGTTATCATGTGGACTGCTAGATAAGCACACCGTCACCGTAACGCATTGTGGCTCACAAGCGACATGCAAAAGAA
>Ga0265797_10009594_pt1 | contig 12536 bp, 10 predicted proteins | sample P2T30metagenome_FD_192433 | JGI IMG/M metagenome (GOLD analysis project Ga0265797, IMG submission 192433) | Plant litter microbial communities from East Loma Ridge, Irvine, California - P2 T30 | ecosystem: Environmental > Terrestrial > Plant litter > Unclassified | place: USA: California... | reverse complement strand
CCGCACCCAACAAGTTCGAGGCTCTCGCTGCCCACGACGCCATCGTCGAGGCCCACGGCCAGCTCAACACCCTCGCAACCTCCCTGTTCAAGATCGCCCAAGACATCCGTTTCCTCGGCTCTGGCCCCCGATGCGGTCTTGGTGAGCTGAAGCTGCCCGAGAACGAGCCTGGCTCCTCTATCATGCCCGGAAAGGTCAACCCCACACAGTGCGAATCCCTCACCATGGTCTGCGCTCAGGTCTTCGGTAACCAGGCCGCTACCACCTTCGCTGGATCCCAGGGTAACTTCGAGCTCAACGTCTTCAAGCCCGTTATGATCCGCAACCTGCTCCACAGCTCGCGTCTGCTCGCCGACGGCATGAGGAGTTTCGAGAAGAACCTCGTTGCTGGTCTTGAGGCGGATGAGAAGCGCATCAGCTCCATCATGAGCGAGAGGTGAGTCACTCTAACCTGAATGTATAATTGTCACATAGCTAACTTAACGCAGTCTCATGCTTGTCACCTGCCTCAACCCCGTCATCGGCTACGACGCCGCTAGCAAGACCGCCAAATACGCACACAAGAACAACCTCACGCTCAAGGAGGCTGCGCTCAAGCTCGAGGTTATCAGCGAGTCGGACTTTAACAAGTACGTCAGGCCCGAACTTATGGTCAACCCCTCCGAGTACAAGCCCAAGAACTAGGCGCCGTGATGGGAAGTAAATAGTAAAAATGTAAAATACAATACAATACAGCATACATTAGCGCAGTAATGAGTCAAGCGTCATTTATACTACCGCGCCACCATCATTCTCATGACACTGATATCGTTATTGTAATGCCAGTGTGGTGAAAATCTCTAGCTTCGTGATGGGACATCACTTTGAGACGCTGATGAGCTTGGTCACGTCACTCTCATACGCATCAAGAAGTAAAAATTGGTTGCAAGTATACCATAGCATATCAGCTAAACACCTTCTACAGCGCCCAACACATCACCTATTCACCCCTAGGTATCCACTGATGCATTTCACTCAGATTCAAGGATTTTAGTCAATCTGTGCATCCAAATCCATGGTATCACCCCCAGCCTATTGTGATTGCCGTCCCATGGGCAATCGCACATCGTGATGACCTTAGGATGACCATTCCATTTGCATTCCCGGTTCTGGCCTTTGCTGCATGACGCCCATGGCAATTGATGGAGGATGTTGATTCAGATGTTTTTGTTGTGCCGGTCGCTGTGCCTGTTGCTGAGCCTGTTGTTGAGCTTGTTGTTGCACTTGCTGTTGCGTTAATTGCTGAGCCTCCTGCTGCTCCGATCGCTCAGTTCGTTGTCGATTCTTAGGAATCTGTCGAAAGAACGTGGGTTGTCCAGGTCCAGTGAGATCAATGGTATCGGCGACTGGTTGAGTTCCTTGCCTAACTTCAGACACAGCATTCCCTGCAAGTGCCAGTGCGTGCTACATATGTATTAAAGCCTGTTGGAACGCCACCGGAGTGGACGGTGTATTTGGTGGCCAGGTATCACGCGTCGGTCCAGGGTGTGTCAGATTCGTTCCCGGCGGTGATGGATACGCCGACTGTGGTGCTTGTGCTCGAGTAGGCTGTGCCACTTCTGGGCCTTGGATCAACTGCTGATGTGTTCTATTAGTATGCGATCTCAAGCAGACATCTTGGAAATTATACAGTAGGTACTGACTGGGAATACGTTGTCCTCAACCACTCTCTTGAGAGAGGTCGCAAGGTAATCCCTTGTTGCAGCTAACTGCTCGTGGGTAACACACTTGGCGGTCATGTCTGTATGGTCATTGCGCATCTTGCCGTAGTTCTCTTCCAATACGCAGACCCTATTGTCAAGTTTGCGAGACGCTGCGGTACCGCGGTGCTTTTCCAATGCAACGAGTCGTTCTTTGCAGGTCCTAACTGAGGCAACTTCGTTCTTCATGCACAGGTCGATTGCATCAAGCTTGTTCCGAAGGCTGTCCAGAGCAGAAGTAGCTGTTGCGGTAGTCGGAGGTTTCAAACTCGGCGTTTGAATGGATTTGATAGCGACTTCCGACACGCCCAGGCGGGCATCTAGGGAATCGAGTCTGGTCGTCATAGCCTGAGAAGCTTGCAGTGCCGCATCATGTGATTCCACAGCATTCTCAAGCTCTTCGACGCGGTGTTTCATGCCTTCCAGGAACTGTGGTTCTACCATCGCATTTCCGAGATCTTTCATACGCTGAGAGTTACGGTCCAGAACCAGAGCGGTCTTTTCGAACGCTTCCGTATGCTCGCGGGATTGTGCCTGCACGGTATCAACAGCGGTGGAGAGGTGATCTGTCAGAGTAGCGAGCTTTTCCGCCGTCTCATTTCTGAGGAGTCCTAGACCATTGATATAGGCGGCTTGGTTGTGGTGCAAAGATTCTTGGGTATGAACCAATGCTGTCCTGAAGCGATCTCCTAGGTCTTCTCTAAGCTCCAGGATGTCCTGACTGTAGGTATTGCCAGACCGTTCCAGCGAGTCGATCCGCTGAGTGGATTCTGACACGAGTCGATCTGTCCTTTGGAAATTTGCGGTAGTGATAGTCTTCTGGGCACAGAACTGGTTGGAGAGATCATGTGACTTTTGATCAATTCGGGTGATTGACTGTTGCGAATTGTTGATCGTAGTCTCCAGTCGCTGGTTTCGATCCCTCTCAGCATCCAGTTCGTTTCGCAGCTGCTGATTCTGCGCCTTCTGAGTATCAACATCACCTTGCAGTCCCTGGATGTCCGCTTCGGACTTTGTCTTGACGTCTTCGATAAGCTGTTTGAGATGCGTCATTTGCGCTTCCATGCCGTCCACCCGGCCGTTCACTAACTTGACTTTGTCATAAACGGATTTGAAACATTTCCTCAAGTGCGCAGTGACATTTTCAGTGTCCATCCAAGGATAAACGGTGGAAGCAGGTTTGGTCCGAGTCTGCTCCATGATGTCGACTTTCATCATCGCAAGGTCCACGGTCCTCGAGAGTTGCTTCCTGTAAAGATTGACGCTTCTCTGTAACAATAATTCGAGCTTCCGATTGCTGAATGCCGGGATGTCTCAAATAACTGGTTGGAGAAATGCGAAGTTTTCCCCAGTCACGCGTGGATCACAGTAAGAAGCCGTATCTTTACGGAAGAAGACGTAATGCATAGGGCCATGGTCGACCCTCTCCACGGTAGTGATTCTCCACTCTCCCGTACATGTATCAAACGTACCGTGGAATGAATCCCTGCTTCCAAGCGAAAGCGTCCAATCATACGATGCGATGTCTATCCTTGCCACCCAGGTTAGAACGCTGGAAACGACAGCTCGACTTCTACTGCTCACCGCCACAAGCGAGCTGCAACAGGGCGTTCGACATCTCCAAAATAGGCACCGACAGCGAGAGCATTACAGCCGCAGCGACAATACCGTTAGGTGTATGGTTGGAGAGCCAGCAAACTGTGACCTATCGGCCTGGAACTTCGCAGCCTGGTGGCGCTATCTGGGACTGTTTGCTTCATGACGGCGGAAATCTGCTCGCCAACACAAAAGAAGGGCCTCAGGCACAAACGTGAGGCCGGGGAGGTCGTTCTCGTCTCCGTCCAGCCAATCGCGGAACGCAGATGGAGAGTATGGACGCTGTTTCCTTCCTGGTGGGGTCGTGGGTAGAGACATCCACTAGGCTGTACAGCTGCAGGCGCGTGGGGTTCCGAAAAGATCGGGAACTTGCTTTGACAGCCTGTCGACCTGGCCCTGTTGTGGTAAGGGCGTTCTTGGTGTTGCACGAAAGAGAAGATGGACGCGATAAAGATGGAGGCGAGGCGAGCACAAGGCGGTCCGATGCGGCGCTACTGGCACGCTAAGAAGAGCTAGCTTCGGCAGTCAGTTCGCGTGCATCTCCCCCGCCATTATCATGCCACCCACATGCTTTTATTTCAGCCCGCCACGTGCGTGCTTGACTGTATAGCCTTGCTGCAGCTATATCAAGGCCCTCGTTTTCCCTTGTTTGTCAGCCCCCAGCCGTGCCGCCGTGGCGTTTCTGCGTCATGTCGTCTGGCTCGCCGCTGCCTCGTCGGCTCAGGACGCCTGCCAATACCGTGCGTGGAAGCCGCTGGGCCATTACAGGAATACGATGAGTCTCATCCATACATGCGCTGGTGATCTTCTCCAAGACTGTCTAATGAGCTCCCGTTATCGTTATGGCGCGATCTGGGCTTCCCGCTGCTGGCTGCGTATTGTCAGAGCGCCTTCTCGTTCAGGAAGCAGCCTTGTGAGAGAGGAAGCTCGCATCTGCGGGATTGTACCCGGATATAAGTCAGTGTGTCATACACACTGGATCTAATGCACGCATAATCCAGTACATGCAGCCCGGATGTTCGGCAGGTCCATCATCGCAAATCAGTTAATCTCCAGAATTGTTACTCGGATCGAAATACTAGTCTTAGAACATGTGTTTCGCAGAACCCCATTCAAAAAGGAAACTGGACACCCTAGAGCCTATGTTGATGTCTGGTTGCATATCTTGCATCTCTACATGTTAATGTAGGCTCCAGGGTGTTCAGGTTTTCCTGAAACAAGGTGACACAACGGACTTCTGCGTCGAAAGATGCTACGCTTAGACGGCTACTGACTGAAAAGTCACTGTCTTGGAGCTTCGTCGCAGAAGCTTTCAATGTGGTACGGCATGACTCAATGTGTTTACGGAATTTGCTCACAGACAACCCTGCGAACCGGGAGTGAAGACCTCGCGGGGCCTGTGAACGCTCAGGCGGTATCTTACAAGAGATATCGGACCGATGTTGAACTCACCCGTTAATGTTTGAGAGACGTACCAGTCGCAGCTACGTCATGACTCTCAGCCATGCAGCTGAATAATGGCTTGCGAACAATCCGCCTTCACTGCTTGAGCGAGCAACAGTCGTGACTAGGACAAAACAGCACTGAGGGGTTTCAGTCTCACGTGCGATTGTCAACAGTGGCATGCGGCCCGCTTCCTGAAAGCGGTATACGTGCTGGACGCTGATGCCTGCCGACCTGGCTTCTAGAAGGCGCAGCGCAGACTTATTTCGCAAACTGCCGCACCTTTGATTACTATGCGATACAAACAGAAACCATATACCTAGACAGGAGCTTTTCCAGAAGACTGAGCATTTCTCGTCGGATCAACATGACGACTGTTGCTTGTTGCAAGTTGTATCCCGTCAGCGTCCGTGGCTCTTTTCGCGTTTGATGAATTTCTTGTCTTCTCCAACGAATATTGCCTACAAGTGATACTTGCTCCACAGACTAAGTGTGTTGGGAATCATGTCATTGAGGATTCATAGTGCTCATGTATCCACCGACGCTTGCCCATGACCGGCCGTAGTCTCCGACATTGGCCGCTCGTACGAGTTCATTGCTGTGCAAACAGGCAGTCACTGGTCAACCGAGAATGTAGTCTTTGGATCTACAGGCGATACCATGCTAAGAACTTCTTAGTCCCCAGAAATCCTCCATGGGGGTGGAACCTTAGGCTCAGAACTCGCGCAACTCAAGGCATACCTACCCAGGTAGATAGCAATCATGAATAACGATCGTAGTCGGTAGCGGGCTTGCTACCCTCCTTCGGGTCTGTTTCGATGCCCATCATCACCAAGTGAGATCGGAGATAGCACTCCTGCATACTTCCGCGTCATTCCCATTCGCTTCATGTGCATCGCGTACACGGGGTCTACCGACGTTGTCATCCCACTTTCCAGCTTCACTAATGTGCTTGAGGGAGTACTTCCGCAAAACGTGCGTCGCGCAGCTCTTCTATCCACTGTTGTACGGCAAGATCACCTAAACAAGCTACAGCTGTTTCCTAGCTTTCGAATTTCGCATCAATAGCAGGTCTCCATAGCATGACGTTTCAGGCTAGAGAGTGCTGCGCGGCTCTGCTCGGACCCCGGCCTCTTCCTACCCCAGAGACCCGCCAATCAAGACCCATCGACATGACAAGCACCCTTGGAAGCTTGTCGCGGGGCCCCATGGGCTCAAGTGGGTTGATGATAGCAGAGTGTACCCACGCCGAGGTCGAATCCAGAGTGCATCGAGTATATAAGCTCTCCAAGCTCACCATGTCTGCTTGGCCTTTGGCATCGGCTTTTGCTTATTCGTTCTTCGCTCTTCGTGGCGTCCAATCAACTTACACGCTAACTCACAATGGCGGGCTTTGCCGAAACCAAGCGAGATGGTACCCTTGCGGTCGACGATGGAGTCCTGGAGAAGAGCCTCAGCCGCCAGGCTGAGATCTTCGAGGACAAGGAACTTATGACAGATGCTCAGGCAGCTGAAAGTCGCGAACATGATATGGGAATGTGGGAGGCCATGAGGGACCACCCTATGGCCTGCTTCTGGGCTTTCATCTTTTGCTTTACTATCGTAAGTCTTTGACCCCTGCTAGCATCTCCAAGAAGATGTCGCTGACACCAAACAGGTCATGGAATCTTTCGACATGTTCTTGAACGGTAACTTCGTTGCTCTTGCCGCGTTCAAAGAACGATATGGTGTTCAAGTCGCTGGCGAAGTTGGCAAGACAATTCCTACCAAATGGCAGAGTTCACTATTCCAAGCTGGCCAATGCGGTGCCTTCATTGGAGTCTTCCTCGCTGGTCCCATAACCAACCGTCTTGGTTACCGCTGGACTACTTTGCTGGCACTTATGCTGATGAATGCGACCATCTTCATCTCCTTCTTTGTGAGTATGCTGATCTCTCATCCGGATCTTGGGACTAACATTACTCAGGCCGACTCACTCGCGGTGCTCGTAATCGGACAAGCCTTCGAAGGTATCCCATGGGGTATGTTCATCGCCAACTCGCCAGCCTACGCTAGTGAGGTCGTTCCTCTGGTTCTTCGTGGTGCTTGTACGGCAACTCTCCAGATGTCTTGGTCCATTGGTAGCATCATCGTCGCAGCCGCAACGTACAGCTATAACAAGCGAAACGACGAGTGGGCGTGGCGAGGTCCACTAGCCTTGCAATGGGTTTTTCCCGTAAGTCTATCCTTGTTAAGATGAAAGTTCTCAAGCTAATCGATTCAGACTCCTCTTATGGTTCTCATATTCTTCGCACCCGAGTCCCCATGGTGGCTAGTGCGCAGAGGGCGAAAGGAACAGGCGCTGAAGTCCATCAAGCGCCTTGGTCGTAGAAACGGAACTCAAGCGGCCGCCGAAGACACGCTTGCCATGATGGAGCGCACGGTGCAGATCGAAGCTCACAAGGGTGGCGAGCCTTCTCTCCTTGATCTCGTCAAGGGGGTCGACCTCCGCCGGACACTCATTACCTGCTTGATCTACGCATCTCAGAACTTCGCTGGCAACCTGATCGCCAACCAAGCAACATTCTTCTTCGAGCGTAAGTCAAGAATCGCCGTAGCTCTCAAAGATGCAAAGCTGACTATTCGCAGAGGCTGGAATGTCGTCTGACTTCTCGTTCAAGCTGAACTTGATCAACTCGTGCCTGCAGCTGGTAGCCAACATCTGCGCGTGGCCTCTCAGCAACTTTTTCGGCCGCCGCACAATCTATCTCGGGGGCACCGCCATCAACATCTGCCTGCTCTTCGTTCTCGGGATCTGCGCTTCCATCCCCCAGAGCAGCGCGACCAACTACGCCCAAGCTTGTCTGGGTATTGTCATCTCGTTCGTCTTTGCAGGAGCCATGGGTCCGATCTCATACTCCATCATCGCCGAAACATCCTCCGTCCGTCTCCGCGCGCTAAGCACTGGTGTTGGCCGAGCCGCATACTACGTCGCCGAGATTCCTATGATCTACCTAGCCTCGCAGATGCTCAACCCCACGGGCTGGAACATGGCTGGTAAGTGTGGATACGTGTGGGGCGGTACAGCTTGCGTCTGCTTCATCAGCGCATACTTCGGCCTCCCTGAGCTCAAGGGCCGCTCATACCGTGAGCTTGACATTCTGTTCAACCGGAAGATCTCCGCGCGCAAGTTCAAGTCTACCGTCATCGACGTCAGGGACAACGAGTAGTTCATCAGAGTACGACGTGTTTTTGAGTTGCACCCCATTCATGGGAAAAACTGAACAGGCCTGGAGCCTACATCCACGCTACGCCTTCATATTTGCTCATCGTTCGTCTAGCTTAGGCTCCAGGCCTGTTCAGTTATTCTTTGCAAAAGGTAGTTGTGTACTATCCGGTATTGTGGGGAAGATCGTGTCGGGGTGGAAGGGTGAGCACACGGGCAGATGCGTAGACGCGCTTTTCTAGCTAGCGCGTTGAGGGTCAGTGCTTGCACTAGTGGAGGGAAGCTACTCCTGAGGCAACGCGACGGTACCTATCTTCTAATCACATCTATTGTCCATTTTGGACACACGTTTATCCTATGTTTACTGATCGCGGCCGTGGCGCTGTATAACCAAAGAACAGATGTTTCTTACATACCATCAAGCGTTTCGCGCAAAATAGACGCGGATAGAAACAGCTCGGCTGCATTACCCCGAGCTTCCTGACGCCGCCACCCACGAACTCCGCTTCATCAGCATGTACATGCCATCTCACAACAAAAGCTTGGGTATCTGATGTTCAACTTCTCATCAATAGGCGCCTCTGATTGATGCATCGTCGCGGACCCCGAAGATGCGGTGTCGACCGGCCCATGCCGGGAATGAGAGTTGAACGAACTTGTTTGGGATCAAACGCCGTTCCCAAGTTCTTCAACCCAGGTCATGATCACGCAAAACTTCCATTCTTCTCCCGGTTTCCTGTCCAACCTCTTGACCGAGCGGAAGCAATGCAAGATGTCCGTGATGCTAACCTATCTGCGCAATGCACCCGCCGCCGATGTGATGTCGACAACGTTTACCCGGGCCTCGGCGCACCCTAGCCCAGCGTCCGAGCATGGGCATCTCAATTCCACCATTGAGACGACCTTGACATCCCCGCAATCCATAATGCATTCCATCATAGCGCGGCATTAGTGTCTTGTACGCAATTCGGGGTAGACTGGGGCTTGGTACCTGCGTAGTGCTCTTATACCCTCAGCATGTCCGATACAACGGCGACAGCGCTCATTGGCCTCGACATCTTCACTCTGCATCCATCATGAAGACTCTCGTAGGGCTCTCGTGGCTCTCGGCTCTGTCTTCGTTGGCAACTCTACCCAATGGATCTGGTGTTAACGCTCAAAACAACACACCTAGTGCATGGCCACTGCACGACAACGGCCTGAACGACGTGGTACAATGGGACCATTACTCCTTCAAGGTCAATGGAAAGCGCCTATTCGTCTTTAGTGGAGAGATTCACTACTGGCGCATTCCAGTCTACGAGGTCTGGGAAGATTTATTGGAGAAGATCAAGGCGGCGGGTGAACTCATCAACTCGCCACGTACTATGAGCCGATACTAACAACGAACAGGGTTCACGGCTTTTGCATTCTACGGCAACTGGGCTTACCACAGTGCCAACAACCAGACGTTGGACTTCGAAAGCGGCGCTCACGACTTCACGAAGCTCTTTGAGATCGCGGAACGTGTTGGCTTGTATGTCATCACGAGGCCAGGTCCATATGTCAACGCTGAAGCCAACGCCGGAGGCTTTCCACTGTGGCTCACGACAGGAGCCTACGGTAAGCTAAGAGACGACGACCCAAGATATCTCCAGGCTTTGGACCCCTACTTCGCCAAATTCTCCGAACTCACGTCCAAGCATCTCGTGACCAAGGGTGGCAACGCACTGGTCTACCAGATCGAAAATGAGTACGGCGAGCAATGGAACAACCGTGATGAGAAGATTCCCAACAATGCTGCCGGGAGATACATGCAAGCACTAGAAGACTCTGCACGAGCCAACGGCATTGATGTCCCTCTCATCCACAACGACCCGAACATGAACACCAAGAGCTGGAGTAAAGACTACGCGCCCGGCGCTGTCGGCAATGTCGATGTTGCTGGCTTGGACAGTTACCCGTCGTGCTGGTCATGCAACCTGGACGAGTGCACTGGTACCAACGGAGAATACGTAGCCTACCAGGTCATCGACTACTACGACCATTTCGTGGAGGTATCTCCTACCCAGCCAAGCTTCTTCCCCGAGTTCCAGGGTGGTTCCTACAACCCATGGGGTGGACCCGAAGGAGGCTGCCCTGCTGATATTGGAGCCGACTTTGCGAACCTGTTTTACCGAAACCTCATCTCTCAGCGTGTGACCGCCGTGTCGCTGTACATGATGTTTGGAGGAACTAACTGGGGTGCTCTAGCCGCTCCAGTCACAGCTACTTCCTACGACTACAGCAGTCCCATCAGCGAGAACCGTGAGATCGGCGCTAAGTTCTACGAAACCAAGAACTTGGCCATGTTCACCCGCGTTGCTGATGATCTCACCGTCACCAACCGTCTCGGCAACTCAAGCTCATACTCCACAAACCCGGCGGTTGAGGCTAGCGAGCTCCGCAACCCCCTTACCAACGCTGCCTTCTACGTCACGATTCACTCCACGTCTTCGTCTGCCACCAAGGAGTCGTTCAAGCTCCATGTCAGCACTTCCGTCGGAAACTTGACTATTCCTCAGCATGCCGGCTCCATTGTTCTCGACGGTCATCAGTCCAAGATTCTTGTCACCGACTTCGCCATGGGCAACAACACCCTCACCTACTCTACTGCTGAGGTCCTCACATACGCTATGGTCGATCACAAGCCAGTCGTGGCACTGTCGACTGGTGTCGGAGAGTCTGTTGAGTTCCACGTCAAGGGTGCTACAAAGAGCTCTCTAGTCAGCAGCGGAACCAGCTCGAACGCCACTTTCCATGCCGAAGCTCACGGTCTTACGACCAACATCCAGAAGGTTTCCGGTATGAATGTGTATCAGTTTGACAACGGTGTAAAGGTTGTTGTCGCTGACAAGCCCACTGCATACCTCTTCTGGGCCCCTAATCTCTCGAACGATCCCTTCGCACCGGTCGACCAATCCGTGCTGGTCCAGGGCCCATACCTCGTCCGTAGTGCATCTCTGGATGCCGATTGTCTCGCTCTCAAGGGTGACATCATGAACAGCACTGACATCGAAGTCTTTGCCACTGGCAGTGCGAAGACACTCTCCTGGAACGGAAAGGAGTTGGCGACTTCCCGAACATCATACGGCGCATTGAAGGCACACGTCGCTGCATTCAACGGCACCATTAGCCTTCCCTCTTTAGACAATTGGAAGATGAACGAGGGACTCCCAGAGAAGATGCCCGAGTACGATGACAGCGGTGCTGCTTGGGTGGTCGCTGATCACACCACCACCCCCAACCCTACCAAGCCCGACACCCTGCCTGTTCTCTACGTTGACGAGTACGGCTTCCACAACAGCTTCCATCTCTTCCGCGGTTACTTCGATGGCGCAGCCACCGGCGTGCAGCTCTCCGTTCAGGGTGGTCTTGCCTTTGGCTGGAGCGCATGGTTGAACGGTGAGTTGGTGGGATCGTGGTTGGGCAACACTACCCTAGGTGTTGGCAACATGACACTGTCTTTCGCCAACGCGACTCTGCACGAAAACAGCACCAACGTCTTGCTCGTCGCCCAGGACAACACCGGCCACGATCTACGCGGTGGTGCTACCGACCCCCGCGGTATCCTCCGTGCCACTCTCGAAGGCGCAGAGTTCACATCCTGGAAGATCGCCGGTGAAGCCGGTGGCGAAGACGCGCTCCTCGACCCTGTGCGCGGACCCCTCGCTGAAGGCGGTCTCACGGCCGAACGCCTCGGATGGCATCTCCCTGGCTTCGACGACTCTGAGTGGGCATCTGGTTCACCATCCACTGGCTTCGAAGGCGCAGACATCAAGTTCTACCGCACAACCATCCCTCTTGACGTACCCGCTGAAGTCGATGCTTCTTTCGCTTTCGTCCTCAATGCCGTCGGTTCCAAGACCATCCGTGCACAGCTCTTCGTCAATGGTTACCAATACGCGCGCTTCAACCCGTACGTCGGCAACGAGATCAAGTTTCCCGTTCCGCCGGGTATCCTCAACTACTCCGGCGACAATGTAATCGGTTTGAGTGTGTGGGCGCAGTCAGAGGAGGGCGCACAGGTTGATGTGCAGCTTGTGCAGGAGTACGCTATCGAGAGTAGCTGGAGCTCAAACTTTGACTCTGAGTACTTGAGGCCGGGGTGGACGGAGGAGAGACTGGTTTATGCTTAAGCGCACTTTCTAGTTATACGAAGTTTTATAAAATGTTGGAGAAATCTTTCGAACCCCATGATTCATGTCAGCTACTTCCATTGCTTTCATCGACAAAACGAAGTTTCGATCGTAAAGGGCTGAAATCTGGTGTCACTGAACATGCGGTCAAGTCGATTAACAAGCTTGTACCATACCTTGTGTGCATGTATATGTGCAGCGGCAACGGATTATTGATTAACTTCGTGATCATTACTATGAACTATTACGATGGTTAAGTCGCCGTTCAGTTGCAACGATTTTGAGGAGAAGGTTCGACTGTTACTTTCAACCGCCATTGGAGTCCTTCTTTCGCGCACTTCTTCCTTGCTAACACTTCTAGCACGTGTCCCGTTTCAGTGTGAAATGTAAGACTGT
>Ga0265797_10009593_pt1 | contig 12539 bp, 14 predicted proteins | sample P2T30metagenome_FD_192433 | JGI IMG/M metagenome (GOLD analysis project Ga0265797, IMG submission 192433) | Plant litter microbial communities from East Loma Ridge, Irvine, California - P2 T30 | ecosystem: Environmental > Terrestrial > Plant litter > Unclassified | place: USA: California... | reverse complement strand
GCTGGTCAAGTCATATCCGCGGTCGTCCAGAAGAAGAATGGTGGTGGTGGTAGTGGAGGCGGCTCATCGTCCACAGCTTCGGCTTCCGGTACTCCCATGCCGGTTAGCCTGCCTGTCGCCTCAGCTACTAGCTCTGCGTAGGCGTATATAGCGTCGCGATAATGGCATAATCTAATGGATTCTGAATATCGTTCATACTGGGTCTGTGGTGGGGTGTGTGGTTATGCAGAGTGATTAATGGAGTTGAGGCGCGCGAGCGACGCGATGCCTCGGCAGGTGGGAGAGATGACGTGGGACGCTATGACCACGCCCCAGGCACACAAGCCCCGACGCGCATGGGCATATCCTCCTTTCATCGACATCATTGCGCAAGACCACACATCGATTGTTCATTCTATTCATGAGGTGCGACATGTAATTCGAAGAAAACCAACTGACATTAAGGGAGTCATGATACAAAAGAGTGTCCCAGAGTGGAGTCCCATCTCCCAGCCTACTAATCACTGTCAGAGTCATCATTGTCCTCACTCTCGCTACCTGAGCTTGAGTCGCTTCGCTTCTTCGACTTGGAAGGCTTCTTCTTCTTCTTTCTCTTCTTCGCATCATCGTCATCCTCACTCTCACTCTCTGAAGAGCTCGAGTCGCTTTCCTTCTTCGACTTAGACTGCTTCTTCTTCTTCTTGTTCTTTCTTACTTTCTCTTCCTCCTTCTTCTGCTCTTTCCTCAGTCCTTCCCTAGAAGCTTTGGCCTCAAAAGTCGTACCCATAGTCTCCGTCATATATTTGTCAAACTCTCTAGCGGTGCTGGCAATCTTTTCGAATTCCTCTCTTCCCACGCTGATCTTGACATCCTTGCTCTCGTCGTATTCTGCACCATCGTTGTAGGTTCTTGCGCGGAACTCGGCCATGGCGACTGCGGTGTGGAAGGCGTTTCGGATCTGGCGTCCATTCCAGCGTGCCCGCTTGCTGTCTTCGCTGCAGGTGTCCTTCCAGTGCTTCTTGGCAAACTTTATGATCTCTTCTCCATTGATGGTGACATGGCTGCGGCCGCTACTCTTCAGCACGTGCACGGTCTGATCAATAAAGGTCTTCCACACTGCGAGTGTCGTTTTCTTATCGAAGTCCGGATCTGAGGCACCAGCATTAGAGTAAGCATCATGGCAGATTGGACACATACTCACAGAACAGTGAGATGTGCACCCGAGACGTAAAAGCCTCGTCAAACGTCCCCACCCGATTCGTGGTCAGGAAGAGTAGACCTTTGTAATACTCCAACATACGGAGAAACACCGACACGATGCTGTTGCGCTGAAGGTCCTCCATTCTTCTTCTGGCGAGAAAGACATCAGCTTCATCTAGCAGCATTACGCAGTCCCAGCGGCTAGCGAGCGTGAAGTGCTTCTTTAAGTTCTTCTCGACGTCCTCTGCCGAGCTTCCGAGGTCGCCGCACGTGATAGGATAGAGCGGCTTCTCCATCAGATCAGCAATGCATTCTGCTGTGCATGTTTTTCCGACGCCAGGGGCACCTAGAATTGGTCAATAATGCATTTGGACATCTTGAGGAAAAGCATGTACCGTGAAGAAGGATGATTAGTCCTTGTCCTTTACCTCGGACCAAATCCATGTCCATTTCCGTGCTACCGTTGACAGCTTGTGACCTCTTCTTACGGAAGTGTTCTCGAACCTGAGACTCCAGGATATGTTTGTGGTCTTCCGACAGGACCAGCTTTTCGAATCCCCTGCTTTTATCAATGTCTTGTGGCACTTCGAGATCCTTCACATTGACATGCACTGCTGAATGTCAACACATATTTGATACTGCGACGGTGTTGAGGACTTACCCCATTCGCGCGAACGTAATTTGTAAGAAAAGACGCGGTAATGACAGATGCTGAAGTCAGAAGGCCCTATGACACCGGCATTCGGTGTGGTCGAAAGCGGATTGAAGAACGGCTTCTCATCGAGGTGATCTTGGTAGGCAGCTGTTTCCGTCTTCTGATCATGTACAATGTTGGTGCGATGAACACAAGAGGCACATCCAATGCTACATTCTCTACCTTGCCAGCAATCGCTGGTTTCCGACACGTCAAGCTCCTCTGGTTCCTGGAATGATGGCATGTCGCCAGGGTGGATGCTAAGATACCCTTTCATATCAACGATGACTTTGTCGTTAAGTTCCTCACGAGTACGGAGCTCGAGGCCCTTACAATCGACGTATGGCGCAGTGGAAGCCGTTACGAACTCGAAAAATTTCTTGCCTCGCTCTTCAAGCATACCGAATGTACCGCTATCAGCATACTCCATTGGAATAACCTCGAGATCCAGTATGTTTCGTTCTCCAAGGTATGGCGCAATAACGATTCGTTGTCGTACTGGTACCAGCCTAGAACCGTTGAAATCCAAGTAATATGCATGAATGCAAAAAGGGTTGACATTGTTGATTGGCTCGACCTTATCCTTGGAAGCGGATAGTTTGACTGGAGACGGCCATACTGGAGCAGGACGCTTGGGCAGAATGATCTTTCTACCGCCAGATGTCATGAGTACTCTCATGCCTAACTGAGCTTGAGTTTCTGTCTCATCCAGACTTGCTAATCGCTTCGTAACGATCATGTCTCCAGTCTGGAAAAGGTGCCATAAATCAAAGAATCGCACCATTTTGACGTTGCGTTCACGGAGCTCTGTATGACCAGGCAATAAGTAGTTGTCAAACAGATCCTTAACTGCCTCGAAGGACCTCTTGACCTCGGAGAGAGCTGGCCAGCCTCTCATGTTGCTCCCACAACACCCCTTGCTATCGTCAAAAAGCCTGAGCTCTTTTAAAACGATATCCCACTCCTCCGCCGTGATAGCGTCAGGGCCCTTTCGGAGAGCTTTGAGCCTTTGATAGTTCTCGGTCTCGTCTTCGGATGTGTCCTTGTCCTCGGATGATTTCGCTTCCTTGAGAGCTTGGTGGGGTTGACGTGTTCCAACTTTGTCCTCTGCTTCTTTGGAGTTCCCTGCATGTTTGGAATCGTTATGATCTTTGGAATCATTGGCGATTTGGGAGCCTTCAGTAGAGTCAGCGCTTTGACTCGAGCGCTGACTGATGAGCCCGGTCAGAGCTGATTCTACTTTGGCCATGATGCTGGACATCTCTTCCTTGTTCCGAAGCAGAGGCTTGAAAGGACGCAGCATCACTCCGTCTATGCGTCCGTTTTCACCTGTAAGGAACTTCCGAAACAGGCAAAGTAGCGGCATCCCGTTGATACGGATTCGATTCGGAAAGTGCTTGTTCTTGATCTTGGCCACTTCCTCTACCAGCCTTCTGTCATCAAACGATTTGGATGAGTGTTCGAAATTCAATTCAAATATGATTGTTTGTCCATTCATCTCTTCATCTTCTGGCATCCCCGATCCCGTTCCCTGTCGTTGAAATCTTCTGGTCTTCTGTGCTTCTGGCTCTCCCACAAACACATCAATTTGATGAGTGTAGGTGGGGCTTGGTGGTAATTCGCCGGGTATTCGTGGTGGAGGCGGCTTCCAACCCTTCGAAAGCTGAACATTTAGTTCGGGCTTCAATAGTAATCCGCTCTCGTCAGACGGTGGAGGTTGTGGAGGGAGTTCGTCTTTGCCGTCTGCTATTCTGCATAGCTTCTTGTCAAAGGCCGTGCTTCTATTCTCCAGAAGTAGTAGTCTTTCTTCCAAAATATTGGAGTACTGATAAGACTGCTTCACACGTTTCGGTGCTACTTTGATACGCGCTTTGATGTCATCGAACTGCTTTCTGTATTTCTCCATGAACACGTCGACATCTGTACCCGCACTGAGGTCGCTGCCATCGCTATCGGAGGCACCTGAATCATCAGCGTCGGAATGTCCAGACATGACGGAAGCTTTTGCTTCATCGCCAGCGCACTCCGCGGCATTCTTCAAGTCTGCAGCTGCAGATTTCTCGTCCTCTGTTTGCGATGTCGGTGCTGGTGGGTCTCGGGTACCTTCGGAATGGGTTACACCTTCGTCCTTAGATCGAGCCGCTTGATCTAGAGATGTTGTGGTGGTGTTCTCGGATCCGGCAACATCTGCCATGTACTTAGCGTCTAGTGATGTCAAACGGTGCATGCGACATACTGTATTCGTGTTGCTCATTGCTCGTGGAAAGTTTCATCCCCAAATTAATCAAGCCAGCCATCGCAGCCTCGGCTTCTCACCGCAATTCGCAGATGTCTATAGGCTGCAGATGACAGTCAGCACATCGGATGCTCTTTAGGTCGGCATAACAAAAGGACTCGTCATGTGAAGGTGTCGGAACAATCATACCTTGTAGTACATGAAATCGCTCTGAGATGACCTCGGGATGGTTCAGCTTTCACTGGGCAATTTTGACAAGCCGTTGATGGTACTGTTTTTACCAGGCAGAAATCACGGGTGGAGGATATTCACGAACATGGGGCCACAAGGTCGAAATATGTTCGTACCAGTGACCGCAGTTCGTTTAGTCATTCGGAATCATGTGCTTCCGGATACTCTTAAGCTCGACATCGGTTCACTGGGGTGACAGCAGCTGAGGTCCAGATGACACCTCGCATTTGCGACGTGCATATAAATCCCAAGGTTGATCCCAACCACCAGTAACACAACGATATATGGCTACCGAGATCCGGCCCCACCTGATCCTGCTGAAGCGATCGCTTAGTTGAACCTAAATACAGCTATTCGAGATTCGGAAGGAGTAAGACGAGCGTCAACACTTTATACACCGGTGGGCAAAACTCTCGCTCATTGGACGTGCGCTCTAATGTAGCTGTGGGGGGGAGTGAACTGAGAATAGTCTGAGTGGCATGGTTATGAGTTTATCCACATACTAATGGTCGTATGCAGTGACAACATGTGCAGACATGCGAGGTGCCAGGATGCCGGCGGGTAAGCAGTTGCATTCAGCCTTGGACCACTAACTCGTGCAGAGCGTTGACCGGGCAAACTCGAAGGCTGCAGTCGATCCTAAGCCAAGTATACGATACCTATGAAATTTTGCATCACCGGACAGGTCTACGGGTAGTGTCAGGCCGCGGTGGCGGCATGTACTCCAGCAGCGATTGAACAGATAGCTACATGATTCCAGAACTATCGACTTATGTCGCGTCGAGACTATGAGCTGAGTCCAGTCGCCGGAATTGGGTGGATGAGGTGAGCTGCAAGGCTATGGGTGTAGTGAGTAATTATCTCATTGGCGAGACATACGGCTGCGCCGCTGCGCGTCTCAGCCTTGGAGTTTTCAGCCTTGCCTGAAAATTCAGGTATCTGCGTATGCCCACTTTCGAAAGCTAGAATTGGTCTTTGTTTCCATATTTGATTACATGATCGATTGGATTGCGATTTTGTCTACGCTTTTGTCTACAACAAAGTTGGTCATTCGTGTGCAGCAGGTGTTCAGCTCCACAACCTCCCAGGACTATGGCGCCCCTTCAACCGGCTAATGACGTATTTCCTAGCCTGTCTGCACAACCCATATCAGTTGACTTTATCGAGAATCGACAGAAACTTTATCGTGATGCTCAAGGCGAGCTACCATGCACGTTCGATCCCAGCAGCCAAAAGTTTGTAGCCCGCCCGCTCCCCTGGGAGACAGCATTCGATGATAGTGAAGAAGAGCTGAGGCAGAGCAAACTGATGGTAGTTGCAACCACGGAGAGCTTTTCCAAGGCACTTTTAACTTTGAAGGAAAAGAATGCTGGCGACAAAACGATCGCGAGCTTTGATCTTGAGTCATGTCACGACTGGAAAGAGATCACTGAGCGGATCCAGGTAGTTGCAGACAGCTACCACAACAAGGGTACGACATGGAGAAAGATACGCAGTACCTTTCGGCGTGTCGGGGATAACGCAAAGTCCCTGCAGACTTTCGTCAGCCTCTTGCCGGACGGGGAGTACAAGACTCTCTGCGGAGGGCTGACGTTGATCTTGACAGTTCGTTTTTTTGATCAGTCATTCCTGAACATGAGAGCTGACGAGTACTGTAGGCCATGGCAAAACACTCCGACGTCCGCGAGAAAATGGCGGATCTGTTGAAAGAGGTGCCTGAAGTTGTAACCAAGTGCGAGCAATATCAGAAGCTCTACCCTGGGCGTAACGACATACACTTACGTGTGAACGATATCTACATCAACCTTCTCGTAGCACTTCAGCAAATCCTTGAATGGTACAAACAGTCTTCATGGAGTAAGTTGACTCCGCACCCGTCTGCAATCATACAACCGAGGCATGAAGCTTATGTTAATTGGTGCAGGGCATGTCACGGAGAGTTTGCTGAAAAACAGCAACTACGGAAAAGCAATTGATCAGTGCGTCGAAAATATCCGCCAGTCCAAGGATCATTTCATGGAGGAAACCCATTTGTACATGGCCATAGCTCACAAAGCTACTTTCTCGATGACCCTCGAGCTCACCACTCAGGCCTATGAGATGAACTCAAACCTACGTCGCGTGGACAAACATGTTGTTCAAGTCAGCGATTGCGTCAACGGCCTCAAGGATCACTTGGATGACACAATCAAGACTGCTCTTTGTAAGCCACAAGTCTTCCCGGTTGCATCAGCGTGCGGCTGACATCAATAAGGGAACAATGACGTAGAAAAACTCAAGGAAGAACAGAAACGAAACCAATTGAGCTTAGAAAACTACAGTAAGTTTGAACACATCTCTCATACGCCGCAAGCTGACCCGCGCCCAGAGCGAAGGGTAAGCGAGCTTGAGGAGAGAGTCGTAAAGACGGCGCCTACTCCAAAGGATCTTATGAAGGAGCTGGACCTGGACCGATCTGAGCATACACATGTACCAGAGGTCTCCATGGTACTCAAGGACGGGCTGAACAGTCCAGCAAATTACCAGCATCGCGCAGGCTGGGTAGGAAACACCGCCGAATTCCAAAATTGGCTAGGCGGGCGAGACGAGTCTCAAATACTGTGCATTCAGGGCCATGGCGAATTCGAGAAGACTTCTCCGCTAAGCTTTCTCATAGCGCTGCTTCACGAGAAACTGGAAAACACGCCGCGCACACTCGTGCTCCCGTTCTTCTGTGGACTTAGCAGAGTGCGCTCTGGACCAGCAATCATGCTACGGGCATTCTTCATCCAACTGCTCGCTGCATGCGATGCGCACGGGTCGACGGACGAGAAAGGACTCCCTCTACTTTCTTTTTTGGGTCACGATGACGTGGCGAACATGGAGGATCTGTGCTTCGAAACATACACAAAAGCGGTAGTGCGACTATTGCGAGAGCTGCGGAAAGAGTATAAAGCGATCTTTATCCTCATCGACGCCGTCGACTTCTACGACTCAGACAGGGAGGACGAGATGGATGATTTCATGAAGAACATGAGAAAGCTGGTGAGATCATTCAACAAGGTAGCGGACGGAACGTCGGGTGGTGTTCTGAGGGTTCTCGTAACGGCGTCAACATGGACGAAGCGGTTTACGGCTCCCAAGAAATCGATGGTCCTGCTTGATGTGCCCGAGCATCTGGATGGTTCAATGGACGGATTTGAGAGAATTGACTAGATGTGCGTACGCGAAGTATTAGCATCATAAATGTGTGCTATTCTTGTTCTAAAGCGCCGACCATGATCCGATTCACTCTCTTATCTTCTCTTCCGCGTCGCGGAGACGGGATTTACAGATCTTTGAAATACGTGATCGTAGAGAGTACATTCATCGCGCTGTTAGTGTTGGATAGTGTAACAGAATGCCTCATCCGTGTCATGAGCCTCGTTGCTTTGCGCTACAACTGATTAGATCTCGTCGAACTTCGTTTTAATCCAGCACATGATACTCACCTCTTTCGTTGTGAATATGTAACGTGAGGATGTGTAAGCCTTGGTCGCACGTACCGGGAACGGCAAGAGCCCTGGCAGTGTCTTTGAGACCGCTCGTTCCGTCAAGCAACATTGGGAGTAGGTATTGTGACATCAACTTCAGGACCAAAAGCCCAAAGCGAGTAGTTCACCTTCATCCCTCTTCCTTCTTCACCATCCCACAGATATGCGGCGACTTATCTCTTCTATTCGCATCGAGCCATTCCAAGGTCGTCTCCCAGTCCGCTTCCAAGTCATCCTCGTCCAGAGAAAGTGCGTAAGCCTCCTCATCGGGTATACTCTTGTCTTTCTTCAACAAGATCGTCATCGTTGCTCGATCTAGTATGTCCTTGCGCTGCTTTGTAGCCTGCTGTTGGAAGGCCTTGTAAAAAGCTTCGCCGTGCGCATTGAGATCTAGCCATACATTCAGGGTCGTCGCGTCCCACACGAGGCTCAACCTGATTCTATCGGCAGCTTTGTTGGGATCGGCTTCTCGAGCAGGATTTGCGGGCGCAGGGTTGGGTCGGAGTGGCTGGGGATGCTCGATGTGCGAACCCAAAACGGTATGGGCGGGCGAGGGTTGGTGGGCCCCCATTGCCGCGCCATATGACTGTTGTCGGGCAAGGAAGGGCTCCACGATATGATATTGGTGGTGTTGCCCGTCTTGATGGAAGACGGGGCTTGCGCGGTGGGATTCGTTCTGGGTCATCGCTGAACGATGGTACGATGCTGAAGGTGGTGTCGGCGCATGAGGACGCATTTCCTGCTTGTATTCAGGGAAATGAGGTGCTTGTCGAGCTTGCGGTTGAGGGATTATGGTTGGTGTGAATTCTAGCCAAAGATCGCATCTAATCAGCCAAATGGCCTAACGTGATAGTCGTTGCACGATATACACACCTGGACTTGCATCGCCTGAGTCATCGTATCCGAGACACATATCAATGTCCAGCACTTCTTTAGGCACCAAGTAGAACACAGTGCTGTGCGTCGAGTCAGAATGAGGTCGGCGCCATGTCAGGTCGATGGACCAGGACACTGGTACTGTTTGGACTCCGCCCGATACGCGATGTGGCACCTGAACATGTGCTACTTCGGCCGGACTCAGGCTGAAAGAATCCTCAAGATTTCGCTTGCCAACAACGTCATCACGTATCACGCTGTATGTGATCGGCGCGGTCTTCATCCGGACCCTCAGTTCATCCACTTTACCTCCAACGAAAGTTGGAAGCAGAATGTACTCCCCCGAGCCGCCTCCATCTCTAGTAGAGTGTGATGTCACCGATGATGCTGTCCCAGGAGGGCTCAGTGGATAAGTCGTCGATGAAAGGCGGCGGGGCAGCCTCTGGCGCGGAGGTGGGGTCCCAGTGTTATGTGAACTATGTGAAGTTGGCGAAAGAGGTGGCGCGAATGTGATATCGAATCTGTTGGCGGGAGGAGTGGGTGTCCCGTATTGCCTCGCCTTTGGTTGTAAAAGGTAGGAAGTTACTTCTTCGAGGATCTTGGGGTCTTCGCAACACCTTGTGAGGATGTCGATGGCCTTCCCTGGACTATCGCCGACCAGCTGGGTGACTAACTGGTGTGTACCATAGTGGTTCATGATGCGCGGTCGAAGCAGTCGGCCGCATGTGGGTGGGGCTTACTGTTGTCGCACGAACGGGGTTTGGACGGCTGCGGAGAGCAGCGCTAGCCGAGGCGCACTCGATCAATGTCGCTCATCGTTGCCGCAGCGTGAGGAGGTAAGGAAAAGATGACCGTACGAAGCGCATTGCGCGTGATACGAACCTGGCGGCAAGGCAGACGATGATGGGGGCGCAGGCCGGAGATTCGCTCATGAACCCAGAAGCGCTTATTGATCCATCGATATCAGGGCAATCTCTCGCTTCAGTATGCGCTTTGCCGCTCTGAGTTGACCGGATCTGCAAGTTTGAACAGGGCTGCGAAACACCACCCAGCAAACATGGAGCAGTTGTATGCAGTCCGCAGCACACCGGTCACGGCGTTTTCGTACCCCACCCGGCTGACAAGATGCTCGTTCCAATCACAGCTTCACAGCCTTCCTCCGTCCCGATTGCTGAGGCCTGCGCGTAGGATCAGTCCCATAGGAAGGATCGTCCCAGCTAATGTTTTCCAGAGAGCGTATTGAATATGTTGTCGACGTCTACGTCCAGCCGTGTTCTGGAGGACAAAAAAATCATGGCGACAATGACATCTGTTAGCCGAAATGTCTCCAGCGGCAATGCTGTTCAGATAAATGGACATGTGGCCGAAAACATCTACAATCTTAACATGTAAGCTGGACTCCAACACCTTGCGCCCAGCATGCCTCTGACATTGACAAGTGAGAACTTGTTCGTCGTGTCCACCGGAGCCAGATCAGCACAACCGAGCAGATGCAGAGAGAAGACGTTCGATGTGCAACAAGTACTGGAAGCTCCGTCTTCATCCAGAGTATCCGCGAAGTTCTCTGCACAAATTCCAGTAAGCAAAGAACGTCGCGCGACTTGGTGCAGGGTGGCGGCTGACAACGAGCAGAAGAGCGCTTCTGACCCATCAGTCCTGCAAGGACAAAATTTGATGCTCGAATCCTGCACGAGCGACAGCCGACACTTTGTTCGCGCCATATTCCGGCCAACCATGGCCAACAACTTCATCGCGCACAAGATTGTACGCCGACTTGGCCTTATAGTGTACAAAACCTCAACGTCCACAGTAGAGACTGCCTCGAGTCGCATCCACCTGCCGTCCACAAACGAATATGTCGAGCTCGCTTGTCACTCGCAGGAAGGGAAAGACGCCTTTGTCGTGTATCGATTCTTCGTTGTCAAGCAAGGCCGGTTTGATCTCCTCTTCGGTACTGGCTCGGTCCTGCGCTGAACGGACATGGGAAGAAACAAAATCGGTAATTCGATCTGCGCGCAATCCACACCCTTCTGCCGTCTCGAACCCTGGCAGGACGTGGCATCGTGTGCGAGTACTGTCAGCCTGTGACCACACCCCGCAAAAAGATCGTCGACTCCATTGGACGCCGATACAGCGCGAACATGAGTTGCTTTTGGGGTGCATTTATGGCTGCAGGTCGCTTCGCGATGGCGAATCACTGGCTGCGATCTCGCATGCATGCATGATGCGAACTTCACCGGACCAACCGCAATCACGGTCGACTCACAACTGACACTGCGCCCCAAAGGTGGTCCGGATAAGTTCAGCTGAAGATAAGTGCGGTATTGCGCCCTTTGATCTGTCAGCGCAAGCCGTGATAATCTCTTCTTCTGCAACAGCGCAATCTTTCCACTAAAGACCATGGTAAGTACACTGCTCCTTCAGGAAGGCCCGGCTGAAGTGTCGTAACAGGCTGAAGTACTGGCTGTTTTCGCCGCGATCCAAGCTACCACACAACTTGTGGAGCAAGCCTTCCGAATCTTCGATCGCCTACGCAGGGCAAACGCTCGTCAGAAAGCTCTTGCTGAAGTCTTGGCTCGACACCGTAGCGAGCTCGAGAGTATTAAGACGATCATCGGTATAATAGACGATGAAGAGGACCTGCAAATCCCTACTGTTGCTACCGAGCTCGTCCGACTTCAAGCTGTGCAGAACAAGTTGGCCGAATTGCTTGAGACGCTCGACCCCAAGACGGCAAGCAAGGTCAACCAATTAGCGCGTCAGCTGGTCCATGGCTCAGCGGATGAGAAGAAGCTTGGTTCCATCATGGATGAGCTGGTCCAAGTCAAGACCCTGCTTATTTTGCGCATCCAGGTCGCCCACATCGGAGTAATACGTACTATTGGAAAGGAGGCAGTAGTCAATGCGGAAGTTATAAAGCGAATAGACGCTTTCTTGAGGGAGCATATTCCTAACTGCGAGGGGTTGCGAATTGCACGATTGTTGAAGGGCCGAAGTCCATCAAGTAAATTCTGCGCCGCCGTAACCTGTCCACTTCAACTGACAGTCGTAGATGATGGCACGATGCCATTGACTCTTGCAGATCTCAGAGCTCTTGACAAGGAGATCAATGGCGATGGCGAAGATAGCGGAGACGAGACGCTCGTTGATGATTCCGAAATATCACCTCGCGAGTCGCCGGTCAAGACCGAGCGCATCATCACGCGGAACACAGCGCGGAACCAGGCTCTGCAAGTGAATGCTGCTCTCGAACAGGATATGTGGAAAGACATAAGTCGTCTCAAGATCCAGGACAACGTAGCTGAAGACCAGAGTTGCCAGGTCAACTACCCTATATCGCGGGACATATTCTCGATGATGCTCGACCGGCAAAGTAAGATCGCAGTACCATCGCGACAGAGACCAGTAAGCACGCGTTAAGGAAGACGTGAAGCGTTAGGACGGATGGAGATTTGGAGTTGGTGGCCGTGTGGCCTTCGGCGATGCCAGAAGCGGACCATGCTGATAATCGTGTGTTTTCTTACAAGAATCTGGGGACTGTGGGATAATGCAGGAAATGCAAATGTGAATAATCAATGTATGGTTGAGAGCCGGTGAAAAACGTTGCTGTGGTAAGACCTGTCGGCGGGTGTGCTCCTTCGTCCAACGCGTATGCGCTAGTGGCCCGGCGTAACCTTAATCCGACAATGGCCAGCTTCGGAAGCTTCCACGCCGTCACGGGCGTCAACACCAAGGTGCAACAGTCGCCATCGCTATCTCACCCACAACCTCTACTCCACCGTCTTCGCCGTCGCTCACTACACGAGTTCCT
>Ga0265797_10009592_pt1 | contig 12542 bp, 10 predicted proteins | sample P2T30metagenome_FD_192433 | JGI IMG/M metagenome (GOLD analysis project Ga0265797, IMG submission 192433) | Plant litter microbial communities from East Loma Ridge, Irvine, California - P2 T30 | ecosystem: Environmental > Terrestrial > Plant litter > Unclassified | place: USA: California... | reverse complement strand
AAGCTGCAGGACATCGACGAGCACTACAAAGACCTCGCTGCTCTGTCCGAGTCGCACGGTGAGCGTATCGACGGCATCGTGGAAGCACTGGGTCCACCAAACGATGAGGGTCTCTACTACATCTCGACGCCGAACAAGATACACGGCGAGTCTGGCAAGGACGCCAACGGCCGCATCCACAAGGCCTCGGACGAAGCATCACGCCAGATGCAGCGCTTACAAGAGGAGATGCACGCCATGCGCAAGAATGTCAACCGGATGGATATTCGTCTGACAAAGGGCATCGAAAAGTGCCGCAAGGATTAGGGCGCTGTACGAGGACCGCGGTGGGCTGTTCGCCTCAGGGCAACATGAGTTTAGCTGGCGCGCAATGATCTGATTGACATCTGATGTAACATATGGGGGATGGGTATGGCAATGAGCGCGACGAGGCCTGAGGTTTCGGTCTGGAATTTCTCGACGCATTTACGCATAGCCGTGGCGTTATCTACTTCGCAAACCAAATGATACCCTTTTACTTTGATTCATGTGCAATCTTCGCAAACAATGCCGTCGGCATTTCGTTTCACTTCTGTAGGCTCGCTCGTAATTCCCCCTGACGCCGCCCCTTGACTTTTAACCTCTGGCTGCTCTTCCTTCTTCTTTCCGTGTTTGTCTGAATGGCCCAGGTCTCGTGATGGGTCGATGTGGTCTCTCACGAGTTGCTTGAGCACCTTCGTTTCTAGAACGTCTTCAGCGCCCGTCCTTAGGATCTTCTGGATAATACACACCTGGAAATCCACTCTCCGCTTTCCTGTCCCAAAGTAGCACTTTCTTCGGCTCTGAGTCTCGGCCCTCAGCCGCCTCGGATGGTAGATACGTCTGACCAGCTGCATTAGCCACGATTCCGTGCATCGCACAATGAAGGCCAACGAACCAATTCCACAGTAAACAGCCCGCCAGTCGCAGGAATCAGTGCGATTTCACCGATTTGGTTCCCGAAAGTGGATAACAGCTCTTGGCCGAAGTAGGCAGCGCGCAACATCCACCGACATTGAGTGCAGTATGTGATTGCGACTCGTGGGAGCGCGACAGGTGCAGATTGGGTTGAGGTCATTGTCGCTTGTAGAGTGTTGTGGTGGCGGATAGTAGCGCACGGGCAAGCAAGTGAAGGAGTACCGGTATCGATAGCTGCACGGCGCGCAAGCGCAACGTTGGCTCCTTGCACTGCTCAACCTCAAACATCAACCAGCCTTTTCACAACAAGAGGTCGTCAAGCCTTTTGCGTCTTGGGGTCCAAGTCGCCATGCTACGGAGCCTGTCCCCGAGTCGAGTACGCAGGCGTCCTTTCCAGAGATCAATATTTGGCGACAAGAGATGCATACGTACTGAGAGCGAGTATGGCGATGTTGCCCGGCGTCTAACCGTTTACCACGCAAAGAACGGCTGGGACTGCTAGATAACTTGTCAGTGCGTTGGGCATCGATCACGGAAGACGAATGGCCAAGAACTTTGTGGTGCCATGGATTGGCACATTTTGCCATCCATGCAGACGTCCGAGACTTTTTCGAAGAGAGCAATTTCGCTGTGTAAGTATTGGCCCTTCATGTGAGGTTGGGAGTTTGTCAAGTCGAAAATGTGTACTAATTGCTCTAGTGATCGAATCGTGATGAATTATTAATTCCAGACGGCTCGGAATCATGGTCAATGTCACGTTGTTTTGGTAGATCAAGATCAAGTATACTCGGCACAGAAAGAATTGAACAAGGAGGTTCTTTTTGACACGCGACTGGACATAATGCATTTGAGAGACACCAGGTTTGGGGCTCCATTGGGCTCAGCGCCACGAATTGGCTTAGAGCGCGGCTGGTACGCATCACGAGGTCCTTCCGTTTGGAAGAGCAAGATACGTCCCATGCTTTATGAGTACCCCAAAGACCTCTTTGCCCCGTTACGAGAGAATCGTCGTATCATTTTTGAGAACATCCCACCGCAACACTACCCTTCTTACCAGTTTTATGAGCTGCTGCATGGCTACAATGTCATGTCTGCTAGCCGTCCGATCAAGACCAATCCGCCACAACACGCCGCGTACCTCTCAGGCTACTCGATCAAGTTCGACTTTGAAACTAAGGAAGAGGCCAACATCGTCGTGGCAAGCTGCAATGGACACGTAACGGGAGGCCGTTCATTATTCGTAGCACGGAGTAAATTGCCGCTCAAGTACACCGTTTCGTGGGACACGGGACGCGGCGGAAGCCACAACAAGACCGGACGAGACGAAGGAAGTGAAGTTGGAACAAACTTTGAACATATGCAACAAGAACTGTATCGCAAATGAGCCCCCGGTGATCGCGATCGCAAAGTTTGTCGTCACCCACAGTATTTGCAGGAACATATGCTAACAGGTTTGCAACAGCTATGGGTTCCAAGGTAAGGCGCGACTCACTCTGGTCCTGGAAAACACACATGGGCCAATGCTAATCTTGAGTAATTTCAGCCATTCCTACCGGTAGTCGGTTCTTTGGTAAGACCCTCCCATCGCTGCCATCTCCGCGTCCAGTTGGCACCTATCGACCCAGTGAAGATCTTCATCTGGTGAATAAATAGAGGCAGCGAGGAACGGATGGACGCAGGCGATACCATTTGAGACTTCGTATCCCGTGAGGACGCACATGGAAGAATGGGAGGCGGACCGAATAAGCTGGTCTGAATTTCGATTCCTGAATCGACGTCCCTATATGGCTTTCCAGGGGGTTTAGTCGTTTTACCCGCTGCACCAACTGCCTAAGACCATATCGCACATTTATCGCGCGGATTTCTCCGCCGGGTTTGGCGGATATGGAGAAAAGAAGGATCATCTACCTAGGTATGCATGGAGAGGATCCTCATGTGGAGGACTGTACTCGTCGTTTGTGGGAGCCAAGTGGATGTAAGACACAAAGGCATTCGAATGCATCAATTGCCTAAGTTCGGCGCTCAGTGTACCCTGAAGTAGACGTAATAGATAACTGGAATTGTGTATGGGGAAGGAGCGGCAACAGCACGGTGCAGTTACCAGGCTCGGCAATAATTCGTGTCCGATTAGCTAAGCACGGATCGTAGTTAAGTTAACTAGTTATTTGGTGAGGAAAGTGCTGACCTAATCGGATACGAATTATCGCCGAACCTGGTGCAGTTAGTGGATTTGCTTACGTCAGCGTTCATCAACTCCAAGATGTTGCGACTTTGGCATTCTTAACCGACCTCATAGCTCCACAACAATTGAAAGGCAAGACTTTGGCGTCACTTGTGTCACGGTCGGTCCTTGTGTCCCGCGATCACGTTCATCGATGTAGTGCAACGTCGGAGTTGTTCCTCGGATACTTCTCGTCTTCTCGTCATTCCAGCGATGCGCCTTTACGCGTCACGTTCAGCACTCAGATTTAGACTCCACGGCTTACCTACAGGGCTGCGACCTCATTCTCGATTGCCTTCGAGGCCCTCATTCGTAAGTCTACATGGAAGTAGCGGGAGACTAGATGCAGACGCAAGGACAGCGCTTTCACTCAATGACAACAGACATCGCTCGTCGTCGAAAGCTGTCCATGAAGGCGCCTATAAGGAACCTACTTTCCCAGTAGGGGACTTGACTACGGAGCAAAGGCGGCGATTCGCGGGTCACTTGGTGGTCCGTCTTGAGTCCATACCAAAATCCGACTATGAGAGTGGCACACACGTTTCTGACTTCCCTTTGTTCGCCATAGAAGAGGATATCCGAGAATTTTTTCGAGGAAAGCAAGTTCACAGTGTAAGGACACGCTCTCGATGATCGAAGATCTGCGTAGGAGACTAATGCGGCTAGAGATCGCATTGTGATCGACTACGCGTCCCAAACCGGACACAACAGAGGCCAGTGCCTTGTGCTTCTAACTGGCAGCAACCAAGTTCCCTCTGCGATTGCCACTCTCGACCAACAGTACCTATTCATTCGGCGTGTGGAAATAAGACGCATTAGAGACCTGAATAGCACCAAGAAAAGGATTGCTGTCGTGTTCGATAGAGGCTGATATGTAACAAGAGACCCCTCTCCTTGGAAAGCAAGATTACGTGAGCCGTTGTGAGAATACCCAAAAGGTCTTTTTGACGCGCTCACAGAAACACGGCGAGTCATTATCCAGAATCTGCCGCCTCCAGTCGTTCATTGGAACCAAGCTTACAAACCGAATTCGCGTCTTTACCAGCTTCTACACGAATTCGATGTTGTAACGTGCAGCAATGTCCTCCAGTATCGAATTTCACAGTCTCGTGGAGGGAACCTGGAGGCTTTGTCTGATTGGTCTATGAAGCTTGGTTTCGCGACCAAAGAAGAGGCCGAACTGGCGATTCAGACCTGTGACGGGCGACTGGTTGGAGGACACAAAGTGAGGCTGTCAGTATCTAAACCACCAACTAGATTCGGCAAACCTTGGGTAAGTACTTGTGATTCGCAGCATTCATACAGCAAGTGAGATACTAATATTGTGTTTTGCACAACAATAGGACGGAGGGCGAGGAGAAGGACGCAACAGAATACGAGATCAAGGTTCCGCTGTAGGCACAAACTTTGTAGAGGTGAGTTGTGATGAAACCTACCTATGTGACCCAAGTGAGCGCTGAAGTTGACATCAAGCTAGATGCAAGAGGAAATATATCGGAAATGGGTTTTGGGAGAGCACGATCGAAAGCTCTGGGTTCCCTCGTAAGTGATGCAGATTATTTACTCGCTGAAGGCGCAAACTAACTAGACTTTCTACTAGGCACAGTTACAGGTGATTCGAACGCTAGGTTCTCACGGCCAAGGCGGAAATCTTGGCCTCGAATGAAGCCGTGGTGTTAAGGGGCTCAAGCGTGGCCATGCTGAAGAGAGTCACGGCCTCGCGTAGAAATTGAGGGCGTTGAGGTTGACGGCAATCCCTATTCATCGTGTCCTGATGAACTGCTTTGGTCCACCGGCCACAGCTGATGGTACCATCAAGTAGACAGATGATCGGAGTACATGGATACGTGCGGCATACGGACGCGATGCAAACGTCCGGTTCCCCAGGAACCAGGCGATATGCATCATAAGGGGTCAGTAAATGAACAGCGTGATTTTGTGAATGGAGCATGCTCATTGGTCGGGACGTCGGAATTAAGAGTGACGCAGGCTGTTGATTGGCTAAGTCGCGGTAATTAGACTCCGCATAACTCCGGTGCAATAAGGGACATGCCAGCTCCAAGAGGCTACAACTGTATCTATATCATACTCTATCAATATCAATATCTATAATAAGTCAATTGACGTGTCTCCCTGCTAAGAAACATCGAAGGTGGCTTGAGCGGGCAGAGCAACCGTGTCGCGACGTAATCTCTAGCCTTTGGGCTGGCCTTTCTGTTTTGGTTGCAGCATCGACTCCCGAGCGCCCTCTCACTCTCCTTTTCCTATCACGAGCGAGCTCAAGCTTGCGTCCTGCACTCGACTCGAACCGTGGCATTCCATAGCAGGTTGAATTGAAACAATCGTTGTGAGTGCACCCCTGTCCGCATTATCCGCATTGCATGCATGTACCGTAGCAAGTCTGGCGCGACATCGTCACTGTGTACATAAACACCCGACGTGCAAATTGGCGTTTCATCTCAACCAAAGCACAAACACACCCACACCCACCGCTTCCTCTCCCTCTCCCTATCACTGCCACTACGCTCCCCCAGAGACACCCACCCACACACTGACGCCCATTGCGCACCGCAGCCATGTCATCCGGCGTCCGCAACTTGCGGGCGATGTTTGAGAACCAACAGGCGGCATCTCCTGAACCCCGCGGCCGTTCCCCAGGCGACACGCCCGCGCCCGAAGACGAGCCCCCGAGCCGGCCGACGCCCAAAGTCCGCGCCTCCTTCATATCCGTCGAGCCCCCAGCAAGCATACCGCCGCCCGACCTCGGCACTACCAAGGGCACGCCGTCCAACAGCATTGGCGCCCAGCGCAGGGAGAGCTTCAGCGTGTCGCAGGATAACGTCGAGGGCATTGCGGAGCTGAAGAAGGTGGTTAGCGAGGAGAAGGAGGAGCGCAGTAAGAGTATTGCTGTTGCAGAGGCAGTGCCTGAAGAGGCTGTTGCGTCGCGCGAGTCGTCGATACCTGCGCCGCCTATTCGCAGCGAACCTGCCGGCGACATGGTGAACCTTGGAACGATTATGAAGGGCTCTGAGTTCCCGGAGTCTGCTGCTGCGAAGGCGCCCGAGAAGGTTGAGATGGAGCCGCCTAAGCAGGAGCCCGTACAGGCACCGCAGACGCCTGTCAAGGGCAAGAAGAAGCCGGCGAAGCTTGCAAGGGAGACGCCAGGGAAGCCGAAGCCAGAGACGCCAGTGAAGGCGAAGACAGAGGCGCCTGCAACCTTAGCGGCGCCGGCAATCTTAGAGGCGCAAGAGAAGCCGGCTGCTTCAGCAGCCATCGACGCGCCTGCTGCTGCTATAGCTCCCACGAAGAGCGAAGAGAAGCCAGCTGCTATTCTCAAAGACGAGACACCTGCGCCGCCCAGAACACCCACAAAGACTGAAGAGAAGCCAACTATCGCTGAGTCCAAGAGCGCGTCTGCCGAGAACGAGAAGCCTACGATCGCCGAAGAAGCACCCATCTCAAAGACATCGGAGCAAACACCTGTTGTGCCTGAGCAGCCACCAGTCGTACCTGAACAGACACCTGTAGTATCTGAGATACCTGCCGAGAGCGAGCCAGAACCTGCTGAGAGCGAGCCAGAACCTGCTGCTGCCCCGGCTCCAGTCGAAGAAACACCCCTTGCCGCTCCAGTTGAGGAGGTTAAGCAAGAGGTAGCTCCCACGCTGGCCAACGATGCGCTTGTGCCAGAACCGATTTCCTCGAAGACCGACGACGAGCCAGCGGCGACACCCAGCATCGATACGCCTGCGGACAACCCCGACAAAGCTGTGACGGGCGCGCAGGAAGAGGTCTCGCTGAAACCTGCCGATCTCACCGACGAGGCGACCGTTGCAGGCGGAGAAGCTCTGCCTCCTCCAGCTGAGCCGCTGCAAGCCTCGAGCACAGCTGAGCAGCTACAAGCTTCAAGCACACCTGAGCCTGCCGTCGCTGCTCCCAAAACCACCGAGAGCAAGGCGAAGGCCGCCGATAGCAAGGGAAAGACCGCTGAGACCAAGGCGAAGACTACCGATACCAAGGCAAAGACCAATGGCATCCCTACGACAAAGACCACTGCAAGCACGGCAAAACCCAACGGAACAGCTGCAACAAAGCCTAAGCCTGAAATGAAGAAGCCTGCAGCTATCTCTACAGCAAAGGCTTCCGCGTCTAAAGTTGCTCCAGTCAAGAGTCCGCTCGCAAAGACTGCCCCGAGGACGCCGACAACTCCCAGGACTGCATCGGCCTCACTTGCAGCGAAGCCCAGCTCAGCCACGGCGAAGCCCAAACCCACCATTCCCAAAGCTGCTGCGCTTAGGGTCGAGTCAAAGCCCGCGGTGGCGAAGGAAACCATCAAACCTGCTGCGCCCAAGACCAGCCGTCTTTCCATGCGCCCAGCTGCATCCACAACTACGACACCAACATCGAGCGCAGCTTCCAAGAGCAAGATTGCAGCTCCTGAGAACAAGAAGCCGGTTGCTGCTAAGCCTGCAACAAGCAGCACAGGTCCTACGTATGTGAATGCATTCAAGCACATGAGATACGTCACTAATCAATCTATAGCATCACTACAGGTGGCTTCAAGAAGCCAGCGCCAAAGTCCCCGACTCGACCTGTCAGGCTCTCCTCACACCTGACCGCGCCCACTGCTTCATCCGTCGCAAAGCATGAAGAAGAGCAGAAGATCACCCGCAAACCATCGACAGCGACTCGACCCAAGCCGGCTGCGCCTGTTCCCCGCTCATCGAGAGCGTCCCTCGCACCCTCTACGACCGTACCCAAGCGCTCCGATTCCCGCGCTTCGACTACTGGCGGCGCAGGCAAGGGCGACTTCCTCTCACGCATGATGCGACCCACCACTGCCAGTGCTCAGAAGACACACGATAAGCCTGAGTCTCCTCCACGCAAAGGCGCGAAAGCCCCCGCTAGTGCTTTACAAAAGGGCAAGAAGAAGGTGGAAGAGGTGGCTGCAAAGGCCAAGGACGCTGTCACCAGCAACGGGCATGCTGAGGACAAGTCCAAGAGTAACGGCACCCAAGCTGATGACGAGGCTGCGAGCGAGCACGCACAGGCAGGTGCTCCTGAAGAGCCTGCGCAAGAAGCAGCAACAGCCAAAGTTGTCGATGCTCCTACTATGGATGCGCAACCTGCCGGCGAGACCGCAGTGCACTAGAGGCGAAGCTGCAGGTCTCATGCTTAAAGAGCAGCCCTAGTCAATCGAATTTTGCGTGCGCAGGCACGGCGTGGAAAGAGGTCGTTGGTCGTGTTCATGTACTAGCGCTTGCGATTTTTCCTCTACTCTCACTAGCATTTTACGGCGCGTTTTGTTAGGTGTTTTCTCAGAGCGCTCGTTGTAAGGCTTGCCTTTGTGTCGTCCTGGTAAGATCTTTTGGAGTGGATATCTGGATACCGTTCAAGGGGTCTTGCCTTGCATAGTAGCAAATTGTCATAACAGTAGATGGGGTGGTGGGGGCATGCGGAGGTATTGTTTGTAGATTATCTAATCGATTCACTCTATCCTCACTTGGGCGTGTAGTTTGATTATTTTAGTGGGGTTTGAAGGTATTGACAGAACGATGATATGCGCGGTATAGTGCGTCCCAAAGTATATTTGAAGACACGAGACTGGCGCGGGAGCACCTGATCGACACCTCCGCCCGCCGCCGCAACTTTTTCGTGGGCAGCGCTAGTTGTTCCCGCCTCAGCGACGGCAGACAGCGTCGTTCATTCTTTCGCTTCAGTCGCTGCACTTCTTCATATTTGCTTCACGATGAGGGTGCAATGCCTTGTGCGGGCGCAGTCCCTCGCCTCTAATTGTCTGCGCACCGGCGCTCGTTCGGCTCCTCGAGTTCCTTCACGATGCGCTCTGTCGACCGCCACAGCGCCACGGACACCTTCTACGCTCGGCACAAAGACGGACACTTGGATATCAAGACACACACAAAATACACAGAGAAGATGGCAGTCTGTGGCAGCACAGGTGTATGTGTGGCATCTCGTAGTAGGAGAGGCAATTGTATGCTAATCGAGAACTGCAGGTTGGAGCAAGCGAAGGAGGACCCGTCAGCGTTGACACAAGAGAAGATTGTAGAGAACCTCAATCCCGTCGAGTGGGAACGACTGTCGCGAGTACGGAACATCGGCATCGCAGCACACATCGACTCCGGCAAGACCACCGCCACCGAGCGCGTCCTCTTCTACACGGGACGGATCAACAGCATACACGAGGTGCGCGGCAAGGACTCGGTCGGCGCGAAGATGGACTCGATGGACCTGGAGCGAGAGAAGGGCATCACCATCCAGTCTGCGGCCACGTTTTGCGACTGGGTGAAGAAGAATGATGAGGGCAAGGAGGAGCAGTACCACATCAACCTGATCGACACACCTGGACATATTGACTTTACGATTGAGGTGGAGCGGGCACTGCGAGTGCTTGACGGAGCTGTTATGATTCTCTGTGCCGTGAGTGGTGTGCAGAGTCAGACCATTACTGTGGACAGGCAAATGCGCAGATACAACATCCCCAGGATATCCTTCGTCAACAAGATGGACCGCATGGGCGCGAATCCGTGGAAGGCGGTCGAGCAGATCAACCACAAGCTGAGGATACCGGCGGCGGCTATCCAGGTCCCCATCGGGCGCGAGGACGGATTTCTGGGTGTGGTGGATCTGGTGCGCATGAAGGCAATCTACAACGAGGGAGAAAAGGGCGTGAACATTGTCGAGACGGACGAGATACCCGCAGACCTCGTCGAGCTGTGCAAGGAGAAGAGGCAGAAGCTCGTCGAGACGCTGGCAGACGTCGATGACGAGATCGCCGAGATGTTCCTCGAGGAGCAGGAGCCCTCCATACAGCAGATCAAGGCCGCGATCCGACGAGCGACCATTTCACTCAAGTTCACACCGGTTATGATGGGCTCAGCGCTCGCCGACAAGTCTGTCCAGCCGATGCTCGACGCCGTGTGCGACTACCTACCGAACCCCTCTGAAGTCGAGAACATGGCGCTGGACAAGAAGCGGGCTGAGGCGCCTGTGAAGCTCGTCTCGTACAATTCTCTGCCGTTTGTCGGTCTGGCGTTCAAGCTTGAAGAGAGTACTTTCGGACAGCTGACGTATATCCGCGTATACCAGGGTACGCTGAAAAAAGGTATGAACGTCTTCAATGCGCGATCGGACAAGAAAGTCAGGATTCCCAAGATCGTGCGCATGCACTCCAATGACATGGAGGAAGTGCCTGAGATTGGCGCTGGAGAGATTTGCGCTGTGTTTGGCGTTGACTGCGCGTCTGGTGATACCTTCACTGACGGCGGTCTTGGATACACCATGGTATGTCTTCAAGTTCCCTACTACGCTAACAGATCTAACATGTTAGACCTCCATGTTTGTCCCCGAGCCCGTCATCTCCCTATTCATCAAGCCCAAACACACAAAAGACACACCAAACTTCAGTAAAGCCATGAACCGCTTCACCCGCGAAGACCCCACTTTCCGTGTCCACGTCGACGCCGAATCGCAAGAAACCGTCATCTCCGGTATGGGCGAACTCCATCTCGACATCTACGTCGAGCGCATGCGCCGCGAATACAAAGTCGAGTGTGAGACCGGCCAGCCGCAAGTCGCGTACCGCGAGACCATCACCAAGCGCGTCAACTTCGACCACACGCTCAAGAAGCAGAGCGGCGGGTCGGGAGACTACGCGCGTGTCGTGGGCTGGATGGAGCCCAGCGAGTCCCTAGCCGAGAACAAATTCGAGCAGCAAATTTCCGGCGGCACGATATCCGAGAAGTTCCTCTTCGCGTGTGAAAAGGGCTTCAAGGCATCGACGCAAGTCGGGCCCCTCCTCGGCCACCGCGTCCTCGGCGCATCCATGGTCATCAACGACGGCGCCACGCACGCCGTCGACTCATCCGAAATGGCCTTTAAAAACGCAACCCAACAAGCCTTCCGCAAAGCTTTCCAAGCCGGCGCCCCACAGGTCCTTGAACCGCTCATGAAAACGACCATTACCGCGCCCAACGAGTTCCAAGGCGGTGTCGTGGGACTCCTGAACAAACGTAACGCGGTCATTAATGATACGGAAATCGGGCCCGAGGACTTTACGTGCTATGCGGATTGCAGTTTGAATAGCATGTTTGGGTTCAGTAGTCAGTTGCGGGCGAGTACGCAGGGGAAAGGCGAGTTTAGTATGGAGTTTAGTCATTATAGTCCGGCGCCGATGCAGTTGCAGAAAGAGCTGATTGCGAAATATGAGAAGGAGAGGAAGGGGAAGGAGACGTAGATGGTTGTTATGACTTGCATATAGACTCAAAAGGGACCACCGGGGGCGTTGTTGCTATGGAGGATCTTGGTTGTAGTTGTATTTGTAACTTGTACGCTTGTATATATTGCCTGCATTGCGCAAGGGACGAAATGATATCCAAACTCCACATAAGTTATTCAAATATGCAAACTTGCACGTTTCAGACCTCATCCCCTCGGCTCAGCTTCAACTACAATCGTAATTCAAGATCCTCAAATCCATTTCGCCAAGACTCAACAGCTAACACTAACTTCCTCATCCAGCTTAGTCACCTATCAAGCTATCTCTTCGGCCACCTCCGTCACCTTTCTTTCTACAAACTCACCAACCCTCACCCCATCCATGGCCTCTTCGCATCAATAACATACTAACCCCTTCTCCCTTCCCTCTTGTCCTCCTCCGCCCCTAAAAAAAATGCCAGCCCTCCAATCCCTCTTCAGCAAAGCGTACTGGACGCTCGCTGGCCTGGGTATCGCATGGGCGCTGTTTATAACTTGTCTTGTGAATCCGACGGTGCAGAGACAGTAAGTCGATTCATTCAGTGTGATCGGAGTTGAAGAGTTGGGGAGAGTGTTTTGCATTGGGAGTAGGGGCTGATAATGGGATTGATTTTAGTGCTCTCTATGCGCATAAATTCTCGACGAGCTTTTATGGGAATGTGTCGAATCCTGAGGAATTTGGATTTGCTAGTACGTCTTCTCTCTATCTCTTTTATCCATGTCTTCTTTGGAACGGAATCGTCCAAGGCCGCGTAGACTTATTTCTACTTGGAGCCCACGGCTAACGACTGTTTCTTTCGTTCTAGAGGGCCAAGTCCAACCCTTCTGGCTCGATACGTCCGACGGCGAGAAGTTGTTCTGCTGGCATGTATTGCCGCTGGATGTGTACCTTGAGCATGAGAGTGAGTTGGTGCATGGGTATACGGCGGGGGAGATTGTGGATGGGTTGGAGGGGACGGTTGGGGGGAAGGTTTTGGTGGGGGATGGGGAGAGTAGGGTTGTGGTGAATTTTCATGGGGTGAGTGTTCCTTTCCTTTGATTCTGGAATACGTGGTTTTCTTCTTCTTTTCTTCGTTCGTATTTCTCTTTTGTTTCTTGTTTTGTTCTGTCC
>Ga0265797_10009590_pt1 | contig 12543 bp, 7 predicted proteins | sample P2T30metagenome_FD_192433 | JGI IMG/M metagenome (GOLD analysis project Ga0265797, IMG submission 192433) | Plant litter microbial communities from East Loma Ridge, Irvine, California - P2 T30 | ecosystem: Environmental > Terrestrial > Plant litter > Unclassified | place: USA: California... | reverse complement strand
ATGAACCAGCAGTTGCATCTGTTCTCGATGGTCTCACGAGCAATTTGACACCCCTTGCCGTCTTGTGCTTCTCAGCAGAGTCATTCTATCTCGATTGCAAAGTGAAGCTTGACAATTTTGACAGAAACCGGAGATCCATAGCAAGCCAATCAGCACAGGACAGCTGGGAGGGTTCTGCGCGAAGACCACGACGCCAGAATGATCACTGTACCAGATTGGACATGGTTTCGGTTCGAGAGTCGCAGACTTGGGCAGGCGATCTACACATTGTTGTACTGACCCCGACTCGGCTGCTATATCTGTACACCGGCCATTCCTCAAGCTTCTGCAGACTACACAGGAGAAAAATAATACAGGTGTATCACATCACAGAACTATGAATGTAGGCTCCTAACGACGTACCGATGTACCACTCCAAAACGAGAGGGATAGAATTGCTACGCGGCTCGCGACTTTGATTGTAGATGGGTTCAATATTTTAGCAGTCCAAAAAAGGCCATTCAAGACCTGGCTGCATTTGTAGGTACGAAAGCCTGTAAATGTGGGCTCGTAGCTATATAAGTAGTTATTCTAAGATCACAAATAGAAGCGAACAGCGAAAAAGATAATCGCATCTCGTGACAATGCGTTTCCCCCAATTTTAAACCATGCCGTACTCCAGACAAAACAACCAAAAGAAACAGATCATCGTCTCAAAGACATGCTTTCGTCGTCAGAGTAAGCATCTAGAACCTAAGGTCCCAGCCAATCTTAGGACCGATGACAGGTAGCTCCTCGGCCACGCTCTGCACGTCCTTGTCGCCACGGCCAGACAAACAGATGACGATGTTCTCGTCCTCCTTCATCGTCTTGGCCAGCTCCATGGCGCCGAAGATAGCGTGGCTGGTCTCGAGGGCGGGGATGATGCCCTCGAGCTGGCTGAGGTCCTTGAAGCCGATGAATGCTTCGGCGTCGGTGGCGGCGATGAAGCGTGCGCGGCTGCTGTCCTTCCAGCCTGAGAGCTCGGGGCCGACACCAGGGTAGTCGAGACCGGCGGACACGGAGTGGGTGTCCTCGATTTGGCCGTCCTCGTTCTGCAGGATGTAGGTGCGCACACCGTGCAGGACACCGGGCTTACCGCCGGTGAGAGTTGCACTGTGGCGGTCGGTCTCGACACCGTCACCGCCGGCCTCGACGCCGAGGAGCTTGACGCTGGGGTCCTCTGAGAAGGGGAAGAACATGCCAGTGGCGTTGCTGCCACCGCCAACACAGGCGACGACGGCGTCGGGGAGACGGCCAGTAAGAGCCTGCATCTGCTCCTTGGTCTCGTTGCCGATGACACTCTGGAAAGTACGGACGATGGTGGGGAATGGGTGAGGACCAATGGCAGAGCCGATGATGTAGTGAGTAGTGTCGAGCCTCTCAACCCACTTGCGAAGAGCCTCGTTGACAGCGTCACGGAGTGTGCGGGAACCAGCTTCGACGGCAACAACTGTTGCGCCGAGGAGCTTCATGCGGAACACGTTGAGAGCCTGGCGACGGACATCTTCAGCGCCCATGAAGACAGTGCACTTCATGCCGAAGCGAGCGCAAACAGTGGCGGTGGCAACACCGTGCTGACCAGCACCAGTCTCGGCGATGATCTCGGTCTTTCCAAGTCTCCTGGCGAGCAGAACCTGACCGACGGCGTTGTTGATCTTGTGAGATCCAGTGTGGTTGAGGTCCTCGCGCTTGAGGTAGATGTTGGCGCCAAAGCCCTTCTCAGACTTCTCGCGCACGTAATCGGTGAGACGATCGGTCTTGTGGAGAGATGAGGGCCTAGACATGTATGGGTAGTATGATTGGAACTCCTTCCAGAATTCGGGGTCGTTCTTCGCGTCGTTGAAGCCCTTCTCAAGTTCACGCAAGCAGTCCATAAGAGATTCGGGGACGTACTGGCCACCGAATTGGCCGAAACGGGAGGGGATAAGTTGGGGCTCTGCGCCCTCCATGTTAAGTGCCTCCATCTGGTCAGCAAGACCGGGACCCTTGACGTCCTTGTCGGTGATGACTGCGTCAACATGGACTGTGTTGCCTTCAGGTGTGGCCTCACTTGAGGGTCCCTTCGTGGGGTCCGCAGTAGAGATCTCCTTGGGTGCCTCGCCGTTCTCCTTCTCGATCCATCCGCTGCCATCGCCGTGAAGGTTGGCGGCTGTGCTGATACCGTGGCCATTTGAGGTGCCGTTGGATGTGCTGCGCGGGTTCCTGCGCTGTGTGATGCCATAGCAGTACTCCTCAACGGCCTTGGCGCCCTGGCCTGCAGGTGCCTCCTTGAGTGTGGTAATGATCTTGGAGCCAATGACCACGCCCTCTGAGAGCTGGCCAACCTCGACGAAGTGCTCCCTTGTGCTGACACCGAAACCAACGGCTGCTGGCACGCCACCAGAGTACTTGTGCACGCGATCCACCAACTCGGCAATACCAGAGCTCAAAGCGCCGGTCGCACCAGTCACACCCATTCTCGAAACGACGTAGATGAACGAGTCTGCGATGCTGCAGAGCAGCTTCATGCGCTTCTCTGAGGTTGAAGGTGCAATCAAGGGAATGTATGAGAGACCGTAGGTGTTGCAGTGGCCTCTGAAACGAACAGCCTCCTCAGGTGGCAGATCGACCATAATGAAGCCGTTCACGCCAACAGCCTTGCAGTCCTGAAGCATCCTCTCCTCGCCATATGCCAAAAGCGGGTTGTAGTATCCCATCAACATAATGGGGCACTTGAGGCCCTGTGCTCTTGCGTCCTTGACCATCTGCAGGCAGGACTTGATAGTTGTGCCATTCTTGAGAGCGACAGTGTTTGCTGTCTGGATAGTAGGACCGTCTGCGATTGGGTCTGTGAAGGGAATGCCGAGCTCGATAACGTCTGCGCCGCCGGCCTCGAGGCTCAAGAGGATCTCTGGGGTCTCAGGAATGGTAGGGTAGCCGGCCGAGACGTAGCAGACGAGAGCCGGGCGGTTCTCGCTCTTCGCCTTGGCGAAAGCCTTCTTGATGCCGTCGATTCCACTCATGGTCGAGTGTCGTTTATGGGAGGTTGATCAGAGTAGTAGGTATTGGCTGTGCCGATAGTGAGTGAGGTCGCTGACAGGGTGAAGAGTCGATATGGGGTTGTTGCTGAGTTGGGGTGTTTTGTGTATGGTTTTGCAGTGTGTTGCAGTGTGTCGAGTTTATAAGCAGTGTATATTCGAGTCAATGGCTGGTGAGTCAATGGCATACACGCACGACCAAACGCCGCCCGCAAAAAACTGACCGAGCGTCGTGGGGCGAGACGGAAACTGTCATCATCGTCGAGAACAATGGCAAGGGTCCAGTCTTTCTTCCTGTGCGATCTTTACACTCCGAGACTCCGACGCCAGATCGGGATATGCTTCCTTCTTGCATTGCCAATGGAAATCATTTATCCGCAAATTGTTTACATAACTGTGGTCATCGATTGACCGCACTGACCGTGGAAGACGGCAGTGTGTTTGTGCATAGATTTGCATACCAGACGCCGAGCCTCTCTGGCCAAACAGGAAGACAGCGAGTATGCGAACACGTCTGACACTTGACACAGAGAACACTTGTAATCGAGACTCCTTTAGCATACGCTGGTCTCTCAGTACTCGAAGTCCTCGCATACCCAAAACCTGACTGAAACCTGTCAACAATTACCATTAAAGCGCTGTCTGGAGCACGACTGCAAATGTACGCCAATCTCAACATTCACATGTCTCAAGATGCAACCATAGTGTTCCTCCTCCTGGAACAATCTAGTCTGTTCAGGATTAGGTGTGAGTCCCCCATCCGCTCGTAAGACACTGAATTTCATACCAAATCAGCATCCACTGAGCGTAATCCAAGCCCTCTGCCGCCGCCTTGCCAGCCAGAAACATCGTAACCAGCCCATCGATCTCCTCTAGTGGTTCACCAGGGCACTCAGCGATCCTTCCCGTCCCCTCGACAGTCGCCTTGCCATTGAAGATGCTCACGCACACGTCTCCCCTTCTTCTCGTCCAACCTAGATCCCCCTCGAGAGAAGCCCACTCAACCCCAAAAGTCACCTTCCTGACTCTGCGGATCTCGCTGTCACCACCCATCGCCTTGAGCCAGCGGCTGAAGCGCTGCTTCTCAAAGTTGATCTGCCTGTAGGAATCGGTGACGCGTGCGTAAAAGGTGTTCTCGTTGTAGAGGACCTCGAGCGCTTCTTCGCGCATTGTGTGGCAGGTCTGCAGCAAGCCGCGACGGACCTGCCATTTGGTCTGGTCTTTTGGGTCTGAGTCGACGTGCGCATGGAAGATGCCAGAAGGGTCAGACGAAACTTTTGCTCGGGGGTTGACGCTGATGGTTCCGGATGGGCCTGCGGCGCTGTTGAGGGCGTGCGAGAGGATGTTCAGGCGGAGCTCGGAGGGAAGGTCCATTAGGCCTACGGCCTTTGAAGGGTTGGACTCTGTCCCTGTATTCTGCGTCCCTTCATTCTGCTGCAGGTTTCGTTTGATTCGCTTGTTGTTTTCGGGCGCCAGGCCTTGCTCGACATTCTCGTCTCCTTTTCTTTTAATTGCGACATATGGAGAATCCTCCGCATGTGGTAGTACCGCACTTGAGCTCTCAAGGGGGGTCATGGCCGCACTTGTAGAGGAAGACAGTGGCATGCCCTGTAACTTCTTTGTCGAGTTGTTGCCGAATACACTTGAGCTCTCAGCGGAAGGCATGGCGTCAGTTGAAGAGGAAGTGAAAGAGATGGCCTGCAACGTCTTAGTAAATGTGTTGTCGATCGCACTTGAGCGCTCGGTGAGATATACAGCCGGGGTTGTAGAGGAGGAGATGGATCTGTCCTTTAACTTGTGTATCAAGCTGTTATCGACCACACTTGAGCTCTCGGCGGGAGGCAAGGCGTGAGATGAAGCGGAAGAGAGAGAGAGAGATGCACTCGGTGAACGGTTTATATGATCTTGTGTTGAGAGCTTGATGTTACTTTGTTGATCGTCGATAGTTGGGAACCCGGGTGTGCGGACTAGCTTGTGAGTTGTATCTAGAAACAAGGAGATCTGAACAGCGAGGCAGCCAGCTCCTTAAGAGTAATGGCGACGGTCAATGAGTATTCGCATTGGGTTCACAATAGCTGGTGTGTGAGGACAGCTCCATATTAGCAGGGACAGCATCCCAAACCAAATTGCATCACAACGAATCAGATGCTCTACATTACGCTAAGTATTGTACAGACAGGATAAGATGTAAAGCGAAACTAAGACCATGGATGCACATGCGAAGTCCCAAACGCGTGAAACATTGCTTCGACTGTATTGTTCCAAACGCTTGCAAGAGGTCCAGATACATCTATTCGAGCATAGGAGAGCGAGACAAGTCGACGTCCTTGGGTAGCCTGCGAGAAATGTCAGCTCCTGAGTTCACAGCACGATTTGCAAGCCCCACATGGTCCAGATGAGTTGGTTGGTTGGTGTGGCGGTGCCATCTTACGATAATGCTGACTAAGACGAAAGCACAGCAACTCGGATACACTTACCTACCTATCTGATGAGCTGGCATTGGACGACTTTGCAAGCTGCCAAGGTCAGCTCCGTCTTGCCAACTCGCAAAAGCTTCAAAATACCATATATGGACAATGACATGAGTGTCTAAATGAATAAAACGCTATTTCCTTCCGCAAGCTAACATACTCGTTATATTACAAAAAAAGAAAAAGTCCATAAGTCCTTGGGTATCATTATACACAGTTCGAAAGAGAAATGAGAGATTTCCCAGAGCAGAAACATTGTGGTCACCGTCTTCCGAACAAAAAAAGAAATCAAGATAGATATCAAAACATGTCGCCTTCTCTCTCGCGCTCACTCTCGAGGCGGAACGGGCTCTGCTCTTCTCTGGGTGTCTTGTACGCGTCGTGCGGCGTCTGCGCCTCGTCGTCGTCGTCATCGTCGTAAAATGCGCCACCGTTTACTTGTACGTTGTCGCTCTCGTCGATTTCTAGCACGCCAGCGGTCGTGCTTCCCGAGAAGCGACTGACGTAGACTGGGTTTCTCGGCGTTTCTTCTTCTGGGCTGACACCTCCATTGCTCTCTGTCTCGCTGAGGAGATCGCGGAGGCGCGATGATGCCCTAGTGGCCTCGTGTGAGAGCATGTAGCTGTTGCGGTGGCTGTACGTGTTCGACGTGACTTGCTGTTGCAAGTCCTGGATATCGGTGTGGAGGTTACGCATTTGCGTTTCAAGCCGGCGGCGTGCGCTTCTCTCGTCGGCGAGCATCTGGTATAGCGATTTGAACGTCACGCTCGGGTTGCTGATGATCAAGTTCGACGGCTTGCGTGAGGTTGATGGTCTACCGTCCCTGGTGGGCGATTCTGGCGAGCTATAACCACTCTGACCTGGTAATGGAGGTACAGGTGGGTATTCTGCGATAGGCGATCGTGGTTGAGGTGCTGTAGCAGGACGAAGAGTTTTGAATTGTTCCTCTGTATCTGCATCCATGCAATCGCTCGGCACACGGAGATCGTCTGCAAGCATACTCGGTGTACGGTAGCTTTTGCCCGGATCCAAAGATGAATAGTCTCCAACAATGACCGTACGTCTGTTGCGATCGGTTTGGAGCTTGTTTAACGAGCGTTGAAAGAACTGCAAGTTGGCTTCCAGCTGCGCGACTCGGTCCTCCAAGTCTCGTGACATGCCAGAAGTGCTCCTGAAGTTCAGTTGCGTGCTTCCGTCTAAGGTGCCGAGCGTGTCCTGGCGGGAGTGCGAAGCGATACGCAGGCCTTGCGGGCTATCCGCCAAATCTCCAGTATGTGAGGAAGACTCGTGCGATTCCTCTTTGGTTGTCTGCCATTTGTCGTCCCGCTCTTGTTCCTCTGGTGGGGGTACCGACAAAGGTATAGTGAAACCGCTGGCCCGCAGTACACTGCCTTGGTGGCTCTCTCTCCAGAAGCGTATCTCTTCGCTTCTCTTGCGCTCGGGCTCGCTTGCGACCCCACTGTCTTCCCTTGTACGCATCCCAGCTGCACTCCTAGATCTTCTCTTGTCCTTGACGCTACTGATCGCAAGACCGATTTCAGGTGATGGGGGTTGTCGTACGATCTCAGCACTTGATCTTGTAGGCATTGGAGGGAGCTCCGACCTCTTCGCAGCGGCAGCAATTGCTACTGCATCGTCCCCAGCAATCAAGATGCTTGGGAGCGTCTTGCGACGACGAAGTGCAACGCCAGGCGCTGCGAAAGGGCTGCTGATTTCGAGAGGCTTGAGCCTTGCGCTTTTGGGAAATTCAACAGCGTAAGGTGAGCGGACTTTGGGGCTACGAATCCCGGGAATGTCGATGTGCATTGGAGTCGAAAGAGCGCGCTGAGGCACATGGATCGCCTCTTCTTGGTCATCACTGACAGCTTCTTGTGGCGTTGGAAGTCCATGTGGCTCGCTTCTGTGGTACGCATGTCGAGGGGGTGTTGCGCGTTGTTGGGTCGGTGTGACGAGGCGGCTGGATCGATTACGACCAAAGAATTTGCGTACGACATTGCGAATGGAACCTTTTCTCTGGCCGCCACCGATCGTTTTGCAGTTGCCATCGTTAGTATGATCAGTACCATGAGACGTTGCGTGTTCAGTATGTATCGAAGTCGTGGTGATTGGTCTAGCCTGTGTATTTATACTGGTAGGTCGCGCGCGAACTAGCGATCTCTTTTTGTGCAAACTGGGCCTTCCGGTAGGCTCATATTGTGTTCCTCCGTTGGCAGTATTGTGAGATTGATCCATGGAGAGTTGAGCTGTGCAGATCCATGCAGAACCGGCTTGTCTCAGAAGTACGGACGGACGTTTGTCGTCAGTGTCGATCAAAGTTAACGAAATGGTAAGGACTGGATGACGGCAGGCGATCAAGTATCAAAAGAAGGCCGCGTTGCATGCAAGACAGGTGCGGATATGACGAGAGATAAGGATCGTGACTCGGTCCGGCCAGCGGGCTAAAGCAAGCAGCTCTGCAATAGTACAGACGGTATACCAGGAGGGTGGCCAGAACGGTGTGAAGCCACGCGAATAGAAGCGGTGCGCGTGGAGCTGGATTCAGATAAGGCAGGAACCAATGGTCCAGGCAGGAAAGTGCTCAGCGAGCGAAGTGTTATGCCGCCGACATGTATAAGAGTGGTGATCAGGTGGAGTGTGACCGGGGTATAAGACAGTAGTCTGAGAGTAGCTCAAGCGCAGGAGGGCAAGATGTGTTTCAGGCTGCGCCGAATAGGCGATCTCATGGCCGTGAAAGAAAGACGAGGGCCACAACAGCACGGAGAGGGTGGGAGAAGAGAAGAGCTGAAAGGCGCGTGGGCCTGGTACGAGGATCGGGTACCTGATGTACTGTGCCAGCTGTATGGGTGGGGGCCCTTGGGGGGTGGTCACGACGGTATTGTGATGGATGGCAGAAGGCTCACGGCACCGACCAGGCATGCACGGTGCGTAGCCCCAGGTGGGAGGGCGGATGGGGTAGCAAACGAACGCCTTTCGAGCCTAGCTGGCGATGCGGTGTGGCAGATTCGCTTCATCGCCGGATATGGGCCTTCGACGGGCTCGCCCAGCTGGCGGCAGGTTTGGATGTAGGTGGAGAGGTAGCTCAGGCCCCTTGCCAAACTTGAGATGCACCAGCAACTAGGTGCAGCCCGCAGGCGCACTAAGGCACTGCAGCAGCCAATGGACAGACGTATGTCGTGCGTGAATGCCGCGTGCGCGCTGCGGCCCACTCCCTATGATTTGCAGAGGGTGAGAGGGTTTGACTGTTTGCGCCATCAATGGCGTTTGAGTCCTGGGCATCCAATGTGCGCGCGCACGCGGTCGGTCTACGCTCCGTATCAAAGGATCAGGATAGCAGCAAAGGAAGGGCAGGACTACTATCACGAGTCAGACCGGTGCACAAATATGCACGCAGGATATTGTTGACACTCGCTCACAGACGCTGCTGCCGATTCTGAACAACTGCTCCGGAAATGGAACCTTCAGACGATCAATAGCTCAAACACCATTGTATGTGATCTTGGCCTGGAGTCGCATCATGCTGTAGATGTGATTGGCCTGCACGGACTCGTCTGGTCTGAAGGATCAGAAACTAGTGTGTCTTATGACTATGCTACTATTGCTGCCAGGCACCTTGCACTGTTTGCCCACGGCAGGCAGAACATGCAGACAGGCACATCCTCGTGCCCAGCCGCGTGGATAAGATGAATCATGATCCAGGTACGGTTTTCTGTCTCACATGTGTGGTTCCTGCATGGGTCCGGCCTCAGCGGCCACAGGCTGGCCGCGTTGACTTTTCATGCCATCCACGGTTCGACTCATGTCTGCAGGCCGGCTGACAGGCTGACACGGAACCCATCGAGGATGGGAAACAGATATCAACATGACATGGCGAGCATGGGCAACGACTAGATCGCTGTGCTCTGCTCTGCCTGCTGCACAGCCCCTTGTTTCTGCGACTCCTGATTATGTATGCATCATCACCTCGCATGCAAAGCCACAGCGCACTACCTTTAGTGCGCCTATTCATCTTTATCTATATTATTATTGCCAGTAGTCCGCCACACTCGAGCTCTCTCGATAGCCGGCACGGGGCGTCCGGTGGCCAACCAGCAATTGCGTAAATGTGGCGTGGTGCTGCCCAGGCCAGCCCTAACATCGATTCCTCCGCCATCCGTACCACTGATTTGCATTGCTCGGCGGAGGCACAGCTCATTGGAAGGCGCCTGTAGCATTAAGCGAAGTCTGTTGATCCTCATAGACACCATTGAGACGATCAACAATTTGACAGGCGCGACTCGAGTGTTCCACCGTTCCTCTCAGCTCAAGCCCATCTCCCACGGTCCCGGTCAACGGGGTATGTGATGTGATGGATATACGACAGCCTGAATCGCGCTGAGTCGTAAGGCAAGAAGCTGAGTCAATAGATCGAATCTCCAGCGGCCGATAGTTCAGATCTTGCCCAACGGCGGCGTCTACTTGACTCGAACGAACCACGAACGCGATATCGCGGTTTGGCAAGGCAACGGTCCATGTCTGTCCCGAAATAGGCAGTGCTCTTGTCAGGCGTGCGAACTACTGTGCAGTATTTCATCATGGTCCGAAGGCACTGTTGGGCAAAATCGCTGTTGTGTGAATGATGCGGTGAATAATGGTTATCTTCGAGGATGCAAGCAAAGCTCCTCCCCTGAAACATGCTTCTGCACGAGACCCCTCCTGCGCGGGAGGCACACGCTCGCTGCAACTGTACATCGGCACCGCTTCGGCACTCTCGGCTCTCCCCTATAACACCCGCCGTTAATACTGTTTTCGCATGGAACTCGCTTAGGAGCGTGGAGTCGGTCTGGCAATCATTAAATGCTATCCCTCCATGCCATGGACGACGACGATGATGATGATCATGGATCACCCGCCAGCAACGGCCGCGTCTGTCATGCACATGGCTTGGTGCATGCACCCCTGACAGCCTGCATGGACAGTCGCAGAGACTACTGTAAGGGCGCCCGTCCGTCGGTTCTCGGAGCGAAAGCCACTGCATGAGTGCATGTGTCGACCGAATACGGGCGGTTGTGCCCTGTGCGTGCGCTCGAAAACGGCCGCATCGCTTCTTGTTGCCTCTGTGCTTGCATAGCGTTTTGCTTTGCTGACCTCATGACCATGTGCTCGCGGAGCGAAGGTATCGATTCGGAAGGATATCACTTTATTAAAACCTGCGTGAACTCTGGCAAGCGAGGTTGATTTGACTGCAGTGATTGCGCAAAGGGGTGACCGCCTGCTCGTTACGAGGCATCATTGATATTGGCAATGGTTGCTTGCTTGCTTGCGGTCGGTGGGTATGGGTGTGCTGTCGGTGGCTGGTGTGAAGTCGCCAGAGGTTACACAAGTCATCCTGCAATCTATTTGGTGCTACCGTGTGCATGTGCATTGGGTGTGGGGTTGTTGCACCGTTGTATGCAGGGTGAATAGCTCTACCCTTGCGACTCCTGCGCATGTTTGCCTCGTTCGCTTCGAACATGAATCGATGTAGTGACTTGATTCATCGGCATGTTTAGTCGGTATTGGTGTATTGCACGTGATACTTATCAAGTAGTGGTGGGATGTGTATGATCAGTACGGCAGAAGTGATGTTGTTGGCGAGTTTCTTGGACCTCTTTGTGGTAGAGATGTGTCCATGTTGGTGATTGTACTTGACGTTGTTCGGATCGCTCTTGCTCTGCGTTTGCGTTGTAAGCTTGCCACAACGTCCAATACACAAAGCTGTCAATTGGAAACCAATTTCGTGCATGACACTATACGACTGAAATCTACCAGTTGACCATTGATCGATATTGATCACAATATTCTCTTTATAGAAGCCTTTTTGTCTCAAGAACATAACACCAACCCGAACCCTAAATTATCCAAGACCTCACTCCACCACAGTTCTCGCACTATTGACTTTCATTCCTGAACCTGTTCTTTACTCAATGGTCCAACATGATATCTCAGGCAACAAGCTAGACGATATACTCTCAATAGACCAGCTAGCATGAGTTCGCTGACTATAATTGACCAGCTATAGCTGCTATGCCCATCGAGTGGGTATCTCACGATAAGTCCGCAACACAATTCCACTTTCTGTCTTCTTCCCATCACTCACCACCCACCATCCACAACCACAAAACCTCACCAGAGGTTGCCACAGCCCAAAAATGGCAGTCAGCAAGCGTGCTGCGAAGTCCTTCGCCAAACCCGCCGCGGCCGTCAAGACCAACTCCAACGCCATCCCAACTCCCTTCACAACCGCCCCAGCAGCCCTCCAACCACTGCTCCCACAACTAGATCCCTCCAAAGTCCACCTAATACACATCGACCGCCACACTCCAGACCACAAGAAGCAAATTGTTCGTCCCCAAACCCCTCCCACCACAACATCACTACAACACCATCAACTAACAAACCACCCAACCACAGTTCCTAATCCCCCTCATCCTCAACACCCTCGTAACCCTCGCCCTCCTCTACCGCGCCTACACCGCCGCTCCCTACTACTACAACCTCCTCCTAACCATAACCGGCGACACCTCCAGCCCAACAACCCTCGACCAAGCCACCGCAACCCAGCGCGAAATCCTCACCGCGATCCTCACCCGCTCGGGAACCCTCCTCCTCGACTTCCTCCTCCTACGCTTCCTCGGCCCCTGGCCTCTAGCCTTCTTCCTCGCTTCGCCGTCAAACCCTCTCGCGTGGCGCTGGGCGCTGGGCGGGTTCCAGCGCGAAGAAGTAATCGTGCGCGCGAGCCGGAATTGGGGCGTCAAAGAACTGTTAGAAGGAGTGGCGGAGGGCGAAGAGAATGTTTTCTTCACGGGCAAGATTTTACCCGCGATTGAGAGGAGTTTTGTGCGGAGCAAGACGGGGTATTTGATGATGGACGGGACGTGGGAGCTGGATTACGCGGCGATGCTGGATGCGCACACGCTGGTTGGCAGGAAAGAGATGGAGTTTGGGGATGTGGATCGCGTGGTGCTGGCGTGTTTGCCCGGGCAGCATGGGTGGGTTTGTTGGCGGTGGGAGGTGGA
>Ga0265797_10009589_pt1 | contig 12543 bp, 12 predicted proteins | sample P2T30metagenome_FD_192433 | JGI IMG/M metagenome (GOLD analysis project Ga0265797, IMG submission 192433) | Plant litter microbial communities from East Loma Ridge, Irvine, California - P2 T30 | ecosystem: Environmental > Terrestrial > Plant litter > Unclassified | place: USA: California... | reverse complement strand
TGCGCTTCTCGGTGTAGTTGCAGAGGCCCGCGCGGGTCTTCGCGGCGTCGAAGGCGAAGCTCCAGACGGCGGGGTCGAGGTGCAGCGCGATGAGGGCGTCGGCCCAGCGCCTCACCCGGTCGAGGTCCGCCACCGGACGGTCAGGAGGCGCGGACGCAGGAGGCGCGGGCGGAGGAGGCGCGGACGCAGGAGCCGGGGGACGTGCAGGAGATGCCGGAGGCGCGCGTCACGCTCGCGGGAACGGCCACGTCGTCGGCTCGTCGTCGCGCGGCAGGCCCTCGACGACGCCCGTGACGCCGGTGGCGCCGCGGCGGTCGCGCGGCTCGCCGTCGGGGCCGACCGGAGGGGCGTCGACGACGGCGGCACGCTCGGCGCGCTCGCGGTGGGCGGCAGCGTTGGCGGCGAGGCCGGAGATCTTGCTCCAGAGGCTGGCGTCGGCGCGCGGGGGCAGCTCCGGCTCGGGCTCCGTGACGGGCTGAGGCGCCGGCGCGGGCGTGCGGGCGGGGGCGCTGGCCGCGGCCCACAGGCCGCCGGGCGCCGTGCCCGGCGCGACGACGCCCGCGGCGGGCGCCTCCGGCGCGGACGGCTGACCGGCGGGAGCGGGAGCCGGAGCCGGAGCCGACTCCGGAGCCTGGGCGGGAGCGGAGCCCGAGCCCGAGCCCGAGCCGAGGTCGACGGGGTTCGTGTCGCCCGGGCGGGCGTCGGCGGCCGACCCGGAGGAGGGCGCGACCGAGGCGGGGTCGCCCGACAGCGCGGCGGCGGCGGCGACGGTCGCGGCCGTCACGTGCTCGACCGGCCCGGTGCCCGACAGGTACGCGCGCAGCACGCCCTCGACGGCGCGGCGGAGCCCCTCGATGCGGTCGCGCGGGGCCCCGGTGGCCTCGTAGGCGACGAGCGCCTGCTGCAGCGCCTCCTGGGCCTCGTCGTGACGACCGAGGTCGAAGAGCGTGTAGCCCTCGAGCTCGGCGGCGGCGGCCTCGAGCTCGCGCCACTCCTCGGTGGAGGCGGTGATGCGGCTGGTGTGCAGGTCGTTCAGCGCGCGCTCGAGCTTGCCCTGCTCACGGAAGATGTGGGCGCGACGGATGCGCGCGGCGGTCGAGTCGGCGCGGTCGCCCGTGAAGTGGGCGAGGCGGAACGCCTCCTCGGCGATCGCCAGGGCCTCGTCGAGCCGCCCGAGCGTGCGGAGCAGGTCGGCCCGCTCGCCGAGCGCGGAGGTGCTGCGGCTCTGGCCGAGGGCCGACAGGCGGGCCTCGGCGGCACCGACGTCGACGGCGGTCCGGAGGCTGACGGGGTCGAAGCCAGCGGCCGAGTGGCCGACGCGCGCGCGGCTCTCGGGCACGCTGCCGGTGCGGGCGCTGCCGGGGGCTGATCCGAGGGAGGGGTCGTGCTGGCTCATCGAGTACGAGGGTAACCGCCGGTGCGACGAAGTGGCCGTCCGCCGCGCACGCGACACGCGACTCCGTCGTCGACCCGGGCGGCCGCCGACGACGCCGTCAGCCGACCGCGGTGATCGGCACGCTGACGATGCGGTCGTCGCCCGCGCGCGGCTCGCCGCGGCCGTCGGTGTTGTTCGTGACGAGCCAGAGCGTGCTGCCGGGCCCGGGCAGCACGTCGCGGATGCGCCCGAGCGACGCGTCGCCCGTGAACCGCTGCGTCGCGGTCGCGACGCCGGCGTCGGGCACCTGGATCTCGAACAGCCGCTCGCCGCCGAGGCCGGCGAGGAAGAGCGTGGAGCCGACGGCGGCGAGGCCGCTCGGGCTCGCCTCGTCGGTGCCCCACTGCAGCACGGGGCTGAGCGTGTCGGCGGAGGCCTGGATGCCCTCGACGTCGGGCCAGCCGTAGTCGCCGCCGGGGCTGACCGCGTTGAGCTCGTCCCACGTGTCTTGCCCGAACTCCGCCGCCCACATCGAGCCCCAGGCGTCCCATGCCACGCCCTGCGGGTTGCGGTGGCCGAGCGTGTAGACCGGCGAGCCGGGCATGGGGTTGTCGGTCGGCACCTGGCCCTTCGGCGACAGCCGGAGGATCTTGCCGGCCAGCGACTCCGGGTCGCGGGCCTCCTCGCCGAGGTTCGCGTCGCCGGTCGTGACGTAGAGCATGCCGTCGGGCCCGAAGGCGATCCGGCCGCCGTCGTGGTTGCGGGCCTTCGGGATGCCCGTGAGCACCTCCTCCTGCGGGCCGAGCCCGTACGAGCCCGGCGTGCCGGTGATCGCGGCCCGCACGACGCGGTTGTCGTCGGCGGTGGTCGCGTAGGCGTAGAGCCACGAGGGCGACCCGGCGAGCACGGCGAGGCCGAGCAGCCCGCCCTCGCCCTCGGCGACGACGCCGTCGACGGCCGCGACGTCGCGCACGTCGCCGTCGGCGGTCAGCTCGACCACGCGGCCGCTGTCGCGCAGGCTGACGAACGACGAGCCGCTGTCGAGGCGCACCACCGACCAGGGCGAGTCGAGGCCGGTGACGACGTCGGTCGGCGTCGCGCCGGGAGCGACGCGCACCGCGCCCGTGCCGCTCGTCGGGGCGACCGGCCCAGGGCCGGGCGTCGACGTGACGGGCTGGTCGGGGCCGACGGCCGAGCGGGAGGCGGCCGGACCGGACGAGGAGGCGTCGGTGCAGCCGACGAGGGCCGTCACGACCGCGAGCGTCAGCCCCGCGGCGCCGAGCGCGAGGCGTCGGGACCGGGGGCGTGCTGTCGTCGTGCGCCGCGCCTCCACGGCTCCATCAGACACGATGAGGACGACACGTGGGGTGCATCGTTGCACGACCGTGACGAGCGAGGGATCGTCAGGGCCGCAGCGGCCAGGCAGCCCCGCGGGCGTGCCCGGCCGCGGTGGTCAGGAGCTCGGGGCGAGGTCGGCCCGGAGCGGCCAGTCCTGGCCCTCGAGGATCAGCTGGGCGCCGGCGCCGGTGCGGGCGTTCACGACGACCGGGGCGAGCAGGTTGACCGTCATGCCGGCGTCGGCGGGCGTCGCCACGACCAGCAGCAGGGCCTCCTCGGCCGAGCGCAGGTCGAGCAGCGTCGTCTGCTCGTCGGTGAGCACCGGCGAGTAGTCGGGCAGGTGCACGCCGGCGTCCAGCACGAAGAGCCGCACGTCGGCAGCCCGACCGGAGGGAGCGTCGTGGTCCGCGGCGCGCAGCGCGTACAGCCCGGCGGCGCCCGAGATCTCGTCGAGCGTGAAGTCGACGACCGGCTCGAGGCCGAACGGGGGCGCGGCGAAGGTCACCGTCGTCGTGACGGCGCTCATCGGAGGAAGTCCATCAGCGAGGTCTGCAGCACCTTGGCGGTGACCGCGAGGGCCGCCTGGTACGAGTTCTGCTGCAGCTGGAGGTCGAGCACGGCCCGACCCAGGTCGAGGTCCTCGAGGCCGGCGCGCTGCGCCTCGAGCGTGACGGAGGTGTCCATGAGCGTGTCCTCGGCTCTCAGGAGTTGGGCGTGGCGGGCGCCGACGTCCGACTGGACGCCGCGCAGGGCGCCGACGCGGGTGTCGAGCGCGGTCAGGTGGGTGGCGACGTTGGTCGTGCCGGTGCGCAGGTCGGCGGAGATGCGGCCGAGCAGGGCGAAGACCGAGTCGTCGCCGGTGCCGAAGGCGAGGGCGCCGTCGGCGTCGACGCGCACCGTGGTCTCGGGGCCGACGCGGCGGACGACCTCCGCCCCGGGAGCGCCCGTGAACGAGCGGTCGGGCGTGAAGGCGACGCCCGCGTCGGAGGTGCCGGCGAAGACGCTCCGCCCGGCGTAGCTCGCGTTCGCGGTGGCCAGCAGGTCGCTCGAGAGGCCGTCGATCTCGGTCGCGATCGCCCGGCGGGCCTCGGGCGAGAGCGCGCCCTCGTTGGCGCCCTGCAGCGTGAGCTGGCGCACCTTCGCGAGCACGGCGTCGGCCGAGCTGAGGGCGCTGTCGGCGGTGGTCAGCCAGCCGGCGCCGTCGTCGACGTTGCGGCCGTGCTGCGCGGCGGCCGACTGGAGGCCCTTGACGCGCAGCGCCTCGGCGGCCCCGGCGGGGTCGTCGGAGGGCACCCCGATGGCCTTCAGGCTCGAGGCGCGGTCCTGCTGGTGCGAGAGGCGCGCGGCGCTCGCCTGCAGGTGCTGCTGCGACTGCAGCGCGGTCATCTGGTTCGTCACACGGGTCAGCATCGTCCCTACCTCCCGACCCGGCCCATGCCGTTGATCAGCGTGTCGAGCATCTCGTCGATGGCGGTCATGACGCGGGCGGCCCCCTGGTAGGCGTGCTGGTAGCTGAGCAGCGAGACGTTCTCCTCGTCGAGGCTGACCCCGGCGCCCGAGAGCTGGCGCGACTTGGCCGACGAGGCGGCGAGGTCGGTCAGCGTCGACTGCGACGACTCCGTGGCCGAGGCGGCGCCGATGCCGGCGACGATCGTCGACCAGGTGCGGTCGGGCGAGCCCGTGCCGACGCCGATCTGCGAGATCGCCTGGGCGACGCGCCCGTCGAGGGCGCCCCCGCCCGCGGTGCGCGACGCGATGGTCGCGGCGCTCGTCGGCACGACGACGAGGCCGCGTGCGGCGGGCACGCCCGCGGTCAGGCGGAAGAACTCGCCGCCCGGCGTGCCGTCGGCCTGCACGCCGGTCGCGTGCACGGCGTTGACCTGCGTCGCGAGCTGCGTCGCGAGGGCGTCGTAGGAGGCGGCGGCCTGGGCGAGCGCACCGCCGCGGCCGTCCGCCGTGGCCGGGGCCAGCAGGGAGACGGCGCCCGCGAGGCTGCCGCCCTCGAGGGCGACGGCCTCTCCGGGCCGGTGGCTCCAGGAGAGCGCGACGCCGGCGCCGCCGGCCGAGGCCGCGGAGGTCATCGAGCGCTCGCCCGTGACGACGAGGGTGCGGGCCGTCGTGCCGCTGACGAGGGCGTTGCCCCCGACGAGCACGTCGACGGTGCCGTCGCCGGCGTCGCGCACGGTGCCCCCGGCGAGGGCGGCGATCTTCTCGGTCAGGAGCGAGCGGGCGTCGACCAGCTCGTTCGAGGAGACGCCCATCTGCGTGTTCGAGCGGATGCGGTCGTTGAGGTCCGCGACCTGGGCCGCGGCGGCGTTGAGCTGTCCGGCGAGGGCGTCGACCTGGCCGCGCGTGGCGCTCCACTGGTCGTCGACGGCGCTCCAGCCGCTCGCGAGGCTGCCGGCGAGGGTGGTCGCCTGGCCGAGCAGCACGGCGGCGGGGCCGGTCTCGCCGGGGTTGTTGCCGAGGTCGCTCCAGGCGTTCCAGAACTGCCCGAGCTGCGCGGCGATGCCGGTCTTGCTGGGCTCCCCGAGCGAGGTCTCGAGGGTCGAGAGGGCGCCGGCGCGCACCGACTGGTAGCCGGCGGCGGCGGCCGTGCCGCGCACCCGGCCGTCGACGACCTGGTCGCCGAGGCGGGCGATCGCGTCGACCGAGACGCCCTGCCCGGCGACGACGCCGGAGCTGAAGAGCCCGACGCGGGCCGCGGCCTCGACCGAGCCCTGCGTCACGCGCTGGCGGGTGTAGCCCTCGGTGTTCACGTTGGCGATGTTCTGGCCGACGACGTCGAGCCCGGTGCGGGCGGCGACGAGGCCGGTGTAGGCGGTGTTCAGGCTGCCGAAGGTGCTGGCCACGGTCAGAGCCTCCCGTCGAAGAGGTGCCCGCCGGAGGCGGCGGTCGCGCCGGCCTGGCCGCTGCGGCCCCCGGTCGCCCCGGCCCCGACGGAGCCGGTCGCGTCGTAGATGCTGCCCGCCGCGGCGTCGGCGGCCGTGGCGAGGGTCTCCTGCGTGGCCCGGGCGGCGGCGCGGAGGAAGCGCTCGTTCTCGTCGCGCAGCTGCGCGATGCGGGAGGTGAGGTCGGTCATGGAGCGCAGGTGGGCGGTGAAGATCTCGCCCCAGGGGCCCGCGGGAGCCGAGGCGATGATGTCGCGGAGCGGCGCCTCCTCGTCGGTGCCCCACTCCTGGGCGACGCTCGAGACCTCGACGGCCCGGGCGAGCCCGGCCTCGCGGAGGCGCTCCAGCACCTGCTCGACCTCACGGGTGGCGTGGTCGACCCAGCGGGTGCGGCCCGCGGTGAGCAGCAGCTGCTCCTCCTCGAGCTTGAAGGTGAGCAGCTCGAGCAGCTCGCGTTCGCGCCAGAGCAGAGCGGACAGCTCGTTCGCTCCCATGTCGGTCTCCTGTGGTCGGGTGTCGGGTGGCAGCGGCGGTCCGCTGCAGGGGGGACTATCGGCGGCGTCGCAGGACGCGTTAGGCGTCGGCGGCAGCGGGGGCCGCACCGCGCCTCCTACCGTCTCGGGAGGGGTGGGCGGAAGGGGCGTTCCACCCCAGCTCGGGGGCCACCTCGGAGCGACGCCCCCCGGAGACGTGACACCCGCGCCCCCGCTCTGGGGACACCGCCGCCCCCACCCGCGACCCGCGCGTCGATAGCGTTGTCGATGCACGGCGGGCACCACGACACGCCGGTCGGGCACCCGAAGTCCCCGACCTGCACGCACCACCAGATCGACAGCCCCGCCCGCACCGCCCGCACCGCCCAGACGCCCATCGCTTACCCGCGAACACCGGTGCGACGAATCGAAGCAGCCCTGATCAGAGGGCTGTTCGTCGCGCCCTGGAACACTCAGATCGGCCTGCCCCGGCAGGCCCCTCTTGCTGGGAGCAAGTGATGAACCGCACCGACCGCACCACCCGCGACGCCCTCGTCGTCGAGAACCTGCCGCTCGTCGGCTACCTCGTCTCCGAGGTCTGCGCCCGCGCCACGCACCTGTCGCGCGACGACCTCGCGAGCGTCGGCGCCGTCGCCCTCGTGCAGGCCGCCGACGCCTTCGACCCCACGCTCGGCATCCCGTTCGGCGCCTACGCCCGCACCCGCATCGTCGGCGCCTTCGCCGACGACATGCGCTCCGGCGACTGGGCCAGCCGCGGCACCCGCAAGCGCATCAAGGAGACCCTCGCCGTGCAGGAGGCGCTGAGCGCGTCGCTGGGACGCACCCCCTCCGTCGACGAGATCGCCGGCGCCCTCGGCGTCGACCGCCAGACGGCGACGAACGCCCTCACCGACGCCGCCCGCACCGTCTCGGCCCTCGACGACGCCGTCGCCGACCACCTCGCGGCCGACGTGCCGCTGCCCGGCGAGGAGCTGCTCGCCGCCGAGCGCAGCCGCTACGTGCGCGCCGCCGTCGAGGCGCTGCCCGAGCGCATGCGCCTCATCGTCGAGGGCGTCTACTTCGGCGACCGCACGGTCACCGAGATCGCCGACGAGCTCGGCATCACCCACAGCGCCGTCTCGCAGCAGCGCACCGAGGCCGTCCGCCTGCTGCGCGACGCGCTCGCCGCGCACTACGCCGACGACCCCGACGCCGCGTTCGAGCCGGTGTCGCGCACGGCGCCCGCCCGCCGCAGCGCCTACCTGTCGCGCGTCGCGACGAACGCCGCCGTCGGCATCGCCCGCGCCATGCGCGAGCCCGCCGGCGAGGGCTTCAGCGCGGCCGTCTAGGCCGCCCCGGGGAGAGCCCTGAGAAACTTCCGGCGGTCGGCTAACGACCGCCAGGAGCCGGCCGAGAGTAGCCGGTGTCAGCCCACGGACGGGCCGACGAACACCACCCAGTCACGGAAGAGGAAACACCATGGGCATGCAGATCAACACCAACCTCGCGGCGAACAACACGTACCGCAACCTGAACGCCACGCAGAACGACCTGTCGAAGAGCCTCGAGAAGCTCTCGTCGGGCCTCCGCATCAACCGTGCCGCTGACGACGCGGCCGGCCTCTCGATCTCCGAGGGCCTGCGCTCGCAGGTCGGCGGACTGACGGTGGCCGCGCGCAACGCCCAGGACGGCATCTCCGTCGTCCAGACCGCTGAAGGTGGCCTCACCGAGGTGCACTCGATCCTCCAGCGCGTCCGCGACCTGGCCGTCCAGGCGGGCAACGACTCGAACAACAAGGACGCCCGCAAGGCGATCGGCACCGAGGTCACGGCTCTCACGGACGAGCTGACCCGCATCTCGAAGTCGACCAACTTCAACGGCATCAACCTGCTCGACGGCTCTGCCAACGCGGCTGCCGACGGCACGGGTGGCGGCACGCTGACCTTCCAGGTCGGTGCTGGTTCGTCCAAGGACGCCGACCAGATCGACGTCAAGCTGATGAACATCGGCGATGTCGTCACCGCCATCAAGACCGTCGCCGACGCCGACGGAACGGTCACGGCCGGTCTCGACCTCACGTCGGCCGCTGGCGCGCTGAAGGCCATCGAGAAGCTGGACGCGCAGATCAGCTCGGTGTCGACGGCTCGCTCCGAGCTGGGTGCCGTGCAGAACCGCTTCGAGCACTCCATCGCGTCGACCAACGTCGCCAAGGAGAACCTCACCGCGGCGAACTCGCGCATCCGCGACGTCGACATGGCGGAGGAGATGGTCAAGTACACCCGCTCCAACGTGCTCAGCCAGGCCGGCCAGGCGATGCTCGCCCAGGCCAACCAGAGCACGCAGGGCGTCCTGTCGCTCCTCCGCTAGTCGGAGCTGAGCGGCTGAGGGCCCCTGCTCCCAGCAGGGGCCCGACACCCCGGGCCTCGCGGCCCTGACCGGTGGTCGGGGCGCGGCAGCTGATCCTCCGCGCCCCGGCACCCGGTCGTCCCGACCACCTCGCCCTCGTCCCCGAAGGAGGACCCGATGGCCTCCTTCGGCATCGACGGCCTCGTCAGCGGTCTCGACACCACCACGCTCATCAACGGCCTGATGGCGGCGGAGGCGGTGCCCCAGACGATCCTGAAGAACAAGGCCACCGCGAACCAGGCCCTGGTCACCGCGCTGCAGGGCCTCAACACCAAGGTCGCCGAGCTGGCGACCCTCGCCGCCACGACGGCCGGGACCGACTCGCTCGCCTCGTTCACCGCGACCAGCAGCTCGAAGGCCGTCACGGCCACCACGACCGCCACGGCCCTGCCGGGCTCGATCGACTTCCGCGTGGGCGCGACCGCCCAGGCCGCGAGCGGCGTCACCGCCGCGATGACCGCCTGGCCCTCGTCGCCCGCGACCCTGACCTTCACGTCGGCCGCCGGCAAGGCCGTCGAGGTGACCAGCGCCTCCTCGTCGCTCGACGACCTCGTGCGCGCCGTGAACTCGTCGGAGGCCGGCGTGAAGGCCGTCAAGGTGGCCTCCGGCAAGGACGCCTCGGGCGCCCCGACGTACCGCCTGCAGCTGACCTCGGCGACGACCGGGTCGGCGGGCGCCTTCACGGTGCACCAGGGCACGGCCGCCGAGGTCGCCGCCGGCACCGCCCCCGACCTGCTCGCCGCCCCCGGGGCCGCCGTCGTCGCCGCCGCGCGCGACGCCTCCGTCACCCTGTGGGCCGGCACCGCCGCCGAGCAGGTCGTGACCAGCTCGACGAACACCTTCTCCGACCTGCTGCCCGGCGTCTCGGTCACCGTGGCCGCGGCGAGCGCCGACCCCGTCACGCTGACCGTCGCCCGCGACGGCGCCGCGTCGTCGAAGGTCGCCTCCGACCTGGTCTCGGGCCTGAACGGCATCCTCACGCTCATCGCCTCGAAGACCTCGACGACCACGTCGACGAACGCCTCGGGCGCGACCACGGTCACGTCGGGCACGTTCACCGGCAGCTCGACGACGCGCGACGTCGTGCAGAAGCTCACGACCGCGATGTCGGCGCCCGTCGGGGGCGCCTCGCCGTCGAGCATCGGCATCTCGATCACGAAGACCGGCTCGTTCGAGTTCGACGAGGCGAAGTTCTCCGCGGCGCTCGCGGCCGACCCGGCGAAGGTCCAGGCGACGCTCTCCGAGCTGAGCGGGCGCGTGGCCGCGGCCGCGACGAGCTCCTCCGACAAGCGCGACGGCAGCCTCACGAAGATCATCACCGGCCAGCAGTCGGTCGTGAAGGACCTCACCGACCAGATCGCGAACTGGGACGACCGGCTCGCGTCGCGGCGCACCCAGCTCCAGAAGACCTACACCGCCCTCGAGGTCGCCCTCAGCTCGCTCACCGCGCAGCAGAGCTGGCTGACCAGCCAGATCTCGAGCCTGAGCAAGAGCAGCTGATGGACTCCACCGCCTTCGCGGCCTTCGCCGCCGCCCCCCGCCCCGCCGCCGTCGCGCAGAAGCAGCGCGCCGCGTACAACGAGCAGGCGGTGCTCTCGGCCACCCCCGTGCAGCTCGTCACGATGCTGTACGACCGCCTGCTGCTCGACCTCGCCCGTGCCGAGCAGGCCCAGGTCGTCGCCGACTGGGCCGGCGCGTCGGAGCAGCTGCTGCACGCGCAGGCGATCATCGCCGAGCTCTCGTCGTCGCTCAAGATCGACGTCTGGGACGGCGGCGAGGGCCTCCTCGCGCTCTACACCTACACGTCGACCGGCCTGGTCACGGCGAACGTGCACCACGACGTCGCGCTCACGCGCGAGGTCATCGGGCTGCTCGAGCCGCTCCGCCAGGCGTGGCACGACGCCGCGGCGTCGCTCCAGGCCGGAGGCGCGGCGGGCGTGCCGCTCCCGGCCCCGGCCGTGCCGGGCGCCGCGGTGCCCGGGGCCGGGGCGCCGCAGGTCGCGGGAGCCGCCGCGTTCGGCAGCGCGACCGCGGGCTACGGCTCGACCATCGCCTCCTCGTCGTCGCTCGGCGGAGCCCTCGGTGTCGGCTGACGCCGTGCCGTCCACCGACGCCGTGCCGCACACCGACGCCGTGATGCCCACCGACGCCGTGCCGCACACCGACGCCGTGCCGTCCCCCGACCCCGCGACGGTCGCCTGGTCCTCCGCGCTCGACGAGCTCGAGAGGCTCGCGCTCACGGCCGGCGAGGCGACGCCGGCCTCGGAGCCCGGCGCTCTCGCCTCCTGGGCCCCGCCCGTCGCGCTCGGCCCCCTGCCGCCCGCTCTCACCGAGCGCGCCGCGGCCGTCGCCGCGACCCAGCGCGTCGCCCTCGCGCGGGTCGACGCGGCCCGGCTCGGCGCCCGACGGCACCTCGACGTGGTGCGCACGGTCGAGGCCTCGCACCAGCCGGAACGCCCCGTCTACCTCGACGCGACCGGCTGACCCGGCCGGCGCCGCCCGACGAGCCGAGGAGGCGCGCGTCAGCCCCAGGGGATGACGCCGACCACGACCGCCACGACGAGCATCACGACCGACACGACCGCCGCCCGCCAGAGCACCTTCTTGTGGTGGTCGCCGAGGTTGACGTTCGCGAGGCTGACGAGCAGCAGGATGGCCGGCACGAGCGGGCTCTGCAGGTGCACGGGCTGCCCGATGACGGAGGCGCGGGCCATCTCGACGGGCGCGATGCCGAACGCCGAGGCGCTCTCGGCCAGCACGGGCAGGATGCCGAAGTAGAAGGCGTCGTTGCTCATGAAGAAGGTCAGCGGCAGGCTCAGCAGCCCGGTGATGACGGCGAGGTACGGCCCCATCGCGTCGGGGATCACGTCGACCAGCCAGTCGGCCATGGCGCTCACCATGCCCGTGCCGTTCAGCACGCCGATCAGCACGGCGGCCGCGAACACCATCGACACGACGCCGACGATGCTCGGCGCGTGGGCGACGATCTCGGCCGTCTGCTGCTTCACCCTCGGGAAGTTCACGAGCAGGGCGATCGCCGTGCCGACCATGAAGACGTAGGCGAGCGGGAAGAGGTCGAGCACGAGCAGCACCATCACGGCGACGGTCAGCGCGAGGTTGACCCAGATCAGCTTCGGGCGCAGCGTCTCGCGGGTGGGGTCGAGCATGGTGTCGGCCATCGTCCCGACTCCGGGAGTGCCGTTCTCGGAGAGGCCGCTGCCCCCGGCGTCGACCGCGCGCTCGCCGGGAGCGTCGGCCCGCGAGCCGTCGGCCCGGCCGCCGCGCAGCCCGAGGGCGACGGTGGGGCTGGTGAACATCGAGACGCCGCGGCCCTCGGCGACGCCCGCGCCGGCGTTGGCCATCGCCTTCGACAGCGGCACCGCGACCGCGGCGGTGTCGAGCGACACGGTGCCGCCGAGGCGGCGGCGCTCGCGGATGCCGAGCAGCCAGGCGAAGGCGAAGGCGACCACGAGCCCGGCGATCAGCGACGGCACGAGCGGCACGAAGATCTCGGACGGCGAGACGTTCAGCGCGGCGGCCGCCCGCACGGTCGGCCCGCCCCACGGCACGATGTTGAGCGTGCCGTTGATCAGGCCGGCGACGCAGGTGAGCACGACGGGGCTCATGCCGAGCCGCAGGTAGATCGGCAGCATGGCGGCCGTCGTCACGATGAAGGTCGTCGACCCGTCGCCGTCGAGCGACACCGCGCCGGCGAGCAGGGCCGTGCCGAGCACGATCTTGGCGGGGTCGTTGCCGGTCGCCCGCAGGATGAACCGCACCAGCGGGTCGAACAGCCCCACGTCGATCATCAGGCCGAAGTACATGATCGCGAACATCAGCAGGGCCGCGGTCGGGGCGAGGTCGCCCACGGCCTCGATCACCATGTCGCCGATGCCGAGGCCGGCGCCGGCGAAGAGGCCGAAGATCGTCGGCACCATGATCAGCGCGAGCATCGGCGAGAGCCGCTTCGTCATGATCAGCACCATGAAGGTGAGGATCATCAGATAGCCGAGCAGTACGAGCATCGGGACTCCTTCGTCCGTGAGCGTGTCGGTGGGCC
>Ga0265797_10009588_pt1 | contig 12546 bp, 16 predicted proteins | sample P2T30metagenome_FD_192433 | JGI IMG/M metagenome (GOLD analysis project Ga0265797, IMG submission 192433) | Plant litter microbial communities from East Loma Ridge, Irvine, California - P2 T30 | ecosystem: Environmental > Terrestrial > Plant litter > Unclassified | place: USA: California... | reverse complement strand
CCGCAGGTCGAGGAAGGCCTGCGCGTACGTGCCGCCCCAGCCCGTGGCACGCTTCGCGCGCATGACCGCGTCGGCGAGGGGGTTGGGCTCTCGTGCCTCAATGCGGACCCAGCCGTTGTCGAGGTCGGCGAGGGGGAGAAGCACAGCCTTGTCGACCTTTGTTGCTCCGGAATCGGTGCGCTCGGTCAGGGTCTCGCCCATGGCCTCGAGCGCCTCGGCGACCTGTGCCGTCGAGTTGACGTTCGTCACGCCGTAGCGCGCAGCGACTTGCCGGTACTCGACTGCTGTCGCGGCCAGGTCAGGCATGAGGGTGTTCTCGATGTAGTCGACGTCGAGACGCATGCCCTTCCGCTGCATGATCGCGAGAAGCGACTGGAGGTGGTGCTCGAACTTCGACAGGTGCGACAGCTCGAGGTCCTTGACCAGAGGCGCGAGCTCGTAGAAGAGACGCGTGACGAGGATGACGTCGAGGCCGGCGTAGCGGACGTAGAGCGGGTGGTCGATCGCGACGTTGGCGAAGCCGTAGGGCATGTGCGGGCGCTTGCCCGCCTTGCGGGCGTAGACCTCGACCTCCTCACGCGGGACGGTCTTCTTCCACGCCGAGTAGAGCCCCGAGAAGACGTGCGAGAGGCCGTCCTGCGTGTCAGGGGCGTCGTCGTCCACGTAGATCGCGGACAGCGGCTTCAGGCTCAGGCCTGCCCCTCCCTCATGCGGCTGGCGCGGGTCGAGGAGGTGGGCGAAGATCCGAGTGTCGAAGACGCGGTCGGCGAGCTCCTCGATCGTCACGCCGAGGTGGCGGTCGATGACCTGGAGGTCGAAGGCGGCGTTGTGGACGACGAAGGCCCGCGGCTGGCGGAGCGCGCGGATGATGGCGTCGCGGAAGAGGTCGGCCTGCAGGACCCATGCCTCGCGGCCGTTGCCGATCTGCACGAGGCGGAGCTGGTAGCCGGGGGAGTAGACGTCGAGGCCGGACGTCTCGGTGTCCAGCCCGAGGACCTTGTCGCCCTGCGCGAGGAAGGCGTCGAAGCCGGCGAGGTCGGCACGGCGCTCAGGGAAGTGGATGGTGGTCTCGTCGCCGGCGATGGTGTGCGTGACGGTCTGCACGGTGGGCCCTTCGGGTGGATTAAAGAGAGGGGCCCGCCCGTCCCGGTGAGTGGTCACGGGACGGGCGGGCAGAGGGTGTAGCGGTGGGGCTAGGCGCTGACCTCGACGAGCAGCTCGGCGAGCTTGGACGCCGTGGCGACGTCCTCGGCCGACTCGGGGGTGCCGAAGAAGGCGGTGGCCTTCTCGTAGGCGGCGGCGAAGGTGAGCGGCTCGCGGACGGGGGCGGCGGGCTCGTCGTCGACCGGCGTGAGGAAGGCCGGGTGGATCGACTGGCTCAGGGGCGAGCCGAGGCCCTCGAACTCGACCTCGGCGCACGCACCGAATCGACCCGGGGCGTACGTGACGACTCCGACCTTGCCGAAGACGCGCTCCTGGACGAAGCCGGCGGGGGTGCCGCCGACCTCGACGCGCGTGCCGGCCGGGTCTGCCACACGCACGCGCTGACCCTCGGCGAGGGCGGTGATCGGCGTGAGCGAGCTGGCGTGGATGTAGACGCTGCGGTCGGCGTCGTCGCGCCGGACGAGGACGTCTCCGTCGGAGTCCGGGCGGTGGGTGACCAGGGTGACGACGTCGCCGCGGTCGAGGTCGCGGCACAAGGTCGGGGAGAGGCCGAAGACAGGCTCGCCCGTCACGCGGTACTGGCCGGCGGGGAGGGTGTCGGTGCTGGTGGTCATGATGCTCCTTTGTCTGCCGCTCGTCGTCGGCGCTGATGGGGACAGAGGAGGAGAGGGCCAGGGTGCTCGCGGCTGCTCAGACAAATGACGAAAGCCCCGCCCCTCGCCGCGGTGAGCGGGAGGAGCGGGGCTGTCGGTCAGAGGACGTCGTCGATGTCGGCGCCAGACAGGGCGGGGGCCTGAGCCAGCGGGGGGTCCTCGGCGACGGTCTCGTCGGCCTCGGGCTCCGTGTGCTCGTCGACCGACGAGAAGTCGGAGCGGCGCGAGCGGCGGAGGCCCTCGATGACGAACTTGCCGCCGGTGGAGCGGCGACGGGTGTAGCCGCGCTCCTCGAGCGCCCGGTAGAGCGCCCGCGACGACCAGCGCTTCAGGTCGAGGTAGTTGCCCTCGTCCGCGTACTCGAGGAAGGCCTTGAAGACGCCGGTCGCCTCCACCTTGGCGCCCGCCTCGGCGACGAAGACGCCGGGCAGGAAGCCCTCGAGGACGTCCGACCCGGCCCGGTAGTCGGCCGTGCCGGTGCGGATGACGTCCGGGTCGCCGAGGCCCTGCGCGTACCACTCGCGCGCTCCCTCGACGGCCCACGTGAGGATCCCCTGCGACTCGCCGAGGAGCGTGTCGCCGAGCCGGTGGTCGCGCTCGGACGGGGCGAAGAAGCGCTCCCACGGGATGAGCTTGACGCGCCGCCAGAGGCCCTCGTCCTGCCCCTTGAAGCTCGGCTTGAAGTTCGTGGCGAGCATGAGGAGGAACGTCGGCCGGAACTCGAAGAACTCCTTGCGCATGAAGCGCGCCGAGATCAGGTCGCGGCCGGTGACGCGCTTGAGCACGGCCTCGGCCATCTGCCGGCCCTGCTCGCCCTCGGCGGCGAAGACCAGGCGCCCGCCCTTCAGTGCGGCCAAGTCGTTCGGGATCCCGCCGGACGCGCGGTCCTCGAAGGTCGAGAAGGGCGTCGTCACGGACAGTTCGCGGAAGACCTCGGTGAGCGTGTCGGTGAAGATGCTCTTGCCGTTCGCCCCGGTGCCGTAGTGCACGACGAAGCACTGCTCGGTCGTGTGCCCGGTGATGCCGTAGCCGACCATGCGCTTCATGAAGGCGGGCAGCGCGCGGTGGTCGGGGAAGACCTCCTCGAGGAAGCGAGCCCAGCGCGGGGCACGCGCGGCGGGGTCGTAGTCGAGCTCGACGCGGCGCGTCAGGAGCAGCTCCGGGTCATGAGGCTGCAGGCGGCCGGTGCGGAGGTTGACGACGCCGTTGAGGCACGCCATGAGGTCCGGGTGCTTGTAGAAGTCCTCGAGCGACGCGGGCACCCCGCGGACGGCCTGCAGCTCGCGCAGCATGGCGTCGAGGCCGCGGGTTGTCTGCGCGTGAGCGGCGTAGCGGTTGAGTCGCGCGGCGCGCTTCTTGTCGTTGTCGCCGGCCCCGTCGCGGGTCGCTTCGATGGACGCGGTGCGCGCGAGCTCGCGGAGGAGGTCGGCGACGCTCTGCGCGTGCGTGCGGACGCCCTGGCGCTCGTCCTTCCGCCAGACGCCCTCGCTGAGGAGGAAGAAGCCGGCCTCCTCGGTGTAGCGGACGCCGGAGCCGATCGACTCGATGAAGTCGCGCAGGAAGCGCGCGCCGCCGAGGTCGGTGAGCGAGTAGCGCTCCTCGTCCCAGGCGAGCAGGGCGGCCGTGCGGGACCGCGCGGGCTCGGCCTTGGCGACGTGGTAGAGCAGGTCGTCGTGGAAGCGCTGCGGGTCGTCGGCGCGCCAGTCGGTGAGGTCCTTGCCGTCGCGCATCGGGAGGAGCTTGACGGAGACGCCGCGGTCGATGAGGACCTCGGCGAGGGAGGAGGCGAAGCGACGGCCGGCGATGTCGCCGTCGCCCGCGACGATGACTGGACGGCCCTCGGTCTGCTCGACGATGGCGTCGATGACGGCGGCGTTGGACGCGAGGCCGGCGCCTCGGACGCCGATCGTGTCGAAGCCCGCAGCGGCACCGGTGAGCGCGTCACCGGGGCCCTCGGTGATGAGGACCTCGTCGTAGCCGCCGAGGCCGGGGAAGTAGCCGACCTTCGCCCACGAGGCGCCCTCGGGCGACTTGGGGCCGAGCCAGCGGACGGTCGAGTCCGGGGCGAGGGCGCGCGCCTGGAAGCCACGAGCGACGCCCGCGAGGTCGCGGAAAGGGACGACGAGGCGAGGTCCGCCGCCGAGGTCGGTCGCGTAGCCGAGGCCGAGACGCCGCATGTCGTCGACGGTCACGCCGAAGCGCTCGGCGGCGTAGCGCACGGCGTCGGCGCCCGGGCCTTCGAGCATGGCGGCACCGCCGGGGACGTCGGCCGGGGGCGCCATGAGCGCGGCCGCGTAGCCGTCGAGGCGCACGGCCAGCGCCGCGACCTCGCCGGGGGCCGCAGGGACGTCCTGCGAGACGGTGTGCTTGGACGGGTCGACGTCGCCGGCGGTCATCGTCGCCAGGTCGCGCATGGTCATGCCGAGGGCCTCGACGACCTTCGGGGTCGGGCAGCCGGCTCGGCAGCGCATGAGGACCCTGCCGGCGTCGGAGACGGTCAGGCGGAGGGACTGCTGGCTGTCGTTGTGCGCGGCGCAGTGGGCAAGCCATCCGTCAGCGGTCTCCTCGACGTCGCCGAGGGTGGTGAGCAGGTCGGACAGGGTGGTCATGCGTGGTCCTTCCACTGACGGCCGGCGCGAATGGCCGAAATGGTGGGTCGAGAGACGGAGTAGGTGCGCGCTAGTGCGCGGTGGGACGTCGTGCTTGGTGCGAGACGGATCTCCCGGACTTGCTCGATGCTGAGCTTGGCGGCGTGGTGGCTCTCGCCTGACCGAACGACGAGGCGCCCGCGAGCGACCTTGTCCTGTGCGTTGTCTGCATGCGTGCCTGTCTCGAGATGAGCCGGGTTGCAGCACGGCGGGTTGTCGCACTTGTGCCGGATGAGCATCCCCGGCGCGGGGTGGCCGTTAGCTGCGGCGAAGGCAACTCGATGAGCGAGCTCTTTCCGAGCGCCGACGCGGATGCGGCCGTAGCCGAAGGGGGACCTGTAGCCCTGCCACTCCCAGCAGGAGTCGGGCGTCGGCATGGTTAGGCGGGCTGCCAGCCGGGGAAGTGCGGCAGCCCAATCAGGGCGTAGGGCGGGGCGGGGCATGGATGAACTCCGAAAGTCGAGACAAGGGACTCAGGGGGAGAGGGCCGGGCGCTATCGCGCTGCTCGGCGAGTCGAGTTGCTGGGAATGTGCCCAGGGGGCGGGGTACGTGCGCGCCCCTGGCGCGGACCCCAGGGGTAGAGGGCTGCGGGGTAGTCGGACGGTACCCAGGGGTATCCAGGGGACGATCTGTCCACCCCCGTTCGGGGCGCGACTAGGTGTCATAATCGAACACGTGTTCGATCTCGCGTGTCGGAGGTCGAGGGTAAAGTCCACGACGCAACCTCAACTTCTACCGACAGGGGATCAGATGACAGCAGCACTCGCGCACCCGACCGTGGCGCGGGACGAGCCCGAAGGCGAGCCGGTGACGTTCTACGTCCTCGTGCCCGACTTCGAGACTCCCGGGGGGTACATCGCCGTATTCGCCGACGGAAGCACCGGGCCCGCGCCTCGCGCGTGACCGGCTACGAGGCCGGGAGGGAGGTGATGGACTCGGCCTGGCTGTCCGCGACGTGGGCGGCCCAGACTTCGGCGGGGGCGTGCCGCTCCAGGTGCGCCTCCGCCCGCCGCAGACGCAGCAGCAGACGGGCGAAGGTGACGACCGTGAGGACGGCGTAGCCCTCGCCCGTCGACTTGCGGGGGCGCTTCACGAAGGCCACGCCGTAGGGCTCGCCGGCGCGGACCTTCTGGAGCTCGGCGCCGTCCAGGCCCTCGCGGAGGCCCGCGACGATGTCGCGGTAGGCCTTGGCCTGACCGATGAAGGGACTAATGCCGTGGAGGTCGCCGGTGTCGAGGCGGCCGGACTGCGCCACGCGCCTCGGCTCGAGGCCGTGACGGCCGGCGAAGAAGCCGGCGAGGCCGCGGACGAGGGCTGTCTCCCACGCAGTTCCTTTTTGCTTGGCGGCGTTGCTCACGCGGGTTCCGCCGTGCCATCGACGTAGCGCCCGTCGAGGATGTCGAGCAGCTCCCGACCCGACTTGCCCCGCGTGACAGCCGCGCGAGCAGCCACTATGCGGGAGGCCAGGCCCTCCGCGCGATCCTGCTGCGCGAGCATAATGCGCCGGGCCTCCTCGACGGTCGGCTCGAAACGGCTCATGCCGCCACCTCCCGGGCCAGGGCCTCGATCAGGTCGGGCCGGTAGCCGGTCCAGGTGCGGGCGACCTCGCCGTCGAGGGTGAGCTCGACGACGGGGGTCTCGCGGTAGCCCTTCTCGATCAGGTAGTCGGCGGCCTCGGGGGTCTCGTCGACGTTGACGGCGTCGTAGGGCAGGCCGAGGAGCTCGAGCTTTCGCTTCGTGGCGCGGCAGGGCTGGCAGATGGTCTTCGAGTAGACGGTGAGGGTCATGCGGGTCCTTCTGGTGAGACGCGGAAGGCCCCGCCCCGGGCGGATGCCGGGACGGGGCCTAGAGGGAGCGCGCTAGTGCGCGTAGGGCGGGTCGTTGTCGAATTTGTCGAGCGCCGCCAGGGTGGCGACCGACAGGGCGAGGGCCCCGGCGACGGCCACGGTGAACCGGAGCTCCTCGCCGTCGATCGTGGTGGCGACCACGAAGGCGAAGGCGACCGCGATGAGGAGGCCCAGGCCGACGATGATGGAGCGGTTGCTCACGACGGGCTACCGACGAGGGCGAGCCCGCCCCAGATGGCGACAGCCGAGATCGCCGAGCGGGTCACGAAGTTCCCGAACTGGCCCAGCGCCTCGGCGCCGGTCGGCTTCGGATGCACCTGGCGGAACTCCCGTCCGCGCTGCACGGTGCTCAGTGCATGGACGCCGCCGTAGACGAGCAGGAGGACGCCGAGGTAGCTCAGGAAGTCCGTCACGAGACCAGCACCGCCACGATGCCGATGACAAAGCCCCCGGCGAGCCCGATAGCGAGCTGGCCGACGAAGTTGTCGGTCAGTCGGTGCGGGACCGTGAAGCCGTAGACGAGGCTCAGCGCGGCGGCGATGATGAAGGCGCCGACGCTCACGCCGCGGCGCCCTTCACGGTCAGCACGGGCTTCTTGTACGTGATCGTCTGGCCGGCGCGGGGCCCGTTCTTCGCGACGAAGCTGACCTCCTCGATCTTCAGGCTCGCCAGGGCGGGGCCGTCGATCTCCTCGAGCGCCTCGACCGTCTGGTCGCGGACGAGGTCCTGGACCATCGACCACGAGCCGGTCTGGTACTTGAAGACGCCGAGGTCGGGCTCCTCCGCGAGGCGGAAGTAGACCTCGATCTGCGGGGCCGGGCCGAGGCCGTCCTGGCCCTTCTTCTTGCGCTCAGCGAAGGTCAGCTCGGCGTCGGGGTCGGGCGTGCCGTCGGCGTAGGTCTCGCCGTCGGAGTCGATGACGAGCTTGCCCTGGCGCGACCAGAGGACCATGCGCTGACGCAGGGCCTTCGAGTTGGCGATGATGATGTCGACCTCGGGGGAGGCGGTGAACACCTCGAGGTTGTCCTCCTGCGTGGTCTCCCACGACTGGGGCGCCTCGCCGCCGTAGACCTCGAAGATCTTGTCGGCCACCTCCGGGTCGCCGGTGGTGACGCGCCAGTCGTCGAGGGAGGCGGGCCGGCCGCTGACCTGGTGGCCGGAGCGGAAGCGCCCGACGATGTTGAGGTCGGCCGTTGTGGGAGCGTGAGCGTCGGTGTAGATCTTCATGGCGCCACGATGTCACGACGGCGACGGGCAGGAGCGAAGCCCCGTCCGCGACGATGCGGGCGGGGCTTCGGCTGTGGGCTCGCTACCAGTCTCCGTAGGGCCTCTAATTGTCGTGACCTCGAGGAATCGGGCCCATGCTGCCATCGGCGTAGCGCGCCGCGTGCTCGCCGGGGAAGCGGGGGTGGGGGATGACGGTGTAGGCGGCCGTGTCGGCTGTTGTCGCTGCGAGCCGGCCTCGGCGCTCAGCGACGATCTTGTCGACGAGCTTGGAGAACTCGAGGTCGTTCAGGGCTTCGCCGACGACAGCGGCAAGCTCGGCGGTGACGGCGTTGGTCAGGTTGTCCATGGTGTCTCCTTCGGGTTTCGAGTAACTCGAAAGTAGCACACGCTGGAGGGTTTCGGGTAGCTATATATTCACTGCATGACTGAGAAGAGCAAGATTGGACGCCCGGCGCTCCCAGACGCCGACAAGCGCACTGCGACATCGATGGTTCGGCTCACTGCGGACGAGGTGCATGAGCTGGACGTGGCTCGCGGCGGCGTACCCCTTGCGCGCTTCATCCGCGAAGCTGCCCTCGAGAAGGCGCGCCAGAAATGACGAAAGCCCCGCCCGTCCGAGCTTGGACTGGCGGGGCTGGGCTGCATTCCGGCCTCCACGGCCTAGGGGGCGTAGGGGTCCTCTACGGAAATGCGTCCCTCGCGCATGCCCCTCGCGACCTGGCAGAGCTCGCCGGCGATTGCTCGCAAGAACGCCCGACGTCGGTGGCCGATGCGATCCTGGTCGGCATGGCGCAGCAGTGGGTCCCGTGGTGGGAAAGGTCGAAGCCGGCGCCTCCGCCGACGACGGTCGAGGTGCACCGCATCGGCATCTGGACGCTGCATGCGCCGATCGGCGTGGGCCGGCCCACTGACTTCTTCGTCCGCTGCGACCGGCCGGGCTTCCCGCGGGGCACCGGCGTCAGTCGGCACCCGCACGAAGGGTGGATCGTCTATGACGGCACGGAGCGGTTCTCGAGTCATGAGTCGCCGCTGCGGTGCCTCGACTGGTGGGTCGCTCGCCAGAAATGACGAAAAGCCCCGCCCTCCGAGGTGGAGGACGGGGCCGCGGAGTCAGGCTGTGTGGCGGCCCGCATACCGAGGCGACAACCGCACGTTAGCTACGCCTCCTTCGGAGGCACGTCAGGGGCGAGCATCGTGACGGCGACTGCGGCATAGTTCCAAGTCGAGCGTCCAGTTGCCACATTGATGCTCTCCGTTTCGGTCGCGTCAAGAGATACTCGACCCCTTCGGAAGATGCGCGCAAAGTCGTCGGTCAGTTCCGTTGAGCTCGCAATCGAGACCACGCCCCGGACGTCGTCCGTAAACCGGTGCTTGTCGTCGTTGCCTATTCGGTGGAAGCTCCCCGTCAATGTCACGGGTTGCGTTCTCGTCGTCGCCTTCGCGGCAAGCTCACCGAGGTAAGCCGCCCCGGAACTCGAGAGGCGTGACGTGACTGCTGTCCCGCCGGGCTGCGACCAACCAAGGTCAAGATTGAGGTCATCAGTTGACAGCGAACGGGCAAAACGCACTAGATGGCGCGCGGTACGAGGGCCAAGGTTGCCAAGAGTCTCGGGCACCTCGTCCTTCCCTCTTCCTGCGCTCGCGGGCCTCTCGATCTCGTCGAAGACGCTAAATAGAGATTGGAGAGACTGCTCAAAGAGGTCGATCTCGTTCTCCGCCGCCTGCCAGAGGGTAGGCCGGTCAGGTCGCCGAAGGGTGAAGATCACTGAGCCTTCGCTGACCGCAGGAGAGAAGCGCAGTTCCGTAGCTTCCAGGATGGCGGCAGGGAGCGGACCCCTCTTTGGGACGGTGTCACGAATCGTGGCTGCTATCTCAGCGAGAACGTCTTGGAGAGATCCGATAACGGTTGTGGCCGACCTAACCCCAAGTTCGTGAGTGCCCGGAAGGGCGCCCGTGAAGCGCGCACGGAGTGCGCTTCGGACAGTTCCGAGGCGCTCCTGCATGCGGGTGGTCGACAAGGTAGTGAGCGCTGACGTCGTGGCGTCAATCTCGGCGACGTCGGGCATGTCGTCGAGAATTGCCGTCAGATCGGAGACACTCCTACGAGGCCGCGACTCAACCATTAAGAATCACCTCCACGTAGCCCCTCACGGGATCAGCATCGTCCAGAACTGGATCTTGGTCCTTCGCACCGACATTGCGCGATCTTGTCCACCAATCGTCCCACGCACCGCGGGCGGTGGCATAAGACTGGGCCTCTTCGATGACGCCGCCGCCCTGCCACGGGTTTGCAAAGCGCTCGCGGACAATCAGGAAACCGTCGACCAGAAGGTCAAGAGGCGCGAAGCCATCCTTGCGACAGAGCTTCGCGATCTGGTCCCTCTTCCTGCGCGAAAGCGAACGGTGGCGGTCAGCCGCGATCACGAAAGTCACGTCTATGTCGGAAGGATCCAGCTTTCCGCTCGCAAACCCGCCCCCAACCCAGGCCCGCTCCAATAGGTCATCGTCGAAGCTTCGTAGCAGGTCGATGGCCGACAAGAAATCTTCGAAGATACGCTGCCGCGTCGCCGACCCGGCAAAGACGGGATTGAGCACGAGGGCGCTTTCGAACTCGTCCAGGGTGCATGCATGCCGGCCATGGGGCAGTTCCCCGCCCACGCCGAAAGAAGGAAGAACCACTTGGGGAGTATGTCCTACGTCGAAGCTGACGCAAAGTCGGTTCTGAAGTGTGCCCAGGGGCAGACGCTACAACGTGCTTGGGTCTTACCAGGGGGTGGGGCCGTGTCGACCAGCGAAGCCGCCACGGACACCGTCCCGAAGGGCAATGACCCGCGCAACGTCAAGGGCTCGTGCCCTAGGCCCCCGCCGGGATGGCGGGGGCCTTCGCGTGGGGCCGTGTGGCTAGCCGACGGAGAGGGAGCGGCCCTGTGCGCAGCCGCAGGCCTAGGGGGTGCGGGTAAGCGCTTTCCGCGGCGAACACACGGGCCGCTCTCGATGCTTGAAATACAACCGCTCTCGTCTCTAGTAAGCATCTTGCGGTACTTCCCAGAAGCGGAAGCCCCCTGCCCTACTTCGCAGCCCAGCCGGTAGACGCGCTGCCTGTCTCCTTGACGTAGAGCGACGTGCCAACGCCGCCGTCTGTCCTCGAGTACAGCGACCCGGGTACGGCCGTGATCGCGCCTTCCGGGGAACCGGCGCCGCTGCGCCAGGAGACGGCAGCGGTGACAGAGCTTCCGAGGATGACGGTGCCGGGAGTGTTGTCGAGACGGCGAACGTGGAGACCTGTGCTGTTGGTGAAGAGCAGCTCGCCGGACGCGACGAGGCGTGTGCCGAGCTTTCCGAGGCCGAGCGCGCCGTTGTTGGGTGCCGCGGGGTCGAAGAATCGGAAGCCGGCCGCGAGGACGCCTCCGGGCTGATCCGTCACGGCCCGGGCGGTGCCCTGCTGGTACTCGCGGGCAGGGCCGCGAGTGACGCCGAGGTAGCGGTCTGTGAGGCTGTTGGTGTCGTTGCCGGAGTTGTCGACCCAGCCGATGTCTGTCGTGGCTGCAGTTCCGCCCAGGAGGTCGACGGAGGTGTTGACGACGCCGGCGGCAAGGGTCACGTTGTAGCCGCGGTACCCCTTGGTGCCGACGACGGAGTTGCGTGACTGGCGCACGTCCACGCCGGTATCGATGGCGGTTGCGCCTGTGTCTTTTCCAGGGATCGCGCCCGAGAGGAGGTTGCCGCCGTAGTCGCGTGTGGGGGGTGCGACGAAGCGGAAGTAGGACGTGCCGGTGGCTCCGTCTTCCTTGGTGCAGTCGAAGAACTGCCAGTCGCGGTAGATGGACGTGTTGCCCGCCATTGAGACGAGGGTGCCGTCGGTTGGGACGTGGAGGTATTCGAACCAGCATCCGTCGAAGAGGAGATCGTGGCCAGCGAAACCGGTGTTGCTCTTCACGACGAGGGCACCGCTAGCTCCGACGTCGCCGGTGGGCAGGATCGATCGGAAGCCGATGCCGCGGAACCGGCATCCGTTGGACTCGTCGACGACCATGTACGGGACGTCGTTCTCCTTGGCCGCCGAGGGGTTGCCGATGACGATGCGCTCGAAGTCGGAGAGGTAGACGCCGTTGCCGGAGGACGTGGCGTGCTCCCAGCCGGGGCCGCCGGTGTCTCGGACGGCAATGTCGCGGAAGACGACCGAGGACGCCGTGGTGAGGCGTACGCCGGCGTTCTTCTTCGTGGGGTCGGCGGCCTTGCTGCCGATGATGAGGAACTTCTCGTGGATGACCTTGTAGAGGAACGCAGGCGGGCTGATCCAACCGGTGAAGTCGAGCGCCGGGCCGCTCTGGGTTGTCGCGTGGAAGACGGTGCCGTTGGGGGCAGCCCCGTCGCCTCGGATCTGGGCGGAGTAGCCGGCGAGGGAGATGCCCGTGCCGATGTTGTAGCTGCCGCGGGGGAAGTAGGCGACAGCGTGACGGCCGATCGCTTCGGCCTCGTCGAGGCAGGCGATGACGGCCTCGCGTGTGAAGCCTCGGGCGGTGGCCGTTCCAGGGGAGACGTGCGCCTGGATGGCGTCCATGACAGGAGTGTCGAAGAGCTGGGTGTCGTCGTCGACGCTGGGGAAGCTGCGGGTCATGCGCGGGCTGCCTTCTGCCGCGGTCGCGCGGCGTCGTGTGCGGGGTGGGGAGGGGGCGTCGCGCTCAGGCGGCGTGCCTTCCCGGGCTCGTGTCGACGAGAGAGGCATCGCCGTTGCCGACGCCGGACGCGACGATCGACTTGAGGACGGACACGACGGCAGCGAGGCCAGCGATGGAGCCGGTGGCGGCCCAGTCGACGTCGACGAGGCCGATGGAGCCGGCGGTCAGGACACCGATGGCGGCCTGGGCGGCGGTGGAGACGGCGCGCTCGGCGGCGTCCTTCCAGAAGACGGGGGTGTAGATGCTCAAGGGGCTACCTCTCGGTGATGTAGGCGAGCTCGTCGACGAAGGCCGTCGGCGGCATGGGGGGCGTCTCGTCGGGCACCG
>Ga0265797_10009587_pt1 | contig 12546 bp, 16 predicted proteins | sample P2T30metagenome_FD_192433 | JGI IMG/M metagenome (GOLD analysis project Ga0265797, IMG submission 192433) | Plant litter microbial communities from East Loma Ridge, Irvine, California - P2 T30 | ecosystem: Environmental > Terrestrial > Plant litter > Unclassified | place: USA: California... | reverse complement strand
GATTACAAGGTCTGGAGCGCTTCTCTATCTTCCAGAATTAGCCCTGGCCCGCACAATTCGGCTTGCAGTTCGCCGTTTTGAGTTTTTACACAGCCTGGGCCGATAGCAGACAGTCGAAATAGCTCAGTGTACGACCTTGTTGCTACTGGACAAGCCGCCAGTGGCGGCCGCAGTTGCTGTGAGAAACTTTATTGTTTTGTGGCGAACTTTATTAGTGTGTAGCGGACTTCATCAGTCGGCGACATCCCCGTAACCGGCGCGCTTCGCTTTGCGCTGCGCGAGCCAGACGCCCAGCATCAGAATCGGTGTCTGCAACACGCCGGCAGCCACCGAGAGCCCGGGGTTGGGAAATGCAACCTCACCGTTGGCGAGTAGGGAAAGCGCCGCATTCGTCAAGAAATACAGCAGCAGGCTGACTGGCAGGCACAAGGCATACGGCTTCCAGTTCTTGGCAAGAAAGCTTCCAAGTGCATAGCCCGCCATGAGCGCGGCCAACAAGAAAATCACGATAGGGTCCTTTCGTCTTCGGCAAATGAGTGGCAAGGTAGCACAATATATTTTCTCAAAATCCTTGCTTTGTAACGAAGCCGGCTGGACGCCTGCGAAATACGGCACCAAAGCAAAACGGCCGCTGGATTGCGCCAGCGGCCGTCGTTTGATCGAAATAGGGAATCAGTCCTGGTAGTACGGTTCGACCGACCCCTTCAGCTTGATCAGCATCGGACGGCCCTTGCGGTCCACGGTCTTGCCGGCGGCAACCTTGATCCAGCCTTCGCTGATGCAGTATTCCTCGACGTCGACGCGTTCCTTGCCGTTGAAACGGATGCCGACCGGGCGCTCGAAGACTTTCGCATTGTGGTGCGGGCTCTTCGGGTCGATGGACAGGCGGTCCGGCAGGGCAGGCGCTTGCACCGCGGTTTGCTCGGTGGCTTGCTCAGTGGCTTGGGTAGGGGATTGGGTAGTATCGTTCATACACGCGATTATCCACGATTCCACGCGCGCAGGCGAGTGGACGCGAGCGTGCCCGCGCCGGCTGCTGCCTGTTGCACGAGCAAAATGGACGGAAATGCAAGCTTTGGCTATGCTGGGACTGTCTCAACGCTCATTCAGGCAGCATGGCTCAACCGCTCGGCAAGGTCTACCGCATCCCGCGTCATTTCAATTGGCCCCTGGTCGCCGGCGGCTTTGCCCTGCTGGCTCTGGTCATGATGATGGGGCGCTGGGGCGCCGTCGAGGCCGAGTCGTCCGCCTTGCTCGACCTGGCACGCTGGCTGCGCGGCGAAGCATCGCTTCCGCTGGTAACGGCCCCGGTCGCCTATCGTCTCGGCCTGCCGGCGCTGGCCAGCGTGCTGCCGGGCGAACTGCACCACGTGTTCGCCACCCTCAACTGGCTGTTCGTCACCGCCACCGCGCTGCTGGCGACCGCCACCGTGCGCCGCCTTGGCTTCGGCACCCAGCGCGCGCTGGCGGCGGGACTGCTGGTGATCCTGTCGCTGCCGACCGTCTGGTACGCGCCGGCCGTGGTGGCCGAGCCGGCGTCGATCTGCATGCGCATGCTGTTCGTGTTTGGCGTGCTGAACGGGCGTCCCGGCCTGGCGCTGGCGGCCGCGCTGGCCGGTACCGCGATTCGTGAAGAGGATATCTTGCTGCTGGCCTGGCTCGCGGCGAGCGGGCAGGTGAGCAGGGTACGCATGGGTGCGGCGCTCGGGGCGGCCATGGGATGGATCGTCGGACTGCACTTGTGGATGGCACATGGGGCGGCGGATACCGTGCCGGCGCTCGCCGCTGCCGGCATCAACGCCTCGGCCGGCTGGGATCGTCTGCTGTCGCTGGGCGCCTGCGCCGGCTTCGTGCTGCCGCTGGCGCTGGCCGGCCTGCGCGATGCGCCTGCCCGCATCCGGTCTTTGCGCAGCCTGCTGGTGCTGATGCTGCTGCCGGGAATGCAGGCGGCCTTGTCGGGACACGCCGACGGACGCATCGTGTGGGATCTGACGCCCTTCCTGCTGCCGTTTGCGGTGGCGTTGGGCATGCCGCGCGAGGTAATGCATGTGCCGGAAGTGCGTCAACTCAGGATCGCGCGCCGGGCCTGAAGCGGCGGCGCCGAAAACGCGCCCGCGCATCCTCTGCTATCCTTTTGGCCTTCCCCTGCCGACCCGGGCCGGGGATACCTTCATTGATATGAGTGAGATCCGCATGACCAACCTGAACCCCCAGACCACCGCCCTGGTCCTGATCGACCTCCAGCACGGCAATGTCGCACGCGAACTGGCTCCCTACACGCCGGCGCAGGTGCTGAGCAACTCGGTGCGCCTGGCCGATGCCTTCCGCGCCGCCGGCGCCACCATCGTCTACGTGCGCGTCAGCGTCGGCGAACTGTCGGCACACGAAGCCGACCGTGGGCTGCCCGGCCTGAAATTCATCCCGCCGAACCCGAGCGACATCGTGCCGGAAGCCGGCATGCAGGAAGGTGATTTCCTGGTGACCAAGCGCCAGTGGGGTGCCTTCCACGCGACCGAGCTGGACCAGATCCTGCGCCGCCGCGGCGTCAAGGACATCGTCCTGACCGGCATCGCGACCAACATCGGCGTCGAATCGACCGCGCGCGTGGCGCATGACCTCGGCTACGATCTGGTGTTTGCCGAAGATGCGATGTCGTCGATCGGCGAAGGCGCGCACCAGTGGACCGTCGAAAACATGTTCCCGCTGATGGGCCGTGTGCGCAGCACCGAGCAGATCCTGGCTGCGCTGCCGCAGGCCTGACCCCTGGGCCGGACCCCTGGGTCTGATCCGCAGGCCAGCTCAGCGGCATTTGCCGCGCACCACGGCCGTGATCCAGAACGGCAGGGTGAGCGGCGGCGCCAGGCCGAAGTTCCAGCCGCCGGCGGTGAAGCCGGCCGGCTGGAACTTCAATGGGTCCGGTCCCAGGCAGGACGGCTTTTGCGCTGCCGAGAACTGGCGGCCGAATGCTTCGTATTTGTCGTCCCTGGGGGCGACCCTGAAGCTCAGCGCGGCGGACGTCGTGCCTTCCCGGGCTTTCTCCATGGCCTTCGACTCGGCCACCGTCTCGCGTACGGCTTTGGCGATCGCGTCGTCCTTGAAGTGCAGGGAAAACGGCACGGTGGGCTTGTCCTGCAGAGCCAGGCCATCCGGTTCCTGGGCAACTGCCATCAGGCAGCCGGTACAGGCCAGCAACAGCGCGCCGCCATGGGTCACAACTCTCATAGGCATGTCATCCGTCCGTGGAATATTGACACATCGATACTGAACAAATGTACACCAAGTCAGCGTGCATCCGGTAACTTGCACAAACGGTTACATTTCAAAAGTACAATGTGTTTTTCTCAACAAAGGCGGACCCGATGATCAAATCCCTGTTGCTGGCATGCTGCCTGCTGTTCACCGGCCTGGCCCAGGCTGCCGATGCGAGCCCAGCCTTGGCGAAGCAAGTGAATGCCTTCGTCGACGGCTGGCACGACGATGCCGCCCATGCGCGCATGGTCTATTTCGACAAGATGGCGGCGGACGGGGTCTATATCGGCACCGACCGCAGCGAACTGTGGCAGCGCGACGCTTTCCGCGCCTGGGGCCGCAAGTACTTCGAGGGCAAGAAGTCGGCCTGGACCTTCCACGCGACGCGGCGCAACGTCCACGTATCGGACGACGGCAAGCTGATCTGGTTCGACGAATTGCTCGACACCGAGAACATGGGCCACTGCATGGCGAGCGGCGTACTCCGCAAGACGGCAGGCGGTTTCGAGATCCTGCATTACCAGCTGTCGATTGCGGTGCCGAACGAGATTGCCGATCAGGTGACCGGGCTGATCAAAGCTGCCGAAGCCAAGGCGGCCAAAGGCGGCTAAGGGGTAAGTAGACTAGAACAGGCTGCCCTGCGCGGCAGGGGCGGGGGCCTCTGCTGGCGCCGCGGTCGTGCGCACCGTATTGGGCGCCGGCCAGGCTTTCATCGCCTCGGCCGGATAGTGGCGCAGGAAACTGCGCGCCAGTTCCGGGTTGCGGCACTGCAGCCAGGCATCCACATCGCTAGGGGGCAGCACCACCAGGGCGCGCTTTTCGTCGTCCGGCTTGTGGAAGCGGCGCATCAGCGGGTGCTCGTCGGCGTTGATGGTGATCTGGGTGAACGAGGATGCCAGCTGGTTGTCGGCCTCGCGCCATTCGCGCCACAGGCCGGCGACGAAGAACATCGCCTCGTCGCGCATGCCGATGCCGAAGCGTTCGGCGCGGCCGCTCTCGTAATTCGGTTCGTAGAAGCAGGTCATCGGCACCGCGCACAGCTGGGTACGGTGCCAGGCGGGGGCGAACGAGCGCTTTTCGGCGATCGATTCGGCGCGCGCGTTCATGGTGTCGAACACTTTCACGCCGGGCGGGATGTGACGGCGCGGCACCATGCCGTAGCTGGCCAGGCTCACTTCGCGCCGGCCATCGGCGCCGCTCCTCAGGATCGGCGCAGCGTAATCCTTCCAGGTTTCAGGTGCCCAGTCGCGATCGCGGATCAGGTCGACCAGCACGCCGAGGACCATGTCGAGTTGTTCGGGCAGCGGGGGGCGGTAGTTGACGCACATGGGAATTCTGGTGAAAAGTGGACGTCCAATGATAGCAGCAGCGCCATTTGTCATCCCGCTCGGCGTCTCGCCATTGAAATTATCTGCAACTAACCGACATACACCGCAACCAAAGCCAAAAACCAGCCATCAGTCGCTGGCGGACAGGAGCCCACCACCGCAACCTGACGCCACGGCCGTCGTACCGATATGCTAAGGTTGCGCCTTCCGAACCGCCATCCAGAACCGTACCGCAGTGAGCACCGCCACCCCCACCACCAAACCCTACGTCGGCCGCTTCGCACCGTCGCCCACTGGCCCGCTGCACGCCGGTTCGCTGGTCGCGGCCCTTGCCAGCTACCTCGACGCGCGCGCCCACAATGGCACCTGGCTGGTGCGCATCGAAGACATCGACGAAGGCCGCAGCGTTCCCGGCGCCGCCGAGGACATCCTGGCGCTGCTGGAGCGGCTCGGCATGCACAGCGACGGCGAAGTGGTGTGGCAAAGCTGGCGCAAGCATTTATATGAGGCGGCACGCGCGCGGCTGGCCGAGACCGTGTACGGCTGCGGCTGCAACCGGCGCGAGATCGCCGATTCGCGCCTGGGCGTGGGGCCGGACGGCGGCGCCATCTATCCCGGCACCTGCCGCGACGGCCTGGCGCAGGGGCGCACGGCGCGCAGCCTGCGCCTGCGCGTGCCCGATGCCGGCCACGACCTGGTGAGCTTCATCGACCGCTTTGCCGGCAGGGTGACGCAGTGCCTGGCACTGGAATCCGGGGATTTCGTGCTGAAGCGGGCTGACGGCTTCTGGGCGTATCAGCTGGCCGTGGTGGTCGACGATGCGGAGCAGGGCGTAACCGACGTGGTGCGCGGCGCCGATCTGCTCGATTCGACGCCGCGCCAGATCTACCTGCAAGGCTTGCTCGGGGTGCCGACGCCGCGCTACCTGCACGTGCCGGTGGTGCGCAATGAGAACGGCGAGAAGCTGTCCAAGCAGACCGGCGCGCTGGCGGTGCAGCCGGGCGACGAAGCGGCGGCGGTGGCCGTCCTGCGCGACGCGGCCCGCTTCCTCGGCCTCGGGCTGGAGCGGGAACTTGGCCCGGTAGCTGCGGGAGCGGATATGACTACAAACCCGTCGCTGGCGGCCTTCTGGCAAGCGGCAGTCCCGGCCTGGGCCAGCCTGCTTGCCGCGCGCGAAGCGCAGGGCCCCTCCGCCCAGGGCCAACTCGCCTAGGCAGTCGTCAGGCGCAGGGCGTCCTCCTCGCGCCGCCGCCGTCCCAGCCACACCAGCCCGGCCAGGCCGACGCCCAGCATGGCCCATTCGCCCGGTTCGGGAATCGGCGCCGCCACCACGAAGCCGCGGATTTCCCCGGCCGGATACACCGAGCTGTGGATGTTGACGTAAGCCTCGTTGGCGAGCATGGCATCGACCAGCGCCGAATAGGCGCCCTGCGCGGTGCCGCCGTTGGCCGCCAGGAAGGCCGGATCATACGAGGCCGCCTCGTCCAGCGCCACGGTGGCGCTGTAGCTGCCCGAGCGCACCCCGGTCGGCAAATCCGTGAACGGCACCGCGATCGGGGCTACCCCAGTGAACGGATCCACGGTGCAGCAATGCACGTGCGCCACGGTGCTGGTGCCGGTCAGGTCCTGGAACGGCGCGTCGACCGTCAGTTGGGTACCGATGACTTCGATCGTCACCAGGCTGCTGCCGAACGAGGCGTTCGGTGGGGATTCCGCAGGGCCGCTGGCGACCGCACGGAAGGTGGTGGACTGCGCAAAGGCGGGAACAGCCAGAGCGGACGCGCCCGCGAGCGCGAGAACAGACAGAACACGTTTCATGGAACTCTCCTGTTGAGCATAAGTCCTGCAACGCACTCCGTCCTGGAGTGCTGCACAAAAACTTAGCACCGGACGGGCGCGCAGGCGCACACCGTACGGCTGAGATAATGCTCAGCGGCGAATGAGATCCGGAAATGCTCAGGTGCCGGGGCGGCCAGGTCAGGTGGTCTTGACTGGATCGGTAGCCAGGGGCCGCTTCATGATGGTGATGCTGCCGCCGGCTTCCAGAAACGCGCACTGCATCTCGTGGCGCGCGCAGTCGGCTTCGCGCAGTGCCTGTTCGATGTCGGATTCGCCGACGCGGCTGCGCTTGACGACCTTCTCGAAGAATATGCCGTCGCGCCCGAGCAGCACTGCCTCGCCGTCGAACAGCGATTCCATCTTGCGGCTGCGCGCCGACAGCATGCCGATGCTCGCGTTGATCACGATCAGGGTGGCGGCGATGATCAGGCCGCCGCTGACGGAATCGTCGCCGCCGGACAGGCCGTTCGACACCGCCTCCGACAGCAGCATCACGACCAGCAGGTCGAAGGGCGTCAGCTGGCTGATCGTGCGCCGGCCCGACAGCCGCACCATCAACAGCAGGGCAAGGTACACCAGCGCACCGCGCGCGACGAATTCCCACCAGGGTAGATCCATGTCAAACATGACGAAGGCCTCAACATCCGTTGCAGATGCAAGGATTGTAATGACGGTGCGGCGATTCCATTGTTCGCCAGGGAACGGAACAGCTGAATTCGCTTCAGGCGGGCTGGTCCGGATGGCGCGCCTGCCAGGCCTGCAGTGCGGCCTGGTAGCGCTCGAACGCGATCTGGTAGGCGTCGAACACGCACATGACGCAGCCGGTGCCGCAGCAGTCTTCCAGTTCCGGTTCCCGGGGCGCGACCGGACGCGGATCGGCGCAGGCGCCGGCGTCGACGCTCACGGCGCCTTGTCCCCGTCCAGGATGGCCTTGATTTCGGCGCGTTCGCGGGCGCTGACGTGGCCGCGCAGGGCCGCCAGGATCAGGGCCTTGCCGGAGCCGGAAAAGGCTTTATGGATGAGTTCGCTGACCAGGTTGGTCTGCAGCGCGTCCTGCGGCTGGGCCGGAGAATAGACGTGGGCACGCAGGCTTTCGTCGCGCACCAACAAGCCCTTGCCGTGCATCAGCTGCAGCAGGCGCAGGACGGTGGCGGCGGTCATGTCGGGCCGTTCCGCGCCGATGGCCTCGTGCACCTGCCGGGCCGTGGCCGGACCCAGCTGCCACAGGATGCGCAGCAGCTCGAGTTCGGAAGCGGTCGGTTTCAAAGGAGTCGGGGACGGCATGCGAGGCAGCATAAGGGATCGGCCCGCAAAAGTCGAGGCGGGCCGCCGTCTCTGCCGCTACGACCGCGACCGCTGCTGCCGTCTCAGCGGTCGCGGTCGTAGCGGCGCATCTGGAACGCCATCTTGCCGTTGCGCCGGATGCAGACGCCTTCCATGCTTTCGCCTTCGCGCAGGGTCCAGGCCAGCCGGGTGCCGGGTTGCTTCGATGCGCAGGCGGCGTTGGCCTCGGCCGGCACGGCAGGTATCTTCGGTTGCGGCGGCAATGGCGGGACAGCGGGTGCCGGCGGGGCCGGGGGCGCGGGAGGCGCGGGCGGGGCCGGTGGGGCCGGTAGCGCGCCCGGTGCAGGTGGTGCAGGCGGCGCCGGTGGTGCCGGTGGCGGCGGGCATTCGCCGTTGACGGTCCTGCAGTGGACGCTCACGTGCGCTTGCTGCGCGCCAAAGGCGGCCGGCACCGCGGCGAGCAGGGCCAGCAGCAGGAGCGGATGGCACAAAGAAGGGTGCAGATATGGACGTTTCATGGTTATTCCCTGGACAGTGAGACAGTGGAATCCATGATGCCGCCCGAATGTGGAGAAAATTTGGAGGCGAGGCACCCACGCGCGGTTCACAGGTCGAAGCGGTAACCCAGCCCATAGATCGAATGGATCGCGTCGACGCCCGGCAGCACGGCGTCCAGCTTGCGTCGCAGGTTCTTGATATGGCTGTCGATGGCGCGGTCGGTGGCGTCCAGGCTGGCGTTGCCTTCGCGCGCGAGGTCGAGCAGCTGGGCGCGCGAAAACACCTGGCCGGGACGGCGCGCCAGCGCGGCCAGGATGCCGTATTCGCTCGGCGTCAGCTCCAGCGGCTTGCCGTGCACGGCGATGCGGTGTGCGGCCGCGTCGATGCCGATGACTGGTGGCGCATGCCCGCTGCGGCGCAAAATCGCCTTGATGCGCGCCATCAGCTCGCGCGGACTGAAGGGCTTGCACAGGTAATCGTCGGCGCCGGCGTCCAGGCCGAGCAGGCGGTCGATTTCCTCGACCCGCGCCGTGACCATGATCACCGGCACGGTGGACGTCGCGCGCAGCGCGCGGCACAGCGCCAGGCCATCCAGGCCGGGCAGCATCAGGTCGAGCACGACCAGGTCGGGCGGCGCTTGCCGGAAGGCGGCCAGCGCCTGCGCGCCGTCATGGAAGATCGCGGGCAGGTAGCCGGCCGCGCGCGCGTAGTCGGCCACCAGCGCGGCCAGTTCCGGTTCGTCTTCGACGATGGCGATGTGGGTGCCGGCGTTATGCGGATCCATCTGTCATTTCTCCAGCAAGGCGATCGTGATCGTGCTGCGCAGCCCGCCCAGCGGCGAGTGCGCGAAGGCCAGCGATGCGCCCTGCGCTTCCAGCAGGCGGCGGCACAGCGCCAGGCCGAGGCCGGCGCCGCCGTGGGCGCGGCTGCGCGAGGCGTCGACGCGGTAGAAGCGCTCGCCCAGACGCGCCAGCGCCGTATCCGGCACGCCGGGGGCGCTGTCGTCCAGGTGCAGCCGCAGTTGGCCCGCGTCCGCCTGCGCGTGCAGGGTCACGCGTCCGCCAGGTGCCGTGTAGCGCAGGCTGTTTTCGAGCAGGTTGTCGACTACCTGGCGCATGCGGTCGGGGTCGGCCAGCACGGTGGCTTGCGCCGGGGCGGGGCCAAATTCCAGTGTCAGACCGGCATCCCGCAGGCGCGCATTGAATGCGTCGGCCTGGGTAGAGGCCAGCTGCCACAGGTCGAGCGGCAGCGGGCGGCAGTCGAGGGCGCCGACGTCGGCCCGGGCCAGCGCGTACAGTTCGTCGATCAGCTTGTTCAGGGACAGCACCTGGCGCAGCATGGCGTCGAACGTGTCCGGGGTGGCGCTGCGCACGCCGTCCTGCAGCGCTTCCAGCTGGGCGCGCAGCACCGCCAGCGGTGTGCGCAATTCGTGCGACGTATCGGCCACCCACTGCCGGCGCGCGTCCTCGGCACCCTGCAGGCGGCCGGCCAGCGCGTTGAAGTGGCGCGCCAGCTCGCCCAGTTCGTCGCTGCGGGTGTCGTGCAGGCGGGTGTCGAAGCGGCCGTCGGCCAGGCGGCGCGCGCCATCCTCGAGCGCCCGGATCGGACGCCGGAAATGGCGCGCCAGGCCAACCGCCGCCAGCGCGCTGAAGCCGACTGCCGCGGCGACGATCAGCCACAGGCTGCTGCGCAGCTGTTCGAGGAAGGCATACGCCATCGCATCGCTGGGCCGGGCGCCGCGCGCCACGCCGAGCCAGCCGACGGTGCGGCCGCCGGACTCGATGGCGCGCCGGGCCAGCGGCAGGGCGTTCGGCGGCCGGCCGGCCAGGTAGGCGCCGTTGGCATCGAGCAGGGTGATGCGGCGTGGCAGGGACAGCGGGGCGTCTGCAGCCGCATTCCCGGGGCCGATGGCGGTATCGGCAGGGGATATGCGCGGCGGGGGGAGTGGCGGCGGTGCGGGAGGTGCGGGCGGGGCCGGCGGCGCGGATGGAGCGACCGGAGCAACCGGCGCCATGGCCACCGGACCGGGCGCTGAAGCCGGCACGGCCGGTATCGGCAGCGGCGGCGCCACGCCGGCATCGCGTTCGCTCTGCAGCCGTTCCAGCTCGCGTGCGATCCAGGTCTGGCGTCCGTCGTCCGGAATGAAAGCCCAGCCGCCGTGGCTGCGGTACTGGCGCCCCAGCGCGGCCGACAGTTCGTCCAGGCGGTCCAGCTCGATGGCGATGGCATACTCGCCGAAGCCGGCCAGCACGTTCTGGCGCAGCAGGAACACGGCGCCGGCCGCCACCGCGAGGATCGCAAGCAGGACCGAGGCGAACAGGCGGTGGCCGATCGAGAGTTTCAAGGTGGCTGGGAATCAGGAGTGAGGGGCCATTCTAGGTCAAAAAGGATTTATTATCAGCATGTTCAACATGCCTTATCGATAAGGAAAACCGCATGCGCCACCTGTTCGCCTCCGCTGTCCTCTCGTCCGCCATCCTGGCGCCGCTGGCATTTGCTGCGCCCCCGGTCACGGTGCCACGCGCCGTCATCGCCGACCCGGCACGCAATGCCAAACACCCGGCCGCTAATCGCCAGGTGCTGATCCTGAGCCACGGCCAGGGCATGAATGCGCTGCTGATGCTGGCGGCCGGCGCCGGGCCCAAGCCAACCATGCTGCTCCTGCACGGCCTGCCCGGCAACGAGCAGAACCTCGACCTGGCGCAGGCAATCCGCCGCGCCGGCTGGAACGTACTGACGCTGCATTACCGCGGCAGCTGGGGTTCGCCGGGCCGTTTTTCGCTGGCCGGTGCCGGCGAGGATGCCGAAGTCGCGATGGATTTCCTGCGTCAGCCGGAGAATGCGCGCCAGTACGGCATCGACACCCGGCGCCTGGTGATCGCCGGCCACAGCATGGGCGGCTTCCTGGCGGCACGCTATGCGGCTACCCACGACGATGTCGCCGGGGCCGTGCTGATCGATCCGTGGAACGCGGGTGCCTCAGGCAAGGCTGTGCTGGCCGCGCCGGAAAACCGCCAGGATGCGATCGCGGCGATGGGCGACGATTTCGGCAACAGTCTGGCCGGTACCGATGCGGCGCAGCTGATGGCCGAAGTCGAGCGCCACGCGCAGGACTGGGACCTGCTGGAGGCCGCGACCAGGCTGGCGCGCAAGCCGCTGCTGATCGTCGATGCGCAGTACGGGAATGCGGCGCAGGTGGCGCCGCTGGCGGCGGCGATCCGGTCCTCGCTCAAGGCCGGTGGCGGGCAGCTGAAGGCGGTGACGCTGGCGAGCGATCACGGGTTTGCGGATCACCGGATTGCGCTGGCGGGGGTGACGGTGGGGTGGCTGGATGGGTTGAAGGTGCCGGCGGCGAAAGCCAGATAAGCTAGCCCGTCGTCCCCGCCTTCGCGGGGACGACGGTAGGTGGCGGTGTTGCATGTAGCGGTATAGCAGCAGCGCTTACGCAGCCGCCCGCGCCACCAGATCGAAGGTGCGATAACTGGCCTGCTCGGTCCCTTCGCCGGTCGTGATGAATTCCAGCCCGGCCCCGCCCGCACTGCCCATGCGGTACAGCGTTCCGGTCCCGGGCGGGATCATCGAGTGCACGCGCGCCACCACGTAGCCGACGTGACCAGCCCCGGCCTGCACGACCAGCACGTTGGCGGACGCGCCGGCTGCCCGTGTGCCGGCCACCGGTATGCCGGCCACCGGTATGCCGGCCGCCGCGCCGCGCAGGTCGACCATCGGAATCGCGGCGCCGTGCCAGTCCATGGTGGCGGCAGTAGTGCCGGCCAGCGGCAGGATGTGTTCGATGGCGCCGACCGGGGTCGCGCCCAGGCCGTCGGCTTCGAACACGATGTAGCCGACCTTGTTGTAACTGCGCTGCGGCGCCGGCTTGGCGCTGCCGGTGTCATTGGCGGCGGACGCCGGCTTGCTGAGCGCCGCTTCCGGAAAGCGCGTGAACAGGCGCGCGGTGTCGAGCAGGCGGATCTCGATGCCGTCGCCGTCGTACAGGGTGGCGGTGACGCCGTCGTCGGCGGGCAGGCCGTTGCCTTCGAAGGCGCACATCTGCAGCGCCGCGCGCACCGGCACGCCGAGCGCGAGGCCGGCGTGTTCGATCACGGCCAGCAGGCGGTCGACGCCAGCTTCGACCCTGCCGGCTACGAAGCTGCCTGCCATCAGGGCGCCGGACGCCAGCACCGGCAGGTGGCGGCCGCGCCAGATGCAGTAGGCACTGTCGATGCCGCCGCCGAAGCGGGCCAGCGGCGGCAGCGGAATCACTTCGGTCAGGTCGCCCGGCGGCACCGCCAGCCGGCCGTGGCCGGTCTGCAGCAGCGCCCAGGTGCGGCTTGCGCTCGCCGGCGCC
>Ga0265797_10009586_pt1 | contig 12547 bp, 10 predicted proteins | sample P2T30metagenome_FD_192433 | JGI IMG/M metagenome (GOLD analysis project Ga0265797, IMG submission 192433) | Plant litter microbial communities from East Loma Ridge, Irvine, California - P2 T30 | ecosystem: Environmental > Terrestrial > Plant litter > Unclassified | place: USA: California... | reverse complement strand
CCAAATCACTGTCGACTTCCGGCCAGCGTGGTTTAACGGGGCGCCTAAGATCAAGAGCAGCTCGCTTCGCATCGTGGTTACCGTAGGCTGCTACAAGGTTGTGTAGATACCTATGGCTATCGGGGACAAGCCCCCTCTCACACTTTGAATGTATTCGCAGTTCAAATGTGGGAGGGGGCTTGCCCCCGATGAGGCCCTTCAAACCGCCACACTCACCTCCTGCCTGTCTACCTCAACCAGCGTCTCGATCATCGCCTTGGCCGCCGGCGACAAGCGCGACCCGGTACGGCTGACAATCCCGCATCGCGCACTCAGGGTCTCCATGTTCTGCGGCAAGTTGCGCCAGTGCAGCAGCACCAGCGCCCCTCGGGCGATGTCCTCGGCGAACGCTTCCTCGGTGCCCACGCCGATGGCATTGGACTGCAGCACAATCTTTACCAGCGCCGGGAAATGCTCGGTCTGGATGCTGGGTGAAAAGTCCATGCGCCCGCTCAGGTTCGCCAGCAGTTTGCGAATGCCCTGGGAGATCAGCGGTGCGGCCAGCGGGTAGTCGAACATGTCATTGGTCGACAGGCTGTCCTTGGCCAGCAACGGGTGCCCGGGGCGGCAGAAAAACACGCCGCGCTTGGGCGTCAGCGCACGGGTCTGGAAGTTTGGGTCGGCTTCGAACTGACGGATGTCGGCAATGAAGAATTCGATCTCCTCGCGGCTCAATGCGCGGCTGAGTGTTTCCCAGTTATCCACCTGGAAGCGGGTGCGGATTTTCGGGTGCGCGCCGATAAACCGCGCCACTGCATCCGGCACCAGCTTCACCGCCGGCGCGGGGCCGCAGCCGAAGCGCAGGTCGCCGGCGTCGAGCTTGGTCATGCGCGTGACTTCACTGCTCAGCAAGGCGGCGCCATGCACCAGCGTCAGGGCGTGTTGCAGCACCACCTGGCCTTCCGGCGTCGGGCGCAGGTCCTTGTGGCCACGGTCCACCAGCACACAGCCGAACTCCTGTTCCAGCCCCTGGATGCTGCGGCTGAACGCCGGTTGCGTGATGCCCATGGCGTCCGCCGCGCGCACAAAGCTGCGGTGTTCGTTAAGGGCAATGAAGTAGCGCAGTTGACGAAGATCCATATGCATTCCCGGCATTTGAAAAATAGGTCGAAGGCATTTGCGAGCGACGCAGCTGAGGTTTTAAATGCAAGCTCTTATTCCGTCAACGAAGCATTACTTCATTTGCTAGATCCAAAATGCATATGAATAGAGCGTTGTCGGCGAACGTTCCGCCATCCGCAGGCACATGAGGGTCATCACAATGAGCAACGCCGCATTAGCTGTTCAACCCATCGCTCAGGCACTGGAAATTCATCCGGTTGCCGGCCGCATTGGCGCCGAGATCCGTGGCATCAAACTGTCCGGTCACCTCGATGCCGCCACGGTCGACGCCATCCAGCAGGCGCTGGTGCAGTACAAGGTGATCTTCTTTCGCGAGCAGACCCACCTCGATGACCAAAGCCAGGAAGCCTTCGCCCACCTGCTCGGCGAGCCGATTGCGCACCCGACCGTGCCGGTGCGCGATGGCACGCGCTTTCTGATGGAGCTGGACGGCACCCGCGGCCAGCGCGCCAACTCGTGGCACACCGACGTGACCTTTGTCGATGCCTACCCCAAGGCTTCGATCCTGCGTTCGGTGCTGGCGCCGACCTCCGGTGGCGATACGGTCTGGGCCAACACGGCGACGGCCTACAACGACCTCAGCGTCGAACTGCGCGCCCTGGCGGACAACCTGTGGGCCGTCCACAGCAACGAATACGACTACGCCGCACGCAAGCCGGATGTGGCGGTGGAAAAACTTGAGGAATACCGCAAGGTGTTCACCTCGACGGTGTATGAAACCGAGCATCCGGTGGTGCGCGTGCATCCGGTCAGCGGCGAGAAAACCCTGCTGCTGGGGCATTTCGTCAAACGCCTCAAAGGCTACTCCCAGGCCGACTCGACGCAACTGTTCAACCTGCTGCAAAGCCACGTCACCCGCCTGGAAAACACCGTGCGCTGGCGCTGGAACAGCGGCGACGTGGCGATCTGGGACAACCGCGCCACCCAGCATTACGCGGTGGACGACTACGGCACCCAGGAACGTATCGTGCGCCGGGTGACGCTCAAGGGCGATGTGCCGGTGGGCGTGCAGGGACAGCGCAGCCAAACGACAAAGGGCCTTTAACCCCGTACAGGTTCCAAATGTGGGAGGGGGCTTGCTCCCGATTGCGGAGTGTTAGCCACTGCACCTGTGACTGACCCACCGCTATCGGGAGCAAGCCCCCTCCCACATTAATTTGCGTCGTTTACCACACCCCGATTTTTACCACTTTCTCCGCCTCCGGCTCCCCATAGCGAAACCACTGCCCACGTACTTCAATCTCCGTGTGGCTGATGGTCGTGCGCCGCTTCAACCCGCGCAGCCAGTCGAACAGATAACCCAAGTGCGTCTCGCGCACCTCGGCATACGCCGGGTCGGCGCCGAGGTCGTGCAGTTCCTGCGGATCGTTTTGCAGGTCGAACAGCTGCGGGCGGAAGCCGTCGTACGCCAGGTATTTCCAGCGTTCGCTGCGCACCATGGTCATGCGGCAACGGTCGATCGGCTGGCCCAGGCGCTCGCGGGCCGGGGCCTGAAAGGCGTAGTCGTATTCGGCAATTGCATAGTCACGCCAAGGTATCGCTTCACCCTGCAGCAGCGGAATCAGCGAGCGGCCTTCCAGGCGGTGATCGGCGGCGGGCAGGCCCAGGGCGTCAAGGAAGGTCGGCAGTGCGTCGATGGTCTCCACCAGACGCTCGTCCACCGTGCCGCGGCTGATATCGGCACTGGCGCGCGGGTCACGCACGATCAACGGGATGCCCACCGCAGGCTCCAGCAGGAACTCTTTCTCGCCGAGGAAGTGATCGCCCAGGAAGTCGCCGTGGTCGCTGGTGAACACAATCAGCGTGTCATCCCAGCGCCCGTTGCTTTGCAGGAAATCAAACAGCCGCCCGAGCTGGTCATCAATCTGCTTGATCAGCCCCATGTAGGTGGGAACCACCGTGAGCCGCACCTCGTCGCGGGAAAAATTCAGGCTCTCCTGGTGCTGACGAAACGCCTGGTACACCGGGTGATCGCTGGTCTGGCCCGGTTGAATCGGCGCTTGGATATGCTCGGCGCCATACAACGCGTGATACGGCGCCGGTGCGATGTAGGGCCAGTGCGGCTTGATGTAGGACAGGTGCAGGCACCAGGGTTGCTCGGCCTGCTCCTGGATAAAGTCGATGGCGCGGTCGGTGGTGTAGACCGTCTCCGAATGCTGCTCGGCTACCCGCGCCGGTAACCCGGCGTTGCGCATGTGCCAACCGCTGAGTACTTCACCGTTTTCACCCTTCGCGGCATTGGCCCATTCATGCCACGGGTTGCTGCCGCCGTAGCCCTGCTCGCGCAGGTAGTGGGTGTAGGGCGCCGACTCGCGTTTATCCTCGAACAGCGGGCTGTCGGGGTAGATACCGTCGTGACGGAAATAGGTGTCGAAGCCCACTTCATTCAGCGGCTCGGCCTGGGCGCTGTCAGGGTCGATGTTCAAGCGTTGCAGGGCGTCCAGATTCGGCGTGGCGTGGGTTTTGCCCACCAGGGCGGTGCGGATGCCGTGGGGGCGCAGGTAGTCGCCGATGGTCAGCTCTTCCAGCGGCAGCGGCACGGCATTCCACGCCACCTGATGGCTGCTGACATAACGCCCGGTGTACGCCGACATCCGCGACGGCCCGCAGATCGTGCCCTGGGTATAGGCACGGCTGAAACGCACGCCGGCCGCGGCGAGGCGGTCGATATTGGGGGTGTGCAGATGCGCATGGCCGTAGCACGACAGGTAATCGCGGCGTAGTTGATCGCACATGATGTACAGCACATTGCGCACAGGTTGGGATTTGGACATGAGGCTTCACCGAACGGAGGACAGGTGACGGTTTTCGCCGTTCGGATGGGCGCTGGCAAGTGCATTTGGGGTCTGGGTTTCATGCAGCAAATGCATGGGTGTTGATACCGGCGCCATCGGGGGCAAGCCCCCTCCCACACTTGAAATGCATTTCAAATGTGGGAGGGGGCTTGCCCTGATGCCAGTCAGTTAAGCGAAAGTGGACAACTGTAGGAGCGAGCTTGCTCGCGAAAAACGCCCAGGCGACGCGTTCATTCTGAATAAACGCGGGGAGTCTGAGTTCTTCGCGAGCAAGCTCGCTCCTACAAAAAAGCCTTAACTGACTGGCATTTCACATGCGGTTACGGTTGGCTGCTATAAATACGTGCTAGCTGTTTCATTGGGCGAAAGTCCTGATATGGGCGGCCAGCTCAGCCAGCTCTTTATCATCGGCCCTGGCCGCGTCATGGGAGGAAAGGTAGCCTTCGTAACGCTCAAAATATTTGTCCTGCCTTGAGCTGATTTTTTTGAATGCGCTGTCTTCCCCTGTGCCATGCATCGGAAACAACTTGGCGTGCAGATGATCCACGCCATAGCCCTCCAGGATCATTCCCGTCCTGGCGACACCTGCCAGCGCCTTGTCGAGGAGCTGCGCAGTCTTCCTGGCCGCCACCACCAAGTCGCAAAGCACGCTATCGGACTGGGCAAACGCATAGCTGGCGTAATGGGTTTTGGGGATGACGACGCTAAAACCTGGCGTGTTGGGAAAAATGGAGAGGAAGGCCATATGGGTCTGGTCTTCCCACAGGAGATGGGAGGGAGCGGTACCGCGCGCAATGCTGCAAAAGACACAGTCCATCAAGCATTCACCTCGTTGTCTTCAAATATGGGGTGCTCTACCCGAGAGCAGCTGTACGCAATCGCGTTCCAATTTATTTAAAGATATGGATATGAACGTTTCGGGTCGGTGTGAAATTCAAGCCTGACTGTCTCCATTCAAACCGCAATATTCTCCAAGGCGCAGGCGTCTTCGTCGCTTTCATCCACCTCTTTGATCTGCTCAATCATCGCCTCCGCCAGCGGCGACAATCGATACCCCGCTCGGCTGACGATGCCGTAGCGGGTGTAACGCTCCTCCAGGTTTTCATCCAGGCCGTCGATCTTCAAGCACACCAATTCGCCCCGGGCCATTTGCAGTACGTCGCTGTTGGCGCTGACGATGCCGATGGCGTTCGAGCGCAGTACCACTCCTAGCAGGCCGTAGCCGTTTTCGCATTCGACGTTGGGCAGGTAATCGGGTCGGCCGCTGAGGTCGACGATGACTTTGCGCAGGTTCGGCGGGCGGATGGTGACGGCCAGGGGATAGCTCATCAGTTCGGCGGCGCTGACGCTGTCGCGGGCGGCGAGGGGGTGGCCGATGCGGCAGCAGAAGTACCAGCGGCGTGGGCGCAGGCGATGGGTGTGGTAGTCGGGGTTGGCTTCGAAGTGGCGGGTGTCGGCGACGAAGAATTCGAACTCTTCGCTGAGCAGGCGTTTGCTCAGGCTTTCCCAGTCGTCTACCTGGAACTGCACGCGGGCCTTGGGGTAGCGCCCGATAAAACTGCCAATGGCGCGGGGGATCAAACCGCCCGCCGGCGCCGGGCCGCAGCCAAAGCGCAGCTCTCCGGCTTCAAGGCCGTTGAACTGGCTGATTTCGTTCGCCAGTTGCTGCGCCCCGCTGACCAAGCGCCGCGCATGTTCGAGCAGCACCTGGCCCTGTTTGGTCGGCGCCAGGTCTTTGCGGCCGCGGTCCACCAACTGGCACCCGGCGCTGTGTTCCAGGGCCTGGATGCTGCGGCTGAAGGCCGATTGCGACAGGTTCACCGTCAACGCCGCCGCGACAAAACTGCGTTGTTCGGCGAGGGCGATGAAGTGGCGAAGTTGGCGCAGATCGATATGCATTTTTCACATCAAAAATATCCGGGAAATGCATTGGCTATGCATTAGGTCGACTCCTTATAAAGGCTATCTCTTATGCAGTAAATGTTCGTAAAAACATAAATAAATAACCTAAAAGAATATCGCTTGTTGGATATTCCGGGGTTCCGGAGCCGCTCATGAGTCTGTTCAAGCCCGCTGTACCTTGCTCTCCCCGGACGCTCAAGCGCCTGCCCTTGGCCATGTTGCTCGCCGGCAGCGCCAGTTGGACGCCCAGCCAAGCGGCCGAGCCGACACCTGCGGGCGAAAGCGCCAGTGGCCAGCTGGAAACCGTCACGGTGACCGCACGGCGGCGCACTGAAAGCGCCCAGGCGGTGCCGACGCCCATGAGCGTGGTGGGCGGCCAGGCGCTGGAGAGCCAGCGGGTGTACCGGATTCAGGATTTGCAGCAACTGGTGCCCAGCGTCAACGTCGCCTATATGCATGCACGCCAGTCCAGCGTGTCGATTCGCGGCCTGGGTAACAACCCGGCCAGCGATGGCCTGGAAGGCAGCGTGGGGCTGTACATCGACAACGTCTACCTGGGCCGCCCCGGCATGGCGGTGTTCGACCTCATGGACATCGAGCAGCTTGAAGTGCTGCGCGGCCCGCAGGGCACTTTGTTTGGCAAGAACACCACGGCGGGGGTGATCAATATCAGCACGCGCGCGCCGAGTTTCACCCCGGAGCGCAGCATCGAAACCTCACTGGGCGAGGACGGTTATTTCCAGACCAAGGGCACGATTTCCGGGCCGCTGACCGATGAGCTGGCCGGGCGGTTTTCGGCCTATCGCACGCGCAATGACGGCGACATCAAGAACGAGCACGACGGCCATGATCTCAATGGCGGTTCGCGCCAGGGCTTTCGTGGGCAACTGCTGTACAAGCCCAATGAGGCATTCAACCTGCGCTGGATCGGTGACTACAACGAGGAGGATTCCAGCGCCGGTACCCGCGTGCTCTACAGCACCGGGCCAACCATCAACGGCACCAACCTCTACCAGTCCAGGGCCAACGCAGCGGGTGCGACGCTGGTCGACGGCACTCACCGCAAGGTCAACCTGGACGATGATCAACACGTCACGGTGTTCCAGGGCGGAACGTCACTGGAGGCCAACTGGACCTTGCCCAGCGACTTTACGCTGACGTCGGTCAGTTCCTACCGTTGGTGGAACTTCACCCCGCGCAACGATGACGGGCTTAACGTGCCGGCCTCGTATAACGCCGGGGTCTCGGTGGAAGACAAACAGTGGTCCCAGGAATTCCGCCTGGCCTCACCCCAGGGTGGGTTCTTCGACTACGTGCTCGGCGCTTACTATTTCGGCTCTGACCTGGACAACAAGTCCTTCGCCTATTACGGACCCAAGGCAGACATCTGGAACGGCACGCCGACGGGTGCGTTGAACAATGTCAGCAGCGTGGGCAACGGGCATATCCGCACCGACAGTTTTGCGCTGTTCGCCCAAGGCACCTGGCACCTGACTGAGCGCCTGGATTTCACCGCCGGCCTGCGCGGCACCTACGAAGAAAAAAGTGCTTGGGTGACCCGCAATGCGCCGCTGGGTGGTGCTGCGGTCACTGGCGCTGCTGCCACGGCGCGGCGCGGGCGTACCGGCGCGTATGACTCGGGGGACCTGACGCAGTACAGCGCGACACCGTCGGGGCTGCTCAACCTCAGTTATCACTTCAACGACAACCTGCTGGGCTACGCGACGCTGTCCCACGGCGAGAAGTCCGGCGGCGTCAACCTGGCGGTGGGCTCGGCGCCGACGGCGGGGGCCGACTCGCTGTTGATCGGCACCGAGCGCGCCAACAACGCCGAGCTGGGTTTCAAGAGCACCTTGTGGGACCGACGCCTGCAGCTCAATGCCAACCTGTTCTGGACCCAGGTCAACGGCTACCAGACCAATGCCTACGACCAGGACAACCGCGTGCAGTACCTGACCAACGCCGGCTCCGTGCGCTCACGCGGTGTGGAAGTGGAAAGTACGCTGGTGCCGATCAAGGGCCTGACGCTGAACCTCAACGGCTCGTTCAACGACGTGAGCTACCTGTCGTACAAGGACGCGCCATGCCCGCCGGAAGTCAGCCTGCGCCCGGGTGCACCGGCCTCCTGTGACCTCACCGGTCATCAGGTGGTGGGCGCGTCGAAATGGATCGCCAACGCCAACGGCGAGTACAAGTGGAACCTGGATAACGGCTTTGAACCCTACGTCACCGCCAGTTATGCCTTCCGCTCCAAGGCGGTGGGTACCGTGGAGGATTCCGACTTCGGGCAGATCCCCGCCTACGCGTTGGTCAACCTCTCCACCGGCCTGCGCGGCAACTACGAGCAGGGCCAGTGGGACGTGTCGTTGTGGCTGAAAAACGCCTTCGACAAGACCTACTACACCACCCTGTGGACCGGCGGCAACGGCGGTTACGAAGGCCTGCTGGGCGCTCCGCGCACCCTAGGCGTGACCGGGCGCTACGACTTCTAGCCCGGTGCGGTAGGTGGCCGGGCTGAACACCCGCGTCACCAGCAGCATCGCCACCACGGTCACTGTCAGTACGATCCAGGCGCTGACGAAGTTGCCGGTGAGTTCGCGCAGCCAGCCGGTCAGCCACGGCGAAACCGCGTTGATCAAAAAGCCCACGCCTTGTACGAAGGCGGCCAGTTGGCCGGCCTGGCGTGGGTCGCGGTGATGGTCCAGGGTCAGCAGCAGGCTCAGGGCGAAGCACGCGCCCAGGCCGAAGCCGCACAAGGCCACCCACACATGGGGAAATTCCTGTGGCGCGATGATCAGGCCGAGGTAGCCGATGGTCTGCGCCAACAGGCTGATGCCGAGCAGCGGGCGACGGTCGATGCCGCGTTGCGCCAGCACCGGCATCAGCAGCGCGGCGAGCACCTGGAAGATGGTCATGAACGCCAGCAACGAGCCGCTGGGCAGCACGCCCCAACCCAGTTGCTGATAGTAGGCCGGCAGCCACGCCACCATGCTCATGTAGCCGCAATTGACCAGGCCGAAATACAGCGCCAGCAACCACGCACGGCGATTGCGCAGGCCTTTGAACGCGGAGGCGACCTGCATGTTGCGGGCGGCACCCAGGGGCAGCCATGCCCACAGCAACAAGGCGCCCAGCGCCGGCAACAGCCACACCCCCAACCCCGCCTGCCATTGCTGGAAATGCGTCGCCACCACTGGGCTGAGCAGCGCCGCCAGCCCGCCGCCGGCCATCAGCGAGGCCGAATACACGCCCATTGCCACCGGTACGCGGTGATGAAATTCGCGCTTGATCATCGCCGGCACCAGCGCCTGGATCAGCGCCACGCCCGCGCCGCCGAGCAACGCGGTCACCAGCAGCGCCGACGCCTGGCCCAGTAGCCAGCGCGCCAGGCACGCCAGCAGAATCATCATCAGGCCCAGGGCAATCCCGCGCCGTTCGCCCAGCCGCGCTTCCACACGCACGCCCACCAGCGCCACCAGGCCCATGCACACCACCGGCAGGCTGGTGAGCAGGGCGCTGCTCTGAAAACTCAGGCCGGTGGCCTGGCGAATCTCTCCGAGCAGCGGGCTGATGGAACTGAGGATCGGCCGCAGGTTGAGGCCGAGCACCACCAGCAGGCCCCAGCCGGCCAGTCGTCCGGTGAATGGGGTGTTGAGCGTCATACAGGGTTTTCCGACTACGCAAATGAGCGGTGAGTATGGTCAGCTAGCGAGGTATTCTGAAATTAAATATAACCATGCCAATCAGTGGCAAACGGAATGCTCATGACCTTGTTCGATCCGCTGTTGTTGCGCAGTTTTGTCGCCGTGGTGGACTGCGGCAATTTCACCCGAGCCGCCGAACGCCTGCACGTGACCCAATCCACCGTCAGCCAGCAGATCCGCCGCCTGGAAGACGCCGCGGCGTGCCGGCTGTTGGACCGCGATCAGCGCCGCGTGGTGGCGACTGTCGAGGGTGAGCGCCTGTTGGCGTATGCGCGCCGGATCCTCGCGTTGCATGAGGAAGCCGCCGACGTGTTGATCAATCAGCAGAGCGACGGCGTGTTGCGCCTCGGTGTGCCGGAAGATTTTGCCGCCGAGCGCCTGATGCCGTTGCTCTCGGCGTTCGTGGCGAGGTACCCGCGAGTGCGCCTGGAAGTCGCCAGCGGGCTCGGCCCCGAACTGCAGCGCCAGTACCGCGGCGGCGAGTTCGATGTGCTGCTGGTCAAGCAGATGGGTGACAGCGACGACTGCGTGGACTCGTGGCCGGAGCCGTTGTGCTGGGTCGACAGCCTTAGCACGCCAGTGCTGGGGCGCGACCCGCTGCCGCTGGTGGCTTTTCCGGTGGGCGGGCTGTACCGCAATGACATGCTGCATCACCTGGAGCTGGGCGGTTGGCGCTGGCGTATCGGCTATTCCAGCGCCAGCCTGGCCAGCGTGTGCTCGGCGGTCGCGGCGGGGTTGGGCGTCAGCCTGTTGCCGGAACGCGTGGTGCAACCGGGGCACTGCATCCTGGGCGCCGACAGTGGTTTGCCGACGGTGCAGGGCGTGCGCCTGGCGTTGTACGGTCGCAATGGCCTGGGCGCCGCTGGGCAGACCCTGTTGGGCGAACTGCTTGCCTTGTGCGGTGCGAATCCGCCCTGAGCCATGCCTTTGATGAATATTTTGCATGCCGCAAAAGCATGCGAAATCAGGCAGTTCGCGCCAAGCCACGGAACACGTGGCGTTGACGATCCAGGTCATTTCGTTTATTCGGTTTTGGTATATCCATAACTTTAAAGATTACTTTAAGAGATAAGCGTCTAGCCCCGATGATTCAGTCCTCGATGACCTGCCACGCAGGCTTGTCGGTTTTTTGGATTTGAACACCGTAGGGAGTGAATCAATGGGCAATGTCCAGACCGCTGCTCGTGCACCCGAGGCGCAAGGGCGCCTGGCACCGGGCGGTGAGTTGGTCGACCTTGGCCGGCCACATCGGGCGCCGTTGGGGCAATTGCGCCTGCAGCAAACCCCCAAGCGCTTTTCCAGCCGGCGCGAGGGCGTGCTGTTGGGTTTGCTGGTGCTGGCCTTGCACGGCGCGGTGATCTACTGGGTGAGCCAAAAGCCCACCCCGGTGCTGCCCGTGGTACCACCGGAAATTCCGCCGATGACCATCGAATTTTCCCGGCCGGCGCCGCCCGTGGTCGAGCCACCACCACCGGTGCCGCCGCCACCTCCGGTAGTCGAGCCGCCACCACCGGTGGTGGATGAGCTGGCCGCCAAACCGGCGCCGCCAAAACCGATTACTAAACCCAAACCCGTGCCTAAACCCAAACCTGAGCCCAAGCCGGTACCCAAGGCGATTGAACAGCCGCCCGCGCCGCCTGCGCCCGCTCCCCCGGCACCGGTTGCACCACCGACGCCGGCCCCGGTAACGCCCGCTTCGGCCAACGCCGCTTACCTGAAGAACCCGGCGCCGGAATACCCGTCACTGGCTCAGCGTCGCGGTTGGGAAGGCACGGTGTTGTTGCGGGTGCACGTACTGGCCAGCGGCAAGCCGGGTGAGATTCAGATCCAGAAAAGCAGCGGTCGCCAGCAGCTCGACGACGCCGCACTGGCCGCCGTGAAGCGTTGGAGCTTCGTACCGGCCAAGCAAGGTGAAGTGGCGCAGGACGGCTGGGTCAGCGTACCGATCGATTTCAAGATTCATTAATTATTCAGCGGCACAGAGGGAAGACATCATGGCTTTGGCATCTCCACTTGAATCCATCGAAAGCGCGGTGATCTGGCTGCTGGTGGCCTTTTCGGTCGCCACCTGGGGCTTGGCGTTGTTGAAGGGCGTGCAGTTCGGGCGCCTCAAGGCCCAGGATCGCAGGTTTCATAAACAGTTCTGGGCCGCCTCGAGCCTCGACGCTGCCGCCGAATTGGCCGAAACCCAACCAGGCGCAGCCGCTCGTGTGGCCCACGCCGGCTATGCCGCGATCCAGGTCGGCGACACCCAGCACGCGGCTGACCTGAGCCAGGCCATCAATCACCAGGACCGCCTCGAGCGTGCCCTGCGCCAGCAGATCGTGCGTGAACGTCGCTCCCTGGAGACCGGGTTGGCGGTGGTCGCCAGTATCGGCAGCACCTCGCCGTTTATCGGCCTGTTCGGCACCGTGTGGGGCATCATGGAAGCGCTCAAGGGCATCAGCGCCGCCGGTTCGGCCAGCCTTGAAACCGTGGCGGGGCCCATCGGCGCGGCACTGGTTGCGACGGGTGTCGGGATCGCCGTCGCGGTGCCGGCGGTGCTGGTCTACAACTATTTCCTGCGCCGTCTGAAGCTGACGGCTGCCGACCTCGACGACTTTGCCCACGACTTTTACAGCCTGGCGCAAAAGAACGCCTTCCGTGTGCTGCTGCACCCGGCGCTGAACAAAGCCGGCGCTGGCAGCCCGCAAAAAGTGAAGGAGGCGTCCTGAGATGGCCTTTTCCACCCAAGACAGTGATGAGGTGCTGAGCGAGATCAACGTCACGCCGCTGGTGGACGTGATGCTGGTGCTGCTGGTGGTGTTTATCGTCACCGCGCCGCTGCTCACCAACGCCATTCCCATCAACTTGCCCAAGACCGAGGCCGTCGCACCGGTCGAGCAGAAAGACCCGTTGGTGGTAAGCATCGACGGTGCCGGCAAGCTGTTTATCAACAAGGACGAAATCCAGCCGGACCTGCTGGAATTCAACCTGCAGGCGGCC
>Ga0265797_10009584_pt1 | contig 12549 bp, 9 predicted proteins | sample P2T30metagenome_FD_192433 | JGI IMG/M metagenome (GOLD analysis project Ga0265797, IMG submission 192433) | Plant litter microbial communities from East Loma Ridge, Irvine, California - P2 T30 | ecosystem: Environmental > Terrestrial > Plant litter > Unclassified | place: USA: California... | reverse complement strand
CACCACCTCCGCAAAACGAACCAAGCGCCCAAAACCTGCAATACCAATACCAAGCCAACCACACCGCCCTTTCCCCGACTTGCTCCCGCCTCAATCACAAGCGCAGTTCCGCACCGCGCCTGCGCAGTCGTGGGCAAATTATCCCCCTTCGCGATCAACGTCGTGCAAAAGCCGCCTTGCTGTATGACAGTCGTGGTAGGGGTATTGCCGACAACGACTGCGCCGCCTGCGTTGCCGCCGTTGTTGTATGCTGTGGTTTGTGCGGGTTGCACGTATTGCGATGTTGCTTGGTAGGCGTCGCCGCCTGATAGAGAGCCTGAGCATTTGCCGCTGCTGGCGGAGCAGCAGCCTACTTGTTGGTTGGCGGCGTATTGACAGAAGGAGCCGGACGGGCAGCAGCTGAAGGGACATTTGTTAGTTTGTGGGTGCTTTTGATTGCGATTGAGTTTTTGGGGTGGCGAGGTCGGACGTACTATCCATTTTCGCCGATTGAGCTACAACTCTGAGGGAAGTTGGCGGGACAGACTGCGCTGGCGGGTGATGTGAGGTCTGTCTGTTGGTCGGGGGTGGACGCTGTGATGGCTGCTTGGAAAGTGCCTTCGACATAGGTTGTTTGGGCGAGTATTGGGATCGCGAAGAGGAGGGCGGCGACTAGCGTCCGTATTGAGGGTGATGATCTTCGTGACATTTTATCGCAGACTGTGAATGTGTGTTGTATTGATCGTCGAGCTGCCAGCCCAGGCGTCACCGACTTGTCTCTAGACAAGAGACGAGATGGATGTTGAAGGTGTAGGTCGAGGTCTGTCTAATGGTAGACGGTACTGTATGCGCGCAAGTATTCTTTGCAGTAGGCTCAACGTGATGTACAGTTAATGTTTGCAGAGGCAAATAACGAACGTGATACAAATGCGGTCACAGGGAAGCGATCGCGAGTAAGGCAGGTAGGTAGCAAGTGGTGTAACGCAGAACAGGTGTGGATGGATCGGTATACATTAGTGTGCTCGAGCGAGCGGCCTAGTGCTGCGACTCGAGGCAGCTAAGGAAATATAGATGGCTGACCGCAGCCTTCCCACTTCCAAGGCTGGGTAGCAAGATGGAGGGCGTGCTTACACGGCAACGCAGAGTGTCATCGCATGCGACTCGAGCTTAAGCCCTTCTCATGCAGCCCCATCCCGGCATCCCGGCCTTTGACCTAAACCATTATTGCGTGTGGCAGGGAACGTGTTCATCAGTGCGTTGAGACTTCGCTGGCAAGCGTATGTTGAGCTTTCCGTTGGACATCCCAAGTTTTGGGTCTGTTCTCGATTAACACTGTGAAATGGATGTATGCCTTGAGAAAAAGGGACCTTTGTCAAAGTAGCATGGCTCGCCTAGGTACATGCAGTAAACAACGGCATGTGACTTTCCAAGGTTGTCCATCACCTCGGCGATCGGAAGATCGACGTCAGGGCTGAGCCCGTCCGCCCGCCCGACCGCTAAAGCTCTTGCATTTTAGCACCAAACACGTGATAGCGCGAGCTCCGCGTAAACCACTCTGCCCACTCCGCCCACGCGTCTGTCCAAACCCAACCCACCGGACCGGACCATGTCATGACGAGCGCTCCAGACCGGCGTGCCGCCCAGATTCACAAGAAGACTTATTTCGGCGCGTCTCACACGTGGGACAACTGGAACAAGCTCACTGCCAGCGATGTCTTTGCACTGACCGAAGAGCCGGGCTTTGAAGGTACTGTGTTTGCCACTCGTCTTTCGTTGGCGACCGCGTGCTAAGTCGTCTTCCAGGACAGCATGTCTACTTCCATGGGAATCATCCGATCAGATATGTCTATCTTTGCGGGATAGTGTTGCAATTTGACCTTGCTCCTGGAGCGGGTGCGACGAAATATGCGCTGCTCATGCTCGACGATGGCAGTGGGCGAGCAATCGAGGTCAAGATTCCTCGACGGCAGAAAAGCGATCAGATGGACGCAGCGGTTGTTCCTTCCAATACCCTGATCGACAACTTGAATGTAGACGCAAGCCTGGGTCTGGCATCTCTGTTCATCGACAACAAACCTGTACGTGTGGGTACAGTACTGAAAGTGAAGGGCACCATCACCGTGTTTCGAAATCGGCAGATCGAGCTCAAGCGGGTCTTCCTCGTGAAAGATACTAATGAGGAAGTACAATATTGGGCCAGCCTTGCACATTTTCGTCGAGATGTGCTTGCGAAGCCCTGGGTGCTGACGCATGCGCAAATGAAGGCGGTCAATGATGAGATTGAGGCGCAGGAGAAGCGCGACCGAGAACGCAAGAAGGCCAAGCAGGCGAAGTACTTGAGAGACAGAGAGCGGAAAGGCAAGAATGACGAGAAGAAAGAACGCCAACGGAAAAGACTCCAGGAGGTATTGGATGATGGTGCTTTAGTGGGAAGCAACGTCATCAAGGCGCCATGGGAGTAATCGCAATGAACTGTGTCTTTCGCTCACTTCTCAGTAACTTTGCTGTAAGGAGGGCTCTAGGCTTCGAATGGATTCTCGACGGCTTAGCCCATATGGCGCCTGCAGACTGCAAGCCACAGCGGCAGAGAGCTCCACCCCATCATTTCATGGCCAGCTGGACATGAAGATGAGGCCGCACACCCAGCCAGCATTGCCTTGCTGCGCCATCATCAGTCCACCGCCTTGGCTTCGCAGCGAAGGCAATGCCTCATCAGACTCGGAAGACGCAGCGCTTTCACCAATCTACAGCTCGAATTCCCAACTTGGACCGCTATTGTAGCATGTTCAGCTGCGCTGTCATCGGCACCCGACAGCCTTCTTCGAGGCACAGAGCACACTGCATTCTACCTCAGGCATCTCTCTTCTCTTTCCTCTCGGCTCTTCTGTCGTCCGATCTGCATACACGAAGATCCGGTTATCTGCTCACCTGTGCACACAAGCTCATCGAACCAATCTATCATTTTTTTATGAACTTCCTGTCGCTCGGTGTGAAGCTGAAAGGGAGCTCCGTGAAGGCTTGCTGTGATGGGTAGAACGGAGTTGCTGGCATGGAGCGTGTTCGGTCTGATTGAAGAGCCCTAGCATTAAGAAATGGCCTCGAATTCGTGAGTCGCCTTGCACGAATTTGTCGGGACGAGTGCGCTACGTAATTCGCTTTCTCTGCGATCAAAATCTTGTGGAAGCAGAAGCCTGATCTGTCGCATTAGATCTGCTAATGGCGCCTGGTAGTACAACGTTTCTGCAGTTGATGCGCACGAACGCCAGCTCTGTGTACCACTCAACAATTGCGCAGCCACGTTGTGAGCGTGATGTTGTGGCTTATCGTGTCGGGCAATTTGCATTGCGCGATTCTTCAGTGCCCTTCCGTCGCATTCCATGGTAACAGGGTATTCGTGAGATGACATAGGTGCATACATGTATGCGTGGTCACACACCCAACATCGCGTGTGCGTCACTGTTGTTGTGAACACAACCAAAGGTGGAGAGATGCCTTAGTCCGGTCAGGCTGTTTCCGCTGTGAGGCTGAGCACGCATCGAGCCCTTCCACCATTTCCGTGGCGCGCGGCACAAGAGACCCGGCTTGCATCTCGTGACTTGTAGCCTGCGCTACACATGCAAGGCGCAGCACAGTGCATGCTGTCTTGATAGCCCTACCTGCTACGCCGTGGGCGATGTCTTCGCAACCTATCTCGCTTCAGGTCGCCTGCATGAGATTGAACGCCTGCGGTGGGCGATGCTGACCAGCCGTCGGATAAATATACGGCGCGTTTCGTCGCAATATGGTTTGTTTCTTTCTTGTGTATCTCCATCAGCTGGCTCAATCCAAAGTGTCTAATACATCTCCTCTACCACACCACAAGTCGCACATAACTCTGCCATCAGGTCATCGCAAACATGTCAGGAACAGTCGCCCTCAGCATTCCTGGTTTGTTGCTCACCTGCGTTCAATACGTCGTCGTGATCCGACTCGGCCGTAACTTCGAAAAGGACTTCGGTTCGTGCAATCTGGAGCTGCGATGGATCGAACTTCGCATGCGACGCTGGGGCGCAGCAGTCGGAATCACAGACGAAGGCTCTGACAACTTCCTGAAGGAGTTTGCGAAAATTCACGACGAGAGCCAAGCGGAGCTCGTGAGCGATACCTTGGATCAGATCGCAACGCAGCTCGGAAGGGCTAAAGAGGACTCGGAAAAAATCCTCAAGAAGAAACGCAACCCGGCAGAACTGGTCCTGATCGAGGAGGTCGAGGGACTTTCAATCAGTGAGCCAAAGGTAGCTCTTGCGAACCGCGTTGTCAATAAACTCAAGACGACTTACGACAAACGCCTACAAGCCGGATCGAAGTTTGTTGCAAAATCCGAATGGGCATTGTACAGGAAGACAGAGCTTGAGAACCTCGTCAAGTTTCTTCGGGAGCATGTCACCCAGCTGGAAGCATACATTCCGGGGCAGGAACACAGATTAGCCGTTGCCGAGGCCAAAGAGATGGCCAAAGAGGAATTCGAAGCTCTTTCGGAGGTCGTTGATGCGAGCGATCCGCTTCTCGCGGACGCAATGAAACAAGAAGCTCCCAAAAGTGGATTCTCGTTCCACAACGTCACAGCGACGGGCTATTCTTCTCTCCGGGTCGGCCACCTCTTCAGAGAGTCCAGGCCGTACGACGTTGGCCATACGGCTTACCGTAACCTCAACGCGCACGATCACAGTGTGGTGCATACTGGGAACGTCTATGGATACGAAGAAATTCCTGTCATGCAATCTGCATATGGTAGCAGACCACCCTCGTCCACCATGCCAGGCGCAATCGACAGGAATACATTCGTACGTGGTCCGTTCTTTGATGATCCCTGAGCCATTTTGTTAGAGTACTTGTAGCGTTTAGAGGTTGTTCATCCATCTCATCTAGAATCTTTGCTGCTTCATCGCTCACCTTGCATATCAAGTCAATCTTGACTTCTATATCTTGTCATTGATCACCTATTGGGTCACTAACTTGGTTGATACTTTTATTATAGAGTTGACTTCTTATCAGACTGGACCTTAGCTCAAATATTCGGTCGAACCATGTCTTCTGTCAAGGCCAACACATAATCAGCTGATGGTCATACTTTACTTCAGATATCCCCAAAGGTTGTTCAAGCTCTCCGCCAGCGTGGGATGAGCGAACACGGCATCCCTCAGCTTCCAATACGGTAGCCCGCCCATCATCGCCACCTGCACCAGACTCATGATCTCGCCACCCTCAATCCCCAAGCAAGTAAATCCGAGTATGGCGCCACTCTCAGCATCCACAACAGCTTTCATCAAGCCTCGTGTTTCTGCCGTCTCGACTGCCCTCGCGACATAGCCCATCGGCATTGTAGCGGTCTTGACCTGTCTGTCAGGGAACTTTTTGCGCGCCTCACCCTCGTGCAGCCCGACGTGACCAAGTTGTGGATCTGTGTATACCACGTATGGCACTTGGCCGTCTCGCTGCATAGTATAGGTTGGTCGCGCAGCTTTATCAATGAGATTAGTGCGGATGATGCGGAAGTCATCGTATGAGACGTGAGTGAAAGCAGGGCCGCCGTGACAATCTCCTAGAGCGTAGATGCCGGGTACGTTGGTCTGAAGGTCAGGTTCCACGACGACATGTCCTCGTGAGGTAGTGTCGACGCCGGCGGCGGAGAGATTTAGAGAGTCAGTGTTTGGTGTGCGACCTGTGGCGATCAGCAAGTGAGAGCCGGACGTCTGGTGAAGAGTACCATCAGAAGTCTGGTAATCAAGCTGTATCTCCTTGTTGTTGGCACCAGTGGCAGAGACTTTTGTGGCAGTGGCATTGAGGATGACATCGATCCCATCTTCTTGGCAGATGTCTTGCACTGCTTGTGCGATCTCTGCATCTTCTCGCGGCAGCAGCTGTTTTCCGCGCTGCACTATTGTGACTTTGCTCTTCAGCCTTGCGAAGAGTTGACCGAATTCCATGCCGATGTACCCACCACCCAAGACAAGAAGGCGTTGCGGTACAACGTCAAGCTCCATGATGGACGTCGAGTTCAAGACTCGGCTGGCGTCTACAGTTTCTAGGCCCTGTAAATCGCTCGCAGCTGGCCTCTCGCCAACATTGATGAAGATCTCATCGGCTTCGATCTCCTTCTCTGAAATCCCAAGCTCTGACACGACCTTGACGACCTTCTCGGTGATAAACCTTGCTTCACCTTTGATGACCTCCAGACCCTTGACACCCGCAACCCGCTTCTCACTGCCACTCCTCCACCTCTGCACGATCTCCCTTTTGCGTTCCCTGATCCTGTCCATCTGCGCAACTGTCACAATGCCATCGCCGATCGCACACTGAAAGATGCCATACTCGCTCGCCCGCCCAGCCAGGTGAGCGATCCGTCCGCTCGCAATCATGGTCTTCGTGGGAGTACATCCTACGTTCACACATGTGCCGCCGAGATTGGCGCGTTCGATGAGAACAGTCGAGCGCCCGGCGTTGGCGAGAGCGACGGCCAGCGGAGTTCCGGCTTGTCCGGAACCGATGACAATGGCAGAGACCTTTTCTCGTCCTATCGACATTGTTGTGAGGGAGCGTACCAGGGTATGTAGACGGCGAACTGGTGTTCGAATGTTGGTGGCGCGTTGCATGAGGTGGAGGAGACATGAAGTCGTTCACTGTTCTTGCAATGAGTATGTGGGGAGCAACCAGGCTTATTTACCCTGTATGCAAGATGCTGACGCATGATGTGGCGGGCTTTCACATGGTTTAAGCATGTGTAACTTAGAGCTGACATCGCAGCGGGGCTGTTTAAGAAGGGCATCTGAAGAGCTCGAGATGCCCCACATCTCACATGCCGTTATTGAAGTCAACTGGAAATGCTGTGCCGACATTGAGGTGTGATTAACAAGCCATGAGAGTCTCGTAGAGTGAGTGGAAGGGATGTGCGCTCATCTTGGTTGTACGTTTGATGATTGCCCGCCTATTACGGGACCTGCAGCGTCTAGTCAATGCCCACTTTGTCCCATCCTTGCACCCTCAAACCTTTACCCTTAGGCGCTTCGATCACATTGCTCAAGCGACCTGCCCGTCCTGTTATACCGCTGTACGGCACCGTAGTGCCGTCGCGATTTCTCACCGTCTTACTATGCTTTCTCAATTTCTTGCGTGCAACCATGACTGGCACCGAGCTCTTGGTGACCAAATAGTTGGAGAAGCTGCCTAGTAGCACACCCTTGACCGCACTTCGTCCGCGGGAGCCAATGATAACCAATGTTGGCGATAAGAAGTCGATAAGCTCGGTGATCATATGGCGTGGCGACTTGCAGTGGAAGACTTCGACAACGACCCGGACTTGTAGGCGTGTTTTGCGTAGGAGACGCACGCATCTTTCTGTGATGTCTTCTACCGCGTGGCGACGTTCTGCTTCTGCTGAGCTGTGATTTCTTCCAGTGCCTTCACCCGGCGTCGCGCTCTGCGCAAGAGGAGACGGTCTCGTCGGCTGAGGCACCGCATTCGTTGCAGGTAGATCTCGAATAATTCTGGCGGTGTCTTTGACATTCTCTGCACCGTGTCCGATCTCGACTCCACCTTCGCTAGCTGCCTCCTCGTCGGCCGCGTAGACCGCGAACAGAGTGTCGCCGTCGCGAAGAACTGTACCAATGGTCCATTCCAAAGCATATTCAGCTTCGGGTGAGATGTCAGTCGCGACAAGGTACATTCGTTGACGTTTGCGACCTTCCTCTGCCTCGCGCTGGAAATGTGCATAGTCGCCTCGGATAATCTGGCGAATGACGCGGTGCGCTGAGGGTGTGCTGTGGACTGCTGACATCGTAAGACTGAGCTTCTGTGCGGCGAGCATCTCCGAATGCGACTCATCGTCTGAGCCCAAGGGTGTCGAGTATCCGGATGGCGCAGAGTCAAAGGCGCTCATTGGGTGCACTCTCTTCTTGAGTTTCGCTTTCTCGGCAGGTGTTGTGAGCTTGAAGGAGATTGCGCTCTCGCCTTTGGTAGGATCTGGCTTTCGGTCTCCCTGGAATTGCGGGAAGACTATCTCTGAGTCTGCGCTGTCGCCTCTCACGTTCACAGCTTTGCCTGATGTTGTGCGACCGGGCTCCGGCCTCTTCTTCTGTCTACCACGCGCATCTTCAATGTGTTCATTGTCTGTATCGTTGTCCGCGTCTCCATCCTGATCGCTGTCTGCGGGCTCACTCTCTGGCGCGGGTGGCGGTTTCGGGTCTTTCAAGATACGTCGGCCTCCTGGCGAGTCTAAAGGATCACTTCCTTGTCTGCTGTGGCCGGAAGGTGCTGGGCTGACATTGCGACTCGAAGGTCTCCTGGGATCATTAGGTCCTAGATCGCCGGGTAGTGTGTTCGGTGCGGGTGATCGTGGCCTCCTGGGATCGTTGGCGCCCAAGTCTCCAGGTAGTCTAACCTTCGCTGTTCCGAACACCGAAGACATAGCTCCTTGAGGTCTCCGCCTGTCCGGGATCGGGTTTCCTAGCTTGTCGTGCTTGGGTCGCGACGAATAGTATTCCTCGACAGTCGAATGCTTGCGAGCATCGGGCGGTGAGTCAAGCGGTGATGTAGGCGGCGAGAAATGTGTGGATGCGCTTGCGGCGCTTGTGGGTGTTGGTCCTGCTGATTCTGGCCCGGAGGCGGTTGGTTCTACACTTGACGACACTCCCTTGACTTCCTGTTGCTCTTTCTCATCTATCAGGACCTTTGCCTGGCTGGGATCTGGGTCCGCCATGACTGTAGTATGCTTCTTCACTGCTTGCGCGAGTGGGTGTGGTGAGCTCGGTGTATGACGCGCGATAGCCGAATCAGACCATATATCGCGGTCCAAAATGCTTCACTAGCGAGTGGGAACAGGAGGTTGTATGACGGTATCTCCAGTGGAGGAGTGAAGACGCGACCACAGTGGTATCGAGGGTGGATCGGTGTCTGTGTAACCAAGACCCATTCGGCGACGACCGGCCTGGAGACTGGAGAAGGCGGGGCTTGGGGCAAGCTCTCAAGCACTTGGCGGAAAAGCACCCAACAAAACAGAGGGCAACTTGCTATCGTCATCTCTGAGACACTCAACAGAGTCACTCGTCATGCGATGTCAAAATACATCCTCCGTATATTTCATTACTTCTGCCGGTCCTTGACACACGATCAACGTCTCTCACAGCCAAGCCACATCGTACCGTACATAATTCAATGGCAATCTTTCTAATACAGCAAAGACCATTCTACCAGAACGATCGGATGCAGAGCAAAGCAAACACCATGGTCATCGCTGGCTGGTGGTGCATATGGCAGTACAACAAGTGACAGATATAGGAGCAAATCTGTCAGCCACCGGAACGAGAATGGAGACATGGTCCCACGCAGACTTATGACCCCTGTCAATTGCGTGTCTGATGAAACGACAGCTGAGTCGTCGAGGCTAGAGTTCGAAGTCGATGCTTTTCACTTCTCGTTCTGATACAGTTAGAATTCTTCTGTTCACAGAAGCTCCATAGGCGTTCTCCAGAACAGCTGCAGTACTGACGTTTTTGGATCAAGCGCAGGAGGCTCTAAGAAATAGGGGACTCAGGTACTCTTCTCGACCTATCTGCAGTCATAGTCCGGTTTTTTCCAACGATATACATGTGATATTGATCCAGGCCATAAGCATCAGGGACTGGCTGATTCTCTCTGGCGCGGGCGTGTACATGAGTGTTAACCCGACCAGCTCCAAAGGATTTGACGCCGCCAATGAAATATTGCATGTGTGGAAGATGTTCACACCAACTTGAGGTAGTGAGGATCAGGTTTGGAGCTCTTCATTTTGATAGCCTCTGCGTCAGTGTAGGAATCGAAAGAAACAATGTTCGCGACATCAGAAGCATGTTGCGCTGTCCATTTTCAGTCGTGATATTGTATTGCCGATCATATCGGCCCCACGAGGATCAGCCGCCACCACGCGGTCGGAGAATTGGCACCGGATTGAGGAGGGTCCACAAAACTCTCCGTCATCCATCGCGGTCCTTGTTTACTGTCCACTGTTAACAAAGAATTCAACTAGAGGATTCTGACCACGTTCGACGTGTTCTCTGGTCAAGTCGACTCAGTTCACCACGCAGCCTCTAACAGCTAAGCTATACCCCTTCAATGTACCAGATAAAAGTGGAGGATGGCAGTACGACGCAGCCGAGAGCTGATATGCCGGTCAATGGTAAGAGCGAAATGTCCGAATAGCGATTGTCCGAGTCTACATCGCCACGTATAGGCTGCCCCTCTTCTTATTACATCCTTACCCGTTTGCTTGCTATACGTGTTTCTTTCTTTCCTTCCTCTCCCCATAGAAACATTCACGCACTTGACAATGACCGACCCCCGTACTGGCAGCCGCTGGATCCTAGGCGACAAGTTCGACCAGGTCTACCCTCACCTGGGCAGCATCGACAATCTCTGGCTGAAGAAATGGAAGTTCCCGTGTGAGCGCGCGCTCTACCCTTTCCACGATGGCAAATACGAAGACTTTGCGCCCATCTTTGAGACTTTGATGCAGAAAGGCATCCACGATGGTTACAGCGTGGAGTACACCGCCGAGTTCTTGCCAACATGTGAGGATCTCGTCAAGAGAGCAGACATCATGGCTTCAACGGACAAGGAGAAAGCAATCGAGCTGTACTTGCGCGCCTGTGCGGTGTATCGTATTGCCAGATTCCCATACATCAACTCGGACTTGAAGCGGGAAGCCTACGCTGCTCAGAAGCGCGCTTACATGAAAGCTGCAACACTGTTCGAAGTGCCTATCTCGGACGTTAGCATCCCACACACAGCTGGTCAGGATAATGACGAAGGCAAAGAGATCCCACTGTACGTCCGCGTGCCCAAGGGTAGCAGCAAGGAAAACCCAGCACCTGCCGTTATCCTCATGTGCGGTCTGGATGGCCACAGACCAGACAACACCGTTCGCAGCGACGAGTTCTTGAAGCGTGGCTGGGCATCGGTCATCGTCGACATCCCTGGCACGGCAGACTGCCCTGCAGACCGTCGTGATGCCACCTCTCCCGACAGACTTTGGACAAGCATCCTCGACTGGATGGAGAAGGAGGGCAACTTCGACATGCGCAAAGTGCTCGCCTGGGGCCTCTCAGCTGGTGGCCACAACGCTATCCGTGCCGCTCACACCCATGCCGATCGCCTGATAGGCGCTGTCGGTCAAGGCGCTGGCACACACCATTTCTTCTCGCGCGAGTGGCTCGAGAAGGCCAAAGACCACGAATACCCTTGGACTGCTCTGCCTGCGTTGCGCGAGAAGTTTGGATATGCGACAGAAGACGAATTCTTGGACAATGCACAGAAGGACTTCTCGCTTGTCGAGCTGGGAATTGTGGCCAAGCCGAGCTGCAGGTTGTTGCTTGTCAATGGCACGCATGATGGCTTGATGCCGATTGAGGACAGTATGCTCATGATGGAGTACGGCACGCCCAAGGAGGGCAGATTCTTCACAGGGTTGTTGCACATGGGATACCCACCCGCCAATGGCAGCGTGTACCCGTGGATGGAGCAGGTCATGGGTTCAGTCGCATAAGTTCATAACTGCAAAGCTGCGATTCCAGTCGACGACGCTGTTGTCCAATATACCATGGAAAGGTGTCGGTCGATATGGCTGCTATCGCATAACAAAATCTTTACACACGAGATTGGCCCAATTTGCAGAGTCCGCAGGTCACCGTAACATTACCACCTGTTTTCCCAGGCCAAATGAAAAGGTGCCTGAGGCTCTCGTGGCTTTAACATCATGAGGATCGTGGGCAGACTGCAGTTTTGAAGTGATGTGTCTTGCACAGTCGAATGATGCCTAAAATTGATGTATGATTGGACGTGAGCATGCCACGCCAGGTTGCAGGCTTGCCTGCGCAAACTTCCCACAGGGCAACATTTGACGAGGCGGCTCGTACTCGTATATAGGCTGACCCCTCGACGGCCCTCTCGGTTCAAGACACTCTCCCTCTACACTGCTTTACTGACGATGTCACGACGTCAAGATTCGATCGCCCTGCAAAGCGCGGGTCCAAAGGCCAGAGATTTGGCGAAAGGCTCCCTCGATATCACGGCAGCCTTACTCAATGCTACCAACGCATCAAGCCCGCTATTGAACCTTGCGATCGAGGTCGGCGAATGGATCGGAAGGGAGAAAGTTCCCAAAACAGCTCTTGTAGAATGTCTCCAGGTGTCGCAAAGCTTGACCTACCCAAACGATCTGGGCGCTGAGTACTGCGAGAAAGTCAAGAACAAGAGATCGACCAAGCCTATGCCAGCCTTGTTTCTCCAGCAATCCGGAGCGCTGGGTAGACGACTTCTCTATGACTCGGAGTTATGCTGGCTTGTCACTACGACCACCTGCCTCTTCCAACAGCACAGCGACACGAATTACATAGCGCAAACGCTCCTTGAGTTCGTATTAAGGGCACGTGCGTTGACGGACGGCTTTGAGTTACATGATAGCGAGGCCATGCATGCTCCGATAAGGGTGAGATTGAGGATGGTGCTCGAGAAGTTTGTACTGAGCGTTTGGCAAAACGTCGTCAACTGCGAGAAATTTAC
>Ga0265797_10009583_pt1 | contig 12549 bp, 10 predicted proteins | sample P2T30metagenome_FD_192433 | JGI IMG/M metagenome (GOLD analysis project Ga0265797, IMG submission 192433) | Plant litter microbial communities from East Loma Ridge, Irvine, California - P2 T30 | ecosystem: Environmental > Terrestrial > Plant litter > Unclassified | place: USA: California... | reverse complement strand
TCTCCTCGATGGCTCCTCAACCACCATCACGAAGACGAAGCCGCTACTGTACTGGCTGGTCTCAACGGTGTTGCCCGCGACGACCAAGAGGTCATTGTCCAGATGCAAGTCATTCGCGATGCAGTCAACGCATCTGGTGGCGGCGGCAAGGTCCCTACCAAGGCTCTTCTTACCGGCGGCAAGTCCCAGCACTTCCGTCGTGCTATCCTCGGTGCTTCCTCGCAATTCATGCAACAATTGTCTGGTTGCAATGCTGTCATCTACTACTTCCCCATTCTGTGCCAGAGCGCCTTGAACACCGACCACAACCTCGCCCTTCTTCTCGGAGGTGTCAACATGATTGTTTACGCTATGTTCGCCGCTACCTCTTTCTACTTCGTTGAGCGTGTCGGCCGCAGAAAGTTGTACCTCATTGGTACCGTCGGTCAGATGACTGCCATGATCATCACCTTTGCCTGCCTGCTCCCCGGTGGCGTGAACAACGTTGACAACGAGGGACCTGCCAAGGGTGCTGCCGTTGGTCTGTTCTTGTACATCGCCTTCTTCGGTGTCACGTGGCTCCCACTTCCCTGGTTGTACCCAGCCGAAATCAACCCCCTCAAGACCCGCCAGAAGGCCAATGCTTTCTCGACCATTAATAACTGGGTTCGTATAGCCTGTTTCCCTGCTCCTGAGACATGTACTGACTTCATTTTTAGCTCTGGAACTTCTTCATTGTCATGATCACACCCGTCTTGATCACCAACATTGGTTGGGGAACTTACCTCCTCTTTGCCGCACTCAACGCATCCTTCATCCCCGTCATCTACTTCTTCTACCCTGAGACTGCTGGTCGTTCCCTCGAGGAAATTGACCTCATTTTCGCCAAGGGTTACACCGAGAAGATGAGCTACGTGCAAGCCGCCAAGCAGCTCCCCAAGATGGACGAGGCTCAGATCGCCGAAGCCGTTCGCCAATACGACCTCTCCGACAGCGACGTCGAGAACCGCTCGGCTGCTGGATCGCTCAAGGAGAAGCGTCAGCAAGACGAGGAGCTGATGCCTCAGGCCGGAGGTCAGATGTAAGATCTGAAATGTTGCAAGACGAAGATACGAGCGCTGGTCGTACATGATTGCGAATGAGCGCGCTGTGTGCGCTACGGTATCGTTGAGTCGTTACTTGTTATGCATAATGCCTGGAGGAACTATACCCGACGCACAAACGTCACCCATCTAGGCTTGAGATGCATGGAGGAATTTGCTACGTCGCATGTCTAAGGAATGCGCGAGTTTCGTTTTGTTTCTAATTGCATAGCATCGCTTTATACCATTGATCGACAGATGTCGTCAACCATAGAATTCTATGACTGTTCTCACTACATTATGTCTCCTCCACCCTTGAACGCGCACGCCCTGATGAACCATCAGTACAATTGCTCCTACCTAGATGCAGGCGGGCTTGGGGAGGAAAGCTTACAAGTACCAGTCGGCTGCCATGTTGGCGTGTTCGGACTCAGCGCAGGTGAGGCCGACGACCACGATCGAGCATTTGCAAGACCAGCATCGATGCGCAGCGCCAGATTTCGAGGCTGCGATATAGTAAGCAGGGAAGTAAGGTAGCAGTGAAGCAGTGGAGTAGGTATTTGACAAAGGTCCGGGCATACATTTTCATCCTTGGCCCTGGGGAGCCTGAGGTTCAGCACCATCTGCAGTCTCACTTCCACCTTCGGCAGGCGGAGCAATCTTGATAGCGGGAACATCATCGGTAAGCGCAGCAACCTCGGTAGCGGGGACACCGACAAGCGGTTATTCTTCCATCTCATTGTCGGTCATTTTAAGGGTCTCCATGGCGTCAGTCGCATCCTTCACATGCTCCTGCAGAAGTAGAGGTACGAAGTCAGCATGTCTCACATGCACATCGTGTAACTAGAGCTTACCTCGTGCGCCGTAGCATCGTCATCTTCCGACTCGTAGTCTCCGTGCTTAGTCCGCTCCAACTCGACACCCACTTCGTCTAAAAATCCGCGCAGCTCGTCCGTGTACCTATCGAGTGCAGCATTCTCGCCCTCTGGATGCCGACGCCTATGTGCACGCCACAGCGTCTCCGCCTCCACGCGACAGTTGTTCGCGTCTTCCCAGTCACCCAGTGTTGAAGCCAATAACATGAGCGCTTTCATACGATGGTGTCGTGATGTAGACTTATGAGCGAGAAGGGCGCGGGCCATTTCGGTACATTTGTCCAGGCGGTCCTTGTTGCAGAAACTGCCTGCTTCGTTCAACGCCTTAGTGAAGGCCTTGTCGATATCGCTGGCAGTGGTCATTCTGCAAAGTATCCACGGGTCTTGTATAGTGTCTGTCGCTGGGTGAAAGGTTTCCACGATGCTTGTGTGTATTTGTGTGTTGTGGGCGAGTGAAATCAATTGACTCAACCTTGAACAGTTACCTACCTACCTAAGTATGAAAACCATCACGAATACCATAGTGTGACTTCACTAACAGTACCAAACAAATACAGACCCCTGTCTCAAGTCGAAGGCGCAATCTTTTCTTCGCTGGTGTTGAAGGTGTCTCGTCATAATACGGGAGCAATCTTACCTATAGTGCTTGAATGTTGTCAGGCTTTTTGTATCAGTCGATACAAGTCACCCAATGAGTCCTCATTTCCGCAAAGTTAGTTGTATCCTACCAAAACAATTCTTGTGTATGTGTGGCACACCTCATGAGACCATGTAGTTCTGTCGGGACTTCAAGGTGCTGCGGCGAACGCACGTGCCTCGGTAGTGCTCGGAACGTTCCGAACGCGCGCCTCGATGACACTTGGCTTCCATTCCACTCTTCGATACTGCGACCTTGCGTCCTCATGTTCCCACACCAGTGACCGAGCACTATGGCGATATCGAACGTGTCATTTGACACTCTGGGTCCTTTCCTAGTGTGGCAGTTTCTCATTCCCGTCGTAAGCTAGCCCTCACACCTGCGGCACGGCAATATCTAACGCGACACAGGCAGCGGGATGGGCCCAGTCCATTCTCTACAGCATCTTCATTCGCGCTGGCGACCCGAAACCGCAGCCCGGCACTCCGCGCTTCATAAAGCACCGCCGCAACATCTTGATCGCCATCTACGCCGCCTACTTCGCCTTCACCATTTACGAAGTCGACTTCAACTTGCAGCGCTCTAGCAATGCATACAACGACCTTGGTGTACCGCTAGACGTCGACGAGAGCGCACTGAATACGCGATTCAGGAGGCTAACGATTCGATACCACCCAGATAAGATTGGGCCGAACGTGGATAGAGAGAGGGCAAATGACTTCTATGTTCATCTGAAGCGAGCCAAGGACATCATAACGGATCCTGTAAAGCGATTCGCATATGACCGCTTCGGACCAAGCATCTTTGCGCAATGCCAGAGCTGTTTGACTATCAAGGACTACACAGACAGTGCGCTGCTCACTACCGCTACCACATACGGCGTACTCTTCATCATTCTAGTTGGCGCAAACGCTCTCGGCTTCCTAACAGACGGGTCATACTGGCGCTACCTAGGACTTCTCGCTGTTGCGACTTTCGAAATCCGTACCGCTCTTCGTCCAGATTACCCCACCTTTCTCTCGAAATACTTGAACCCGTTCGTCGCAAGAACCAACCTGCGTCCCCCATACCTACCCTTTCAAATCATCACGATATTGAAGAAAGCTGCGATCTCCCTTACGCAGTTTCTCGGTCTGCTCATGCCACTTTACCGAAGCGACCCTCAACATGCCGCTAAAGCCAACGACGATACCGAAGACACTCGCCACAAGCAGCTTGATCGTCTCAGCGCGCTTGTTGCGGAGAGTAATAAGGATGCGAACAGACTGCTGGAGCTTGAAAGCGTGCCATATAGGGATAACGAGAGGGCAAAGGGCGAGCTGAGGGAAGCACTTAAGAAGTACATGGTGCAGAACGTGGTGCATCAGGAGAAGGAGGTGAGGAATGCTATGGGTGAGGTCATGATGCGGAGAAGGACGGGTGTTCCGCACGGTGCCGTGGGCACGAAATAGTACTAATCCGAGCCGATCGATATCTGTTACCAATACACGGCTTTTAATCTCTGTTCTATGGATACAGCAAGAACGCGTTTCTGGACTCTGTCTACCATGCTCCGCTGCCTGGTGATTCTACTCAGAATGTCGAGCTGACAACATGGTTGAATAATGGCAGATTAGAAAAACAGGATAGAAGATCCCTGTGCACTAGCGAACTCGGCCTCTATCAGGATGTATCGCAGGTTCATGAGCGGGTGATTAGTGCTATGGTTTTAGCCCTTTGTTGCTAAACCCGACTTTTGCCCCCGCTATGGAGCGAGCCCGACGATCCGCCAATTCCCCGCAGCCTCCCCACATCTTCTAGGACCATTTCAGCAACCTTTCCGGCAACTCAGTGGAACATCTCGCGGCCGTCGGAATAATCGCGTCCGCTTTAGCCTAGAAAGAGAGGCACGATGATGTCGATGTGCTTTCTGTCATAGCTTCTGATGGCACATGAAGCTCAAGTAGCCGTGAGAACATGGTACGGCTACCTCCATAAACCACCAACGACCTCAATACTTCCATAATGGCCTCACTCAGAGTCGCCGTCATCTCCCTCGCAGCATCCGTTGTCTATGCATACCCGACGACGGATCACTCCGGAGCTGGATGCCTAAGCGTACCAAAGACAGCAGAAGGTGCTTCGATACCACATAGCAACTCCTTTGCCTCATTCTCATTCGAACCTGCCTTCTGGGTTGAATTCTTCGGTAATGCTAGTACTCCCAACAACCTTACTTTCAGTGTCTTGAACAGGATCCATGAGCATGGTGGAAGTCCTGTCATCCGACCTGGCGGCATTACCATGGACAGCATGATATTCGACGCAGACGGTGGCGACGTGGTGCGTACCACTAGTCCGGAAGGCGGCGTATGGCGGACCACTGTTGGACCTGACTACTACAAGAGTTGGAGTAATTTCCCCAATGGCACCAGGTTCATCTCAACTCTCAACTTCGGTAATGAGAGTTTGGAAATCTCTACAGGCCTTGCAGTCGCATCGCTTACCTATCAATCCGACAAGGTCGCGTACCTTGAGCTTGGTAACGAGCCGACCAACTATGACGAGAGCCGGTGGAACGATTCGACTGCAGCCTATGTGCAGCAATGGAAACAGTACACAGCTAGTATCGATACCGCGCTGGATGCTTTGAACAGTTCAGATCTTCCTCAAGAGCGCTGGTGGGCATCTTCCGCCACGACTGATGACTCAGGCCTAGAGGTTCGACCTGCAGCACTCATCCCTGCAGGCATCGACTCAGAAGATCAGGTTGGCATATATTCGATACATTCGTATGCCTTCTCAACCTGCGATCCAGAACGCGCCGCCTTGGCCACCATCGAGAACATCCTCAATCATACCGAGCTCACACGCTACTGCGATGAAGAAATTTACCCGTCTGCCCGCGCTGCTCTCGATGCTGGAAACAACTGGAACATTGGCGAGTTCAACTCCGTCTCTTGCTCCGGTGCACCAAACGTCACCGACACATTTGCGCAAGCACTCTGGGTCATTGATAGCGAGTTAATATACGCGACAAGGAATGCCAGTTCCACGCATCTACATCAGGGTGCTACGCTTGCCCTTCAGTCGGACGAACAGCTCAACACGCCCGGTGCAAATGGTAGTCCAGGTTTCAGCACTTATTCAATGCTGTACCCTCGCGACACCGAGTTGAGAGGCCCGGCACGAACTCTGCCCTCTTTCCTCGCGCAGCTATTCATGGCTGAGGCCTTTGCTGTGCCTGACACTCGGGTTCGTGCTCTCGAACCACCTGCTGGCGTTGATCCAGAGTCGTTCTCTGCATATGCGTTCTACGTTGACGATCACCTATCCAAGCTAGTACTCGTCAATATGAAGCCTTTCTACGCCAACTCGACAGATAACTTCTCTGTACATGTTGATCTATCGGGCGCTGTGGGTTCCGACGGCGGATGCTTAGGTGTAAAGAGATTGACGGCACCATTCGTGAACACTGGGAATAGCTCCTTGACATCTTGGGCTGGGCAGTCATTTCCTCAGGGTGAGCCGATGGGCAATGTGGTTGTTGAAGCGGTTGGGACAGATGCTGTAGTGAACGTGAGGGGTAGTGAAGCAGTACTTGTGTTCTTCGACAAAGGCAGCATATATGGTCTATAGATGCTGGAATTTATCTGGAGCTTCTAGTGTAAACGAATAATGGAGGCATTGCGATAGCAGTTGACAATTACGTACAGCGCATGAAACGTGCGTTTATCGCGTCGTCCCTTCTGCGAGATGAAAATGATCAGTCTAGGCTCTAGAATTGAGATGCTGGGATTGGCCGATCGTCACGGCGTTGCATCGTGGCTTAAGCCAAGCTGCGCTGGTGGAGAGGAGTCGCGATCCTTTTGGCCCCTGTCACTGGCTAGCGCATGTATCCTTTCGCTCACCTCAACGCAGCTTCCATCGAAGTCCTTTCACCAACACCAGCTTTCCATCTCAACTCATCATCCCTTGAAGCTCACAATAGCGTCCAATCAAAGGCATCCACTGATGGTGTCGCTCGGGGATCATTTTCGGCCTTCGTGCGGGCCGGAAGCCATTGCCTAGCCACGGATCGCATGGCAGCAATAAGAGACGAAACACGGCAAGCCTAATTACGCCTGGCCACGCCACCAAAATTTCTTGCAGAGGTCAAAATTATACCGATCATATCAGAAGGAGCATACAAAAGGCTGCACCACCTATAGGCACAAGCGTCCTGATTCATCCATTGACTCCTACGCTAATGTAAAGTATATGCTTCATAAAATCAAAAATATGCGGATGACCTCAGAAATTCGAGGTTAAATGGTCGCGAGATGTATGCGTAGTCCCGTCTCTTGGAGAGTCTCTACCACACTTCTTATCCTTAACATGAACTGCGCAGCTTCGTAGGAGAAGCGCTCGTAATCACCATCTCCCAGAGACCCTTGCGCTAAATCGACTTCGATTACGACCTCAGTTCGAGCGGTCTTGATGACAGTGAGGCCCTCAATGGTTTTGCAATACCGCCGCTCTTCAAACAGCCGCTTCTCCGGCAACAGAAACGCAAAGTCAAGCGGCCGAATCTGTATGTGCAAGCGTCTTGCATAATGCGCTGGAATCATTCCCAGCCCGAAACCATCCGTTTCAAGAAACGGTTTGAGCAGAAAGAGCTCGTGATGGGCAAACTTGAATGTACGTGTCCAGTAGTAGCATTCGAGCAATTCTCTAGCAACCTCATTACCCAAACCTCCTGCGCTCATGTATGCTGCGGTGGGGTCTTCGATCCATTGATAAGAATGCTGGCCGCACGCCTGTCGGATGAGGTGCGCGAAGCGTCGGCCGTTTCCGGTTGCTGTGCGCCGGACGATGACTTCGTTGTCATAGGATCCCTGGACGCAGAACGCATACACCCGGTTGCGGAGCTCACGTGGTAGACGTGTATAGATGTCTGAAGCCAATTCTTCGACTCGAGGTGTGCGAGGGTTTTGGCTGTCGTTTCTAGCAAATTAGTCCTGACCGGGTCGTAGTCGCATTCGTCACTCACTGCTTCTTAAGTTGCTCCACAAGGACTTCGCTGTTCCATGCAAAATTCTGCTGTCGCATCATCTCAAATCCGTATGAGACGTCGTCGAATCTGTCCATAACCATCATGTTTCTCTTTGTGATCGACAGCGCTATCGGAAAGTATGTTTTGATGGCATGCTAGTTCCTAGGATATATACTCCAAAGCAGCGGTGTCTCGCTCAAAACTCGAACCCACTTCGCAAATGCACACAGGTAACCACGTGAGTGCTAACTGGCAACGATGCTTTTCGCGAGTGCTTTCGCGGTACATCCTACACTAGTCTGGCCGCCACGCGAAGTAATCCGGATTAGGAAAGCATTGCGCATGGCACGGATCCTGTGGGAAGCGAAAACAGCAGCAATCACTTCAAAGACGCAACGTCTGGCAGCATAAGCCCGAAAGCAACGCCGCAGTCGCCGATATGAAATGACCCGAGTTGAGGCCTAACTGACCGCCTTAAACACCGAGCTCGCCTGACGCATGTAGGTTCTGCGACAGCTTCGCAAGGGCTCCTGCTTTGTGCGAGACCCTCTAAGATTAGTTGCACATTGTAAGCATCTGACATACAACCCAGTCCTCTCCATTGGATCACGCGCCCATCCCTTTGGCCCCTCTTCGCCGCTTTCGCCGAGCTGAAGTGTGCATTGGTGTGAAGGTGCTTATGGTCACGTGCTTACGCCCCCCACTCTTTAGGTACCCACGGGTATGGACACCGGAAGTCCTTGTGCGTTCCGCCCGTTGATGACCTGGGACTCAACACATTTCCCGGGAAAGAGCTCAATATACCAGATGCGAACCATCCGACGACTTTAGTACACCCACTACGGTTCGGACCGCGGATTGGCAGAACCCCCGCATGCGGCACAGCACGCTCAACAATAACGGGAAGCACGATGATGGCACACAATTACAGTCGATCGAGGACCCCATTTCTGTCCAGGTTAGTCGTCGGCGACGTTTGATGGCATCTGACATACGTTTGCTGTGCCACATCCAGGTAAGACGGCGCTTACATACGCCCTGAATCGCAAGCTGCTCACACCGTAAGCCGCACACGATTTGTCGCCAATCGATCGCGAAGATAAACACGACCCCTCGAAATCCATTTCTCATCGTCTCCGTCATCGATTGGTCAGGAGCAGATCTCCTCGCACTGCGCGTCACGACTTTCTCCACCAACATCCATCACAACATCAGAACTAACCGCGATGAAGATCCGTCACTACGAATGGGGACCGTGCCACGTTCTTACCGGGATTCATCCACACCTTTATCTCGACATCGAACCGGGTATCGTGTCCTCCACACCCATACCCCCTCGGGAACGTCCTCTTCGCTTACAGCACGAATCCTTCTGCAACTCAAATTATCCTGCGGCCCCATCCTGATCCATGACCTCGACTACACGTCTCTGGACGTTCAAGGAGATCATCTCCGCGCCGGAAAAGTACTAGAGCACACCCGGACAGTGAACTCCGCCCTCCACCCCGTGTGACGGTAGTGACACGACTTCTTGGGGATGTTGTTGATAGTGGAGAGGCTCGTACGGTTCAATGGGTACCAGATCGTACACGCTGACTACGCTTACCACCCTAGAAATGACGAATTTTCAGCTGCTAGAAGCAAGGCGGGCGAACGCGGCACGCACTAGCTTCATATGTAGTCGAACCACCTCTGTCGTCGCATTATCTCTTGGCACTGACCCGGAGTCAATCGTTAGATCTGGGGTCTCCTCGTCCTCCTTATCCCGTTTGCGTACTCGCCCCTCCCGGTGGTAGAATTCACAATAGATCGCGAGGCATTAGCTGGTTCGATAGGCCCTCACTTCGCATGCCCCGGTCAGGCAGTCTTGTGGCGCTCGCTTGGATCGAGAGATTTCAGGCTAGTATTATGCGGACTCAACCAGTAGTCCATTTTCGACGGTCTTCGTTATCACATCAACCTATTGGTAGATGATCAAGGCGCCAACACGGCCGAACACGATTGCTGGGGACCATGGAGGTCGGCGAGATAGACACATCGTCGACTGAAAGGTTCGCTAGCGACTTTGGCAAGCGCCAGCGCCTAGTGCACTTCTTTCTCCCGCCTTGTTCACGTATGAGAAGCTCAGACGACTCACCGGAGTTCCTCAATGATCTCTGCGGCCCCCTATGAAGGCCTGAGAAATTATGTATAATTTCTTATTTCCATTTCCATGATTGGTCATAGCTGCGTTACCAAGGGGGGATTGTTCAACAAAGAAAATGTCCGAACGCAGCGGCAGGATCACAGCGTGATAATCGAACAAAGGAGGAGCAACATGATCTTCGACAATCTTAACTTTTAAGTGTCGAAAACTCCTTTCTGAATGCCTAATGAGGTATTTCTTCGCGAGAGCACAGAATACAGGAACGCGAACACTAAGGCTTCACCATTTTCGCCCCGTCAGCGGCGTGCTATTGACGGCATACAAGCCGGTTTCGTGCTGCCACAAGGCTCGAAGTCTTCCGAACAGGCCGCAGTTCGTTGGCGAGTCGAACTTGTTGGTGGCATACCAAGTCTTCGCGGGTGTGCTGAGGCTGCAGCAGATCTAGCGAAATCACACCCATCTCATGTCTTACTCGCTAGCGGTAGGCTATTTTCACATCGCTAAAGGCAAAAGTAGTGCTCACTGGCCGGTGAGGACCTTTTCAGCCCGTAAATCACAAGGTTGTTCAGCTAGGCCATGGTAGACCAAGTCTTCGTATGGATGTGTTGAGCACTCCGGGCTACGGGTGAGTCAAGAGTGGCGGAGTCTGGACTACACATCGCGAATGGGTGTAGGTGCGATGAGCGCATCTGCTATGGGGTGACGGGACGGGTGTAAGGGAGTAGAGAGTGATAAGCTTACGCCCTCCTTGTCGCAGTTGGTTTTGATCCAAGGGGAAGATGTCTTCAGTGAACGGTATGTCACGCAGTAGCAAGAACGATGCTATATACATCATTGGCCTGGGCCATGAGTACCCGCCCCATTCGGTAAGACAGGAGCAGTTTGAGGACTTCTTGCAGCGCTTTTGCCCCGATGAAGTAACTTCACCAGCGTCAGTCATCCAGTGTCTTCCGTAGGAACTATTCGTCTAATGCTAATGGCCTCGCCAGTATCCAGAAGCTCATCCAGTTCAACAAGAAAACCGAGATCGTCTCCCGCCCAACTATCCTCGACTACACAGGATGGACCAAAGAGAACAATGCACCGCCGGATGCCGACTCCATCTCCCGAATGTTCCGGACAGAAGGTGTGCAGCTCACCACCTTGGCCTGCAAAGAGGCTATGCGAGAAGCTTGCCTTGAGCCCAGCGACATTACGCACACGGTAGCAGTGACTTGCACTGATCAGAGCAACCCCGGCTATGATCTCTTTGTATGCCAGGAGCTTGGGCTTGGTCCAAACGTGCAACGAGTGCTACTTCATGGCGTGGGATGCGCAGGCGGTCTATCAGCGCTTCGTGCAGCTGCTAGCATCGCCGCTGCCGCATCACAAAGAGGACGGCGCGCCCGCGTCCTGGTGATGGCGTGTGAGATATCCAGTCTCTCTATTCAGGCAGAGGTCCAAGCGGCCTGTGAAGACGACAAGCTACACGTAGCTCCAGCGCTATTCTCCGATGGCGCAGCGGCGCTAGCAGTATGCAACGGTCTTGCGCTGGAGGACAAGCAAAAGCCAGTGTTCGAGCTGAAAGATTGGGACAGTGTAGTCGTGCCGGGTACTTCGAGCTACATCTCGTACGATATCGAGAAGCATGGTACGTTTCTGTAACGCCCAGTGTTGCGTTTCTGTTGCTTTAAGTTGATGTTAATATATTAGCAGGCATGATAGCTACTATCAGCAAACACGTTCCAGGCACAGCCATCGACGCCATCTTGCCCTTGTTCGATCGACTGCGTGCCACCTCCAATACTACTCACGCCGCTACATCGGTGACTCGCAGTCCTGCTTCGAACTACGACTGGGCTATTCATCCTGGCGGTGCGACCATCCTACAGGGGGCCAAACAAGCTCTGCAACTCAACGACGACCACATCAGAGCCTCACTCGATGTGTACCATAACTATGGGAACTCATCCAGCCCAACCGTGCTCATTGTGTTGAACAAACTTCGCCGAATGGGAGAAGGCAGAGAGAACATTGTCGCGACCAGCTTTGGACCGGGGGTTTTAGTTGAAATGTGCTTGATGAGACGATGCCGCCATGACACAACAGCATCATCATCTCCATCTAGCGTACATACGAAGATGTATACTGTATGGCTTTCTCTACACTCACGGTTGTCAAAGAGTTGGACCCAGGTACAGCCAAGGGCCATGAAAGGTATCAAGAGAAGGACGAGCGGGTATGCCTCAATTGTACATTCGTAAATATCTCCGAAATGAATGCATGCGTACATAGAGAACGGTCTCGTGAAAGCTGCGTCGCGGTGGGTGCTATTCGAGTGCACAGGTAGCGATTGGCTCTACGCGAAAGTGGGTCCGATGACGTCAACGCGTCTGGATCTCGAAGGGACGCGACTTGCTATGACCGCGTTCCTTCTCATATTTGAGACACACCGCAACACCCATGGCTCGCACACGCTCAAATCAGCGGCATAGCGTACACGCTGAAGCAGTTCCACCAGTTCTGAGTGATGACGATGTCAGAGAACCCGATTATCAGCTGGCGACACCATCATCTGCATCCTTCCAAGACCGACTGAAGAAGTTCCAATACACCGAAACGCGGACGGAGCAGCGTACCAGACCACCATCTGAACCACTGTTAGAAACTGGAAAGCGCAGTAGGACTACTGTGACGGCAGCCGCAAAGCTCGCACCGGAACCTTCCCCACGACCGAAGAAGAAGAGGAAACCCAGCAAATATGCTGACCCATCCAAATACGCGCATCTATCGCCGCTGGTCGACATACTAGAGCCTAATCTGATCTGTGTCTTCGT
>Ga0265797_10009582_pt1 | contig 12550 bp, 9 predicted proteins | sample P2T30metagenome_FD_192433 | JGI IMG/M metagenome (GOLD analysis project Ga0265797, IMG submission 192433) | Plant litter microbial communities from East Loma Ridge, Irvine, California - P2 T30 | ecosystem: Environmental > Terrestrial > Plant litter > Unclassified | place: USA: California... | reverse complement strand
CGACTTTGCCAGCTACGACAAGAACCTCGACACGATGCGCGAGGTGTTCGACGCCGTGGTCTGGCTGCCCGAGGTGCACGACGCGAACATCGTGGTGATCGCCTTCAAGAACGCGCCGCAGATCGATTTCGCCGTGCTCTACGAGCGCGCCGGCGAGATCAAGCGGCGCTACAACCTGCCGGCCAAGGACTGGGTGAATGGCCTGAAGGAGTGGATGCGCGACCAGATGGAATAAGCCGCGCCCCGGGCGGGGTTACTGACACTGCTGCGGCAGCGCGCGCGGCACGATGCCTTCGGCGCTGCAGGCCCACGACATCTTGCCGTCCTCGTCGAGCGAAGGCTCGAACACCAGCACGCCGGCGCCCTCTTTCGTCTCGATGCTGGTCAGCACACGCAGCACGGCATTCTTCGGATCGATCTCGATTTCGCGCACCTGGCCGCCGGGAGCAGCCGCAATGCCGGCCTGCGCCAGCGTCGGAATGCGGCCGTGTTCTGCCAGGTAGTGCTCGACCTTGGCGCTGGCCTGCTGGCCGGTGGTGTAGGCGCTCATGACGACGGCCTTTTGCGTGTATTCCTGGTAGGCGGGAATGGCAACCGCGGCCAGGATGCCGGTCATGGCCACCAGCGCGATCAGGCCGCCCATGCTGCCGGCGGCGGCGCCGCCCAGGCGCGGCACGAACAGCGCCAGCACTGCCGCCAGCAGATGGCGCCGCGGCTGGCGCGGTTCCTGGCCGGCGGCCAGGGCGCGCACCGCGGCCATGCGCTTGACCAGCCACGGGTAGTCGCCCACCAGTTCATGGAAGGACATCCAGAATCCTTCGGTCTCGCGCGACTGCTCGATGAAGGCGCTGTTGTTCATGGTGCGCCAGCGCTTGCCGCCGGCGGCCAGCGCGGCCATGCCGAATTCGGCGTTCACCGGCTGCTCGCAGGCCGCCAGGCCGTGGCGGTCGCAGGTGTACTCGCGGGCGCGCGAATAGGCGGCGCCGATCAGCGGCAGGATCGAGGCCGGCAGCAGCACCGTGCCCCAGCTCAGGTGCTTGCGCTTGATGTGGCCGATCTCGTGGCCGATGTAGAAATTCAGGGCGTCCGGGTTGTCGTGCAGGCTGTCGACCACATCCGAGTACAGCACCAGGAAGTCGCGCCCGAGGAAGCGGGTGGCAAAGGCGTTCAGCGAGCCGCCCATCTGCAGCAGGTAGGCGTCGGGCGTCCGCTCCAGGCCGAGCTTGGCGCAGCAGGCGTTGATCTGCGCGTCGAGATCGGGGAACTGGTCGGCGGTGATACGCACGGCGTTGCCCTTGATATAGGAAATCAGGGCAGATTGCGCAAAGCAGTAGAACAGGAAGAACATCACCGCATACCCGATCGCCGCCCCGCCCATGCCTGCCACCAGGCCCGTCCACACGATCAGCGACAACACCAGCATGACAACGAACAGCGAACGTTCGTTTTTGTACACCAAATCCATTGCATCCCTTTCGATTGTCTGTTTGTTATTTCAACTTGGCAACTCTACTTTATTGTCCAATAGAAATAAACAGACAACGTTCTAATGTTGCTGCAGAGATACACCAAGAGAATTTCTTTTCAAAAGATACCTTTTTTAGTTCTTTTCTGTTCCACCGCCAAAAGAAACTTGGAATAACTTCGAGTTGTATTAAAATATTTACAATCATTACTCGCGAAGGAATTGCGAATATCTGGCTTGGCGTGATGTTTCCATTCTTTGGTAACGCATCTCGCCAATGCCCGTGCCTGTATCCAACCGGGCGCTCGCCATTCCTGCTTCCAGCGGTTTTCCATTTTAAAAAAATACCTCTGCATGTCTTGCCGGCGACGCTACGGTACGGCAATCGGATGGGAATGATTCGATTCAAAGATATGCATATGACAGGCAACGCGCAAAAAAACAATTCCGCTCACCCCTTCATGCGTTTGCTATTCCTGGCAACGCTGGCGTGGGGAATAGCGATATTCTGGATCGCACCACGTCCGCCATTGATCGACTTGCCGCAACATGCGGGTCAAGTCGCTTTGCTGCGCGACCTGGTATCCGGCGTTTCGCCATGGTCCGGCATTTTCCGCATTAATCTCTGGACGCCGTATATGATCGGATACGGGCTCGCCTTTCCGCTGAGTTTCATCATGCCGGTCGGCGCCGCGCTGATGACCATCCTGTCGGTGGCGTATGTCGCTTTCGTGCTGCTGGGAACCCGCCTGCGTGCGCATTTCGGCGCCGATCCGCGCCTCGACTGGCTGTTCATTCCCGCGTTCTTCGGCTTTGCCTATAGCTGGGGGTTTTATACCTTCCTGGTATCGACGCCGGTCGTCATCCTGTTCGTGCTCGCGGTCGACCGCTACGCGCAGCGCCCTACGCTGCGCCGGGGGATCGCCGCCATGCTGGTCGGGCTGGCCTTGCTGCTGTCGCACGGGCTGGCATTCGTATTCGGCGCCGCTGTCGCCGGCTGCCTGTACACGCTGCGCCTGCATGCCGGCGGCGGCGCATGGGTGGCACGCTGGCTGCGCGGCGCCTGGCCGCTGGTGGTACCCGGCATCGCCTGCATCCTGCTGTACCTGGTCAGCGTACGCATCCAGTCGGAATACTGGGCCCACGGAAAACTCCCGGTCACCTGGGACATCAGCGTCATGCGCCTGCCCCGGATGCTGGCCAACGCGATCGGCGATTACTACACGCCGAAGATCGTCCTCGGCGCGGCCATGCTGGCGATGCTGGCCGCGCCCTGGCTGCTCGGGAGCCGCATCAACCGGCTTCACCCGGCGGCCTGGGTCCTGCTGATCGTCGTGCTGGTCATCGAATTCCTGGTACCGAGCACGATGATCAGCACTGCCTATCTGTACCAGCGCTTTGCGGTATTTTTCCTGCCGGCCTATGCCCTGGTATTCCTGGCCCGCCCGGCCGGCGCCGCGGCAGCAAGCGGTAATCGGCGCAGCGGCAATCGGCGCAGCGGCGCCCTGCCGGCCATCGGACTGGCCGCGCTGGTAGGGGGCGTATGGCTGACGCTGGCCTGCCATTCGCTGGAAATGCGGCGCTTCGCGGACGAGGCGGCGGAGTTCGAAACCGTGCTGTCGACGATGGCGCCGCAACAGCGGGTACTGGCGCTGACTTTCGATGACCGCAGCGCCCAAGCCAACCTGGACATGCCCTACCGCCATTACGCCACCTGGTACCAGGCCGACAAGCAGGGGCTGGTCGATTTCAATTTCGCCTGGTTCCCGCCCCAGATGGTCCGCTTCAAGCCGGACCAGCTTTCGGCAGTGCGGGAAGGGCTGAGAGGCCGCACCTTCAGCGCGGCCAAATACCCGCTCGACCCGTACCGCTACATCGTCATCCGCCACACCGCGCCCCTGCCCGCCACCCTGTTCGACGGCGCCCCCTGCGCACCGCGAGCGGTCATGACGCAAGGCAGCTGGACGCTGTTCGAACGCAGCCATTGCCCCATCACAACGGCCGCGGTCAGGTCCGACGAACGGACACAAGCTCAGCTTTAACGGCCAGCCTGCCATCCCTGGAAAAGGATGACGGCAGAGCGCGTGCCTGGATGCCAGGCCTGACCCCGGCTTGTGTTTGCTGTGTTTGTTTCCGCACTGAACAGACGCGTGGGCAGTCCTATGCTGGGGTCGTAATGCAACCGCCGGTTGCTCCTGCAAGTGACGATCATGAACACGCCCAGCTCCGCTACCAACGACACCGCGACGAACCCGGCCGCGGTGTCGCCCGACGACAAGCGGCGGGTTGCCGGCCTGTCGCTTGCTGCATGGAAGCAATTTGTGAATGTGGCGAAACCGTATTGGCTGGGCGACCAGAAGCGCACGGCCTGGTTCCTGCTGCTGCTCCTGATCGTGCTGATGCTGGTCGAGACCAAGCTGGCCGTCATGCTGAACGACCAGGCCGGCGAAATGACCTCGGCGCTGGCCGCCAGGAACGGCGACCGCTTCTGGACCTCGGTGCGCGCCTGCCTGGTGGTGCTGGCCTTTGCGGTGCCGGTGTACGCCTTTTATTACTACATGCGCGACCGCTTCGCCAACCAGTGGCGGCGCTGGCTCACCGGCCGCTTCCTCGACGGCTACCTGAACGGCCGCACCTACTACGAACTCGGGTCGAACAGCGCGATCGACAACCCCGACCAGCGCATCAGCGAAGACATCAACACCTTTACCGGCAGGTCGATCCACTTCCTGCTGATCTTCCTCGGCTCGATCATGCAGCTGGTGGCCTTCAGCACCGTGCTGTGGTCGATCTCGCAGGTGCTGGTCGGCGTGCTGGCGGTGTATGCGCTGGTGGGCACCGTGGTCGCGCTCTACGTGTTCGGCAATCCGCTGATCCAGCTGAACTTCTGGCAGCTGCGGCGCGAAGCGGATTTCCGTTTCAGCCTGATGCGCCTGCGCGAAAACGCCGAATCGATCGCCTTTTACCGCGGCGAGGCGCAGGAACGGGCCCACATCGACGGCAAGTTCGACAGCGTGATCAAGAACTTCGCGCGCCTGATCCGCAAGCAGTGCTCGCTCAACCTGTTCCAGCGCACCTTCAGCCAGCTGACCCTGGTGCTGCCCTTCGTGATCCTGGCCCAGGGCGTGCTCTCGGGCGAGCTGGAAGTGGGCCGCGCGGTGCAGGCCGCCGGCGCCTTTACGGCGGTCTTGACCGCCGTCGGCGTCATCGTCGACAACTTCGAGAGCCTGAGCCGCTTCGTGGCCGGCATCGACCGCCTGCAAGCCCTGTCGCGCCTGATGCTGCCCGATACCGGGCCGGAAGCCGCCGCAGCTGCCACTGCCGCCGCGCACCCCTGCATCCGCATGCAGCCGGCGTCGCAGCTGGCGCTCGAATCCCTGACCCTGCATCCGCCGCAATCCGAGCGGGTGCTGATCAAGGAATTGAACCTGAGCCTGAAGCCGGGCGACGCGCTCCTGATCACCGGCGAAAGCGGCTGCGGCAAGAGTTCGCTGCTGCGCGCCATCGCCGGGCTGTGGAATACGGGCAGCGGCACGATCCACCATCCACCGCTGGACAGCTTCTTCTTCCTGCCCCAGCAACCCTACCTGCAGGTGGGCACGCTGCGCAGCCAGCTGCTCTACCCGAGCGCGGACTCAAGCCTGGACGACGCGCAGCTGCTGGCCATCCTCGAGCAGGTGCACCTGCCGCGCCTGGCCGAGCGCGTGGGCGGCCTCGACGCTGTGCAGGACTGGGAAAAGGTGCTGTCGGTCGGCGAGCAGCAGCGCCTGGCCTTTGCCCGCGTGCTGGTCCACGCGCCGACCACCGTCATCCTCGACGAAGCAACCAGCGCCCTCGACAGCGCCAACGAGGCCTCCTTGTATGCGCGCCTGCGCGAGAGCGGCACGACCCTGATCAGCATCGCGCACCGGCCTGCGGTACTGCGCCACCACACGCACGTGCTGCGCCTGCTCGGCGACGGCGCATGGGAAGTGCACGAGGCGGCCGGCTACCAGTTCGACGGCACGGTGACCCCGCTGCGCACCGGCGCCGCCAACCTGCAACTGGTGCAGCCGGCGACGGTCATGGCGGCCGCGGGCTAGTTCGCGGCCTCGGGCCAGGCGTAGGCTTCGCCAGTGTCGGCGGACAGCAGCTCGACGCCGCGTTCGAGCACCTGCAGATACAGCGTGCGGTCGTACACGTACAGGAGCAGCGGCAGCCCCGCGTCGTCGTCCTGGTTCTTGAAGGCGCCGACATGCCCGCGCGCGCTGCTCAAGCCGGCCAGCCAGCCCGCCAGGGCCAGGTGCACCTCGTAGAACCACTCCATCTTGAGATTCGGGCAGGCGTAGTGGACGCCCGAGAACATGCCGGGGTGATCGGCGGCACGCCAGAAGGCCGAGACAAAGGCGCCGGCCGGAAAGCCCTCCTGCCTGCCGAGCCGCTCGGGCACACCCTCCGCGAAGAACGCATGCGCGGGCCAGTGCCCCGGGCAGGGGCCGTCGTTGAACAGGTACTCCAGCGCATCGCATTCGACCGGCGACAGGTCGTCGCGAAGCGCGATGTAGAGCGTGTAGGAATGGCTGCTTGACATGGGTTCCTCCGGTTGTGCACAACGGGACAAGCCGCCAGGTCAGTCGGTGTCCGACCGGTCGAAGCCCTGGCCTGGCGACTTGCAGGAATGCTTTGGTGTTCGCATGCAGGCCTGCCATGCTTCCAGCTCATGCAGTTTGGCCGACATGCGCTCGACCTGGCAACGCTTGCTGAGCAGTGTAGCGCCCGAACCGCCGCCATGGCGACTCCCCTGCCTGTCGCAGAAGCCCTCGACCTTTCCGGCAAAGTCGATCGGGTTGAAGCGGCGCGCAAAGGCGTCCGCCGCGGGTTTCGCCAGGCTGCGCCGCACGGAGTAGGCAACATGGCTCAGCTGCTTGTAGAGCCGCGCATGGTCCATGCTGTAGCAGGCGATGAAGGGCGCATTCGATCCGGCGTCGCAAGGCTCGTCGCGGTCGACGTTCCATGCCGCGCTTTCCAGCACCGCTTCCGCTTCACTCCGGATCGTGATGCTCGCATGACTGCCCTCGACGCCGGCGCCGGCATCCACGTCGAGCTGCATCCGCAGGCCCGGGCCGTCCATCGGCTTGGCGCAATCCTGCGTACGCGGCGTCAGGCCAAGCACGACACGATAGCGCCGGCGTCCAGCGCCGCCTTCCTCGCTGGCCTGCCCGAGCGTGCGCGCGCAGAACCAGCCGAGTGCCGGAAAATCGACGCGGTCGGGCTGGATCGACAGCCACTCTCCCGTCATGCCATGGCTTGCACCGTCGAGCTCCCAGTGTCCGCATTGCGGGCAGGCCAGGACAGGCGCGGGATCGGCGGCGCTAGCCAATGCGGGCATCATGGTCACGAGCAGCAGAATCGACATCATCAGGCGCACGGCAGCACTCCCGGAAAACGTTTGCGGTGAAACGGACACACGATTATGCGGGCGGCTTGACCGATCCAGCTCAGCGCCGCTCGCGCCACCACAGGCACAGCATGGCCAGCGCAAACACCACGGCAAACGGCCAGCCCGGCAATGCCCCCTGGTTCTGCGCCGCCGGGACCGGGGTGCGCGCCGCATACTGCGCCGTGGCATCGCGCCGCTCGGCTGCCTGCCACTGCGGCCAGTCCGTGGGCGCATACACGTAGGCCTGGCCCGTTACCGGCCTGGCGCCCTGCGTCTCCATGCGCAGCCAGCCGGCCTGGCGCGGCCACACGGCCACGCAGGACGCATCGACGCGGTCGCTGCGGCGCTGCCAGGCCAGGGTCTGGTCCAGCGCCGGGAAGTGTACCTTGCCCGTCACGCCTTGCGCGCAGACTTCCATGCGCTGGCCCGGCAGCGGCATTTCCTGCGGAGCGAGCCAGTGCACTTCCTCGATGCGCTGCACGCCGAGCGTATCGAGCACGCCCTGCCACCACAGCGCCAGCGCGCGCGGCTCCTTGATGGCCTGGCGGTGCCAGTCGGCCGCGCCCAGCCAGCCGATGCGGCCCTGGCCCCATTGGCGCGCCCAGACGGCATCCTTGCCGCTCCAGGCGCCCGCCTGCATCGCGGCCGGGTTCAGGGGCGCCGCCGTCAGGGCCAGCGAGCCGATTGTGCCATCGGCCGGCTGTGCACGCAGGGCGAGTTGCACGCTGCGCGACCAGACTGCGCTGTCGTTGGCATTCCCGCCCAGTACCAGCAGCGCGGCGCCCTCCTTCACTTCTTCCAATAGAGCGTTGCGCGCGGCACCGGAGGCACGCTCGAACCAGGCGGCATCGATCAGCAACAGGTCCGGCTTGGCCATTTTCTCGCGTGCGGTTTCGCTGCGGCTGACGGTTTTACCGAGCGCCACCTGCCAGTCGATCACGGCATGGCTGCCGGCCAGCAGGTCGTTCAACACGCGCAAATCGAACGATGGCGCGCTGAAGCGGCCGCGCACCTGCAGCGGCGGCGTTGCGCTGACCATCACCGGCACCGGACCTTCGGCCACCAGCTTGCCTTGCGCATCGAGCAGGCGCGCCTTCAGGTCCAGGGTTTCGGCCAGCGGCGGCAGCCATGCGACCGTGAGCGCGCCGTCGCCGCGCGCTTCGGCCAGCAGCTGGCCGTTTTCGGCCAGCAGTTGCAGGCGTGCCGGCGTCTTTGCCGTGCGCTGCACGGTGAGCGTGAACATGCGGCCCAGCGGCAGATGGCGCGGGAAATCCAGGCGCAGCGTGTCCGTTGTTGGCGGCGTCCAGGCAAGCGGGCGTGCCGGCAGGTCCTGCCATTGCGCGGCGCGCAGGCCGTCGCCTCCCAGGCTCAAGGCGCGTACGCCATCGAGCGTTGCAGGTGGCTTGGCCGGGTCGATGGCTAGCGTGGCGCCCAGTTCGCCGGGTAGCTTCCAGCCGGTGGCCAGCAAGACCAGTGCGCCGGTGGCGATGGCGATTAGCAGCGCTTCAAACAGGCGCCGGCGCCACAGGTACAGCAGCAGGCTGAGGGCGCCGATGATGATAATGGCGGCAATCATTTCTGCTCCCCTTTGCTCCAGGAGCGGGTGAACGGCGTCTGCGCCACCGGCTTGGCTTGCAGGATCACCGGTGCTTGCTGGACACCGGCGCGCAGCCAGGCGCGCAAGGCCGGGCGGCAGCGCAGGCAGCCGTCCGCCACGTCCTGGATCGCGCGCTGGGCAGCCAGGCGCTGTTCGTCATCAAGCAGGCGCTCGCGCACCCAGTCGTGGGCGGTGCGCGTCCACAGGGCCGGCAGTGGGCCCTCGCTCGACAGCGCCGTCACCAGTTCGCGCAGCGGCAGCGGAATCGCATCCTGGGATTTGCCCTGCTCGCGCCGGTAGCTGGCCGCGCCGACCACGTCGCCCGTCATGCGGATCTCTTCCTTGATCGGCGGCGGCACGAAAGCGGTCTTGTGCAGGTAGATGCGGTCAGCCTGCTGCAGTTCCTTGATCGCTTCCAGCGCCTTGAGTTCGGGCGCCAGCGCGGTTTTGGGGGTGATGGCGCGCAGCGCCTTTTCGGCATCCCACATCGCCACCAGCGCGCGGCGCAGGATTTTTTTGGTTCCCTCGTCGTACATCGTCGCGTTCTCGGCTTCGTCGTGGGCGTGGCCGAATTCGTGCAGCACGTCCATCGGCTTGCCGGGCGCGGCGTGGTCATCGTGGTCGTCGTGCTCGTCCTCGTTGCCGAACAGCGTCGATTCCTCGCCCAGGAACTGGCCGTAGCGGCGCCGCAGCTGGGCCTGGTCGGCGGCAATCGCCTCGCTGCGCTCGCGCACCTCGCCCGTGTTCATGCGGGTCGCCTTCATGTCGGCGATCAGCTGCTCGGTGTCGATGATGATCTGGCGCTGGCTGCGCAGGCTCTGGGGTTTGACCAGCATCGGCATGGCCGAGGTCTGCTCTTCTTCTTCCTGTTCGGGCGCGGGCAGGCGCAGGGTGTAGGTCGGCGACTGCACGGTGTGCGGCCTGGCGGCGTTGTCGACGGCGCGCACAAAGAAGTACAGCTCGTCGCCGGGCTCCATGCCGAGTTCGGCGAGGGTCCACTGTTTCGACCAGTTGCGCACGCGCGGGTCGCTGGACGCCGGGATCGGCAGCTCGCTGTCGGTGAACTTGATGTTCTCGCCGCTGCCGCGCGCCAGCGTCAGGTGCAGGGTGGCGCGGCGCACGGCGTAGTCGTCGCGCACCGTCAATGCCATGGCGGCGCTTTTCGCCTCGGGCTTGAGCTCCTGGATCATCTGGGTCGGTTGCGAGACCGCGACCTGCGGCGGCGCATCCGGCGTCACCTTCAGCGTGTAGCGCGCGCCGCGCCAGCGCCAGAACAGGGATTCGGTGGCGGCCAGCTCCGTGCACTTGTCGCCCACGTTCAGGGTGCGGCCGTCGCTCAGTTCGAGGGTGGTCTGGCCCGCCTCGAGATTCTTCAGGCACCACGTGATCTTGCTGCCTTCCGGGAGTTCGAGATGGCGTGGTGCGCCTTCGGTGCGTGCCAGGCCGGTGTAGGGAGGCGGGGTCGCAGTGAGGACCAGCTCCGGCACCACGGGAGCCTTGGCAACCGTTGCCGGCTTGCCCTGCGCTTGCGCTGTGGATGCCGCAGCGCCCTGCTGGCCGAAATACCAGACGATGGCGGCAAAGGCCAGCCAGGGCGCGAGCCAGCTCAGGCCCATGTCCACGTGACGGCGCACGATGGCGCGCACCGTGCGCGCGTCGAGACGCTCGGCGATGCGGGCCAGCAGGCGCTCGCGCTGCAGCCTCGCCAGCGGCGTGTCGGCGTCGACCAATAAGGCGCTGCTGTCTTCCAGCTCGGGCACGTCGGCATCGAGCCAGCTCACCCAGCCGTGCGACACGCGCTGGCGCAGGCGCGCGCCGTCCCACATGCACCAGGCCACCCAGGCCAGCAGGCCGGGCAGCAGGCGCAGCGACAGCCAGGGCAAGGCGCCCAGCACCCACAGCGGCAGGCGCCGCAACAGCGCGGCACGCCAGATGCGCCGGGCGATGTCAGCGTCGGCGTGCATGGGTCAATATCCTCTCAACGGCAAACAGGGCGACCAGCGCCATCATCAGGAAATCGCGCACTGCGCCGTTGGCATGCTGCGCTGCCGGCACGCTGGACGCGGCGAAGCGGTGCGCGGGCGCGGTGTGGGCGAGCGGCGCGTAATGCAGGCTGCGCCAGGTTTCCAGCAGGCGGCGTGCAGCTGCGGGGTCCGCCGGCGGCCAATCGTTGGAGGTCCACAGGCGGCCGCGCGGGCTGTCGGCGTAGCGGATGCCATCGACGCTCGCGGTCTTGTTCAGTTCCGGGAAGGCGGCGGCATCGGTTGCCCACCACAGCGGCGCACGCATCGATGCTGGCGGCGCTTCGGGCTTGTCCCAGACGATCAATTCGGTTTTCGTACCCGGCGCGGCATCGACCACGGCGCGCAAGGGTCCGTCCAGGGCGGCGAACATGCGGCGCCACTCGCCGGCCCGATCGCTGACGATGGCCACGTGCACCTCGCCCGATGCGGCAGGTTTCGCCAGCGTGCGCAGTTCGAGCGCATGGCGGAACTGCGGCAGTGTGGCCGGCATCGGGATATCGCCCAGCACCAACAGGCGCGCTTCCGGTTCCCATTCGCGCTCGTGGGCGCGGACCCAGCGTAAAGCCTCGGCCGCGGGCAGCGACAGGCGCGCCGCATCCTTGAACCCGGCAGCCTGCACCTGCTGCTCGGCCCAAGCGGCATCCGTGCCCTCGGCTACGACGACCGTATTCCCGCGCCACGGCAGCACCGGGTCGGCCAGCCAGGCGATCAGGCAGGCCAGCAGCAGGCAGCGCACGATCATCAGGATCACGTCGGCCCAGCGCCACACGCGCATCTGGCGCGGCTCGGTGCGCGGCAGGAAGCGTGCGCTGGCCAGCGGCTCCGCATGCACCTGCACGCGCTTCTTGCGATGCCACCAGATCGGCAGCAGCAAGGTCGGTAAAGCCAGCCACCACAAACTGTTCATCGCCGCCCTGCTTGATGTAAATGCGGCCGCAGCCATTGGCGCAGTACTTCACCCGGCGCCTGTTCGATGCGCGCGTTCACCAGCGGCACGTCGCCGGCGCGGCAGGCGGCCGTCACCGTGGCGAAGTGGGCCTCGCGGTTGCGAAGGTAGCCTTCGCGCAGGTCGCTTCCAAAACGGAACACGCCGCCGTCAACCTCGGGGTCGCGGTAGGCCGGGTCGGCATCGAAACCGCCCGTGCACTCGGCCTCGGTCTGGATGCAGGCCAGGCGCACGTCGTGGCGCATATGGCGCAGGCGCAGCAGCGCTTCCGACAAGGGGGAAGGAAAATCGAGGAAGTCGCTGGCGGCAAACACCAGCGCCGGCGCATCTGCAAAGCGCAGGCCGGATTTCAGCGTGGCGGCATCCGGCAGCTCACCCTCGGCCTGGGCCGCGTTCAGCTTCGCCAGCACGCGCTGCAACTGGCGTGGACCGCGCGCGGCAGGCGTGAACTGCACGCGGCCACCGGACAGCACCACGAGGCCAAAGGCATCGCCCTGGCGCTGGGCAATCGCCGCCACGCAGGCGAGCAAGGTGCGCGCATAGGCCAGCTTGTCGAGGCCGGGAATGCTGCGGCTCGGCTCCATCATCGACGCGCTGGCGTCCAGCACCAGCCACAGGGCGACATGGCTGTCGCGCTCGGCCTCGCGCACGTAGTAGCGGTCGGCACGCGCCAGCAGCTTCCAGTCGACGCGGCGCCACTCGTCGCCCGGCGCATAGGCGCGGTATTCGGAGAACTCGACGCCCGAGCCGCGTTCGCGGCCGGCGTGGATGCCCTGCCCCAGCCCGGCCAGCACGTGGCGGATGACGAGGTCGAGGTTGGTCGTGTGCGCGATCAGCGCGGAACTTGTCAGACCCATTGGTGAAGCCAATTCAGTCGACCTTGATCTCGCGTTGCAGCGCCTGCAGGATGTCGGCCATCGCCACGCCATCGGCTTCGGCCTCGAAGTTGCGCAGCACGCGGTGCGCGAGAACCGGCAAGAGCATGGCGCCAATGTCGTCGCGGGTCACGGCCAGGCGGCCCTGCATCAGCGCGCGCGCTTTCGAGGCCAGCACCAGCGCTTGCCCTGCGCGCGGACCGGCGCCCCAGCCGACGTGCTTC
>Ga0265797_10009581_pt1 | contig 12552 bp, 9 predicted proteins | sample P2T30metagenome_FD_192433 | JGI IMG/M metagenome (GOLD analysis project Ga0265797, IMG submission 192433) | Plant litter microbial communities from East Loma Ridge, Irvine, California - P2 T30 | ecosystem: Environmental > Terrestrial > Plant litter > Unclassified | place: USA: California... | reverse complement strand
CCCGGCCGTCCGGGCGCGGTTCCTCGCGTCGGACGGCCCCCTGGTGCCCGACCTGTGCGACCTCGTCGGGCACACCGTGGCCCTCCCCCAGGACCGGCACCGCGCCCGTGACCTCGTCGAACGGCACCCCGAGGTGATGCCGACGATGCTCGACTGGATGGCCGCCGTCCGCGCCGCCGTCATCGAGGTCGCGGCCGAGCGCACCGACCGGCAGACCGCCAGGACCGCCGTCACCCTCGTGATGGCCGCGCTGATCGAGCTGGCACAGCGCACCACGGTCGCGGACAGTGACGAGCTCGCCGCGACGCTGCGCGTCGTGGTCACCGAGATGGGCGCGATGACCCACTGACGGACTGGAGGTTCGGTGCCAGCTGGCACCGAGCCTCCCGTCCGTCAGCGGTGCCGGCCCCGCCGATGGCGGAGATTCCTCGGCCCAGGGGGCCGAGGAGGACGGTCAGGAGGTCGCGGTCTCGATCATCGCTGTCACGTGGGGCGCGCTCCAGCGCAGCAGGTCGCCCGAGGGCGGGTCCTCGAGGTCCTCGCCCCAGATCGCGACGGCCGCACCCGACATCGGAGCCGGGAGCAGCGCTCCGGAGTCACCGTCCCACGCGCGCAGGGACCAGTGTTCGCGGAGGTCGGCGACGGTGTACTCGCTGTCGGCCTCGTCGAGGTCGGTCGGCACCTCGTAGAGGTAGTACGAGTTGTAGTTCAGCAGGTCGGTCCCCGCCCGGTACAGGTCGCGTGCGCTGGCCCGTCGCTGCCGGCGTTCGTGGCGTTCCGCTGCGTCCTCGGTGTCGCCGTCGAAGCTCCAGTACGTGACGTGGATGCGCGGATCGAGGCGCTTGACCGCAGCCCGGTCGATCCCGTCGTTCCAGGCCCAGACCTCGCGGTCGCCGAGCGCGGCCGCCATCGCGTTCAGCCACGCGACGCGCTCGTCCGCAGTGACGCCGCCGCCCCACTCGTCCCCGCCGATGTGCACGGTGCGGCTGGACGGGAAGGTCCGCTGCACCTCGGCGTACAGGTCGGCTGCCAGCGCGAGGCTCTCGGGTGCCGACGTGTCGAGCTCGTTCTCGCCCGACCGGACACGATCGACCCACGCCGTCCCGTGACGCGCCTCGAGGAGGGCGAACGCGGCAGCCATGTGGCCGGGAGTGTCGATCTCCGGCACGATCGCGATGCCCCGCTTCGCCGCGTGGGCGGAGATCGCCCGTGCCTGTGCCGCGCTCAGGAACGGCCGACCGGTCACCCGGCTCGTGTACACGCCGTGGTCGAGATCGGCGTTCGCGGGGGTCTGGCCGAGGACGGCGCTCTCGATCCCGACGTTCTGGTCGTCGGTGAGGTGCAGGTGCAGGAAGCGGCCGCCGTTCGTGGCGAGGAGGTCGATGTACTTCTCGATGAGCGACACGGGGTAGTAGGCGCGAGCGACGTCGAGCATCACCCCCGTCTCGGGCCGTGCGCGGGTCGTGGGTCGGGTGGTGACGGTCGTCGCGGACGTGCGGCAGTGCTGCGCGGAGTAGGGGCCCGCGCAGGCGAGGACCGCGTACCTCCCGGCCGCCGCGCGTGACGGTGTCCGGTGGATCGCGTGGACCGTCGTGCTCGCTCCCGGCGCGAGTGGCCGCACGGTGGCCTGGCCGAGCGTGTACTTCCTGGTCCCGGCGGCGAGGGAGAGCCAGGCGTGGGAGGTCGGCGTCCGCACGGCCGCGGTGTTCTCGACGCGCACGGTGGTGCGCACGGCCGTGCCGGTCGAGGTGACGGTGGTGACCGCGGTGACCGCGGTGACCGCGGTGACCGTGACCGGCGGAGCCGTCGACGGGAGGGCAGCGGACCTGACCGCGGGGACGTCCAGCGTCGCGTCGAGGCCGACCAGCGCTGCTGCCGACATCGCGATCGCCAGACCCACGGCGATCACCCGTGTGACGGGACGAGGCACCGGCGTTCCGGGCGTCGCGGACCGGTTCCGCTCGTGATGCACCACGTCGCTCCCCCCTCAGACCTGCCCGTCCTCCGCCTGGACCACGGCGACGGCTCCTGCCGCAGACGGAGCGGACAGGCGCGCGTGAGCGTACCGGACGACACGACCCGCAACGCGCGATCTGACCTGCCACACGCGGATCGGCCTGCCACAGGAGAGCTGGCTGCCTGCGCGCGGTTACGGTGACCGTGCGCACCGAGCAGCGTCGACGACCGACCCCCGCGTCCCCGATTCGTCGCGTAGGTCGACGACGGCGCGGTCGCTTCCATGTCTGCGTACGACTCGTACGGTCAGGGCGGCTGTACCGAACCCGCAGCAGTGCCAGCATGTCGGTGATGCCCGTCGGCGTCGCGGACGCCTGACGTACACCGGTCAGTGGGACCGTTCGCGCTGCACCACGGCGGCACGCAACCACCGGTACGGCAACCCTGGTGCCAGTCCCTGCCCTGGCTGCGGCATGCGGCAGATGCCCTCAGCAGCCAGGACAGAAGTCGGCTGTCAACTCTCGATGTAGTAGTCGTTCACGCCGCCGAAGTTGCACGCAACAATGCGCTTCGTACTCACGGATGATCCGAAGTCCATCTGCTTCCGGTTCCACGTGTTGAACGCGTCCGATACGCATGTCCATTTGAAGTAGACAGTACCGGTGCATGTGCCGATCAACTCGCCAGCGTCCTTCGCGAAGTAACTACAATCACCCGCGGCAGAGGCTGAGGAAGCCCCTCCCATCACCAGCCCTGTCACCAGGAGCGTGGTTGCAGCCGCTGCTGCGGTGAATCGTCCAAGAGTTCGCATCATCATCTTCCCCTTTGCTGCACTCGTCGAGTGCTCGAATGCAGACAATCACATTGTCCTCGAACTGTCCACGGACCAGAGCGTCATTGTTTGTCAATATCGCGACTATCAGCGCGGTGCTCCACAGCGGGTAACGACGATGCTTGATTGCATATTGCAGAAATGTGATCGACCACCCTGAGCAGTCCAGGCTCGGCGACGGATTGCGAGTCATTCGTGCGTCGAGGGTCGGAACTCCCGACCCCCTACGCACGTTTCGACCCGCAACGCGCGATCTGACCTGCCACACGCGGATCGGCCTGCCACAGGCGAGCCGGCAGCCCGCGCGCGGTTACGGTGACCGTGTGCACCGAGCAGCGTCGACGACCGACCCCCGCGTCCCCGACGACGGCAGCGTGCTCGTCGTCGCCGCCGACGCCCGCCGCCGCGCGGCACGCACGACCCCGTGGGGCCGCGTCCTCGTGGGGGTCGTCCTCGTCGCCCTGCTCGGCGGCGCCGCGGTGGCCACGGTCGGCACGCTCGTGTCGCAGCGCACCGCCGAACGCTTCGCTGTCGAGGACGCCACCAGCGACACCGCGGCCGTCGCCCGGTCGGTCATCGAACCCGCACTGCTCGATGCCATCACCAGCGACGCCGCCATCACCGGCGACGCCGGCGATGCCACCGCCCCCACCGCTGCCGAGCACACCGCCGCCGCGGACGAGCTCGCCCGGGCCGTCCGTGCGGTGACCGCGGCGAGCGCCGCCGTCCGCGTGAAGCTCTGGGCTCCCGACGGCACAGTGCTGTGGTCGGACGAACCCCGGCTGGTCGGGCAGCGGTTCGCCCTGTCCGAGGAGGACCTCGAGGCGCTCGAGACCGACCGGTCCGACGCCGAGGTGTCCGACCTGACCGAGCCGGAGAACCGGTACGAGCGCGGCCAGGGACGGTTGCTCGAGGCGTACCAGGCGGTGCACACGCCGTCGGGCACGGCCCTGCTGCTCGAGGTCTACTACCCCTACGACTCGGTGCTGGCCAGTGCCGCCTCGCTCCGGTCGGCCTTCGCGACGCTCGCGTTCGGGACCGTGGCCGTCGCCATCGCGCTGCTGCTGCCCGTCGTGCTGTGGCTGCTGCTCCGGCTGCGTTCCGGCCAGCGTGAACGGGAGCGACTGCTCGTGCGGGCGCTCGACGCGGAGACCGCAGAGCGTCGTCGGCTCGCGGCGGACCTGCACGACGGGCCGGTACAGGACATCGCGGGGTTGGCGCTGTCGCTCGGCGCCGCGGCCAGGACCACGACCGGCCCCGGCGCGGCGGTGCTCGACGACTCGGCGACGACCCTGCGTGCGGCGGTGTCGACGCTCCGGTCCTCGATGTCCGCGATCCAGCCACCGGTGCCCGACCGGCAGGGACTCGTGGCGGCACTGGACGACGCCACCGCGCGGGGTCGGGCCGCCGGTGTGCGCGTGGTCATCGACGTGCCGGTGGCGATCGAGGCCTCCCCCGCCGCACTGCTCGCGACGGTGCGGTTCGTCCGGGAGTCGGTCGCGAACACGGTCCGGCACGCGGCGGCCTCGGCGGTCGAGGTCGTCGTCCGCCGGACCGGCGAGGACCTCGTCGTGGTGGTCGCGGACGACGGTGTCGGCTTCGACACGGACGCGGTCCTGTCGACCACGCGCAGCGGGCACCTCGGCACGACGCTCCTGCGCCAGATCGCCGAGGACGCCGGTGGCTCCCTCCGTCTGCGCACCGCGCCGGGTGCTGGCACGCGGTGGGACCTCACGATCCCGGCAGGAGGCCGCGGATGGTGAGGGTGCTGCTCGTCGACGACCACGCCCTGGTGCGGAACGGGCTGCGTGCCGTGCTCGACACGACCGACGACTGCGAGGTCGTCGGTGAGGCGGCCACCGGCGAGGACGCCGTCGAACTCGCGGCCGTCCTGCTGCCCGACGTCGTCGTGATGGACCTGTCGATGCCCGGGGCCGGCGGGGTCGCGGCCACGCGGGCCCTGCGTGCGCGGGTGCCTGCCGCCCGGGTGCTCGTGCTGACGACGTTCGCCGACGACGAGCGTGTCCGTGCCGCCCTGGTCGCCGGCGCCACCGGGTACCTGCTCAAGGACGCCGACCCGGACGACGTCGTGCGCGGAGTCCGGGCGACGGCCCGGGACGAGGCCCCGATCGACCCGCGCGTCGCCCACGGCCTGCTGCCCGCCGACCCGGCGCCCGCCGCCGCGCACGACCCGTCGCCCGCGATGCCACCGCGCGAACGGGACGTGCTCGTCCGCCTGGCGCGTGGGCTCTCGAACCGGCAGATCGCCAGCGAACTCGGCATCGCCGAACGCACGGTGAAGGTCCACGTCGGCAGCGTCTTCCGCCGCATCGGCGTCGCGGACCGCACCAGCGCGGCGCTCTGGGCGCGGGACCACGGCTGGTGACGGGGTACTAGTACCAAGGTCCGATGGTGGTGCCGTGGTGGACCGGCGACGATCGTGCCGAGGGGGCGAACCGCCCCGCAGACCAGGAGGCACACCATGGACCACACCCTCGAACCCCGCCGCACCGCGCACGGTCACATGGCCCGCGCTCGCACGGCCCGCGGTCGCACCGTCGGCCTGGCCGCCACGATCGCCGCGGTCACCGTCGCGGCCGTCGCCCTCGTCGGGGTCGCCCCGGCGCAGGCGTCCGGCAAGACCTCGACCGGCGGGGACTACGCCGTCACCGTGAACGGCACCACCACGAACCCCGCCGTCGGCAAGGAGTACAAGCTCCGCGACACCGCCGTCACCGGCACGATCGCGGTGCGCGGCAAGCACAACGGCTTCGACATCCGGGTCGCCGACCTCGGCGTGTACGACTACACGCTGACGGGAGCCCCGGACACGCAGCGGATGGTCACGACGCCGACCGTCGTGTTCGCCTCGAAGGTGCCGTCGCTCACAGCGACGCAGCTGGCCGGCACGCGGCTGTCGTCGCTCGAGGTCCGGGACGACACCCTCGTCGCGATCTTCAGCACCGGCGCCGGCAAGTTCAAGATCCAGGCGAAGGACGGCGCCCAGGGCGGCGTCTTCCAGATGGAGACCGAGTTCGTCGGCCCCGTCACGTTCACGCACACGCTCGGCGCCGGGCTGTTCTACTTCACCAACCCGTACACGGGGAAGATCAACTTCGGTGACGGCACCCCGGCGGTGACCTCGGGCAGCGGGGCGCACCAGATGCTCCTCGGCAAGGACAGCCCGCAGGTCGCGACGAAGACCTTGCAGACGGCCACCACGACGACGTGGACCGTCCAGCCCGGTGGTCGCCTGGGTGGCGTGCTCGGCGAGGACGCGATCGAGCTGAGCGCCGGAGCGACCAACTGCACGAGTGACTGCCAGGCACAGAACCAGATCCACGGGTCGCTCCCGGTGCCGCCGGACCCGGTGGACCCGACGCCGCTCCCGACGCGCTGACGCGCTCCTGACGGACGGGAGGCTCGGTACCAGCTGGCACCGAGCCTCCCGTCCGTCTCGGTGCGGTCAGGCGAGTCGATCCGCGCTAGCGGGGGATGACCGAGAACAGGAACTTGCGGCGGATCATCACCCAGACGAGCAGGATCAGCGCTGAGTGCACGGCGAAGCCGATCCAGCCATTGCCCCAGTCGACGCCCGGGATCGACGCGATCGCCAGCGCGAAGAACACCTGCCAGACGAACACGTAGAGGCTCGCCTGGCCGATCGGGATCCACAGCCAGCCGAGGACGGCGTTGATCGGCTTCCAGAACACGGTGAGCAGCGCGTAGGACACGATCGCGAAGAACGCGATGTCGACCAGGCGCCCCCACTGCAGGTCGACGCGCTGGTACGCCGTGTTGTAGAGCTGGTCGTACATCGACGCCGGGAACGGCACGGGCGTGAACCCGACCTGCGCGGCCGCCCAGACGTAGACCAGGAACGCCGCGTAGCCGACGACCCCGACGCCGATGAGCACCTTCCCGAGGCGGCCGGTCAGCGCGCCGACGACCTGCCGCCGGTAGTAGCCGAGCACCAGACCGTGCGTGAAGACGATCTGCCAGGTGAGGAGCGGGAACACCGCCTCGAACTGGGAGTGCAGCGGCTGGAAGGACGGGTTCAGGGCCTGGAACACGTACAGCGCCCAGCTGCCGGCGAGCACCGCCCACCAGAAGCCCCGGCGGATGACCCAGAGCAGCGGCGGGATGAACAGGCTCAGCACCACGAACAGGCCCATGATGTTGAACGGCCACGGGCCCATCTCGAGCAGCAGGAACTGCCGGATCGCGTACCAGGGCGGCGGGTACGCCAGGAGCTGCATGGCGTTCGGGTAGAGGTCGTAGACGCGCCCCTCGGCCCCGACGCCTCCGGTGCCGGTCCCCCGGTCGGTGAAGGTCGTGATCGCGTCCGTGTCCAGGAAGGGCACGAAGCTCAGCACGAACACCACCGCGATCACCACGAGCGTGACGAGGTACTGCTTCCGCGCGCGCTTCCACGCACCGACCGCCGCCGCCCACTCGCCGAAGCGCTTGATCGCCAGCGGGTACGTCATGCCGAGGACCATGCCGGACAGGAACACGAACATCTCCGCGCCCGTGATCGCCCCGATCGCGTGCAGCGTGATGAACGAGTACGGGCCGCCGATCTCGATGTGGGTGATCACCACCGCGAGGATGATGAACCCGCGGAACAGGTCGAGGCGCAGGTCACGCCCGGGCTTGCCGTCGTCCGGGTAGCGCCAGCTCGGCAGGAGCCGGCCGACGAGACCGCTGAGCAGGAACGCCAGGGCCAGGCCCACCGCGACCCAGACGATCCAGGCCATCTGGTCGCCGCCGGTGTCGAGCTGCTGGTTCGTCGCGGCGGCGCCGTCCCGGTGCGTCACCTCCTCGGTGACGGGGCCGGTCACGAACCGGTCGGTGGCGAGGAGGTCGCGGCGGAAGGACTCCGCCACACCGCGGTCGGCCGTGTCGCGCCAGTCGGCCAGGCGGTTGCCGGCCTCGGGCTCGCGCCGGTTCGTCTCGACGAAGGTCACCGCGCGGACGTACGGACGGTCCTGCACCGCCGCGAACACCTGGTTCCACCACCCCTGCTTCACCGGGAGCTCGTCGGCGCCGCGCAGTGCGTGGTCGTACAGGGCACCGGTGTCGAGCAGCATCGGACGGTCGTGGCCGACGGCGAAGCGCTCGGAGAACGTCTGCGGCTGCTGCCGGTCGTAGCCCCAGCGCTCGTCGAAGCGGGCCGCGACCTCGCCGGCGGTGGGGACCTCGTTCGTCATCAGCGCGACGCCGCGCCCGGCGGCCTGGGTCGCCGCGCCCTTGCCGAAGGAGAACATCGACAGCCCGACCCAGTCGACGGCGGTGTCGCCCGGCCAGTACGGCCCGTAGGGGTCGTCCGCGGCGGTGAGCGCGCCGTCGCCGTTCGTGTCGAGGCGTTCGACGTCGGTGGCCGACAGGTCGCGGAGCCGTCCGGCCGACTCCCCGAACGGGTAACCGGCACCGTACGACGGCGACCAGACCATCGCCGCGTCGGACGACCCGGCGTGCACCGCCTCGGCGAGCCCCTGGAACGCCCGGACGTACTGCGTCGGCTGCTGGCCCCACCGGACCCACGTGCCGTTCATCTGCGGCGCGAACCGCACGAGCAGCTGCGTGCCGTACTGCCGGTGGATGCGCTCGAACAGGGTGTTCGTGCGCCGGGCGTCGGCGGCGGTCAGGGCCCCGAGGGCGACCCCGGGCTCGAGCCCGACGACGAGGGTCGCGCCCTGCGCCGCGGCTGCGCGGGTCGAGCGCAGCAGCAGGCGTTCGGCGGTCCGGTCGAGCGGGTACTGGATCTCCACGCCGTAGGTGGACGGGGTGGCACCGAGCCGTCCCTCGTAGCCGTCGGGGGCGTCTGCGCCCCAGTCGAGGTCCGGGCCGAACCACGCCTTCCCGCTCGGCGGAGCGATCGGGCCCGTCGCCGCCTGCGCGGGTGCGACGCCACCGAGCAGCAGCGTGCCGGCGGTGACGATGAGGGCGATCAGGCGGACGAGGTGTCCCCTCACCGCTCGCACACCAGGGTCCAGATGTTGTGGCCGTGCTCGTGCCGGTGCTCCAGCCGGTCGAGCGCCGCCAGCGCCAGCGCCAGTCCGCGCCCGCTCTCGGCCTCGGCGTCCGCCATCGTCACCGCGGCGAGGTCGATGTCGACGGGCAGCCCGTTGTCGCGGAGCACCGCCGTGAAGGTGTCGTCCGTGGCCTCGAGCTGCACGGTGTACCGCCGCCCCTCCTGCTGGTCGCGGCGTGCGGTGTGCTCGACGATGTTCGCCGCGATCTCGGCCAGCGCGGTCTCGAGCGCGAACCGGTGCGCGACGTCGTCGACGCCGAGTCCGTCCCACCAGGTGGCGAAGCGGTCCTGCACCGTGTCGAGGCTGGTCGGGACGGCGGGGACGTCGAACGTGGTCACAGGGGTCCTCCGGCGGTGCTCGACGTGTGGCCGGACTGCCCGGTGGGGGCCGGTCCGCGGTACAGCACCGCTCGGATGACGATGCTGAAGATGACGAGGTCGAAGACGACCCAGGCGGTGTTGACGAGCGGCGCGACCCCGGACGCCTGGCCCGTGAGGTACCGGACGCCGATCAGGAGCAGCGCGGCGACGAGCGACCCCATCGCGAACAGCTGCGGCCGGACCAGGTCCCACCGGGGCTTCATCGCGGTCTCGTCGCGGACCTTCGGGGTCACGCGGAACCCGAGGGGCTTGCCGCGGAACACGTTCTCGAACGCGCTGGTCACGCTCTCGATCCACACCGGGAACAGCGCGAGCGAGTACTGCTGCCCGCGCCAGGTCGGCCGGCCCGCGGCGACGACCCAGAACAGCAGCTGGTTGAGCACCAGGAAGGGGATGAGCCGGGCGAAGAAGTCGACGCTGTAGGCCTGCACCGGGACGACGCCGAACGACAGGCACAGCACCGGCGCGGCGATGTACACGATCGCCGCGAAGCCGGACAGGTAGCTCCACATGGTCGAGAAGTACATGAGCCGCTGCCCGAACGACAGGCCCTTCTGCACCAGGGGGTTCTCGCGGAAGAACACCTGCATCGTGCCCTGCGCCCACCGGAGCCGCTGGACGAGCATCGTCGGCAGGTCCTCGGGCGCCAGGCCCTTCGCCAGGATCTCGTCGTGGTACGCCGACCGCCAGCCGAGCCCGTGCAGGCGCATCGCGGTCGCCATGTCCTCGGTCACGGAGATCGTCGCCAGCGGCATGATCGGCTGGGCCTCGTCGCCGCGGTTCACGTCGACGGCCCTGGCCAGCACGGAGATCGCCTCGATGGCCGCGACGGGCGAGGCGTTCCGCTGCCCGAGGACGTCGAGCGCGGCGTCGTCGAGCCCCGCGAAGGTGTCCGCGTCGGTCGACATCGCCGCGAGTTCCTGCAGGTCGTTCCGCACGGACTCGAGGTCGGCCGCGGCGAACCGGAACGCGATGGCGTCGATGCCGCGCTGGAAGTCGTACGTGACGTCGCCGAGGGGCTCGTCCGCGGCCATCTGGTCGCGGGCACGGTCCACCACGGCCTCGGCGTCGTCGAGGGCGCCGAGGACGCGCGGGTCGGTCTCGTCCTCGCGGGCGCGGGAGAGCAGGCGGCGGGAGGTCACCAGCGTGCGGCGCACCGAGGTCTCGACCTCGTGCACGTAGCGGGAGATGCCGAGCTGCATCAGCGCCTCGCGCCGGAGGACCGCGTTCGACCCGCAGAAGAACGCGGCGTTCCAGCCGTCCTTCGACTGCTGGATGGGGCCGTAGAACAGCGGCGCCTGGCTGCCGAGCAGGTCGGCGTCCGGCACGTTCTCGAACCACTGCGGCGTCTGCACGAGCGCCATCCGCGGGTCCTTGAAGTACCCGAGCGTGCGGTCGAGGATCGCCGGGTCGGGCACCTGGTCGGCGTCGAGGATGAGCAGGAACTCCCCCTGCGTCGACAGCAGGGCGTTGTTGAGGTTCCCGGCCTTGGCGTGCCGGGGGCGGTCGACCCAGTCCTGCCCGCGGGTGACCACGCCGAGCCCGGCCTGCTCCGCCGCCGCACGCATGTCGGCGCGGTTGCCGTCGTCGAGGATCCACGTGCTGTGCGGGTACCGGATGGCCTTCGCCGCGAGCGCGGTGCGCATCACCAGGTCGACCGGTTCGTCGTAGGTGGTGATGAAGACGTCCACGGTGACGTCGGTCGTGGGCGGGGTCGGCGGTTCGCCCCGCTCGCGGAGCTTCCAGGCACCGAACGCGAAGAGCAGCGAGTCGATCACGCTGTACGTCTCGGCGAGGATCAGCGGCACCGCGATCCACCACGAGTGCCAGTTCACCGACGCAGCCCAGCGCCAGCCGACGTAGTTGATGCCCGCCAGCGAGGCCAGCACGGCGACCGTCCGCACCGTCACCAGTCGCCGACGCCCGGTGCTCCCACCGAGGCGCCGTCGGTCCTGCCTGCTGACGTCGAGCGCGGTCACCCTGAGGCTCCCGATCCGACGACGTCCGTCTTGCTCCGCTGCACCGTTGCTCCTGATCGCGCGGGGTGGTTGGTCCTCGCCGTCGGGTCTCGGCTCGGGTGTCCGGACCTGTCTACCTCAGGGGAGGCGCCGTTGTCACGCCCCCGATCGCGGAGAAGCCGATGTCAGCGGCGAGCCGTTCGACGAGCCGGTCGAAGTACTCGGCGTGGTCCGCGACGACTCCGACGGTGTGGCCGAAGAGCTCGAAGGACACCGCGCCGAACAGGGTCGTCCACGCCATGATCGTCCGCATGACGGCCTCGGCCGGGGCGTCGTCGGTGATCCCGCGCGACCGGACGTAGGCGAGCGCCGGTGCGAGCACGTCCCCGACCGCGGTCGGCGCCGGCGCGACCGAGGGCGTCGGGACCGCACGGTCGGCCATCGCGTCGACCGCGATCCGGACCAGCACCTGCGTGACCCTGGTCGCCGGCTCGATCGTCTCCTGCGGCGCCGCGTACCCGGGAACGGGGCTGCCGTAGAGCAGCGCGAAGTCGCCCGGGTGCTCGAGGGACCAGGTCCGCACGGCCCGGCACGCGGCCGTCCACCGCCCGCCGACGTCCGTGCGCTCGTGCCCGGCGTCCGCCCGTTCGACGGCCTCGCCGAGCTCGTCGTAGTCCTGCACGAGCAGCGCGGTGAGCAGGTCGTCGCGGCTCGGGAAGTACCGGTAGACCGCCGAGGAGACCATGCCGACGTCACGGGCCACCGCGCGGAGGCTCAGCTGCGCGGGCCCCTCCCCCGTCAGGCGCACCCGCGCCGCGTCGAGGATCCGGGAGCGGAGTGCCTGTCGGGCCAGTGCGCGTGCCGTCTCGACCATCCGCCCACCCTGGCACGCGAGAGCGGTGCCCACAAACGAGAGCACCGCTCTTGCGCGGGTGCGCACGGCATGCGATGCTCGGCGGATCGAGAGCAGTGCTCTCGTTCACCCGAGGAGAGGAACCCCATGTCGGAGCACCACCTGGTCGTCGGCGCCGGCCCCGTCGGCCGCCACGTCGCCGCACTGCTCGTCGGCCGCGGCGACCGCGTCACGGTCGCCAGCCGCTCGGGTCGGGACACCGGGGTCGGAGGCGCGGCACACGTCGCGCTCGACGCCTCCGACGCCGACGCGCTCACCCGGGCAGCGGAGGGTGCGGCGGTCCTGTACAACTGCGCGAACCCGGGCGACTACGCGCAGTGGGCGGCGACCTGGCCGCCGCTGGCGGCCGCGCTGCTGACCGCGGCCGAACGGACGGGTGCCGTGTACGCCGTCACCGGGAACCTGTACCCGTACGGCCCCGTCGAGGGTCCGATGCACGAGGGCCTGCCGGACGCGGCGACGGACGCCAAGGGCG
>Ga0265797_10009580_pt1 | contig 12556 bp, 14 predicted proteins | sample P2T30metagenome_FD_192433 | JGI IMG/M metagenome (GOLD analysis project Ga0265797, IMG submission 192433) | Plant litter microbial communities from East Loma Ridge, Irvine, California - P2 T30 | ecosystem: Environmental > Terrestrial > Plant litter > Unclassified | place: USA: California... | reverse complement strand
GCGGCCCAGGGCATCGAGTTCCACCGGCCGCTCACCAGTTCGAACCACCTGGAACACGTGCACGCCCGGCTGCGCGCGCGGGTGCCGGCCTTCGACGAAGACCGTTTCTTTGCGCCCGACATCGAGACGGCGCGCGCGATGGTAATGGAAGGCGAACTGTCCGCCGCCTGCAAGGACTTGTTTGCGGCGCTGCATCCGGACTGATGGCATCGAAGGGGAGGGCGAGATGGATTTCAGGTTCACACCAGGTTCGATGCCGCTGCTGCTGTCGATCCCGCACGCGGGCACCGAGCTCCCCGACGAACTGGCGGGCCGCTACACCGCCAGCGCCGCGGCACGCGCGGACACCGACTGGCATCTCGCGAAGCTGTACGCGTTCGCCGGAGAGATGGGCGCGTCGGTGCTGGAGGCGCGCTGGTCGCGCTACCTGATCGACCTGAACCGCCCGCCCGAAGATACGAACCTGTACCCGGGCCAGGACACCACCGGCCTGTGCCCGGTCGACACCTTTGCGCGCGCCCCCCTGTACCGGCCGGGCATGGCACCGGACGCCGCCGAAGTCCAGCGCCGCCTCGACGCCTACTGGCGCCCCTATCATGCGCAGCTGCAGGCCGAGCTGGAACGGCTGCGCACGGCGCACGGGCGCGTGGTGCTGTGGGATGCTCACTCGATCGCGTCAAACGTCCCGCGCTTCTTCGAAGGCCGCCTGCCCGACCTGAACTTCGGGACCGCCGACGGCAAGTCCTGCGCGCCGCAGCTGCAGGATGCCATCCTGCGCACGGTGCAGGGCCAGGAACGCTTTTCCTTTGTCTTCAACGGCCGCTTCAAGGGCGGCCACATCACCCGCGGCTACGGCGACCCGGAGCACGGCGTACATGCTATCCAGCTCGAGATGTGCCAGTGCCTGTACATGGATGAAGCGCCGCCTTTCGATTACCGCCCCGGCGTCGCCGCCGAGGTCCAGCCCCTGTTGCGCGCGCTGATGCAGGCGGCGCTGGACTGGGTCCGCACATGAGCTTGAGCCAGAACGCGCTGTTCGCCCGCCACGCGCTGCTGGCGGATGGCTGGCGTAGCAACGTGCTGCTGGCCTGGGACGACGCCGGCGACCTGGCCAGCGTCGAACCGGACACCACCGCCACGCTGGCCATTCCCCAGGCGGACTGGGTGCTGCCGGGGATGGTCAACCTGCATTCGCACGCCTTCCAGCGCGCGCTCGGCGGCTTGACGGAGCAGGCCGGGGAGGGGGCGCAGGACAGCTTCTGGACCTGGCGCGACCTGATGTACCGCTTCGCCAACCGCATCACGCCCGAACAGATGGAAGCGGTCGCGGCCCAGCTCTATGTGGAATGCCTGCGCCACGGCTACACAGCGGTCTGCGAATTCCACTACCTGCAGCGTGACCTCGATGGCGCCCTGTACGCCGACCCGGCCGAGACCGCGCGCCGCATCGCCGCGGCAAGCCATCAGGCGGGCATCGGCCTGACCCTGCTGCCGGTGCTGTACGCCCACGCCGGTTTTGGCAACGCGCCACTCAAGCCCGAGCAGCGCCGCTTTGGCAGCGATCCCGAGCAGGTGCTGCGCATCGTGGACAGCCTGGAAGCGATGCGCAGGCCGCAGCTGGAAGTGGGCGCGGCGCCGCATTCGTTGCGCGCGGTGGCGCCGGCGCAGCTGCGCGAGCTGGTGCAGGGCATGCCCGCCGGGCGGCCGCTGCACATCCACGTCGCCGAGCAGGAACTCGAAGTGCGCCAGTGCCTGGACGCCCTCGGGCGCCGTCCGGTCGAGTGGCTGCTGGCGCAGGGCATGGTCGACGAACGCTGGTGCCTGGTGCATGCGACCCACCTGAGCGACACCGAAATCGCCGGCCTGGCCGCCAGCGGCGCGGTGGCCGGCCTGTGCCCGACCACCGAGGCCAACCTGGGCGACGGCCTGTTCCCGCTGGCGCCTTACATCGCTGCGGGCGGGCGTTTCGGCATCGGCAGCGACAGCCATGTGTCCCAGAGCCCGGTCGAGGAATTGCGCTGGCTCGAATACGGCCAGCGCCTGCGGCACCAGCGCCGCAATGTCGCGGCAAACGCCGGCCAGCGCGACGTCGCCACTTTCCTGTGGCAGCAGGCCCTGCTGGGCGGCGCCCAGGCCAGCGGGCGTAAACTCGGCGTGCTGGCAGCCGGCCGCCGGGCCGACTTGCTGGTTCTGGACAGCAATCATCCGAACCTCGATGGCGCCGAGACAGCGCATGTGCTCGGCCGTTTCTTGTTCTGCGGTAACGATAACCTGGTGCGCGACGTGCTCGCCGGTGGCCGCTGGGTGGTGCGAAACGGGCGCCACCCGGACCAGGACGCCATTGCCCGCCGTTACGGGACAGCGTTGCGCGGCTTGCGTGAAGCCTGACACCTGAGGTCTAATCAGGTCAGTGCAATCCCGACAACGCCGAGGACAACGATGACGATGCTGATCCCGTTTGCAGGTCTGAGCCCCGTGCCGTGGAAGAACGGCGGCGGCAGCACGACCGAGATTGCCGTGTTCCCGCCGGACGCCGGCTTCGACGACTTCGACTGGCGCATCAGCCTGGCGACAATCGGCGCCGATGGCCCGTTCTCGGTGTTCCCCGGGGTCGAGCGCACGCTGGCCCTGATCGACGGACACGGCGTGACCCTCCACATCGACGGCGAGCCGACCATCGTGTCCGCGGGCGAGCCGGTGGTCGCCTTCGAGGGCGAGTCGCGCGTGACGGCCAAGCTGAACCGCGGCCCCACCACCGATTTCAATGCGATGACGCGTACCGACCGCTGCTGGCACCAGTTCGGCCGGCGCCGGCTCGACGGCCCCTCCAACTTCGTGGCGCGCGCCGCCGTCACCGTGCTGTTCCTGGCCGAAGGCGACAGCCTGGAACTGTGCAGCGACGACGAACGCATCGCCATGGTGCGCTACGACGCCATGGTGCTCGACCAGGGCACGACCTGGAAGCTCGAAGCCAGCCAGGGCACGATCTTCATCGTCGACATCCATTACTACGACGACGAAGACGACCTGGAAGACGAAGACGGCCACTATGCGTGAGACGGCCGACCTGCTGTTCACCAACGTGCGCCTGGCCACGATGGTGGACGGCTACGGCGCCCTCGAGGATGCCGCGCTGGCCGTGCGCGGCGGGCGCATCGCCTGGGCAGGTCGACGGCTTGACGCGCCGCCGGCCGCGCGGGTCCACGATTGCGGCGGCGCCTGGATGACGCCCGGCCTGGTCGACTGCCACACCCACATCGTCCACGCCGGCACGCGCAGCCACGAGTGGGAAGCGCGCCTGAACGGCGCCAGCTACGAAGACATCGCCCGCCAGGGCGGCGGCATCCTGTCCACGGTGCGCGCGACCCGCGCCGCGCTTGACGATGAGTTGCTGCGCCAGAGCGCGCCGCGCGTGCGGGCGCTGCTGGCGGAAGGTGTGACCACGCTCGAGATCAAGTCCGGCTACGGCTTGAGCCTGGAGATGGAAGCGAAGATGCTGCGCACGGCGCGCCGCATCGGCGCGCTGTTGCCGGTGAACGTGGTCACCACCTTCCTGGGCGCGCATGCGCTGCCGCCCGAATTCGCGGGCCGCGGCGACGCGTACATCGATGAAGTCTGCAACCGCATGCTGCCGGCGCTGGCAGCCGAAGGCCTGGTCGACGCGGTCGACGCCTTTTGCGAGCGCATCGGTTTCACGCAGGCGCAGACGCGGCGGGTGTTCGACGCGGCGCGCCGCCTCGGCCTGCCGGTCAAGCTGCATGCCGAGCAGTTGTCCGATCAGGGCGGGGCGGCGCTGGTGGCCGAATACGGCGGGCTGTCGGCCGACCACCTGGAATACTTGACGCCCGAGGGCGTGGCCGCGATGGCGCGCGCCGGCACAGTCGCCGTGCTGCTGCCGGGCGCCTATTACTTCCTGCGCGAGACGCGCATGCCGCCCCTGCAGGCCCTGCGCGAGGCCGGCGTGCCGCTGGCGCTGGCCACCGACTGCAATCCCGGCACCTCGCCCTTGACGTCCCTGCTGCTGGCGATGAACCTGGCCTGCACGCTGTGGCGCCTGACGCCGCTCGAGGCGCTGCTCGGCTGTACTGTCTACGGCGCGCGCGCGCTGGGCCGGGCCGACATCGGCACCCTGGCACCGGGCAAGCGTGCCGACCTGGCGCTGTGGGACATCGCGCATCCGGCCGACCTGGCTTATGCGATGGGCGCGCGGCCGTGCCGCTTGGTCGTGAACGGCGGCGTGCCGCGCCTGCCGGACGTGAACCAGCAAGGATGAGCTGGCGCGGCCTTTGCCGCCGATCGGTTATCCTGAACGCCCGGCGCGGACGAGCTGCGCCTATCCGATGGAGTCTTATGCGCAGGTTCGCCATGCTGGTCCTGGCCTGGGCCGCTTGTCTCTTCCTGAATCCGGCCAAGGCCGCCGACGATGCCTTGCGCATCGGCTCGAAGCGCTTTACCGAATCCTATATCCTGGGCGAGATCCTGACCCAGACCGCCAGCCGCGCCGGCCCGGCCACGCACCGGCAGGGCCTGGGCAACACCGCCATCGTGCTGGCCGCGCTGCGTTCCGGCGCGATCGACCTGTATCCGGAATACCTCGGCACCATCGACCTCGAAATCCTCAAGAACCCGCAGCCGACGTCGATCGAGCAGATGCGCGCGGCCCTGCGCCCGCTTGGGCTGGGCGTGGCGGTGCCGCTGGGCTTTTCCAACGGCTACGCACTGGCGCTGCGCGGCGACGCCGGCGTCAAGACCCTGTCCGAACTGGCGCACCGGCCCGACCTCAAGATCGGCCTGTCGCACGAATTCCTGGGCCGCGCCGACGGCTGGCCGGGCCTGGCACGGCGCTATGGCTTGCCCCAGCAGCCGCGCGGCCTGGACCACGGCATCGCCTACGAGGCGCTGGCCCAGCGCCAGATCGACGCCACCGACATCTATTCGACCGACGCCAAGATCCGCCAGTACGGCCTGCGCGTGCTGGACGACGACTTGCACTACTTCCCGCGCTACGACGCGGTGCTGCTGTACCGGCTCGACGTGCCGCAGCGCACACCCAAGGCCTGGCGCGCGATCGGGGCGCTGGAAGGCAGCATTTCGGCGGAGGCGATGATCGCCATGAATGCCGCGGCCGAACTGGACGGGCAGGGCTTCGCGGCCATCGCCGGCAACTGGCTGGCCTGTAGGGTGGACGGCTCTGCCGTCCACGCGTCCAACCCGAATTCGAATTGCCGCAACGCCGGTGGTGTGCCAACGCCGGTTGAACGCGTGGACGGGAAACCCGTCCACCCTACCGCCAACGTTCAACATGACGGGTTGCTCGTCAAAACCTTCGGCAACGGCTTCGGGCAACTCGCCCGCCAGCACCTGCTGCTGGTGCTGCTGGCCGTGCTGCTCGGCTGCCTGGCCGGCATCCCGCTCGGCATCCTGGCCGCACTCGCCCCGCGCCTGCGCCAGGTGGTGCTGGCCGTGGCCGGCATGCTGCAGACCGTGCCTTCGCTGGCCCTGCTGGCGATCCTGATCCCGCTGTTGGGGCGCATCGGCACTGTGCCGGCGCTGGTGGCGCTGTGCGCCTATGCGCTGCTGCCGATCGTGCGCAACACCTGCATCGGCCTGCTGCAGGTGCCGCCAGGGCTGCGTACGGCGGCGCTGGCGCTGGGCCTGACACGGGCCCAGGCTTTACTCGCCGTCGAGCTGCCGCTGGCCGCGCCGGTGATCCTGGCCGGCGTGAAGACGGCCGCGGTGATGAGCGTGGGCACGGCCACGATCGCGGCCTTCATCGGCGCCGGCGGCTTTGGCGAGCGCATCACGACGGGCCTGGCGCTGAACGACAACGACATGCTGCTGGCCGGCGCGATTCCCGCCGCATTGCTGGCACTGCTGACCCAGGCCGGCTTCGAGGCGGCGGAACACCTGCTGGCGCGCCGGCGCGCCCAGTAACAGGTAGGGGGGGCACGCTGTGCCCACCTGTGCATGCAAGTGGTCAAGCTCTTATAGTGACTGCAGGCGCGCACGCGTGGTGGAAATGGCACGGTGCAGCAGGCGCTCGGCGTGGAAATCGTTCTCGCGCTGGGCGGCGATGGCGTGCAGGTTGCGCGTGTAACTGTCGAGCCGGTAGTTGAGCCACACCCGTAGCCAGGCTCGTCCGCAAGCCCGGACCATGCGGCCGGCAAGCGGTGGGGTGATCGGTAGTGCCCTCTGTCTCATTATGCATCCCTCATGTCGAGGCATCATTGTCATGCACGGTGAGAGATTGCATTTGTGCTCACGCAATCGTGCGCGAGCCCGGCGTTTTACCAATCTTTGTGTTCTGTTACCGAGGTAAGCATTTGTAAGGAACCGACAAACGGGCCGATCCGGCGCTTATATTGGGGCCGTTGGATTCAAGTCTCCCCTCCCCATCTTGACAAATGGGTTCACCCGCGGCGCTGCGATCAGCCCCGCGGGATTTTTCTTTCCAGGTGTTAGTCCAGCGTGAGCTCTGGCAGACAGCTATAGAACATTCTTCCTGTTTCTTGTCGTAGGAACACTGTTACTTCCTCGTAATTTGTTCGATGTCAGTGCGGTTTGCGGACTCTCAATGTTCGCCTCCACCCGTGGTGGATATTAGATGAGTATTCGATCCTTCAGTCTCCCATCCATTGCAGTCCTGTCCGCAAGGAGGCGTGGCCGTGCTACGTATACCAGCCGTATTCCTATCGATGGTCATGGCCTGTAGCCTCGCACAGGCCGGGACGTCCGTGCAGGTCATTGCCAAGGGACTCGTCAACCCGCGTGGTATTGCCTTTGCGCCAAATGGCCAGCTGTTCGTCACGGAAGCGGGGCGCGGCGGCAACGGCAAATGCACTGTATTGGGCGACGGTCAAAACGCTTGTTATGGCGAAACCGGCGCGCTGACCCGCATCGATCCTGCCGGCGTCCGCGCGCCGGTGCGCGTGGCCACGGGCTTGCCTTCGCTGGCGGCACAAGGTGGCTTTGGCGCTACCGGGCCGCATGCCGTTTCCTTCCGCGTCAGCGGGAAGGGCGACGTGGCGATCGGCCTGGGCACCGTAGCTGGCGCGCGCAGGGGCCTGGGTGCGAAATCAGCCCTGCTGGGAAGTATCGTGCAGGTCTCGGTGCCGGGGGGCGTCCAGCCAGTTGCCGACATTGCCCGGTTTGAAGCGATCAACAACCCTGTGCCAGTCACCACGGACAGCAACCCCTATGGCGTCGTGTCATTGCCCGGATATAGCGTGGTGGCCGACGCCGGCGCGAATGCGCTGTTCCGTGTCCATGCCAACGGCCGTGTTGCTACCCTGGCAGTGTTCGAGTCACGTTACGTGCCGGCGCCACCCCAGTTACAGCTGCCGCCGGGGGCGACCATCCCGATGCAGGCAGTGCCGACTTCCGTGGTGAAGGGACCGGACGGTGCCTTGTATGTGGGCCAGCTGACCGGGTTTCCTTTCCCCGTCGGCGGGGCCAACGTCTACCGTGTGGGGCCCGGTGGCGGCACGCCCATCGTCTTTGCCAGTGGCTTCACCAATATCATCGGCCTCGCCTTCGACGCCGCCGGTACGCTGTACGTGCTGGAAGCCGGCAACGGCCCCGCGGGCACACCGGACGGGCCGCCACTGGCAGCACCAGGCCGGCTGCTTCGCGTCAATGCCGACAATACGCACACAGTTATTTACGACAAGCTCTACTATCCGGGTGGGCTGGCAATCGGCCGTGATGGCCATGCCTATGTGACCAACAACGGCATTGTTCCCGGCCCGATCGCGGGTGCTTTTCCTGATGGTGGACAGGTGCTGCGGATTTGCCTTGAGTGAGCGGGGGGATGCAAGGCCTGGGCCGGATCAGGCCGCGGCCAGCGCCGTCAGCGGCGTCCCGGTCACGCGGCAGATACGCCAGTCCGGCAGGATCTCGGCGCCCATCGCCTTGTAGAACTCGATCGCAGGCGTGTTCCAGTCCAGCACCGACCATTCGAAGCGGCCGCACTGGCGCTCGACGGCCAGGCGCGCCAAGTGCTTCAGCATGCGGCTGCCGTAGCCCTTGCCGCGATGCGATTGGCGAACGTACAAATCTTCCAGGTACAGACCTTTCTTCGTCAGGAAGGTCGAGAAGTTGTGGAAGAACAGGGCGAAGGTCACGACTTCGCCGTCGGCCTCGCCGATGATGGCTTCGCAGCTCGGCTTCGCGCCGAACAGGCCTTCGTGCAGCAGGGCTTCGGTGGCCACCACCATGTGCTCGAGCTTCTCGAACACGGCCAGCTCGACGATCATCGAATGGATGTGGGCGACGTCGGCCGGGGTGGCGGGGCGGATGGCGAAAGTACTTTGGGTCATGGCGTTTCGATTGCGTTGTTCAGTTGTACGGAAGGTGAAGGTTTCGATGCCGGTGCGCGCAGGGCCCAGGCCACGCTGCCCAGGCAGACGGCCATGCCCAGCCATTCGAGCGGGCCGGGACGGTAGTTTTCGAGCTTGATCGACAGCAGCACCGAGATCACCGGGGTGATCACGCCGATGTAGACGGCCTTGTTCGAGCCGATGCGGTTGATCAGGGTGAAATAGCAGATGAAGGCCACCACCGAGCCGAAGATCGACAGGTGCAGCAGTCCCAGCACGTAGCTGGGGGCGCGCGGGATGATGAATGCCTGGCCGGTCGCCAGGCACCAGATGGCGACCATGCAGGTGCCCCAGAACATCGACCAGCCCGTGGTCAGCATCAGCTTGTTCGATTGCTCGCGCACCTTGCCGACCACGATGCTGCCGGCCGAGCTGGCGATCGAGGCGCCGATGCCGAGCACCAGGCCGAGGATGAAGTGCCCCTTGCCGCCCTGGTTGATGTCGTGCAGCGCACCGGCGATCGAATGCCAGAACAGCAGCAGCACGCCCGCCATCGCGGCCAGGCCGGCACCCCAGGTGCGGCTGGCGATCGGCGTGCCGAAGGCGATGCGGGAACAGATCGGGGTCCAGAACACCATCAGCGCGAACAGCACCGCGACCAGCGCCGAGACCACGTATTGCTCGGCGTTATAGGTACAGACGTAGGACAGGCCGAAGGTGAAGAATCCTTGCAACAGGGTCCAGCGCTGCACGCGCCAGGGCAGGCGCAGTTTTTCGCCGCGCAGCAGGCACCAGGCGAACAGGGTGGCGGACGCCAGCGCGAAGCGGTAGACGACCGAGACCGCGGGCGGGACTTCGCCCAGCTCCAGCGTGATGGCCCAGAAGGTGGATCCCCAGATCAGGGAGGCGATGGTGAAGAGGACGTAGGAAGGCATCGCGGAAGTATACGTGCTTTCCTCGTTTCATTGGGGCATCGACCTCCCCGCGGGGCCTCAATGGGTCACGCGCGTGGTGTATCCGTTGCTCAACAGCCGCACCCGCTCGCCCGGGCGGAAGGCTTCGTCGGCCAGTTGGGTGACCGAGCGCAGTTCGCCATTCTCCAGGCGTACGGTGATTTCGAAGCCGGGGCGGTTGTTGGCCTGGTTCTCGATACGGTTGCCGATGATGCCGCCGGCGACGGCGCCGAGGATGCCGACCGCGGCCGAGCCGTTGCCGTGGCCGATCTGGGAACCGCCCAGGCCGCCGAGTGCGGCGCCGGCGACGGTGCCGGTACCGGTGTCCGGGTTGGCGATGGTGACGTTGCGGACCGATTCGACGGTGCCCATGCGCACCGTCTGTTCATTCATGGTCTGGTAGCCGCTGTACACGCTGCCCGATTCGGGCGGGGTGGCGCAGCCGGCGAGGATGCCCGCCAGGGCGAGGGCGAAGACGCGTTTCATGATGCGCTCCAATCAAATGTGCTGTGGTCAGCAGATGATGCCAGCTTACCGCTTTCGCAAGAGCTGGCGCGCAAAACACGAGTTCGCTTCTTCTTAATAAGCCAGATGCAGGCGCCGGTACAGGAAACCCAGCACGAACAGCGGTCCGATCAGCAGGAAACGCAGGTCGCCCAGGAAAGACGGCTTCTTGCCCTCGATCTTGTGCCCGATGAACTGGCCGATCCAGGCCACGACGAAGATCGCGATCGACAGCGGCAGCACCGTCATCGGCGGCATCAGCGCCAGCAGGCCCAGCATCACCGCCGACATCAAGAGCATGCCCAGCGCAAACGGGCGCGACAGCTTCCAGTAATAGGCCAGCGCGCCGAGGCTGGCCAGCACCGCGATCACCGGGTGCAGGCTCCACAGGATGCCCAGCAGCGTGAACACGATCACCGGCACGCATACGAAATGGATGAGCTCATTGGTCGGGTTGCGGTGGCTGTCGGCATACTGCTCGAGCAGCAGGTCGATGGTGCGCGCCTGGGGCATGGTGGTCTCCTTGTAAATCAGGCCGCAACGGCCTCGGGTTCCGCCGGCGCCAGCTGCGGTTGCGCGCCGACCTGCATATAGGGATTGTTCGCGAACAGCTCGGAAATCCACTCGACGAACACGCGAACCTTGGCCGACATGTGGCGGTTCTGCGGATAGACCGCGTGTACCGGCAGCGGCTTGCTGCTCCAGTCCGGCAGCACGCGCACCATGCGCCCGGCGGCCACGTGCCGCATCATCAGGTAATCCGTCATCTGGATCACGCCCAGGCCGGCCAGGCCCGCCGCCACGTACGCGTTCGAGTCGTTCAGGGCGATCACGCCGCGCATCGGGATTTCGATCGTCTCGTCGCCGCGGCTGAAATCCCAGTCGGAGATCTTGCCGTTCTTGGCCGAGAAATAGTTCACGCAGCGATGCTGCGCCAGGTCGCGCGGGTGGCGCGGCGTGCCGTGGCGCGCCAGGTAGTCGGGCGAGGCCGCAGTGACGAAGTTGATGACGCCGACGCGGCGCGCGATCAGGTTGTCGTCCCACAGCTCGCCGCCGCGCACCGCCACGTCGACGCCTTCCTCGACCAGGTCGACCGGACGGTCGGTGCTGCCCAGTTCCATCATGATGTCCGGGTAGCGCTCGAAAAAGGCGGGCAGGGCCGGGATCATGATTTCGCTCGCCAACCCGGTCGGCACGTCCACGCGCAGGCGCCCGCTGGGCGACAGCCGGGTGCGCGACAGCGATTCCTCGGCGTCGCGCACGTCGGACAGGATGCGCAGGCAGCGCTCATAGTAGGCGGCGCCGTCGGTGGTGACCGTGACCAGGCGCGTGGTCCGGTGCAGCAGCTTGGTCGCCAGCGACGTTTCCAGCGCCTGCACCAGGGTCGAGACCGTGGCCTTGGGGAGTTGCAGGGTCTCGGCCGCGCGTGTAAAACTGCCGGCATCGACCACCTGCACGAAGACTTCCATTGCCTGTAGTTTGTTGTTCATGGTGGACCTCATCCATCGCGATTGTTCAGGAATCTTAATAATGGATTCGTAATTGCTCTATTTATCAGATTCTAGTTGAAGTCTATAGTGTTGGTACGGTCATCGTAAAAAGGTAAAAAGGAGAAGGTCATGAAACATCATCGGGATTCCATCGCCTCGGTCGTCGGACTGGTGCTGGGCGTGATGCTCATGGCCGGCAGCGTCGGTACCGACGTTTACACCCATGCCGCCAGCGCCGAGGCGCGCGGCTACCAGGCCCTGTTCGCGGCAGGAGAGGCACGATGAGCGAAGTGATGGAACACGCACTGGCAGTGCGCGACCTGGAAGTCGGCGGCTCTGAAGGCGCGCTGGCCGCGCGCCTGTACAAGGCCGGCGTCGACGGCAAGCGCGACGTGCTGATCGTGTTCTTCCACGGCGGCGGCTTTGTCGGCGGCAGCCTGGAGTGCTCGGACGGCTTCCTGCGCCACCTGGCCGAGGCCAGCGGCTATCCGGTGGTGCTGTCCTCGACCTACACGCTGGCGCCGGTGAAACCCTTCCCGGCGGCGGTCGAAGATGCGCATGCGGTGCTGATGTGGGCCAAGAAGCACAAGAGCAAGCTCGGATGGACCGGCAAGCGCCTGCTGGTGGCCGGCATCGAGGCCGGAGCCAACCTGGCCGCCGTGTGCGGCCTGATGGCACGCGACCGCGGCGCGCCCCAGCTGGCCGGCCAGATCCTGATCATGCCGATGCTGGATCCAGGTTTGACCACCTGCTCGATGCGCGAGATGCCGTCCTGCCCCGACCAGGCGCGCCTGTTCGACGAGTGCGCGGCCGCCTACCGCGGCTACCTGCCGCACCCGGCCGACCGCAGCCATCCGTATGCGTCGCCCTTGCAGTCGAGCCGCATGAAGAACCTGCCGCCGGCGCTGATCCTGTCCACCGAGGACGATCCCTTGCGCGACGAGGCCGAAGCCTACGGCAACAAACTGATCAATGCGGGCGTGCCGACTACGGTCCGGCGCCTGTCCGCCGCGCGCTTGCAGCAGCCGAATGCGCGTAACGAGTGCGCCTGCCAGGCAGGCGTATTGAGCGAAATCGCCAACTTCATTGCCGGACTCGACCAGGAAAACCTTCCTGCCGGCTGTTGATCCTACAAGTCAGCATCCCTAGCCGTACCCCAAAACCATAACAACGTGTCCCGTCAAGGGGCGCGGGAGACCTGTCTTTTCCTGCAAAAGCCCGGAAAGGACTGACTTCGTCCATAAGTTAATAAGTTATCAATAAATTGTCAAAAACGGAGGGCATCATGACA
>Ga0265797_10009579_pt1 | contig 12556 bp, 15 predicted proteins | sample P2T30metagenome_FD_192433 | JGI IMG/M metagenome (GOLD analysis project Ga0265797, IMG submission 192433) | Plant litter microbial communities from East Loma Ridge, Irvine, California - P2 T30 | ecosystem: Environmental > Terrestrial > Plant litter > Unclassified | place: USA: California... | reverse complement strand
TGTGCTGCAAGGCTGCCGGAAGAGCCGTCGGGCGTGATCGAAAGCAGTAGCGGCAAGAATTCGGCGGGGCCGAGCGGTTTACTGACGTCAGCGTTTGGCAAGACGATTACTCACCCGTCGGGCTGGGGGAACATCGAGGGATCCTCCAATGTCATTCCGATATAGGAGATGATGAGTCCTCGGCACTTGTCTGCTGCTGCTGTCCACGCATCTTTGTCTGCGGGGTCCAAAGACTGTCGTCAGCGCGAAACATTGATAAACCCACATGACGGTTCGTGTCCCGGATAGCCACATTCAGTCGTTTCCAGCACCCTGCCAGGTACTCGAAAGTCGTTTCATTCTGCGGCATACCAGCCAGAACGTTCAGCATATCCGGATCGGCACTAAAGTCAGCTTGGTGTTTGGGTCGACGCACGAGGTGGACATGGTCTTGGGATCCAAGGACAATCGCGCTATCAGCAGCCTGTCAGCGAGAGCGGCTGAGATTTGTGGACTTTCGCCTAGAGTCAGCTCGCGCGCACATGTAGACCTACCAGCATCCTCAAATTCGATCTCCTCGTTAAGCTCCTTGAGCCAGCAGAGCGTCCAGTCGCTCCTTTGGGCATCACCTCGCTGTCGTGAGCAGAGTATCTTTAGATAAACTTACGCTGAGGGTAACGGAGAAAACGCCTTGGATTCTTTGAGCCTCCCACTCCGAGTACGGGACCGGTAGACGAGCAGGTGGTGGCGGTTTTCTGGCAGCAGGTGCAGCGGCTGGCTCGACCCGAGTGGAGGTAGGAGAAGGTCGCTTGCTGGGTCGGGCAGCGGGAATCGAAGAGGTTGATGCTTTTGGAGCCGGGGACGGTTTAGGCGTAGTAGCCTGCACCGGAATGCTTGTGTTGAGAAGACGAGAAGCAGCGGAAGGTCCAGGTTGTGGCTGATGTGGCTCGGATGGTTGATCGGCTACGGGGGTGGGAGGAGCCTGTGTCGTAGTGGCGGGACCTCCTAGACGAGCCAGGCGTTTGAGTCTCATCTTCTCGGCATCGCTGACTTGTGGTTCGTTCTCTGACATGGTGAGTATGAACGATAGTGTAGTATGAGTAATATGGACTGAATGGCCAAGTTGGGTAGAGTGGGTAATCGTCCGCGATGTATACTTTCCCACGGTGTGAACCCAGACAGGTTGGTTCTCCATAGACCTGCAGAGCCCAACACTTGACTATACTCATCATGGCTCAGGTAGTACAGCTTTTGGACGCCCCCTCATCCTACAAGGATAGCAGATCAGAGGTGAGCACGAACACCGGAAGTAGTGTTGACGTCAGATTGATAGAGAGACCGAGCGTCGCCTGCTGTCTCACTCGACCACACTTTATGTTGGCAATCTCAGCTTCTACACGACGGAAGCCCAAATGTATGAATGTAGGTGACACAAAGATGATCCAATTGATGGCAGTATTTTCTACTTCTTCGCGGCCAGAAGAGGGTGGGGGCATCAAACGGTACTTTTGTCAATGTGGGGTCTAGCTAACGAGTAGTATAATCATGGGTCTGGATCGCAATAACAAATCGCCGTGCGGATTCGCATTTGTGGAATACTATCTGCATTCAGAAGCAGTGGCCTGCATGCGATATATCTCAGGAACAAAGTTGGACGAGCGTATAATACGTTGCGACCTGGACCCTGGGTACAAAGAAGGCAGACAATTTGGGCGTGGAAAGAGCGGAGGGCAGGTCAGGGACGAATTTAGGCAGGAGTATGACAGTGGAAGAGGTGAGTATAGCGCAGGGATCATGCTGACTTCAGGTGGCTGGGGGCATCAACGTCTGGAGGAAGAGCAGCGTCGGGAAGAACAGGATCGTCTGCGTTCACAGATGCAATTCGACACTTATGCTTCCTCAGCTGGTGGATTGGGTATGGCTGGCGCCGACGTACCCAAGGGAGAAGGACATGGGCACGAGGCCAGGATCAAACGAGGGAGGAGCGAGGATGACGACGAGGACGAGCGTGAACGACGTGTGGATGATGATGACCTCAAAAGATTTAGGGGTGGAGATGAGGAATGATGTGCATGTATCTGACGCAATCCAGCATGCCGCAGCGGCATTTGAGCGTCGCTACCTAATGAATCAGATGCATATGCTACTTCTGGACTCGTGTGAAGATTGGTGATTTCTTTTCGTGTACCTGCGCCTGTCCCTCCGGTGATCCTGGGATGTTCTTCGACAGGTTCTGTTCATCAGCTTGAGAACCATACACTTTGCGCTGCACATACCAATTTGCTGAAAACACAATCATTGAGTGTACGCTCGGGCTTCCTACATGCCTGGAAGTACTGTCGGGCGTCAGTTTTGGTTGTTTTTCTTCGTGTACAAACATCACTGACCTGGTTGTTCTTCTCCAAACACTGCCAATGAGCATCAAACTCTGCCAGACAACTCTCCCGCATTTTGGTGATACTGCAAATCAGCTCAAATCCCACGAGTTGAGCTCTGCAATAGACCTACAGCTCAGCCGCGCATCTTGTGACTTTGCGTCCTTCCTTTAGACAATGTTCCGGATCCCGGTTCTCGCTCTTGCATAGCATGAAGTCCTCTGTATGACATCAGCAGCTGTCCTTACATTGGAGGTAGATGCGTACCATTGACGGCCTTGCAGTGTTGTCCGATAAAGAAAGATGCCGACTTGAGCGGGGCAGAAGTTGTCCCAAGCTCATCGACATGAGGGACCGATGATGGCAAAGGGTTGGGATCCGTATAAGGCTGATCGGTGAGGACTGCTGCTCGATGACTGGACATGGTGAAGTATGTATGGGTAGTTTATAGGATTAACGAATAGCAGACTAGTTGAAACCAACGTCGCTGTCCGCGCCTTACAAATTACCGGAAAATACATGCACGCCTAACTTGGAATAACTATGTTGACAATATCTCTACCGCCCGGCCACTAACAACGTTTACACTGGGGCTATCTGTACAAGGGGCCGAGTCGCCTCGCCTTGATCTACGCTGAACCACCTGCCATTCTCCCTCATGCTCTGAAGACTCCTCCTTGACAGCTTCCAGACTGGTCCTTCTCATACCCTCATTTCGCTGTAGCGACGCGCTGTCCCGCTTGACCGGCCCAAGGGGGGAGACAAAGTCGAAGTGTCGCGAGCTGGGTACGGGCGATGGCGAGACTGCCATTTCATCCCCGGACGGTAGTACACGAGGCGGAGTGTATGACGCTCTCGGAGAGAACTCGCCGACACCAGTGTAGACGCGCTTCTTGTCGAGACGTCGAGGCGATATTGGCCGCTGAGGCGAGGCTACATGTTTTTGTATCACAGGATTGTTGGCGACAGAGAATATGCCGGCTTCCTTGTCGGTGCAGGTGCGTTTCCTCCTGCTTTCGGACGGTGCAGGCTCAGCCACCGTGGGTAGGGTGCTGCCTGCCATGAGCAGCTGTCGCTCACGCTGTTCGTTGACTGTCCTCATCTTTTCGACTCGGCGCTCATTCTGGATCCAATATACGTGATCATTCCACTCGACTTTCTGCTTTGTGATGTTCGGGTCCTTATTGTGCTTGTTGTCAACACGGGCCTTGGCGGCATCCCTTTCCCGCTGATCGGCGACCTTGTCGAACGATTCCGGATGTCGCGCGTGATTGTACGCATTGAGTAATCTGGTCGGGGCCAACAATGGCGGATCGGCACGCATATCAAAGGGTATTAAGCGGGATTTGATCGAAATGACACTGTCGTGAGCTATGTCCGCCTGACGAACATACGGTTCGAGCTCGGCGTCGTATACCCTGATGGGGTAGAAGTTGATACCCCTAGTAGCAGTCCGACCTTGGAAGCACCTTTGACGCTCGATGATCTAATGTCAGGGTCAAGCGTAGGATAGTATTCACCTTGCCGGGCCAGAGCTGCTCATTGGCGAGCTCGACGAGAACCACGTCCCCAACCTTTGGGATCCATTTCCTCCATTCTGTCTCTTCGGCAGCTGCCAGTTGGTGTCGTACCGGAGCGCCCGGATGTAGTTTTGATGGAAGTGGTCTCCCTTCATCTAAAATCAGCTTGACCATCAATCTTGACCCACCTTCAATCCGCATATCGCTGTCCCCGTTGACCTCTCTTGGGGCACAGCACAGATCTTCCATGGCCTTCATCACCGAGTGACGTTTACACGCTTCGTCCCAACGCTGCTGCATTGCTCTATCGCTCAGTACCATACCTGAAGCCTCTTCGAATTTGCTCTTGTACTCTCGCAACTTGTCAAAGACACTAGTGGCCAATATATCGAGCGCGGCGTCGAACGAGGAGATTGTGTGACATGAGCTCGACGAGGAGCCGTTGGTGTCTGGAGTCGGGAGCTTTCGTTTCGCCATGCTGGTGTTCGGCCTATAGAGGCGAGGTGAAAGCCATCGTGCAATGATACAGTGGCAGTGTCGAGTATTGGTAATGGATCAACATATCAGACAGGCTGACAAACGCGCGGAGACAGGCGATTTCTCACGGTCAATCGAGGGGCTCCGTTCAACATATCATTAATCTTACTTTCAAGTCTTCGTCCCATTGTCGATCTCGAACTGACATCAAGATGGCCAAAAAGAAGGCAGTCAAGCGTACGTAGAGTTTGCACAGTCACAAAACTAATGGTCAGCGCAGAGGGGCGTGGCGACGACCTCGGTAGCCTCGAAAAAGCAAGTCGAGGATGCGAAAGCAGTCAAGGAAGCCGAGGCCACAGCTCTTGCAGAGAAAGAGGCAGCTGCTGCAGCTCCGGTCCCAGCTGACCCTGCTCCGACCTCGGATGCTTCTCAGATAATGTCAACCTCTCAAGACTGGGAAGATGAGAATTACGTGGAACAGCAATCACTCCAGGCGCTCGTGGAACGTCTAAATGACAAAGGGGAAAAGGAGGCGACTCGGGTCGTCAAGGTGAGGCATTCCTGCGGGTCGTGTGCTGATGCTAGGCTATAGAATACGATAGACGTCTAGCCGCCACTCACCCAACCCTGCTTGTTCCAGAGTCCACGAGAGACGCGATCCTACATGAGGTACTCCAAGACAAGCAGGAGACTGGTATGTGAGACTTCAGTTGCTGAGCTCATGCTCATCCTCCAGTGACCTCTAGTCAGCAGGCTTTATCGGAGGATCAAGCCTTGTTGAGGGTGTACGTCGCGTACAAAGTCCTTCTGCGCCTGGGCTTCGCAGTCGGCCGAATCGAAGAATGCCTAACGAGGGGAACCAAGGAGACGGAAACATGGGAGGCAGCGATCGAATGGGTTAGTCGCGGTGTGGGAAATGGCTGACGGCAGATGTGGCTTCACCTTTCAGAGGAAGAGTGCCTCGCCAAAGGCGAATTTGCTGCATCTGCAGGTAGGTCTCGTGAGGCGACCTTTACTGAGGATAGAATCTGACTGGGCGTGCGACTCACCTCTTCTACCACCATCATTACCCTCGCCACCTATTCAACAGAACATCCCCGTCAAAGTCGTCACGACTCAGCCTGCAACAGAAGAGGCAATGCCCTTGTTTCGAGACAACGGGTCGGCTGACTCTGGATCAGATTCGGAAGACGTCGAGCCCAACATGGACAAGGCCAACCAAACTTGGGCCGAGCTCATGCTGAAATTAGATACTTTACGCTCAGGTCCCGAGGGCAAGAAAGGAAAAAAGAAAAAGGGTCCAGCTGTCGTTTTAGAGACTCCGGAAATGCGTCGAATCAAGAACGAGATGGCGAAGGTTGAGAAGGAGTACATGTTTAGTCGAAAAGAAGCAGGTAAGTTCGAGGAGTGATTTCGGCTTACAATAGATGTCATATTCAAGTCTCTCCAGGCGCAAGCTAGAGCCACAGCCCTCGAGTCCCGCTTAAAGGGAATGACGGTCGCTGAAGCAGCGGAACCAGAGGAGACCCCCGATGTTGTCCAAGCCGGAAATGGAAGCGAATCGGATGACGACCTATTCGGCAACATGCTTGAGGAGCCTGCTACCGACACGATAGATACAGAGACCCCTGACGAGAGCACCTCAATCCATATTCGCGCAATGCCCGTACCAAAGTCGTTTGCCTTTTCTGGCAACATTCCGAAAACGATGCTCAAGGCGGCCCTCGCCAAGTCCAGCAAACCAGCATCACTCTCGTATATCAAATTGTCGGGATATTCGCGTGCCGTGCGCGTCGGTCTAGAAATTGGCTGGACCAGCGAGCGTCGCAAGGTGTGGAAGATGGACGAGATTGCGTGTGACAATTTGATCGAGGCAGAAAATTATGTGGCTACGCTTGCTCTACATGCGCTGAGCGGCAGAGGAGAAATCGGCGGGGTCAACTGGAGAGCCATGCCTGCAGAGTATCGCGAACTATGGGAAGAGCTCGAGACGCAGCTAGGGGAGAGCGTCAAAGTCGAGAAGCGCCAATTTTGGGCCAAGGTCCGCGATATTGCGAATCAGCAGCACTCTGCACCTGTCACAATAGCTCCGACCGATAAGACGGGCAGACCTGCCCCAACTTCAGAGTCCGGATCATCAGTGCAATCAGTCATCGATACCTCGATCTCGGAACGCCTCCAAGCCGATTACGCCCGCCGGCAATCTGCACCTTCCTACCAGGCTATGCTCCCACATCGACAATCGCTACCGATCGCTTCTTTCCGACAGCAAATCATCGACGCCCTTGAGGAGTCCCAGTTCGTCGTCCTCAGTGGGGAGACTGGGTGTGGGAAATCAACTCAACTCCCCGCATACATTCTTGAGGATCAGCTAGCAAAAGGCAAGGCCTGCAAGATCTATGTTACGGAGCCACGTCGGATCAGTGCCATCTCTCTGGCACAGCGTGTATCACAAGAGCTTGGCGAAAGGAAAGGCTCGGTCGGGTCTGCAGACTCTCTAGTAGGTTATTCTATTCGAATGGAGGCCAAGGTCTCCACCAATACCCGGCTCGCCTTCGTCACGAATGGAATCGCTTTACGTATGCTCGAGAGTGGGTCAGCTGGACGCGGTACTGCATTCGACCAAGTCACCCATATCATTGTCGATGAGGTCCACGAGCGATCTATCGACTCAGATTTCTTGCTCATTGTCCTCAAGCAGCTTGTTCAGCAACGTCCCGATCTCAAGGTGGTCCTCATGTCTGCGACACTTGACGCCGAAAAGATATCTGCCTTTTTCGGCGGATGTCCCACTTTATCGGTCCCTGGACGTACGTTCCCGGTGACGGTCAATCATCTAGAAGACGCTGTCGAGTTGACTGGCTACAATATCGACGAGAACTCGCCTTATGCTGTCAGAAGGAGATTCGCCAAGTCAAATGCCAAACAGCTCGAGTTCAACGAGGACGCTGCGGACTCTGACGACTCTGAGTCAGATGGCGATGAAGATCCTACAAAGCTTTCTTCGACTAAGTATTCGGCGTCGACGGTATCTACCGTCAACTTGCTCGATTCCCGTCAAATACCCTACGACCTCATTGTTCGCCTGCTGGAAGCGGTATGTATCGAGAAGCCCGAGTACCGCCCGTTCTCTGCCGCCATCTTGGTCTTCATGCCGGGTCTTGCTGAGATTCGAAAGCTCAATGAACTGCTTCAATCCCATGGGCACTTTGGGAGTGCCGACTATGTTATCTTTCCTCTTCACTCGACAATTTCGAGTGAAGGACAGGGGGCTGTGTTCGAGATTCCACCTCGAGGCGTCAGGAAAATCGTAATTTGTGAGTCTCATTGAGCCGACATAGCTAACGACAGCCACCAATATCGCCGAGACAGGTGTCACGATTCCCGATGTCACATGTGTTATAGATACTGGTAAACATCGTGAAATGAGGTACGCCAGTCTCGTGATCCGGGCTGATAGCAGATATGACGAAAGACGCCAAATCTCTCGGTTGGTAGAGACATATATAGCACAAGATAATGCCAAGCAGAGGCGTGGTCGTGCGGGTCGAGTCCAGGAGGGCTTAGCGTTCCACCTTTTTACGAAAGCTCGTCACGATACTCAGATGGCACGTCACGCGATTCCCGAAATGCTACGACTCTCGCTTCAAGACCTGGCCCTGCGGATCAAGGTTCTCAAAGTCAAACTTGGGTCTTCCATCGAGGATGTATTGTCCAGAGCTCTCGATCCTCCTTCATCTATCAATATTCAAAGAGCAATTGCCTCGCTTGTAGAGGTCAAGGCTTTGACAATCAGCGAAGACATCACTGCAATGGGTCGTATACTATCCAAATTACCAATGGACGTGCACCTTGGCAAGTTCATCATAACAGCTGCCATCTTCAGATGTTTGGATCCTGCCTTGACCATCGCTGCCACGTTGAACGCCAAATCGCCATTCATCACTCCCTTTGGATTCGAGGCCCAAGCGGATTCCGCCAAAAAGGGATTTGCCATTGGCAACTCCGACTTCTTGACCATCGCCAATGTGTTCGCGAGCTGGAGGAGGGCGTCCGAGAATCCCAACTACGTCAGAGTCTACTGCAAGAAGAACTATCTCTCTCATCAGGTGAGTGTCTCATGGTCTGTTTCGTTGACGGATAGAACCTTCAACAAATCGAGGAGCTTCGACAGCAGCTACTGTCGTACCTCGTAGACTCCTCCTTGATCCATGTCACGCCGGTTCAGCGGCAGGAGATCAGCCAGTAAGCAGTAACAACTTTGTTTAGCTGAAACGTAGGGCCCGATATTCTCGCGGGAATCGCACTCGCTTCGTGTCTGTACCTACAGAGTACGACGTCAACTCTGACAATGTCACTATACTCAATGCTGCTTTGGCTGCGGGCATGTACCCAAAGATCCTGACCCTAAACGCCAGCGGGCTTCAGACCATTACAAATCAGCAACCCGTCTCGATGGTAAGTATTTACGCGCGTCCCTTACTGATCAACCAGCATCCAAGTTCGATCAATTTCAGGACGCCTAAAGCCGACTACGGATCTAACTACCTTGTTTACTTCACCATCATGCAGTCAAAGAAGCTATACGCATGGGAGACTGGGCCGGTAGATGACCGCGCTTTGGCTTTGTTTTGCGGTGATAACCCAGATTTCAAGGTATGTCTGGTCGAGACCAAAGAGCTGATGCCTCAGATTTCTGCGACAGCTTTGCACCTCGACCGCAGTATTAAGTACCACGTTCATCCTCGAACCGCCATCGCCCTGAAAGCCCTGCGGCAGCGCATGACCAACATCATGAACGCCACCATGCGGGGTAAAGCGATGGACGAGTCAAGCACCAAGTGGTTCAACCTCGCAGTCAAGTGTCTTGGTCCTTTGACTGAAGAAGCTGTCGCCCCCATAGGTCTTTTAGCATAGAGCAGTATATAAATACATGATAGTGACATGATACAAGGCATACTGTAATACATGACAACTCGTTGGCGTCTAGCCAGAGAAGTTAATAGGGTGTACAGTTCAATCAAGAGGTTCCTGAGCCTTGATAATCGTACCGATTCGCCTTTGCCGGTGTATCTGATTTCGCGTCTTTTGCTCCTTCCTTGCCTTTGTCGGATTTCTGGGCCTTTTTGAACGGTCTAGACTCGTCAGCCAAGTCTCTAGGTTGAGTCGCGCGACATACTTGGCTTTACCATCACCACCGCCTCCTTCCGACTCTGAGCTCTCGGCTACAGCACCTCCGCCCTCCTCTTTTCGCCGAGACCTTGTCGCAGGTTTGGGATGGTGATCGTGGTCACAATCGCTTTCTGACTCGTCCGAAGATTCATCATATGCTTTCGGCTTATGGTAAATACAGCATACTGTCTCATCAGCCTGATTCTCTGAACTTGGTCTCGTCACGGAACGTACTCTTTGACTTCTTCTTGCCCATGCCCTCGTTGTCCACTGTCTCCTCACTCCAAACCACCTTCTGACGCCTCGAAGGACCGCCTCTCAATTTGAGAACTCCAGTGGGTTCTGACGGCCCAGCGTGATTTGTACCTGTTGGTCGTGTTGGAGCGTTGGTCTGGGTGAGCGTACGCGATGATCCCGACTCGGGCTGATTCTGTTGTGGTGGTGGCATATTGCAATGTAGTGTATTTCGCCAAGAATGACTGTTGTACCGTGTAGAGTACGTTATGCGAGTCATAGTAAATTCAGCTTACATAAGCACGTGAATCACCTCCACTTTCCAGGCACGGACTATCGTATGATGCTCTCTGCAGCTCAAGAATAGCCAGCACAATTGTTACAGAACTTAAACAATCAGACTACGTCGAGAATGGTGAGTCCTGGGCTGATGAGACCATCAGAGCTGACGTATAGTCCGGGACACAATCACTCGCAGTATCGCAAGTCATGCCTCAAGTCTTCTAAACACAAGCTAATCAGGCCTAGATCGATTTTACAAGGAGGGTATCACCACCCAACCCTGCGAACGTGGCAAAACAATGGCCGAAACTTGACAAAGGACATGTTTGTCTATCCCATCTTTATTTCGGACGACCCAGATGCCGAGCAGGTCATCAACAGCTTGCCCGGTCAAAAGCGATGGGGTCTAAACAGGCTCGAGGGATTCCTGAGACCATTAGTCGAGAAGGGTCTCAAAGGTGTCATCCTGTTTGGTGTACCTATGAAGATGGAGAAGGTATGCTCGGCGAGCTCTCGCGTCAGGTACAAAGACTTCAGCTCAAGACCAGGACGCTCGAGGCTCCGCCGCAGACGATCCCGAGACACCCGTCATCCAGGCTCTGCAACTTCTAGCCAAGCTATTCCCACAACTCATGCTCACAGTAGATGTCTGCCTTTGCGAGTACACATCTCACGGTCACTGCGGAATCCTATCGTCGCTACCAAATCCCGGTCACTCGAATCAACCTACACTCGATGCCGAGCAATCGGCCCCAAGGATCGCCGAAGTCGCTGTCGCATACGCCAAAGCTGGAGCACACTGTGTCGCGCCGAGTGACATGATGGATGGACGGATCAAAGCCATCAAGACTGGTCTTATGCGTGCGGGGTTGGCCAACAGATGTGCCTTGATGAGCTATTCTGCCAAATTCGCCAGCGGACTTTACGGACCGTTCAGGTGAGCACCATAATTGCCCGCATCGATTGATTGCTCATCCACTAGGGAGGCAGCCGGCAGTGCACCTTCGTTTGGCAATCGTAAATGCTACCAGCTTCCACCTCATGCCAGAGGTCTAGCCCGAAGGGCTATTGTAAGTCGTACCTGTCAATCGGGCCTTCAAGCTGAATTGGCAGCGTCGTGATGTCGAAGAGGGAGCGGATATTGTCATGGTCAAGCCATCGTTACCCTACCTCGACATCATCTCAGATTGTACCACTGTCGCTCCCGATCACCCGGTCGCGTGCTATCAGGTATCTGGAGAATATGCCATGGTTTGCGCAGGTGCAGAAAAGGGGATCTATGATCTGAAGGAAATGGCTTTCGAGACTACAGAAAGCTTCGTTCGTGCAGGTACGTCACTATCAACCTCGTGGTGCCTATGCTGACAGAAAGGCGCTGCCATAATTTTGAGTTACTTCACGCCTCAGTTCCTAGATTGGCTGGACGAGGGCAAGTAGAGGCGTTGTGGGAACGAAAAGAAGTAAAGCAAGTCCATGCACCTAGATCTAGTAGCCGTCCTCCCACCACTCATGTATGCACAGCCTCAGGAAGTTCTTTCGAGGCCAGTATACCTTAGGCGTTGCTCAGAGAATGTTCAGATCTGAAGGAACATGCTTTCAGAGCGTTTTCATAAACGCTTGCTTCCTCGCCGGATGCCCGCTCCTCTGGAGAGGATATAGAGGAGAGCAGTAGAGTGTTGTCTCAAGTCCATTTCTTCCACCATATCTCTAAACAAAGACACATTCAAGTCGAAATGCAACTTGCGATATTTTATGCCATCACCCTGTTCCTTGCCGGAGTACGAGCTTACCCCAATCTCGTCGAAAAGAGTATGTCGTTTCTGCCCTTCCCCATGCATTGTACTGATTCACACAGATGTCTGTGTCGGCGACGCTTGCGAGACTCTCCAGGAAAGGGACGGTAACAATGTCGACTATCACTGGGACAAGCGAGCACCCGAGTTGGAGAAGAGGATTGTGCTCCAGTGCAAGTACAACAAGACTTGCTGTATGTTCCGTGCCCTTTTCTTCGGATCCTCTGTTCTGATCTCTAGGCTGCCCCAATGGTGGAAGGCAATGTATGAAGTGTGCAACCGCAGTAAGTCCCGCTACCCTGATATGCTATTGATCAATAACTCCTCAGCTTTCACCTGTAACTGAATCAGTTCAACAGCGGGTCCAGTGATAGGGTGCCATGCAGTATTGTAGGCCGTTCGGTGTATGTTCTGCGGTTTTATGAAAGACGCGATGCCACAAGTACGGCAAAGTCTCTTGTTCGCACCATCATGAATCTCTGGATGCCGTCGTGAGATGTTCCGGATGCTCGGGATGCTCAATGTGCAGGCGACAGACGCCCTCCAAGTACATGTCATGATTGCATCGTTCAGATTATCTGTATAATTACCGTCGGCCTTCTAGTCCATTCGTGAGCGGAGTGTTCGGGTGATGACCTTGTCATGAGTGCTGTATTGTCAGTTGCAGCCGAACTGATATTGTGGAACGTACATGATTCGAACAACTGCTCCCCAACCGCTTAGC
>Ga0265797_10009578_pt1 | contig 12559 bp, 11 predicted proteins | sample P2T30metagenome_FD_192433 | JGI IMG/M metagenome (GOLD analysis project Ga0265797, IMG submission 192433) | Plant litter microbial communities from East Loma Ridge, Irvine, California - P2 T30 | ecosystem: Environmental > Terrestrial > Plant litter > Unclassified | place: USA: California... | reverse complement strand
CTTCCCCTTGTCTTCATCGGCTTGCTCCACGCTCCACTGCCCGTTCGGCTCGATCGTGACCTGCTCGATGCTCTTGCTGGTAGCATTGAGAATCTCCTCGAAATACTTGTCCACGCACAAGCTCTCAAAGCTGATAGTCTTGGTGCAGATAGGACACTGCCATGTCGGAGCTTGCTCTTGGAGCTGCATGAAGACCCGGCCGTCAAAACACTGATTGTGTTGGCAGACGGTGGAGCGGACGGGCACGGTGATGCGTGTGATCGCCACAGGGTCCTTGAGTGACATCTTTGAGCTCGTCGCCGCGATGTCTGGATCTGCGTTTGCTTTGTTCATCTCGTCAATCACCTGCTGCTTGGGTATCACGCGCGCCTTCCTAATGCGCTCCGCGAGATCGTCAGCAGATTGGCGCTTGACGAGACGGACGATGAATGTGAAACGCTTCTGCGTCAATGCATAGCAGATTGAGATCTGGTTGGCGTATCCACCGAGTTTGCGCACCAGTTGGGTGATGTCGGCGGGCTTGGTCGTTCCGGGCGAGTTCTTCAAACCCTTGAAGTTTGACTTTACGTCCTCGTTGTTGACTTTGACTTCAATCTGGTTGGGGAACGCGATGTCAATCGCTGTGTAGGTAGTGAGGCCAGTGTTCGCTCCGCAGTATACCAAGAGGCGCATATTCTCGTCGTCCTTGAGCTGGCGCGCTTGGATTTCGGTGAGCTTGATTTCGGCTCTCACGGTGTGGCGGTTTTGTGGCATCTCTGTGCCTCCTATCAGCATCTGGTAAGTTGTCCCTTAAAAAAAGAGTGGGGGAAAGGAAGATATCTACCTGGGAGCTCAACGGGGTGTAGCACGGTTTCGATCTCATGGTAGAATGGACTTGACTTGAACGTCACTGGTGCACTGTCAGCTCACTCTGCGCTCAGCAGTATCTTCTAAGCTGAACTCACATCTTGCCGGTGGCGCTCCAGAGCCGGGATTCCTGGAGGGAGCCATCGCTGGATTTCGGTGCGCGACGCAACTGCTGCCGTTGGCTAATTGACCTGGTTGTGATGGTGGCGGGTTGCCGTGATTGACAACGCGATATCTGAAGGTCTCGAAGCCCTGGGCGTCGCCTCTGGACACCAGGTCTTCCAGTACTGCGCGAAACTGTCAGTACGCCGTCACTTCTCCATCGCGCTCGCACGGGCAGTTGACAGTGGGCAGTGAAGTGTGAAGCTTAACTGACGACAAGTCCTCGACCTTCAATCGTCGTCGCGCTTCCCCACAATCCCGCTCCGCACCGCTCCCATACACACAAGCAACATTACCAGCACTCACCTTGTATGCATCTTTTCTGTAGAACGACCTTGGTGCCCGAGACGGCGGCGCCGTAAGCCTTGCATATCTCCTTCAGGTCGGCGTTGAGCAGGCTCTTGATGCGCGCTTCCACACTAGGTCGCTGCTGGGCGAGCAGGTGTCCTCCAGAAGCCATGCTCCTCGTTGTCTTGCGCGCGCGCAGTGTCTGGTGGTTGTTTTGGAGGTTGGCGGCCTGCGCTCGGGTGGTTCGGTGGTGATAAGCGCAGTATCGGACAAAGCGCGAGATTTAGATGTGCTCCGTTCGCCAGAGGTCTTTACACGCAAGGAAAGAACGAGGCCGGCTGCTGCCTAAGCGCTTGTCGGTATCAATGAATGTTGAGGAAGGACCAGTCTGCCGTGAGCATGGCGGAAGTATGTATGTCGCGGCGGCGGAGGTTCAGGCTGGCTCAGGTTGTGTTACTTTTCAAGCTGCGGGTGGTTGGACTGAGAGGCGTGGTCACATGATCGTCATTCGAGTCGCAAGCATGTGAAAGAGCCAGCCAGACTACAACAGAGTGATTTAATGAACTCAAGGGCACACGATCACAGGCTAAAGATGATGTTCTCTTGCGCATTGAGCGTTCTGCCAAGGATTGAAGTCCATCGTCACTTGTTGCCAGCCGGAGCTAGAGCACGGATGTGACCGGGGACACCGGCCGTGCTTTCCCTTGCTACGAACAAAGCCCGGGTGATGTGAGGTGTCGAAGATGAGTGATTGAGTGCTCCAACAACATGACAGCAACATTAGTGAGATGTGAAACTTCTTGCAGCACTACCGCTTCTCGATTACAGTCCACTCTTGAAGGCAGGGTTTCCTTTCCCTTAATGAGAAATCAAGTTGTCAGACCACGAGATGGAGTCCGACTGTTCTGCGTCTTCAGCTCTGTGCAACCATCCCGTATGGCAGCCGTTCGCACTGATGCAGCAAATGTGTATATTGCGCTAGGTAGCACATCTGGCATCAGCTGCCTTCACGAATCAACAGTCTGACCTATCTGGGTTGTGCGTGGAACAGATAGGTATTGCTCGCACCCCGAGACAAGACGGACAGATGGAGACCAACGACGCAGATATAATTACCTAACGTGAAAGAACAGCAAGTGCCATAAGATACAGAAATTGAATGAAGTTATATGATGAAGGAATATGAACGAGGATGTGAGTTGCAAATCCGGAGCCACGGTATGACGAACGCTGCTAGTAAGGCAGCGACAAACCGCGAGTACTCAACGACACCCAGTGCGTGATGGGGTCGCTAAGCCGAAGACCGATCGACTCATTATCGCTTCACGAGAGCGACAGCGACAGAGAATGACGGCTATCGCATTCAGCCTTGGAGAGAGTAGAGAGGTCCGGAAGCCCGTATGCTGCCCATCTCCAGCACTGGAAGATTAACACACCACCCAATAGGAAACGGACAGCGACTCGGAAAAGTGTTGCGAGCACGTGTTCTAGGCAAACAAACCACAAAACAGCGCATCGCCTTGTCACGGGAATACAGCAGTACCTGTACAGAGAAGCCCAGAACATCCCAGATAGCTGGATGGAGCTGGCCAGTTCTGTCACGGCCCGCCCCCACATACCTTATCTTCTTAGCGCCGTCTCGCTTGAACTCGCTGCCGATTTCTCTTCAAAGTTCTAGGGAATCGTTGCGACGACCGATCATTTCCTCACTTTCCAAACACACTCCCACACAAACAATTCACAATGGCGAAAGGACTCAGAGCAAGCCGTACCAAGAAGAACAACCAGGCACTCTCCAAGAGAGTGTTTGGCCCTGTTGAGGCTGCGCGCAATGAGAGATTGTCCGCAAAGCTTCTAGCGCTCGCGCAACAACCCAAGGCGCCCAGGGAAGAGATGGAGATTGAGAAGGGTACGCAGACTCGCCACCATGCCTCTAAACCAGTCGCAGCAGCTGACAGATCATCGACAGACACCGCCGACAAGGAAGCCACAGCAGAAGGTACGCCTTCTCTTTCAATTCCGATACCCAAAAGCATCGCCTCCAAAGATCACCACCACCAACTCCTCACCCCACCTTCAACCCCTCCCATAAGCAACAACACCTCGACGAATCCCATCCTAGACAGAGCTGGCCAGCACGCCATGGCCCAGGAGCAGCTCTTCTTCCACCTCCTCGGTGCCTCGAGTGACATCCTGGGCTTTGACGAGGAGGGAGACTTGCGCCTGGCATTCAACACCGACACTCCTTCGCCTGAAACATGAGCTGTCTTCGTTCAAGAACCACACATACACACAAACATGAACCTTTGAATGGTGCAACAGAACACAGAACAGAAAGGGACATCAAGCTGACTGAAGCCCTCACGGGCGCTCGATCAGCAGATCCCGACGCTATGCAAGACGATGGCGCCGACGGCGCACCCTTGACCAGAACCACCACCATGGAACGCAGCATCACGAAACAGAAGGCCGACCGCGCACAGAAGAAGGCCAAGATCCAGAAGCGCAAGGCTGCGCCTAAACCCTCAAACGCCATGCGCTTCAGCGCGAAGAAGAAGACCAGAAAGGGGGGCAAGTAAGCGTTCCAGCTGAGGAAAGCGCGCGTTCGTGCGCAGATCAGAACACGACATGGTAGACTACCGAATCACAAGATACCCATCGATCGCGAAGAAATGAAAAAATCCAAAGCCAGCTGCGATCCGGAAGGACCGAGTTCTCCCGAGCACGCAAGTCGATGAAGCACGAGAACGCCACTGCGAACCACAATTCGGAATTCGACAAATGGAATGCTCATTTGATTAAGATCCAAAATACAGCAAGCATGGTCCGGAGCATAGGAGTCGATCGTAAAGATTTTTGTTATTCCACATACATTAGTATCTATATATCTCAAGGGGCCTTTTCCCTTCCCCTTGACAATGACCGGCATTTGATCCATTTTCCAGTGACCATTACCTGTTCCACCTTTTTCCGATACCCAGGCATTTGCGGTCGTGGATATCTCCATTTTCTTCCTTGTTTCCTTTTCCACCGCCCACCTATTCCAGTTTCCGAAACCCCCCAGACCGAACGAGGGTATGAGAAAGTCGGCCGTCTAACAAAAAACAATCGCAACAAGAGCGTGCAAAACACACTACTCCAAGCTTGCAACACCAGAGAATCGGTGCAAGCGCAAACGAAATTAGAGTGATAAGATAATAAGAAAGAGAAAAAAACGAAAAAGGTAGTAGTCCACAGAACGCGAGCGTCCCAGTCCTACGTCCAGCAAAACCTCAAAAGCGCAATCAAGCACCCTCGCGATTCGCCTTCGCCTGCATCTTCCGCATAGCATCCCGATGCGCGCCATCGAGCTGGCCCCTCCTCATCGCCTCGTCAATCGCGCTCTGGCGCCTGCTCTCCTCTTCCTTCCTCTTCGCGTGGCGCATCTCGCTCTGGCGCCGGTCGTCCATCATGTTCTGGCGGGCGTTCGTCTCGACGGCGCGCGGCGGCTGCTTGGCTTGCACGTCGGCTTCGAGCGTCTGGCGCCATTGGTTTAGGCGCGCGGATTGCTGTACGGAGGTTGTGGAGGGTTGGCGGGCGGGCTGGTGCGAGTCGTAGGCGAGGGTGGAGTAGATGCTCGGGCGGGGTTTGTGGGTTGGCGTTGTGGTTGGTTGTTGTTGGTATTGCATGAGGGAGCGGCGTTGGGAGAGGGTCATGTTTTCGTCCTCGAAGGTTGGGAGGGTTGGGCTGCTTTGGGTGGGAGAAATGGGGAAGCCTGGTGTTTGTTCGGGGGATCTGGTGGCTTGGTTCTCTGGGATGGCGCCGCTCATCATGACTAGGGCTGGGGTGGACCGGAAGCCGTTGAAAGAGGTGGAAGTGGGACGGCGTTGGAGCATGTTGTTGCGTTCGTCCAGGAGGTTGCTGGCACTCGCGCTGGCTAGAGGGTTGTTCTGAGGGTCTGCGTTACGTGCGAAGTCGTTGTATTGGAAGGTCTCGGGGGCGTCTTCGATTGGCGATTCGACAAGAGTCTGGTTCGTCAATGGCATAGAGGTCTTCCTCACAGAGCCGTGCTTTGGCTTGACAGGTGAAGCGGAGATGCTATCGCGAGGGTTCGTGGACTGCTGCGAGGGACTGCGACCGAAGGAGTAGACTGGCGTTGCACTTTGAGTCGATGTTGTGCGGCTGTGAGTGTTGCTGGGCTCGCTTTGCCGGCTGTTACGTTTCGACTTCTTAGACGCCTTCGAGGTCGTGTGAGTTGGCACCACTGGATCATTTGAGAAAGCTGTTTGCTGGAGAGCCTCGACATCGACAGGCTTGGCGACTTCCTCGGGGAAACTAGTATCGACTTGGACGCCAGGGGATGAAGGCCTCTCGAGCTCCTCGCCATGCTCGGGGTGATCAGCATCAGCGATGTGCTTCGCCCATTCGTTTGTACGGTAGGTCAAGGCAATCTTGGACAGCTTGGCAGGCAACTGCTCGACCAGATGCTCAGAGACACTTGCAGGGTGACCGTCGGAGCTAGCAGGTGTTTTCGACGTCTTGGTAGCATTGGAAAGCCTTCGCTCGCTCCTTGTAACACTCGATGCCTTCTTCGTCAAAGAAGCGGCAGTCTGGTCGATGGTGACGGGTTCGCGGTGGAGTGCTTCTTCATCATCTTCTTCGACTGCCTCTTCCATTTCAATTTCCGAAGCCACGCTGGTCGGTCTCGAGTGGGCGTGATCTTCTTTCGGTGGGGCAAGATGTTCGGCGTCCAAAACAGAGAGAGTAGCAACTGAATGTCTGTTAGATTGCTGGCCGGGCGGCAAGTCATCCAAGGCGGCGATATCATCAGCATTGGCGGCGACGGAAGATGCTTGATCATCGCGGCGTTCAGGAGCGTCAGCAGCGAACTGTTCGTTGAGTCTTTGCAGTGACAGTTTTTGCAGAGGAATTGCTACACCTGCATTTGGCGCAACAGAATCGAGGATCGCAGTCCCTTCAGTCTTGCCATCCAACTCGGCTTCTTGATCTTCTTCATCCGTAGGCACACGGAATGGCAGAGGCACAACCTCAGGTGCGCCCTCCACGTAAGCCTTGTCTTGGTCGTTATGTTCGAGATTGTCTTCCTGATCTCCATTCGACGGGTTTTGAAGCTTCCTGGAGGAGTCGAGTGACGAGCGACCAGATCTTTCGCCCATCTCCACTACCCCTTCAGGTATGATGCCAGAAACGCGGTGCTCACCAGACCTGGAACCATTCTCGCTGTTGCTGTTGCGGCCTGACTCGCGTTCCATGATGTCGCTGAGTTCGTTGGCATCCACTTCCCTTTCTTTGACGCTATACTGGTCTTTGCCGCCAAAGGTCTCGACGGAAGAGCCAACACCAGAGTCAATGTGCACTCTAGCGCCCCGTTTCTCGCCATACGATGCTTCCCATTCGGCTCTTTCCCTTTCGTTGTTGGCCTCGATATCCCTGCCGATTGCGGCTTCGGCTTCCAGACGTTCATCTTCGGCACGTTTGCGTTCTTCCTCATTCTTCGCACGTCGAGCCTTGATGACCTTCCAGAGCTTGAATTGAGACACGAGACCGAGAAGGAAGACGACGACGATGCAAGCGATTTCCACACGGATGCCGCGTGTGATAGGGTATGTGTTGGTCTCGAGCGGGAACTGCTTATCGTTCAAGTTCCAGAGATACAGCCAGAATTCCTTGAGGCCAGCGCGTGAGAAGCAGTCCGCACCAAGAATCGTAACCGTCGCTCCGGCGAAGGACGTGCAGCAGAGGAGAGCGTACATGCGAGTGTGGTGCGAGAAAGATAGAGCGAAGCCAACGACTGTGATTGCACCAATAAGGATGCCCCGGCCTGCGGTTGAATGGATGATGCCACCAGGGGCTAGGACAAGGATCCACATAGCGAAGCAGAAGCTGCCCAGCATGCATCCCAAGCCTTCTGTGACTTCTTGGAAGACAAGCGAGACGGCACCGAAAATCAGACCAGTAACGACAGCAGCAACCACGTACGCTCCTTGGATAGCGTTGCTGTGATCGGGGTTCATGACATAGATGATGAGGACAGTGACAGCCAGACTGGTCAGGTATGCGGTGCTGAGGAAGTTGTGAAGCCATGCTCTCTTGATACCAACAAGGCAGAGTGCCACACCAGTTCCGAGCATGATGGCACCAGCAATTCCGATTGCTGGTGTAATCTTGGGTTCTATCGGAAGCACATTTGGATCCTGGGTTGGGATGGGTTCTGCCTCGTCTTCTTGTCTGGCGTATATCGATGTGGTTGATGGTATGTCGTCTGTGTTAAGATATGAGACCGCGGGGACGCTTTCTGAGCTTGATAGTTGATTTGATTCTGGGCCATTGTTGCCGAATTGTGGAGCGAATGTGGTGGCCTTGTTATATTTGTTGGCGATCGAGGCTGCGTCGTTCCATTTCGAGATTGCAGGTACAGCTGATTGCTCATCTTCGTAGACAGATGCCACGCTTCGCTGTGCTCGTTGTGATCGTCCAGCAACCTTGTCCGCGAGGCACAACGCCACCGCGATGCTTGAGATGTATTGTCGGACCCTCATGACTGATTGTTTTCCTTGCCTGATTCCACGCGGTTGTTCGGCTTTGTCAACCCTGGATACACGAATTCCTCCTCAAAGACCTCCCATAAATCGTACACAACTGAGAAAAAGACGAGATCGCGTTACAAGAGTCGGTAGGCGTAGGGTCGGTCAAACAACAAGAGTAAGTCACGGATCAAATGACGCACTCGCGCGACCGAAAGCAGAGAAACAGAAAACGACAAACGGCCCTCAGCGGTAGACGGCGTGCCACTGGTTCAAGAAGGCCTCCCAACGTGCTGCGCCCGGACTCCATTCGCAGAGCTCCCAGGATCCCTTGGTCCTGATACTTGCATACACGTATGGAAAAGACCGCCACATTCGACAAACCTTACGCGCCTGCAACGGTCACTACTGCGGAGGTAGTCACGCATACGTGCGCAGAAGCCCTACCATCAGCGCGTTCGCACGAGAGATTGCGAGTCCTCGGCGTCGATCCACTATAGCGAGTAGGAGCTGCTGCTGCATTGCATCCGCCTACGGCAAAGCGCACGAGCGCCAGATTGCCAAATGCTCATCTAGCGCTAGCACGATGCTAGGCGGTGATTGTCTGGGGAGCAGATCTGGCTTCGGCGTTGATGTTTCCTCGTAAGCCACTGCTGGATAGGCTCAGAGCTTCCTCTGATGTCTCGTCGTCCCGCTGCAGGGTTAGGCGGACTCTCGAGGCAAGTGAGACTGCTGCTGCAGGGCAACATGCGCCTCCGGAACATGCATAGCGGAGGCTGGGGAGTGCAGCGCGGTCTCTCACCCGCATCCCGAGTTGCTGGATATGCACGACGGCCTCCCTAGTGCCGACCCACGGCAGTGCAAGTGTTTGCACATCGCTCCACAATCGAAAGGCTGCACGAGCCGTGCAGAGGTGTTTTCAGGAGAACTCGGAGACTCGGGAACATGGTCGCGCAGAATCGATAGCATGATTTGCTTGTCGTCACTAGGCCAGGCACAACCGAGATGAGGTCTGTCCGGGTAGACGGGCGGGAGGCGGGTAGCGTTGATCCTATTCCACAGCACGAGTCGACAGTCCAAGTCAACAACAAACCGTTCGCTGAAGAACCAGATAACTGTCTAGCGGTCGAACTCGTGACAATCAAATTGCGCGGTGTCGGCTCCGAGAAACCATTTCATCTCAGTCATCTGTCTTCTTCTACCAGCTAGATCGCGATCGTTCATGTACTCACTACTGTAAGATGACTTGCGCAAGCACGCCGAATGCTCGGTGCCAGGACCGTGCCCTGCTTTCTCCTGACGCGTGCCGGCTATAGAACTTACTGTAAAGACGCTCAGACATAACACAAGGCGTGACTCGCGCGCCACAGAATGAAACAGAGGCATCGCCGCATCATTCGGCGTAACACCGCCGCCATGAGCTTTGCGCGCGAATACAACCCATGGGCTAGAAGCACACGTCAAAGCGTGAAGTGCATATATGATTCCAAAGAAAGAAAGCCATCACATAAGCTTGGTCATATTCGATCTACATATATATGTCTAGCTCTCGCCGAATGGGTAGTTGAACTTGAGCAGCGAGTTCAGTCCCCCGACCCAGTGGTCTTCGCCATCCGCCGCACCCCCGCTGCGCACAATAGATGGTACACCACCAACCCACTCTCTGGCACCAGGTGCGCCAGCTGTGCGAACCTCTTCGCCCACAACTCTCACTTCCATCCCTGCTTTCAGGCCTTCTTTGCGTCGCACGCCATCGACCGAAACTTCAATCTCCTTGCCACGATTGATCTCGTCGATGCGCAGAGTGACAGGCGTGTTTGCTGGCAGCACCAATGGGCGGAAAGAAAGCGAGCGTGGGCAAATCGGTGTCAGCAATAGGCTTGAAACCAAGGGATGTACTATTGATCCGCCACTCGACAAAGAGTATGCCGTGCTTCCCGTAGGCGTGCTTGCCAGAAATCCGTCCGCAATAGCCGTGGTCAAAGTCTTTTGGTGTGGAGGTGAGCCAATTAAGATTGTGATATGCGCCAAATGCGGCAGGGCGCCCCGGTGGAGCAAGACTTCGTTCAGCGCAAAAATATCTTCGCATCGGTGGTCGTGATGTGCGAATGGCGGTTCATGGGGCATGCGCTCGCCTGTTGATGAAAATATGCCAATGCGCAGACGATTGCGCAGAAGGACTCGAGAGTTGCGTGATGAACCCATGGATTTACCACGGGCTGACGACCAGCCTGACTGAGTGTCATCGTGAGCAGACCTCTCTGCATCGTCCTTGTATCTAGGCTCATCTGTACTTTTTGCATGTACAGGAGATGGCGCACCAGACACATAGACTTCCCTGAAAGCCCGCTTGTACTCTTCAAACTTCCACTCTCCCAAGAACCCAAGCGTGCCCATACTGAATGATAGTATCGGCGGCACGCTTTTTGTAGTCGCGAACAGCGATGCAGCATGCAGTATCGTGCCATCTCCACCCAAAGTGGTCGTCAGATCAACTTTGTCGCAGTATTCTGTATTCCCACCGCGACCAGCCACATATATAGGGAATGGTAGCTCATGTTCGATGTCTTGTGCGACTGCAGTCTCGAATATACATGAGACTTCGGGATAGTTGTTGTGAACGTGTTTGGCATACTCGATCAGAGCTTCGCGCACTGGTCCGTTGTCTTCCTTGCTGATGAAAAGAACGTTTCGTGGAGGGCGCGGCCATCGCATGGAGAGAAGGTCGTGACTACTTGTCTCTGCGCATGGTCAGCACTGTAATTCAGCAAAAAGGCTCATTTTGGTGTTACCATGCAACCCTGCACTTATCCTGTCAGGCAGTTCCTGCAGACTGCGCACCTCACGCCTAGGGCCAGTGGTCGAGAAGCATCGTATGGGGCGCGTTGGCCGGAGGTGTATGCTTCGCAAGCATCGCCATGCTTTGGTCATACTCCCATCGTCAGACTGCCGAGTCTTTTAATGTAGGCTGCTGCAATGCGCAAGGGCAAGCTTGTTGACAAAAGAAAGCTGGGTGCTGATCACAAGCCAGATCGATGCACGCGCATCTCGCTGGAGACGTCATGCGCCAACGGCTGCACAGTCAGCGCCTGCATATTACATCGATCTTATGTTTTCACCACCGACAATTTGTCACTTTGAACACACAAACAGCATTAGCACCTAATCAGAATACCGGGTTATGATCTAATCCCAACCAAGATATTGCACTTTTTTCTCTCTCGATATCTTGCTTTACTTGGTGACGAGCTGAGCGTCGATCCGGAGCCATCCGGATACTGCACACCAAGATGTCACAATCGAATACTGAAGGCCAGCGCCGCCGGAAACAACCTGGAAAAGAAGAGAAACCTGAACTACTGAACGGAAACTCAAAGCCGCTTTACGACGACCATCCCCTTGGACGACCTAAACATGGCCCTTCCATGCAGTTCCTGCGTATCGTTGGGTTCGCTTTCTACTTCCTGGGCTCGTGTCTGTTCATCCACCTTGCCCAGATCCTAGGAGCTCCTCTCTACTTCATCTCCAAGGATGATTTCTACGCCTACATGGCTCTCACCAAGCAGTACTTTGGCCTTCTGGTGACCACGATGACTCAGTGGTGGAGTCCAACCCTTGTTCGCATTAGTGGTGACAAGAGTGTCGCCGGTCAGCTTCAGCAAAAGGCGGACGGTTCTCTCCGCGTCGATTTCCCAGACCGCATCGTTCTCCTGGCAAATCACCAGATCTACACTGACTGGCTGTACCTGTGGTGGACTGCATACACAAATACCACTCCCACTCACGGTCACATCTACATCATCCTCAAGGAGAGCCTCAAATGGGTTCCTGTCATCGGTCCAGCCATGCAACTGTACGGTTTCGTCTTCATGGCTCGCAAGTGGGCCAAAGACCAGGAACGCCTGCGCTACCGCCTGCAGAAGCTCAACTCACGCCACTCAGGCCCTATGTCTGGCGAGAAAGGCGGAGCCCAGCTGGATCCGATGTGGCTGCTCATTTTCCCGGAAGGAACGAACCTGAGCGCTAACACGCGCAAGGGTTCTGCTAAGTTCGCTGAGAAATCTGGCACCGAAGACCTGAAGCATCAGATCTTGCCCCGCTCGACCGGCCTACAATTTTGCCTACAGGAACTGCGTAACACCGTGGACTACGTGTATGACTGCACGATTGCGTATGAGGGTATCCCACCAGGTGGCTATGGTCAGGATATTTTCTCGCTGCGCTCAGTCTATTTCCAAGGTCGCCCTCCCAAGTCGGTCAACATGCACTGGCGACGCTTTGCTGTCAAGGGCATGCCGATTGATGACAAGGATGCCATGCACGAATGGACTCTCGCAAGATGGAGGGAGAAGGACGAGTTGCTGGAGAAATTCCTGGAGACTGGCAAGTTCCCTGCTTCTGTCGAGGCAGTGAACATCGAAAATGGACCCAACGACGAGTTTAAAACTCCATACATCAACACCGAAGTCAAGCCTAGGAGCCCGGTGGAGTTCTTGCAGATCTTTGCGCCAGTCAGCGCTGCTGGCCTGCTTATAAGGATTCTGTGGCAGCTAACCAACCGCTTGGTGGCCAACCTTCCGAAGTAATGGTACCTTAAGTAATGGGGTGGTGAATGGATGAGGAACGCATGATGCACAATATGATGACTTGAATGGACTATACCCTTGCGGCCCTTTGGATTACATAGAAATAAGACGCGACCTACGTAGTAAAGAAAACGAACACGCACAGTTCAACGC
>Ga0265797_10009576_pt1 | contig 12559 bp, 12 predicted proteins | sample P2T30metagenome_FD_192433 | JGI IMG/M metagenome (GOLD analysis project Ga0265797, IMG submission 192433) | Plant litter microbial communities from East Loma Ridge, Irvine, California - P2 T30 | ecosystem: Environmental > Terrestrial > Plant litter > Unclassified | place: USA: California... | reverse complement strand
CTTCCTCCGCTAGGTCTCGGTATATAGTATAGTAGTTTGTTCTTATTATTAGTATAGGTGCTTATAAGAGGATCGAAAACTTCGTAGTATATATAGATCGTATTACATAATAAGTTATATAAAGTTACATAGAGGAATAAGAAGAGCTATGTCTTAGAGTACTAGTATATAAAGAGACTATCTTCTAAGGTAGACTATAATAAGAAGATTCTTTACTAAGTAAAGACTTAAATATCTTAGGTTTTTAGAGTCTATTCTTTTATTTTTTAGTAAATAAGAGTATAAAGCTTCTAAATTCTTTTTAGAGAGTCTAATACTAATATAAATTATATTTATATTAGAATATTTATAATACAGGATAGCCTATCTAAAAGGTATCTCGTAGCGTATAGAACACCTCTACTAAACAATTAGCTAAGGACAGAACTGATTACTACTTCTTAGTAATCGGAGCGTCTAAGCCTCGTACGAAGTACGTAGACTACCTACTAAGAAAGGGCCGTAGGTATGCTAGCTACGCTAGCTAGTATAGCCGTTACGTGCCCGCTGAACCTTATATCTATCTAAGCTCCGCTAACAATTTATAAATACTAATACTTTAATATAAAATTACTATATTACTAAATAATAGCTAAATATTAGTCTTAGTAGTAGAAAGTAGTTTCTTGATCTATAGTAATAATCTCTATACTATAAATTTATCTAATAAGTATTTATTACTATCTACTACTAGAATAAGTCTTAAAGTATCTAGAAGTCTTTACTAGACTATAGGACTGTATAATTTTGATTCGAAAAGATTTTCTAAAAGCTTTATTTATATAGTTACAATATATCTAATTTTATTATATTCTATAGTAACTACTTGGTATCCGATAATACTAAATCTTTACTCTTATACTTTATATTATCTATATTTTCTCTACTAAGTATAAACCTAACTTCTTAATTATCTAACTTTAGACTTATATAATAATAGTTACTTAGAATAAGATTCTCTCTATAAGATAGTATAGAAGTCGAAACAATAGAAAAAACAAGTTCTATTTACTTTACATACTAGACTATACTAGATAGTTCTTCTAATATATACTTCGGTAATATAGAATACTAGTCGGAAGAAAGATAAGTTAGTGAAAAGAAGAACATATACTTGTTTTATACTTGTTCTATAGAATATAAGACAAAGTAGCGAATCTCTTTCGTTTAGTAAGATATCTATATAGAGACGGCTTAGATAGTCTCTATAGATAGCCTAGATAAAACAATCAATCAACTAATCGGTAGTAGATAGATAGTAACAAAATAGAATAATTAATTTAAAGATAGGTAGATAGATACACATGTGATAGTATATAGACCGAGCTTACAGGAGTAGGCATGGTGTTCACATATCTCAGCTAAGGTGTTTGCGTCATACCAAACACTAAACGATCGCGTAGCAGGCCTTGCAAAAAGCTGGTTGTAGGATTGCTTTCAAATGTCCAGCCCAAGGTTGCTCCATTGACGGCAAAACCTCAGCTACGAGGACCCTGCTATGGATGATTCAGCTCTGCCAACGATTCCATCAGTCCTCTGTGCAGGCTTAGAAAGTAGCTTCTCTTCACTATGGCTTGTTCAGATTCAGCAGCAACTCGACCAAGTTCTTCTTCGGTATATGCAGCCACAGCCTCTGGTGAGAATAGATTAGGCAGTGGACGAAGAAGATGTCGCTCGATGATCTGCTTGCACACATTGTCGACGAATGTTTTCCTCGCAACCTACAGTCTGTCAGTCTGATCTTACAAAGACTTAGCAACCCATCGACGGCATGGCAACTCACCTTGTAGTACGCATCAAGTCCCGCACGAACTTCTGAGCAAGCTTGCTCGTCCATGTCCACTATCACGCGCTTTTGTAAAGCACCGACAAGTCTCTTCACATCAATTCCGTTGTTGCTGATGTGCATTGCGCCATGGAAGTCATCATCGGCCGTATCTTTGACTATCTTGTCAATCAAATCACGGGAGGCATTTTGCCGCGCTTTCTGTATGTTGTCTGTGTAGTAGTGGTTGTACGTGATGGGCTGTCGCTGCTCGTCCTCGACAAGGGCTTGAAGCTCCTTTTCTGCTTCGCTCATGTGGGTCGCTAGGTGCTCGTTCACCTGCTTTCTGATCTCCAAGTTGATTTTTTCTTCGTGAGTAATGTGTTTTGCTAACATTATGACGAAAGATTTCAGCTCGTTGTAGACCAGTTCGACGTGATCAGCAGCCAATTGTCTCCATCTCTTCGATTGAAAATGGAATAGCTCGGCGAGAAGGACATGGTTGTAGTTGCCGGGCAGTTCTCGTCCTCTTGTGCGAGAGTACACCTTTGGATCTTGAATTAGCTTCAAACCAAACCAGAACTGTATAGTTCAAGCTTACATGTTTGACCCATGCGGTGAATTTTGCTTCCGACACCGACATCTGTTGGACACGATCTTGGCTGCTTCCCACCTCTTGTAGATCAACAATCTGCGAATCCTCATCATTTACATCGGACCCTGGCACAACCTTCACTGTTGCACCTTCGAGCCGCATTCTGTCAGAGAATTTGGTGTTGACCGAATGAACGAATGCTCGTAATCTTCGAGATTCCAAAGAGGATGTATTGAAGAATTCGAACTCTGAAGAATCGTAATCGCCGATCAGCGCCGCGTTGGTGAGGTTGTGATACCGCATCGCCAAGCGCGACAGGAACATCCTCATATGACTCGTGGTCGGGCGCTCTTCTCCCAGTCCCGATATACTCTTCTCCGTAGACTTGAGGAGACTCCGAATTTCTTCACGAACCTTTGGCATTTCTCGCTCCGTGTGACGACTCAACAGATCCTGCAAAAATTTTCGCAGCGATCCAACCCCGATTCGAGTCCTGTCAAGCCCGACGTCTTTCCAGGGAGGAGACGAAAAGTATGTGAGCTCTTTCTGCTCTCTTTCTAGTATGCTGATGCCGTTCTGCATCTCTTTTGGTGACGGATTCTTGACCATGAAAAACCCGAGTTTGAGTTTCGTGGTGTCTTCATTCCTGGAAAGAGCGGCGATGCGAGCTTGTGTTCCGTCGTTGATGAGATCAGGCTTGGTAATGACCCCGATCGTTCTCTCGCCATCTTTGTCGAACTTCTTGGACTTCTTTATGATCGGCTGATTAGATATATCATTTCCAGCTTGCACAATCGCAAGGATGATCGTTCGAGGGTTAGCGGTGTAAGAGTCCACAAGAGCGTGGACAGTGTCGACGTCGTTGTCGTCTTGCTCGTCGTTTGGTACTTGAATTATGCCGGGAAGATCGACGATTGTCAGGTTGAGCCCAGTGTTGCCACGGACTTTGATGCGTAACACATCTTGACCAAAGGCTGGACCTGACTGCATGGTACCGTACCCTTTGAGGCCCATAAGTTCACCAGCTGTTCTGATAACATCGGGAAGCTGCTGGAAGTCACTCAATTGGCGGATGAAAGCCAGTATTTCCTTTTTAGATTTCTCGTCGCGATGGTCCGAGGGGATGATGGATGCTGTTATCTCTGTTTCCACATCTACTTCATTCGTATGCTCCATGGTTATCTCGGTCGCAAATCTGGTGCATAACCCATCTTGCCGAGGAAATGGTACGCCAGTGATGCCTTCTAAGACTGAGCTTTTCCCGGTAGACTGATCACCACTGACGACCAGTTGCGGAAGATTTATATGGTCGCCAACACCGCGACTGCGGAGGTTCGAGATCAGAGAAAGACGTTTCAAAGATGAACCTGACTGCAAGCCTCGCAATCCAGAAGGGTCATTATTTGCTGCCGAGTCCCCCATAATGTCGATCGGAGTGCTCCTAGAAGCTTTGGAGACGTCGCTATGCAGGTTGCTGATGAGATGGATGAGATGATTGATGTTGGAAGCAAGTCTTAGTCAAGTTGGGTCGAGGTTGAGTTTAAATATCAGTGCTGGCGCCTACATTCGGAGAGGCATTTGAGATGCATGCAATCGTCTCGGAGGATCCGGAACCCTGATGTTCATCTCACCAATTTTTCAAGAAATCCATGGCTCTGGTGAGTCAACATCACACGTTACGCCCATCATTGAGACTGATTCTGCGGCTGTCATCGCTACTTCAGTATACTTCATGACAAGTCCTTGGCATACCAGGCCGTTCGAAGCGACTGGAAAGCTATCACACACCCATACTCGATCACGCCATACTATGGTAATCCGAAAAGGTTCTACTCCTCAGACTTCTATGGCAATTTGACCCGCTGTCAAAAGCTCCTCTGACTCACCATCCTGCTGCATCATTTCTGGAGATGGGTTCTGGAGTCGGTGGATACCGTTGCCTTGTGCTGTCAGCTCGCATTGAGCTTGTTTCAGGACGATTTCTTCCCTTAAGTTACTGCAACATAGATTGTAGCATTCACTGATGTTCGCTAGTCCCATGTGGAGAGATTCAAGAAGGAATTCCCTTTCGGGAGCTTGCCGACCTCACGCATTCATACAGCTGATAGTTGGTAGAAATGATGCACTCTCAGCATACCCGTGTAGAAATTGGCTACGCATGATGATGTGGGAAGCATCCCATTTAGCCGAAGGCGTCTATCGCGCCGGCCCACGCGATTGCTCTGCTGCTCTGCTGCTCGGCGCTTTTCCGAAACTTCTGTTGACAAGGGTGCCTCTGCGAGCACAGAACCTTCAAGCAGTTCCACTATGCAGTACTGCTCGTGAAGGAAAATTACGATCATACGCTGCATGGTTCTGCATCATGGAAAAGTTGCAAGACTCTTAGTGTGGACGCACGATACTTGATCTCCATTCATCCGACATGAACCATGAGCTGTATCATGGATGTCCCACCGCCACTGGTCGTACTTATTGAATAAGCTCGCAACCGAAATCCATAGATTGCCTTTCCGAGAAAGATTACTCTCCTTCCTACCTTCACTGTCCTGCACCTGACTTAGGTCTTACGTGAGGCGGACCAAATGTAAGTGCCAACGGCCGATACTGTCGAGCGATATTCCGTAGAAAGCGCCTCACGAAGATAGGCTACTATCTATTCACCGTCCCGCAGTTACATGGCCCATTCCTGCAGCCTTCGCAAAATGCAGTCAAATGTGGTCCGTTGTGTTCACCCGAGAAGAAGGGTGGTTCGACGTCGATCCCGGACCACTTCTTTAGCCGCTATACAACTCTCTCGGCATAAGAGCCATCCAGTCTTGGCCGGCTCAGCTGTCCACATTCTTGACACCGCTGGTTATACACTCTGACATTGCATTGCGAATGAGATTACAGTCGTATGGTCACCGGTATCATCTTGCTCGACCATCCTTGTGAGGCGCAGCGAGTATCCCAGCAAGGAAATCGGCCTATGACGTTTGTATCATATTCTCTGGTGCTGCGGAAGGGGTCATCGATGTCGTAGAAATAGAAAGAGAGGCCGCTGTCTTGCAACAAACGCCGTACATCCGCATGAAGAGATGAATAGAGGGACCAGGGGTTTCGTGGTTTGTTCTGCTTTGCCGGCATCTTGGGTAAAGTGTGAGAGCAGTTGATGACAAGTTGTATCGAGATTGAACGTTGACACAGAGAGTGCGAACGATCGCTTTATATGCTTGCCAGGTATGGGAGTAAAGCATTGCGCTACATAAAAGTCATCACAATGGTATATAGACATGATCCGATGCTTGAAAACTAGTCTCATGCACATCTGCACTCTACGATCCGGTCTTGCTGAGAAGATCTACAGCCGAGGGTATTCAACATCACTTTCGACGAACACAGACTATTTCAAGAGATCAAAGATATCTTTCCTGCATCATATGCTGTGACCTCAATATGACATTTATGTTTTTCGGGCGTACACTGAGTTTGTTATAGCCACTGGAAACTAACATTGGCGTTTGTTTAGAAAACTTTCGGTGTAGAAAATGGAACATTCGAGTGTCGACAAAAAGACGCGTACCGCTATCACCCACGTCTCGAAGTAGTGATAAATGAATGGACAAGCAAAAGATGGTACAACACCTGATGCTCATAAAGTCCCAAACTTGGCAACCAATGCGTGATCGAGTACGAAGATGCGACGTCATCTACGACCCTGCGCATCTTTCCACCTCATTTTTTCCCGCCGTTGCCGTTGTCACCGCCCTTGGGTCCACTGGCGCTCCCGGTCTGGCCCACGCGACCCGAGTTGGCGTTGTTTGCAGCAGCAGACTGAGCACGCGAGGCAAAGCCAGAATTTCCACCTGGCCCAGACTATAGAGGTCAGCTTCGTATGGTTCAGAAATTGATCCTCTTACTCACGTTTGCGGACTGGATGCGGGACGCTGCGCTGCCAGACATGAACGTCGTAGTCTTGTTGCTGTCACTCGGCATGCTGAAGAGTGCTGTTTGATATCTGGCCGATGATTCTCTGGTGATGAATATGACAGATGACCAGCTAAGGAGATGAGTCGAGCCGTCTTTTATATATCTGAAGGTATCACCATAACTTCGCGCCGAACAGCTAGTAGTTAGCCCGGGCGATACCAACGAACGCGCTTTTCGATTACAACCGCTTTCAACAAGACGAATGCTATGGTATCATCGTGCGTATTCATTCCATCTGGGTATATTTAGTGCCTCGACTCTTTTCTGCATATCGAGTTGCCATGAAATGCGGCTTTGGGTACGTAATGCGATGCGTGAGGCAACAGAGTAGTGGTCCTCATGTCAAGATTTACGCTAAAATGCCACTTGTCAATTTAGCGCCGCGTTGTCGCTTGTGCTAACGTAGAAGGGAAGGTACGCACAGCCTTGCGCTAATTTAAAATTGACGACTGTGTGCATCCATTATGTTTGTCATTCCAATGAAAGACACTATGTGCTGCCCTTACGGCGCCACCGAGCAACTGGAGCGAGCACGAGTGTATTGCGAGCGTCGTCACTAGATGTCTGTTCGACTCCTCTAAGGTTACTTTCGACTTCTTGAAGCGTTGTCACTCACGTTGAGGCGTTGTCATTCACGGTGCCATTTGAAGTCTGGGAACATCTGTTTACACAAATCGGACAATTCTCCTTCCATTTTGTCATATCTGCAGATCCATATCCATGATTGCCTCGTTGAATAAGGGCATTGGGGAAAGTAAGGTACTGTAAGCCCCGGGACCCTCGTATAGACTAGTCAGCGGACGTTGTAGACGAGCGAGCTCCGCTTCGACGATCCTCTTCTGAAGCTCACTGTACTTGGCAGCCATTGCAGAAGTGTTGGTCCGAGAGACCCGGTCTTTAATTGCCTCGAAGACAGGACCGCTCTTGCTTTTCGTCCAGCTAGGTTCCTGTTAGCCTCTTTCGTCGAAGATTTGGATATGAACCAACCAAGATTCCGGTAAGGAAATGCCCAAAACTAAAGCAAGTCCAGATTGTGTGTTGAGCTCTAGGTTCCTGTATCTGTGTCCTGCGTCTATCATGGCGTTGACTGTTTTGACCGCCTTGGATAGCGTGGTCGCAATGATGCCAGTCTGGCACAGTAGAGCAGCGGTGTCCCGAACAGATGGGCGGCCGATGCCATCGCGGAAATCGACAAGAACAAGGCACGCCAATCGCTGTTTCATGCGGGACTACGCGTCACCGCCCTGAGCTCGCACGTAAGCACGCACGATTTGCGCTTGTGCATCAAGGTTGGGATACCTGTCTCCTCCTGAAGTCGTCCAAAACGACCAGGGTTGCAGTAACCATCTTGCACAGTTGGCCTCTAACACGTCTTGTGACTCCTTGTCAGGACCTTGGTACAGCTCGATCCTCGCGACTAGATCATCAGTCTGGAGTCTCTTTGGTTTGAGATTGAACTGGATCGTGTTGGAGAGCTGAACATCATTTTGGAGTCTGGTGTGGAGCACTGCTAGCATGCGGTCGATATCGTGTGACTCCTGTAGAATGATTAGGTCTGCCATGTCAAAGGTGCTCTGCACATACCAGATTTGGGATGGTGCTAAGGATTTCTGATGTGTCCGCCATTGTTGCAAGTTCTAGCTCTCGAAAAGGTCACAGAGTGGCCACGGACGGTCTTACAGACAATGATACTGCTTTTTCTTAGCTCCCCTCTTGTGACTCACCGTACGAGCGGTGAATACTTCTTGCATGATGCACTCACCGCTTTCTCACGTTACCATGTCCGAGCCGCACATTTCTCACCTGACCAATGCATGTCGGCATCAGTACACCTGATTGCTGCAGATGAAGCGCTAAATTGGAGTGCCAGAAATTAGCGCATCAGTCCCTGCTTTCGACTTTCTATCCTGCTTGTCCTCCCCCACATCGTGACTAGTCGTTCTCCAAGGTATCCGAATATTGCTAGATGTCTATCGCGCAATTTTTCTGAGAGAGTCTTTCGGAATCAGCCTTTACCACACGATACGATGCCTTCCTCAACCACCTTTTCTCTACCTCATTCCAAGAGTCTTCACAGCCTGGAGGAGAGCATGCTTGACGGCTCGGATTTTGAAGATCTGTATAGGAATCAGCCAGCCAAACGCTCTTCTGCCGCACACTACTGGCTGGGCAAGCAGATGTTTCTCCATTTGCTTGGCGAAATAGTGTTCCACGAAGCTACAACGCAAGAAGCAATCGACGCTCTCGATGTAAGTCCTGCCAGATGACAAGATGAGGATATCTATTGACATTAGATCAGGGCACCTTGATAAGCAAGATCTCGAATTACCCTTACCAAGCCCGAATGGGACAACTTGCCGCGCTATCAGCTCAAAACAACGTCCTCGTCCGAAGCGAAATCACGTCCGCCAATTTCCAAACGTTGGCAACTGAGATTGGTGTGCTTCTTGCTAGAGGTAACGCGGAGATCAAGTCAAGCATCACCTCCATTATCCAACAGGGAGTACTCGATGGACGACGGACGACTCTGCGTCCTCCCAGTTTCCAGGGACACATCACTCCACCACCACCAAATTTACGCGCTCGTGACTCAGCAGAGCTCAGAGCAAACGAAGATCACGACAGCATTCTCGAGCTTCCACGTTACACGACTGCACTCAAGGAGTACGGTGATCGATCTCAGTCAATTATCGAATGGAGCGAGAAGCAATTGTCTTTGTCACCGCCAAGCTGGATGGCTCGGGCGGTCGTAGACGGTGTGGCTTTTGAGGTCACGGCAGGATACAAGAAAGAAGCAAGACACCGGGCATCCCAAAGTGCATGTAGGAGCCTTGCTATAGAAATCTGAATTCGAGTTCGTATGAGGCCGATATTGGGCAGCACTTCTTCGTGTACTGTAGGCCCGGGGAGTAGGCCGTCATTACGAGGCGGTGAATCTCATCTAGAACTTAATACACACATTTCTATGTGATCAGGTATTATTGCAAGATTTTGACCCTGACACTGGTCATTTGAACCGCCAGCTGCAAATACGCGTAGATGTGTGCTGTCATCCACTTGTATGCGTGGCCGGCGGTGACCAGATCGGTACTATAAGTCTCCCCCGCAAGCTTTTGCTCACTACAAGAGAAGCCTACATACGCTCAACACGCTTGCTGAACCACAACCTTTCATTTTCGAGAACTCAGCTATGCTCCGTCAAGGCCCCACACTTGTGTTGAAAGACTTCCGTGACAGCCTACAAGTCCGAGCGATGCTACAACAAGAAGAGAGAAAGCACATCAAGAACTGTGGAGACATGACACTACTCAAATATAGGAGAAGCAAGAGAAATAGATGGCAAATGTTTCTGGACGACCTTTGCTTGTTATGCGACACCCATCGTGGAGGTTGTACCACGACTTCTATCGCGGCAGAACAGACATCGCGCAAGGTTATATTTTGGTTGGGTATGAATGCAGGGGATTTAGGACGAGCAAAGACATGGTTGGAAGGCATACTGGGCATGGTGCAGCGCGGAGTTGGCGCACAAGTCGATGTGGCCTCCAGCCTCGTGCATGATTTATTCCTGCAAAGTGTTCGAAGAAGCCCGCAGCGAGTGGCCAACTACGCAAACCGACTTTCCAGTGTCTTGGAAGACATGGGAGGCAAAGCTGATCTTACTACCGAATGTGAGTCGCAGAGCGGATCCCAAGACTTTTGACTCACGCTGAGCTAGTATCAGGGTCTCAAATCAAAACTGCAGCCGAGCGCATCTTGCGACTTCGCGACGACCACGTCGCTATGTGCGAAGAGGCTTATTCATACAGCAAGGTTGCTGCAGCTGAAAAGCACGAAGATCTTTCTGACACTCCCCGAGAGTACGGTGAAGTGTATCGAGCACGCCATTATATCGGACGACTCAGTTCTTGGCGCAAGGCTGCGCGTAACGTTATTTCACTCGGAGCATGCTTCCCGGCTATCCTAGCTAGTCACGAGGTGGCAACCGTGGCTTGCGCCGAGCACAGTGATTCCCTTTTCTGGACTCCCGAACACGATCTCGATGCTTTGCTTGGACGCATCGTGCCTAATTATCATGGTCATTCAATCGCCTATCAACTCAAGGGGAAGTTGAAACATGCTTCCCAATCGATGGGAATCTTGGAAGGTCGACATTTCCATGCTAAGCCACACGCGGAGACCGTCGTCCTGGACCATTTCTTCACCGGAAACTTCGCATTTGTCATGGGAGACAGATATGTGGCATGCAGCAAACCCTCTTGTTACTGCTGCAAGTTGTATTTCAAATTCCATCCCTTGAGGGCGGTTACAGGGCGGCATCACGGCAACTTGTGGATACAATGGGGGCTTCCACGGCCACTGAGCTCAATCAGTGGCAGAGCAGATCGTATCGCTCTGAAGATTCTTCGGCAGATGTCCGACGAAGTTCGGAAGGACGTATTATCCGTAACGCTCCGAGGGAACTCTCGCCAGATCAATATGTTTGACTCCACTACCGGCTTTTCTGTATCACGAGCAGATCTTGCAACGAAGTGGGAGCAAGCTGGGTAGCACTACTCAGACCGTATGAAATAGAGTGTTTCACTATATAGACGATTCGAAAGTAAACTTAACCAATATAAGGTCTACCTAGCCAAAAGGCGGCGGAGGGGAACACTGATCCCCAGCTAACCCCAAGTTGGCGCTAACGGTGAGTAGCTACTGAATTCCCGCTTTCAGCCACTTTGTAGTCTTCCCCTAGCTAATATGACCCGTAGGGGCCTGTTGACATCAACAGCCCCCATGTCCGTTTTAGGTTAGCCCGCTTGAACATCAACAGCCCCCACGTCAACAGCCCCCAGGTTCACTACTACTGCGATTTACTACCCGTACAATGCTGAGACACTGAAACAAACTGTGTTCGACTGAGAAGGTTTTATAAGCTTGGAAATGATGTTTGCACCGGTATCGTGACTGGACGATATAGCCGCAAAATGGTATCGGAGAGTGTAGGAACAGCCCGCTTCAGCAGAGACGCGTCGGGCACACGAGACACGCGAAGCACTACCCGCCATCGTTTGTTTGTTTGTTTGATTCAATCAGGCTATTCACGGTGACCGTATGAGCCGTCCCTAGAGAGTGAACTTACTTATAAAAGAAATCCGCTGCCTTCGCTTATGAATGAGAGTGATCTATCCCTATGGTTGCCTACTCAGCCTCGGGCTGATAGGTTAACCTGCCTGTCTTTTCTAGAAACCGGATAGTAGCTTTCACTACCTCGATATCCGACTTCCATTTCTCTTTAGGACTATTTAAAAGCTGTCCTATCCTTATATCCTTTCTCGAACCCTACCCTCCTAAGAGGTAGGATACGTCACCTAACCTCGCGCCTACGGTCTCGCGTAACTCTCTACGCTCGTCCGTCCACCTCGGTGTAACGAGCACGCCGAGCACCCTAACCAATATGAGGCCTCGAGTTCAGCTGGACTCGCGCTTAGCGCTTACTGTTTTAGGTAAGGCGCGGTCGTGCACGGCTTCAAACCGACAGGACTCGACCTAACCAATATGAGGCCTCGAGTTCAGCTAGACTCGCGCTTAGCGCTTACTGTTTTAGGTAAGGCGCGGTCGTGCACGGCTTCAAACCGACAGGACTCGACTAGCTGGACTCGACCCCCGTGTCCACGCGTTCTACGCGTTACCTACCCAAAAGGCGGCGGAGGGGAACACTGATCCCCAGCTAACCCCAAGTTGGCGCTAACGGTAAGTAGCTACTGAATTCCCGCTTTCAGCCATTTTGTAGTCTTCCCCTAGATGTCATCCCCAACTTGCTGTTATATTGATTATACTATGCGTACACAAAAGATCTAGTGAGCTTATATCGAAAGAGGCTTTAAAACACGACTAGCAAAATCTGGAGTCTGTTAGGAGGGAAATGAAGGAGGACGTTACTATCGACAGTCAAAAAATGAGTCGAGAACATACACTTTCGACATAGCTTTTTATCTAACACTCGAATAAACCCAAATAATCGTATAACAACGAAAATAACACGATAATTTTCTCCGCGTCGTCCTCTATCGAACTATATATTCCCATGATTTTACGATCATTGAGTGGCATACAGTAAGGGATACAATACTCAAAGCACGATCGTAGAAATCCACAGGGTAGACGAGATTTAGGGTTAACGCGAGTATAACACGACCCCCCGC